>Ga0194044_10000662_pt1 | contig 17356 bp, 11 predicted proteins | sample JunL4417m_MetaG_FD_155460 | JGI IMG/M metagenome (GOLD analysis project Ga0194044, IMG submission 155460) | Anoxic zone freshwater microbial communities from boreal shield lake in IISD Experimental Lakes Area, Ontario, Canada - Jun2016-L442-17m | ecosystem: Environmental > Aquatic > Freshwater...
GTGCTTGAAGGCGCTACATCCAATATCTTTGCAATAACAGCCGACAGACTGATCACTCCGGGAAGGGGAATTCTTCCCGGAATTACCCGGCAGGTCATTCTGGATATGGCGCAAACTTATTTTTCAGTCAAAATCAGGGACCTTTTTCTTTCGGAACTGCTTGATGCCGATGAGGTTTTCATCTGTGGCACCAACAAAGGCATTGTTCCGGTTGTCAAGGTGGATGACACCTTTATCGGAAACGGGAAACCTGGTCCCAATACCAGCCTGCTAATCCAGAGATTTCCGGATTTTGTTCGCACCTACGATGCACCGCTGATCGCCTTATAGAACAACTCGTATCACGAAAGCGCAGATTATGCCCCAATGAATCGTGAAGAAACAGGGGAGGAGACTTTCAGATGAGTGATCAACAGACAACGCGATTTCAAGATATGAAAAACCCGCGACTGACGGCGATTCTGCTCCTGGCCATTTTCGCTGCAGGGGCGCTGTTTGTCTGGTGGATGTCGGCGCAGGCCGACCGTGAGATGCGAGCAGAGCTGCTCCGGCAGGCGCACCTGGTGGCGCAGCCAGTGAATGTTCAGCGTGTCATGTCTCTCTTGGGTACGGAAGCGGACATGGACAGCCCCGGCTATCGCCGGATAAAGGAACAGCTCGCTGCTTTTCGTTCGGCCAATTCGCAATACCGGTTTCTCTATATTATGGGCCGCAGATCCGATGGCGCAGTCTTCTTCTTCGTGGACAGCGAACCTGCCGGCTCGAAGGACTATTCACCACCCGGGCAGGTCTATGAGGAAATCCCGGAAGGTTATCGCCGCGTGTTCGACTCCAGGTCCGCTACCGTCGAAGGCCCGGTAAAAGATCGCTGGGGGGTTTGGGTCTCGGCGCTGGTTCCGCTTACCGACCCGAGAACCGGAGCCGTGGTCGCAGTTCTGGGCATGGACATTGACGCACACGAATGGAAATGGGATGTGGCCGTCCGGGCGGCGCTGCCAGTGGGACTGATGTTCTTGCTACTCATCGGCATAGCCTCAGCCGTAGCTTCCGCCCGCCGCGTTGATGCCTCGCCCAAGCCAGTTCTGCGGCGTACGCTGCCCTCCCTGGCGGCCATGGTTATTCTGCTGATTGTCGGCGCGTGGATACTTCTTTGGCAACAGCATCAGCAGCAACTGGCTGGGGAGATTACAGCCAATATTTCCGAGGTTTCCGGCGATCTGCGTACGATCATGGATCAGCAGGCCTTTGGCCTGTCTATGGCGGTGCAACCCATCGCCACCAACACCAATGTGCAAAAGGCACTGCGCGATGGCGACACCAACCGTCTCCTGGCCGACTGGCAGCCTGTGTTCGAGACGCTGCACTGGCAGAACAAACTCACGCACTTCTGCTTTTTAGACACCAACCGCATCTGTCTGCTGAGGGTACACAAACCGGAGAAACGCGGCGACCTCATAGATCGTTTTACCGCCCTTGAAGCCGAGCGCACTGGCAAGATTGCCTCCGGTATTGAATTGGGACCGCTGAGTACATTCACTCTTAGGGTGGTGCAGCCGGTTTTCGAAGGCGGCAGGCTTGTCGGCTATGTGGAAATGGGCAAGGAGATTGAGGACATACTGCAAACGATAGACACCCAATCCGGCAACCAACTGGCCGTGGTTATCCGCAAGGAGCATCTGAACCGGCAGACATGGGAAGATGGCATGCACCTGTTAGGACGGCTGCCCGACTGGGATCGCCTGCCCCATAACGCAGTGATATATGCCTCCAATGGCCGCCTGCCCGATGTCTTCGCGCCATGGGCCGACCAAACGGCGGGCAAACAAGCCAACGGTGAAACAAGCAGGGAGATCGCCTTCGATGGGAAGGATTGGCGGGTATCCGCGATGCCCCTGCAAGATGTTTCTGGCAAAGAGGTTGGCCACCTGCTGATCATGCGCGATATCACGACCGTAAAGGTGGCTTTCGCACGTCTGATGGTTCTGGGCGGAACTGGGGCCGCGTTGCTGCTGGCGTTGCTGCTTGGATTCATATATGTTTTGCTTCACCGCACCGATGCAGGCATCCGCGCCCAACAGGCGGCATTGCGGGAAAGCGAGGAATCTTACCGCAGTCAATTCGCCAACAATTCAGCAGTGATGCTGCTGATTGATCCCAAAGATGGAGCGATCATTGATGCCAATGTTGCCGCGCTGAGGTTCTACGACTATCCGAGGGAGCGGTTGCTGACCATGTGTATCACCGATATCAACACCCTGCCTGTTTCCGAAGTCATGCAGGCCATGGCATCAGTCCCGTATGAACAGGGCAAGCGGTTCCAGTTCCAACACCGCATGGCCGATGGTTCGTTGCGGGATGTGGAAGTGTCGGCGAGCAGTATTCAATTTGGCCCGCGCGTTGTTCTGCACTCGATTATCAATGACATCACCGGGCGCAAACAGGCGGAAGAGGCGTTAACCAGGAGTGAGGAGAAATTCCGCAAGGCTTTTTATACCAGTCCGGACTCCGTGAACATCAACCGTCTCGAAGATGGTATGTATATCTCAATTAATCCGGCATTTACCAGGATCATGGGATATACGGAAGAGAACATCATCGGAAAGACTTCAATGGGATTTAATATCTGGGCAAATGTCGAAGACAGGCATAAACTGGTAGCCGGATTGAGGAAGGACGGGGAAGTCACTAACCTTGAAGCCGCTTTTCGAACAAAGGGCGGTGATATTGTATATGGGTTGATGTCATCCTCTGTGATCGATCTTGGTGGTGTACCCCATATTCTCAGCATTACCCGTGACATCACCAAACGCAAGCAGGCCGATGCGGAGAAGGCCAAACTCGAAGCCCAGCTCCGACAGGCGCAAAAAATGGAGTCCATTGGTTCACTTGCCGGCGGCATTGCCCATGATCTGAACAATATTCTGTTTCCGATCAGCGCCCTTTCAGAGATGCTGCTTGATGACATTCCATCGGATACCCATGCACATAAAAGCATCGAACAAATCCATAAATCCGCACAACGGGGCAGTGACCTTGTCAAACAGATACTATCTTTCAGTCGTCAATCCAACCCCCAGAAACTGCCCATCCGGATTCAGCCTATTTTGCAGGAGGTATTGAAGCTGGCACGGGCTACAATACCATGGAATATTGAAATCACAAGCAATATCAAACAGGATTGCGGCATGGTCTCTGCAGATCCCACACAGGTGCATCAGATCGCAATGAACCTGATCACCAACGCATTTCATGCTGTTGAGAGAAATGGCGGTACAATTAATGTCGAGCTGAAAGAGACGATCATAAGACATCTTGACGAAAGAGCTGAATCGCCTTTAAATGAGATGCCACCGGATGGAACATCAGTATCCCCCATCCGGCTTTTGGCCGGCGGATACGCTTGCATTACCCTGTCCGACACCGGAACAGGAATTGATCGAACGCTGATCGATAAAATATTCGATCCCTACTTTACCACCAAAGAACTGGGAAAGGGCACTGGACTGGGGCTTTCCGTTGTACACGGCATCGTGAAGGAACACGGCGGGGATATTCGGGTCAACAGCGAGGTTGGGAAAGGAACAACGTTCAATGTGTATTTGCCCCTTCTGAAAGACGCAGGGAACAGAAAGGACACCACTGTCATAGAGAAGTATCCAACGGGCTGCGAAAGAATTCTAATAGTCGATGATGAAGAGCAGATCGTACTCCTGGAACAAATGATGCTCGAAAGGCTTGGCTATCAGACAACTGTCCGCACAAGCAGCCCGGATGCGCTGGCTGCTTTCAGAGCCAATCCATCAAAATTCGATCTGGTAATCTGCGACAGAGGCATGCCGAATATGACCGGGGAGCAACTTGCCAGGGAATTAATTTTGATCAAACCGGAGATTCCGATCGTTATTTGCACAGGTTTCTGCGATGAAACCGATATGCAGTGCGCCATGGCCATAGGTATCAAAGGGTTTCTCACGAAGCCAGTTGCGGCGGGCGATCTTGCCAGGATGGTAAGAAAGGTGCTTGATGGCAGGGGCTTATTGGTGGCCTCCGCAAATCTGCGACCTGATCTTGAATGAACTATATCAATACTCGTACCTCGTTCAGGAAAAGGACAGCCGGCACATCGGCCATCCTTTTCCTGGTGTTATATGCCGATTAATCAGCTTTCATATTTGAATGAAAGTTTGATTCGGACACGAAACGCTACGACCTTGCCGTTTTCTACCTTCAGATCCTGCTGGGTAATTTCGGCAATCCGTAATTCTCTCAGGCTTTTAGATGCAAGTTCAACGGCATTTTTTGCGGCATCTTCCCATGAGACTTCGCTGGTTCCTACAAGTTCAACGATCTTGTACACACTTTCTGCTGCCATAATCGCCTCCTTTCGTATTGTTAAGGTGAGAATACTCTGCTTTCCATACCGGGAATGGCAAGGAAAACATGGCAACATTAATGAACCGCGGCAGGCAAGTCAAGCGATTTTATGGGCGGCTGATTAACTGAAGCCAATCATGACAAAAAAAATAAAGGCAGTGGTTCTGAAACCGGACTTTTAAGGCATTTGTCTCGCTGAATACCTGTTGACAAACACCAATTACAGTGTAAGTTTACTCCGGTGTGTCATTCCGGATGAGGCATTGAAATGGGTCATCGTTTTGTTGTACAAGAGAGCTTCTATTTATATTTTGAGTTTTGACGAATCCATCAATATGGTACGGAGTTCAATAAAAAATAATAATTTGTTGTAGGATTTTAATAAAAAAATAATCGATAGGTGGATTTAATGAAAAAAAATAATGAAGTGTTAAAAATTAAAGGTGGATCAAAGTTGGATGGTTCTGTATGCATTCAAGGTTCTAAAAATGCAATTCTTCCAATGTTGGCTGCATCTCTTTTGCCTGATAGCGGTTGCACTGTTATCAAGAATGTTCCCCCATTAAATGACATTATGGTCGCTTTTGAAATTATGAGACATATCGGTGCAAAGGTAAACTATTTTTCTAAAGAACAAATCGTTTCAATTGATGCAAGTAATCTGGTTAATACCTATTTACCAGATGATCTTACAAATCTTTTACGAGCTTCTGTTCTTTTTATACCACCTGTTTTATACCGTCTGGGCCTGATTCATCTTCCAAGTGTTGGCGGTTGCCCACTGGGAAGCCGAAATTTGGACTATCACTACCGAGGTTTTTTAAGGTTGGGGGCAGAGATATCAAATGATAATGAATTTGTAATAAAAGGTGACAAATTCAAAGCTGCAAACTTATATCTTGATTTCCCAAGCCATACCGGAACAGAAAATCTTATAATGGCAGCTTGTTTTTCAGAAGGTGCGTCAATTATTGAAAATGCTGGTTCTGATCCTGAGATAACTGATTTTGCAAACTTTTTGATAAAAATGGGTGCAAAAATTCAGGGATTAGGCGGCCGTACAATTCTTGTTGAGGGAATTAAGAAATTTAAGCCCATTGAATATACGGTTATGAATGATCGTCTTGATGCCGGTCTATTTATACTAGCGGCAAGTATTACTAAAAGCAATATTTCAATAATTGGTGTTGAACCTAATCATATACGATTATTAACCGAAAAATTAATACAAATGGGAGTTGTAATCGAAATTGATGGACATGTTCTACATGTCAAGTCAACCGGTGAAACACTCAACCCAGTTAACATATTAACATGCCCTTATCCGGGTTTTGCAACTGATTTTCAGCCAGGTATAATGGCTCTTTCCTGTATTGCTAATGGTACAAGCTATATTAGAGAGAGAATTTTTGACAAAAGGTTTAGTCAGGTTAATGAATTGATAAAAATGGGCGCAAATATAGAAATCAAAGATGATTCTCTCGCAATTGTAAAAGGACCAACAAGTTTTAAAGGGACTGAAACAGTTCCGGATAATATTAGAGCAGCCTCTTCTGTTTTATTGGCGGGATTGGTAGCTTCAGATACAACTAAAATTTGTAATGTCTATCAAATTGATAGAGGACATTTCAATATTGAGTTGCGTTTAAACCAATTAAACGCCGATATAGTACGAATAAATAATGATACTACATGACTTCAGCCATTAATGCTTCCATCGGAAATGGCTACAGGCGAGAAGGCTATGTGACCTACAAATTGTCCACTAATCTCTGCAACCAGCGAAATAGTCAGAGCATTGGCACCTTGAATTGTTTTGTATTGGACATTCTTCATTTCCTTGTTGACACTTTAATGCCGAAATGTCGAGATACATATATGCTGGCATATCGGCAAAAAGTGTCAACTACTTTTGGGGCAATATGAAGGATACCGAATCTACCCATTTTTTTGCTCAAATGTGATCATGAAATCCGCCAGTGCCTGAACCGATGCCAGTGTCGTTGCGTTATAGATGGAGGCCCTGCATCCGCCGACCGAACGATGTCCCTTGAGTCCGCCAAAGTCATTGGCGGTAGCTTCCTGAACAAATTGTTTTTCAAGGTCTTCCGAAGGCAGCCGGAAGGTGATATTCATCAGGGATCTGCTTGAAGGGTCCGCGGTTCCCTGATAAAAACGGCTTTTGTCCATCACATCATACAGACATCCGGCTTTTTTTCGGTTGACGATATCCATGTTTTCCAGGCCGCCAATGGTTTCTTCCAGCCATTTCATGACAAGCTGAATGGCATAGACTCCAAAACACGGAGGGGTATTGTACATGGAATTTTTTGATGCATGGGTGGTGTATTTCAGCATCGTCGGAATGTTTTTTGGTGTGCGTTTAAGCAGATCATCCCGGATGATGACCACGCAGACCCCGGCAGGACCAATGTTTTTCTGGGCTCCGGCATAGATCAGGCCGAAAGGCTTGACATCAAAAGGTCTGCTCATAAAGTCCGAAGACATGTCGGCGACCAGCGGTGCGCCTTGTACATCAGGATATGTCAGCCACTGCGTACCTTTAATCGTATTGTTGGAAGTGATATGAACGTAGGCGGCTTTCGGGCTGTACACGATATTTTCCGGAATATAACAAAATCCCCGATCTTCAGAAGATGCGACAACCTTGATCTTTTTTTCCAGAAGCTGAGCTTCCTGAATGGCTTTGGTGGCCCAGGTGCCGGTATTCACATAATCGGCGGAATCCGTGTCCGCCAAACAATTCATGGGAATCATGGCAAACTGAAGGCTGGCGCCGCCCTGAAGAAACAAAACCTGGTATGAGTCATCCAGTTTCAGCAATCTGCGAATTCTGGCAATGGCATCGTTGATTACATCATCGAACCACTTTGACCGGTGGCTGACCTCGGTAATTGACATGCCGGAACCCTTGAAATTCAGAAATGACTCCTGAATTTCCTGCAAAACAGGAAGTGGAAGGGCCGCAGGCCCGGCGTTGAAGTTATGAATACGTTTTTCAGACATAAAATGCCTCCAAAATGGATAAATGTAATGGCATAAAGAATACAGCCCCTGATTTTTGCATCAGTACAACAGAGGAAAAGTTCGTAACCGCTCACTTCCCCTCCCAGCGGAAGGGGCTGAACGATTACAAAAGTTTCAGGTTATTATCAGAGATGTATTTGAACGTTTGGCCGATAGATGTCAAACAGAATTTAAGGCAGCCGGCAGGATGGCAAGATTTAACGGCATTACGACCGGGCTATTCCAGTAGTTTGCGTATTCGGACCTTACTCCGTCTGTGATGCTGCGTTCTGCGGCGAATTATCTGCGGAAATGGGTAAAAAAACTGTGAATGTAGATCCTTGGGACGGTTCACTCTGTATCTGAATACTTCCCCCCAGTTCATCAAGAAGCCCTTTCACTATGGGAAGGCCCAGGCCCGTACCGGTGATAAACCTGGTTTTTTCATTCTTGACCCGATAAAAGCGTTTGAATATATTGTCGATATCCTTGGCTTCAATACCAAATCCGTTATCGCTGACATCTATTTGGATTTTTTCTGGCAGCAGGCTGATCCCAACCTCAATGGCGCCGCCTTCAGGTGTATAGTTGATGGCGTTTGCGATCAGGTTTCCAAAAACACTTTCCAGCGCCTGGGGATCGGCTTTGATCAGGGGTAGTGGTTCATCGTGAAGAACCAGCTTCAGATGCTGATTCTTTCCGTTAGCCCTTGTTTCCATAAAATCCACAATGTTTTTCAAAAGTTCATCCAGCTTGATCGGCTTGAAGTCGATGCACACATTTCCGGCTTCGATGCGGGACAGATCCAGCAGGTCTCCGATCAGCGATATCAATCCCTGGGTTTTTTCCTTGGCCCGCGACAGCAAATATTGGTCGCGAGTAGATTCCTTTTCCACCATATCTTTCAGAACCAGGGCCAGTTGCTCATGAATGGTGGACAGAGGAGATCGCAGCTCATGAGACACCTTGGCGACAAATTCGGACTTCATACGGTCCAGCACCTTCATAGCCGTAATGTCCACCAGATTCACCACAGCACCCTGGCATTCACCCACATCACCAAGAACCGGCCGTCCGGTGGCCTGCAGGCATTTTTCACCAATTGTAGTAAATTCATAAGTCGCCGAAAGAGATTGTGCATTTCCCGCAGAAATGTCTTTGACCAGTTGACAAAAACCCTTGTCCTGAATGCAGGATTCGATAGGCTCTCCTGTCGCCGTGTCTTCTTCGATCCCCATCAACCACTGGAATGCCGGGTTCATCAGCGCCACCTGTCCCTGGACATTGGTCACCAGAATGCCATTCGGGAGCGATTCCACAATGGTTCGAATCCTGCTTTTTTCCGTGCCTAAATCCGCCAGATTCCGCTGCCGCTCCTGAGCTAGCATTTCGGTCTCTTCGGTTAGTCGAATTCGCTCTCTTGCCCGATTGATAACCATCCGCAACTGATCGGGTTCAAAAGGCTTGGGGATAAAGTCGTAAGCCCCCCGTTTCATGGCTTCGATGGCGGTTTCAATCGTGGCGTAGCCGGTGATGATGATGACCAGAATCTCTGAATTCAATCGCTGAATATGGGCCAGCACTTCCATGCCGTCCATTCCCGGCATTTTTAAATCAAGAAGAACGATTTCAACCGGATGGCGACCAAGAATCTCCAACCCCTCGCTTCCGCGAGAGGCTTTATACACCTGAAACCCCATACGCGTCAGAATGCGTTCGGACCCCTCCCGAATGCTATCTTCATCATCAACGACCAGAATGGACAAACGATTCGACGTGCTTTCCGGCTTCAATAGAACCTTCCTAATAGAGTACTAAGGTGATTCGCAACAAAGAATGTACCATCAATAAAGCAAGCATATAGGGTTGGAAGGCCAACTGCCTGATCCATGATAGCCCAGGGCATCGCCCTGGGTACGCGGTATTATTTTTTAATTTTCAGCCCTGAAGGGGCGGCCTAAATCCCACTCATACCGTTTGTTGTATCTGTTCCAGTGGCCCAGTTAGGCCGCCCCTTCAGGGCTCAATATATGATTGTATGCCAACCCAGGGCGATGCCCTGGGCTGACATAATACGCCCCTTTGGGGCTAAACGAGCCAAATATATCAAGGTATTCTTTGTTGGAAATCACCTAAGCATTAAGGATTAAACTTAAAGCAACTCACATGTCCGTATTTTTCATTTTTTAAAAGAATTTGATGCTCATGAAGGATTGATGGGCAGCTCAATAACAAAAACAGATCCCTGATCAGGGCTGTTTTTGGCGACAATTCTCCCCTGATGGCTTTCCACAATGCCATAAGCCAAACTCAGACCCAGGCCAGTACCTTTTCCTTCTTCTTTAGTCGTATAAAATGGCTCAAAAACATGCGGCAGCACATCTGCCGAAATTCCCGGCCCGGTATCGGATATCTCAACTATAACTTTTTCGCCGTCCGGGGAGAGGTTCGATGAGATGATCAATTTCCCCCGGCCGTCCATTGCCTGAGCAGCGTTTAAAATGACGTTCATAAACACATGGTTGAGCTGCTGGATGTCGCCCAGCACCTGAGGAATGTCCTCCGACAACCGGGTTTCGATAAGAATATTCTGAAACAGAACCTGTTTTTCCAGAAGAAACAGGGTTCGTGACAGGGCCTTGTTGATGTCATGCAATTGTTTTTCCTGCCGGGTTTGCCGGGAGAATACGAGCAGCTCCTTAACGGTATCCCGGCACCGTTCGGCATCCTTTAAAATCCGGCTCAAGTCATCCTTGGCCGGATTACTTAGTTCATATTCCTCCTGGATCAGCCTGGAATAGAGCATGATGCCGCCCAGAGGGTTGTTCAACTGATGGGCCACCCCTGCGGCCAACTTGCCCAAAGAAGCCATTTTTTCATTCTGAAGGAGCTGAATCTGGGCGCTTTCCAGCTCTTTTTTCAATTGTAGCCGTATTCGCAAATCATGAAAAAAGCCAAAGGACCCGACTTCCTGACCCCCTTCATAAATAATCGACGCGTACAGGCTGATGGGGATTCGCTCACCATGTTTTCCCAAGACATCCACATGGTATTCCTTCAGCTTCCCCTTGCCGCCATATTCATCGCTTCGAAGCTTTTTCATGATGTCCCATGCGTATCGGTCTGGATATACATCCTGAATATAAAGAGTTTCTAACGCTTCTTCGATGCTGTATCCACTGACTTCCGCCGCCGATTGGTTGAAAATGAAGATTTTTCCCTTTCGGTCCGCGGCAAGTATCCCATCCACAGCGCTGTTGAGCATATTTTTAAGAAATGCATTAGATCGACGAAGCTGTTCCTCTAGTTTTCCGATTCGGGGCAGATCAAAATCCACCATCAGCAGCGCATCAATTATAGGGGCAGATTCAGAACCCATTGTGCGGGCTGCCAAAATATCTTCCGGCAAACCCGCCCCTACCGAATATATGGGATAACAGGAAACCCTCTCGCTTTCCAGAAGGCTTTTGGAAGAATGCCTCAGAATGGGTTTTCCGTTATGAAGTACGCGACAGGCAGGACAGTCGTCACACGGCGTGCTGAACTCAAAATAGATATCATAGCAGGTACTGCCAATGATATCTTTGCCCCGTTTTTTGGCAGTAAAGCGATTGGTAGCCAAAATATGGTGATCCGGGGATACCACGATCATTTCGCGGTCCAACGCATCAATTGCACGAATCAGGTATTCTTTTTCAGCTTCTGTGCGCACATTCCTCCTGAACCTTACATGCCCAGTAAACGCTTGACGCTCTGCGTAATGTCATCAGCAGAAGCCGGCTTGGCCAGATAATCGTCGGCTTCCGTACTCATGCCGTCGTAATGAGAATATTTTGTAGAAGTGACGCGATCAGCCACAGCCGTCAGCAGCACAATCGGAATATCGGCGTAAGCGCTGTCTTTTTTTAGCGCCGCGCAGAGTTCATAGCCGTCCATCTCCGGCATCATGACATCAAGAACAATGGCATCTGGCGGGTTGGCCTTGATTTTTGCAAAGCCTTCCACGCCGTTGTAGGCCAGTTCGGTTGCAAAACCTTCTTTTTCCAGATAAGTTTGCACGATCATCGAAAAATCAGGCTCATCGTCAACGATGAGAATGCGTTTTTTTTCACTCATGGGTTACATCCTTTTATGAATTATGAATTATGAAATTTCTTCTTAGGTGATTCGCAACAAAGAATATACCATCAATAAAGCAACAATTTAGGGCTGGAAGGCCAACGGCCTGATCCATGATAGCCCAGGGCATCGCCCTGGGTACGCGGTATTATTTTTTAATTTTCAGCCCTGAAGGGGCGGCCTAAATTCCAATCATACCGTTTGTTGTATCTGTTCCAGTGGCCCCGTTAGGTCGCCCCTTCAGGGCTCCCTATGGGGTTGTATGCCAACCCAGGGCGATGCCCTGGGCTGACATAATACGCCCCTTTGGGGCTAAACGAGCCAAATATATCGGGGTGTTCTTTGTTGGAAATCACCTTAATTTCCTACCACAGGTCGTGGATAGAGACCAGATCTTTCCACGATTTCAGCCACTTTTTCTTCCCATTCGATGGCCATGATATGGAAGCCGTGCACGCCTTCCACGGACTTAAGGCGTTCAATGGTTTCCACGCAAATGTCTATTCCCTCCTGGGGCTGCTTTTCCTTGGGGATTCCGGCCATGCGCTTGATGACATCCTCCGGAACATCCATCCCTGGAACCCGGTTTTTCATATACCTGGCCATACCTACGGATTTTAGCGGCGTTACTCCGGCCAGAATGTGAACTTTTTCGGTAAGACCCCTTTCTCTGGCCAGCTTTATCCAGAGTTCGAACTTATCGAGGTTGTAAATGCACTGGGTTTGAATGAATTCTACGCCTGCGGCGATTTTCTTGGCCAGACGGGGAACCCTTATTTCAAAAGGGTCGGCAAAGGGGTTTTCCGCAGCACCCACAAACATTTGGGGAGGCCGGTCAATGTCCGCGCCGCCCAAAAATTTTCCCTCATCTCTCATGCGCCGCACCGTCTGGATGAGCTGCATGGAATCAATGTCATGGACATTCTGTCCTGTGGCGCAATCCCCAAAGCTCTGGTGATCGCCCGAAAGACATAGGATGTTGTTGATGTCAAAAGAAGCAGCCCCCAGGATATCGCTTTGAATCGCGATCCGGTTGCGGTCCCGCGTCACCATCTGAAGGACAGGCTCCAGGCCCATGAGTTTCAGGCGGATACATGCCGCAAGGCTGCACATACGCGTAACTGATGTCTGGTTGTCGGTAATGTTGATGGCATCGACATGGTTTTTGATCAGATGCCCTTTTTCTTCGATGTGTTTGGGGTTGCTGCCCCTGGGAGGACCGACTTCCGATGTGACTGCCAGGTGTCCGGCGGCCAGAATTTGTTCCAGTTTGCTTGGCGTTTTAGTGGTCATATCTGCACATCCTCCCTGACGACTTTTCGGGGTCCGCCTGCCCTGTCGGTGGACCAATCCTTGATCGAGAAGAGCTTTTCGTAGTCATCCATTCGTCCCAGAGCCTTCAGGCGATCTATAATGAGTTGCCATGCGCAATCCAGGTCTTTGTTAATTTCGCATTTGCCCTTGCTGGAGCCGCCGCACGGACCATTTAAAATCCGCTTGGCGCAACGGGAAATAGGACAGATGCCGGCTGTGTTAGCCAGAATGCACTGGCCACAGGCCTGACACCGTTCCGTCCAGAGCCCCCGCTTATCGGTAACGCCCAGAAAACATGTGTTGACGCCCGGATAGATCGGCTTGGACAGATATTTCTCCGCCATAAACTGGACACCGACACCGCAGGCCAAAGAGATCACCGCATCATACTTGTCGATTCGATCCCGGATTTCCTCAAGATACTCATGGTCGCACTGACGTTCCAGCGTAATTTCGTCAATCCGCATGTCTTTTCCATTGTTGATAAAATACATTCGCAGGGCCGATGCCAGAATGCCCACTTCTTTCTTTCCGCCTGCCTCACAGACAGTGACGCATTCATTGCATCCCAGAATCAGCACATTGCGATGGGCTTCCACTTGCTGAATGATTTCTTCTATGGGTTTTTTATCGGCTACAATCATGGTTTTGTGACCTCTTCTACTTGATTAAAAATTTAACATGGCCAGTCTTATCCATAAAACAGAATTGAATCAACTATAGTTTTTATCCTGTCTATCCTGTTCATCCTGTTCATCCATGTTAATTATTTTGTTTTTTTGTTTGTCTGTATCATGCCGCCTTTTTCATTGCCATTTTGATGGGATTTGGTCCCAGATCGCGGATCCGCTGATCCATTTCCCGGGCGTATTCGGCAAACCGTGGACCATCTGCAGAAGAGAGGTTGAACATTTGCACACGTTCGCCTCCCACGCCGACAGTATTCAGGAGTTTTCTGGCCTGTTCCATCCGTTTTCTGGCCCGAAAGTTACCGCTGTTAAAATGACAGTCTCCCTCCATACATCCAACGGCATAAACACCGTCTGCGCCTTTCTCGAAGGCGCGGAGGATATGGAGAATATCCACCTTCCCCGTGCAGGGAACGCGAATGATCTTAATGCTGGACGGGTAGCTGAGTCGCATCGAACCTGCCAGGTCCGCAGCCGTGTACCCTCAGAAATTGCAGCAAAATGCAATGATAATCGGTTCAAACGTTTGCGTCATAACACCCCCTCCAGCAGTGCATCTATCTTGCTTAGCAGTTGATCATCTTCGTACCAGTTAAGCTCAATTGCTTTGGCTGGACATTCGGATGCGCAGATGCCGCATCCATGGCATAGCGCAACATCAATTTCGCTGACTCCATCCGCATTGATCCGGGGCACGCCGTATGGGCAGGACCGCACGCAGACCAGGCAGGACGCACACAAATCAGCTTGTACCTGAGCAGTTACAGCAGACAGGGTCAGGCTGTCCTGGGACAGGAACGTGGTTGCCCTGGAGGCCGCCGCCATGGACTGTGCGATGGATTCCGAAAGCAACTTGGGGCTATGGGCCGTACCACAGATAAAAATTCCTTCGGTGGCCATATCTACAGGCTTAAGCTTTACATGAGCTTCCAGGTAATAGCCCTCGGCATTTCGCGCCAGCTTCATGATGGAGGAAAGCTCTTCAGTTTCTCCCGCCACCATTCCCGCGCTGAGAATCAGATGATCGGCGCTGATCTGCAACTTGCGCCGGATGATCGGATCCGTAAATACGACATCAACGCCTTCCGGGGTGAATTCAACAAGCGGCATGTCTTCCGGAGTATAGCGGAAAAACAGGATGCCCAACTTTCTGGCTTCGGTGAAATAGTCTTCCAGAAGCCCGTAGGTGCGAATGTCCCGGTACAGGACACTAATCTCTGCGTCCGGATTCAAAGCCTTGATATGAAGTGCGTTTTTAATGGCGCTCTGGCAACAGATCCGGGAACAGTTGGGGTTTGCATCATTTCGGGAACCGATACACTGGATCATGACCACCTGATTCAGATCTGCAGCGCCCGTTGTTTCCAGACGGCTGCCCAGCTCCACCTGAGTCATGACTCTGGGATCATGGCCATAACCAAATTCTTTGGGCTGATATTCTGTAGCGCCAGTCGCCAGAATCACGGCGCCATGATCAATTTTTCGCTCGTACATGCCCGGACCTACCAGAACTTCTGTGGTGAAATTGCCTTTGAATCCGGTAAATCCCACGATGAGCGACTGGGTGAGTACTTGAATGTTGGGATGAGAACTGGTTTTCTGAATCAGCTCGATCAGGTAAGACTGGATGTCTGCGCCTTCAATGGTCTGGGTCAGACGCAGGGCCATGCCACCGAGCTCCGTCTCTTTTTCAATCAGAACAACTTCAAATCCCTGATCAGCCAAGCCAATGGCCGCTGTCATGCCGGCTACACCGCCGCCGACCACCAGCGCCCGTTTGTTGACGGGTATCTGTTTTTCATGAAGAGCTTTTAAGGTTCTGGCGCGCGCCACCGCCATTCGCACCAGCTCATTGGCTTTCTGGGTTGCTTGCTGAGGATTGTCCGAATGAATCCAGGAATCCTGATTCCGGATATTGGCCATTTCAAAAAGATATTTGTTGAGTCCGCAGGCCTGAAGGGTATCCATGAAAATACCTTCATGGGTCTTGGGGCTGCATGAGGCCACAACCACCCGGTTCAACCGGTGCTCCCGGATCAGTTCCTTCATCAGGTCCTGAGCATCCTGAGAGCATGAGAAAAGGTTCTGTCCGGCGTAAACCACATTCGGAAGGGCTGCGGAATAAGCCTGTACAGCCGGAACATCCACAACGCCGGCTATATTGATGCCGCAGTTGCAGACAAATACGCCAATCCGGGGTTCAAGGCCTTCAACCGCCATTTCTTCCGGAATTACTACTGTTTTGGTGCAGGAATATCTTGCCGGCGCCAGATTCGCACCCGCAGCACAGGCAGCGGCGCTGGCTTCAATTACCGAGGATGGAATGTCCTTTGGTCCCTGGAATACGCCGCCCACATAAACGCCAGGACGGGAGCTTTCGACGGGTCTGAACGGATGCGTAGATGCGAACCGGTATTTCCCCATATCCACATGCAGGCGATTGGCCAGATCCACCGAGGACTGCGGTATCTGAAGCCCCACAGAAAGCACCACCATGTCAAAGGTCTCTTTCTGAATGTCGCCGCTGTCATTCACATAGCGAATCACCAGCTCACGAGTTTCCGGAACCTCGTCAATGGTGTGGATTCGGGATTTTATAAACCGGACACCCGAGCGGTCCTTGGCCCTAAGATAATATTTTTCATAATCTTTTCCAAAGGAGCGGATATCCATATTGAATATGGCGCAATCCAGCTTGCCGCCGGAGTGTTCCTTGGCGACCATGGCTTCCTTGATGGCGTACATGCAGCAAACAGACGAGCAGTAGCCGTTGCCGCACCTATTGACATCTCTTGAACCCACGCACTGAAGCCATGCGATTCTCCCTGGTTCGGTGTGATCTGAAAGCTTCACCAGATGCCCCATGGTTGGCCCGGATGCGCTTAGTATTCGCTCAAACTCAAGACTGGTAACCACATTTGGGTTTGTTCCATAATGGTAGAACTGCTGCAGCGGGACAGGATCAAAAGCCTGGCTGCCCGGACACAGAATCACCGAGCCTACAGAAATATCCCTGACCACCGTTTCCTGACGGTGATCTATGGCATTGGCCAGGCAGGCATCCACGCACTGATAGCATTCCGAGCAAATTCCACAGGCCAGACACCTGTTCGCCTCTTTTCGACAGGCTTCTTCTTCAAACCCAAGCTGTACCTCATTAAAATTGGCGACCCTGGTTTTTGAAGGCAGGTGAGGCATGGATTGCCTGCCTGCTTTTGGATATCCTTCCAACGGAACATCGGTTACCGCCGTCCAGTCAACTTCCCGGCCTTCCCACAGATCCTTGCCCTGAATGAAACGGTTGATGGAAATCGCAGCCTCTTTACCAGCCTGAATGGCTTCAACAACGGTTTTGGGGCCGCTGACAGCATCGCCTCCAGAGAAAATATCCGGATCATTGGACTGAAGAGCAATGGGATCAACCACCATTGTTCCCCAACCGGAAAGAGTGCAGGCGCATTCCTCGGTCAAACAGGCCCAGTCGGACTCCTGGCCGATGGCAGGAATTACGGTGTCAACCTCAATGATAAACTCGGAATCTTTAACTGGAACCGGCCTTCTTCTGCCGCTGGCGTCCGGTTCTCCCAGGGCCATCTTAATACATTCTATCGCCTTGACCTTGCCGGCGGCATCACCGATAATCCGCACCGGATGGGTCAGGGTTTTGATCTCAATACCTTCGTCCTCACATTCTGCGATTTCATCCTGACTTGCCGGTATTTCATCCCGGCTGCGGCGGTAGATGATAAACGGCTTTTTGGAGCCGGTTCTAAGAGCAGTTCGAACCGAATCCATGGCCACGTTTCCGCCGCCAATAACCGCCACCCGATCTC
>Ga0194044_10000666_pt1 | contig 17264 bp, 14 predicted proteins | sample JunL4417m_MetaG_FD_155460 | JGI IMG/M metagenome (GOLD analysis project Ga0194044, IMG submission 155460) | Anoxic zone freshwater microbial communities from boreal shield lake in IISD Experimental Lakes Area, Ontario, Canada - Jun2016-L442-17m | ecosystem: Environmental > Aquatic > Freshwater...
GGATATGATCTGCGCTATGATCCGCCATAATACAATAATTGCGGTCCAGAGTCACAAGATTGAGACGAAACGCCAGATCTTCATTCTTTAGATCGACCCCCATCGAAGCCGCTTCAAATGGAGCGCGGCCAGTATAAGTTTCTGTCGCGGAATATCCCATCAAAGACAGTGTGGCGACATCACTTCCAGGCGCCAACCCTTCAGGGATCGTCTTTGATGTCCCCACCTTTCCCGCTGAAGCCATCTTGTTCATCCAGGGGGTGTTGGCCGATTCCAGCGATGTCATTTCCATTGAATCGTTAAATTCATCAGCCATGCCATCTGGCACTATTATGAGATATTTGGTGTTAGAATCCGAGCACATTTAGCACCTTCTTAGTTTCCGGCATGCATGTTACCGGTTCTCTTGAGACCTTGATGGCGTTGTCCGGATCTTTCAACCCATGGCCGGTCAGTGTGCATACGACCGTTTCGCCGCCAATGAAAAGGCCCTGTTCGTTCTTTTTAATAAGACCGGCAATTGAGGCCGCTGACGCGGGTTCGCAAAAAACTCCCTCAATGGAAGAAACCATCTTGTAAGCTTCAAGTATTTCTTCGTCGGTTACCGAGTCTATCAATCCACCAGACTCGTCACGCGCCTGTTCAGCTTTCTCCCAGGAGGCCGGGTTGCCAATCCGAATTGCCGTCGCAATGGTCTCAGGTTTTTTGAAAATTCTGCCTTGAACAATTGGTGAGGCTCCCTCAGCCTGAAATCCTATCATTTTTGGCAGAGTCATGATTTTACCAGCATCGAAATACGCTTTGTAGCCGGCCCAATAAGCCGTTATGTTGCCCGCGTTTCCAACTGGTAAAGAGTGATAGTCCGGGGACGATCCGAGAGAGTCACAAATTTCGAAGGCAGCTGATTTTTGGCCTTCAATTCGATGTGGATTCAAAGAATTGACAAGAGTAATCGGATATTCTTGCGATATCTGTTTTACAATGTTTAAGGCTTCGTCGAAATTACCAAGAATTTTTATTACCTGTGCTCCATGAATCATTGCTTGCGCCAGTTTTCCCAAAGCTATCTTGCCTTCAGGTATTACGACAAAAGCGTTTATTCCCGCCCTGGCGGCGTAGGCCGCAGCTGAGGCCGAAGTGTTTCCCGTTGAAGCGCAAATCACTGCTCTCGACCCTGATTCTACGGCTCTTGAGACAGCCATAGTCATGCCTCGATCCTTAAATGAACAGGTAGGGTTGAGACCCTCATATTTTAAGAAAATGTTAATTTTAGGATTAATTTTCTCTGTTAGCCTGGGCGCAGGGATTAAAGGAGTGTTTCCCTCCATTATGGTCACTACGTACTTGTCATCATTAAATCTAAAAAAATCAGGATATTCTTTTATGATACCTTTCCACATTCTGTCTCTCCATCGTCCCGTGCCCTTTACCTTCCTTTAAATTATCGATAAAGGAACAAACTTGATTCAGGGCTCAATCTAAACTTTCATCTTCGATTCTGATTATCGTTGCCGAACCACTTACCACTTCCAGACTTCCTATTTCCTTTCTTGCCTGCAAGATATCAGCTTCTCTTGCCGAATGGGTGATAAACACCACGGGAATTGATCCGGATCCAGAAGAATTTCGACGTTTCTGAACCACCGAATGAATGCTGATATTGTGATTGGCCATGATACCAGATATTCTAGACAGCACGCCGGGCCTGTCCATCGCATGGATTCTTAAATAGTAATTCGTAACCACTTCATTCATGTCCAGAACCGAGTCCATGGATTCCAATGGGCCCGGATAATAGCCGAGAGGTGGAACTCTACAGGAATTACCAATCTTTTTACTACGAATCAGTTCAATGACATCTCCTATTACAGCTGAGGCCGTGGGTTCTCGACCTGCTCCCCTACCATAAAACATTTGATCCCCAACCATATCTCCCCTCAGGAAAATGCTATTGAAAACTCCATCCACTTGGGCTAGGGGGTGAGTTTCAGGAAGCATTGTAGGGTGCAATCTGACTTCCACTTTGGCGCCGTGTCTTATAATTATCGCCAGTAGCTTGATTCTATATGAGAATTCACGAGCCATTAACAGATCGAAGGCTTCTATCCCGGTGATCCCTTCTACATGGATATTTTTTACGGGAGCGTGTATTCCATGGGTTAACGCAAGGACTATGGAAAGCTTGTGGGCTGAATCGACCCCTTCTATGTCGAGAGTGGGGTCCGCTTCCGCATAACCTAATTCCTGGGCTTTCTTTAGAGCTTGATGAAAATCTGCCCCAGGATTATGTGTCATCTCAGAAAGAATAAAATTGCATGTTCCATTAAGAATGGCCAGAATCTTATCAAACCTGTTCGCTACAAGACCCTCTCGAAAAGACCTCAAAATTGGAATTCCACCTGCGACTGCCGCCTCAAAAGCGACGTCAACAGAATTTTCCATGGCAACCTTAAAAATCTCCAGGCCATTTTCCGCAATTAGAGCTTTGTTTGCCGTCACTACGGATTTTCCGTTGCGTAAAGCTTCTATGATGAAGGTTCTTGCTGGTTCGTAACCACCAATAAGTTCTATTACAATAGATATTTCCGGGTCTCTAAGTATTTCGTAGGCGTCATTTGTGAGAATTGATCCATCAAATGCCACTCCCCGATCCGAATCGATGTCCAGGTCGGCTATCTTTTTCAGATTAATTCTGAAACCGGTTCTAGCCTCAATTATAGACTGATTTTCTTTAAGAATTTGAACCACGCCGCTGCCTATCGTTCCAAAACCGATAAGCCCTACTGCAATTTCTTCCATCTGAAGTTTCCTGTTAATTAGATTTTATTACATTCCATGATCACTTCTTTGCCATGAAATGGGAGTCAGGATTTGTTGAGAAAATGTCTTATTCCCCGGATTGCCTGATTGATTCGTAGACGATTTTCCACTAGGGCAAATCGAACATGCTCATCGCCAAACGGGCCAAAACCGATACCTGGGCTAACAGCGACTTTTGCTTCTTCCGTCATCAGTTTTGAAAATTCCAAGGACCCCATTTTCTTATAATGTTCAGGTATCTCAGCCCAGACAAACATCGTTCCCTTAGGAGGAGGAACGGTCCAGCCGCAGTCTATGAGCCCATTGCAGAGGGCATCCCGTCTATCCTTGTATTCGGCCACAATTTCCGTTACGCAATCCTGATTCTCAGTAAGGGCTATGATCGCGGCAATCTGTATTGGCTGAAACATTCCATAATCTATGTAACTTTTTAATCTTTTCAGAGCGTGGATCATCTGCGGATTTCCGGCTGCGCAACCGACGCGCCAGCCGGCCATAGAATAGCTCTTGGTGAGCGAAAACGTTTCTATCCCAACTTCTTTGGCGCCTGGGACGGACAGAAAGCTTGGCGCCTTATAACCATCAAAAGTCAGGTCCGCATAAGCAAAATCATGCACTACCATGATCTTGTATTCCTGTGCGAATTCAACTATTCGCTTAAAAAAATCTTGATCAACCACCATAGTGGTTGGATTGTGAGGAAATGAAATGATTAACATTTTTGGTAGTGGCCACGTTACACGCACAGCGGCCTTTAAATCACCAAAGAAATCAGAATCCGGCCTAATTGGAACATGTCGTAAGTCTCCTCCCGCGATAACAACCGAATAGGGATGAATTGGATAAGTGGGGGAAGGAACGAAGACTACATCGCCAGGATTTATTATGGCTAAAACTAGGTGGGCCAGGGCGTCCTTGGCTCCCATAGTCGCCACTACCTCTTTGTCTGGATCCAACTCCACACCGTACCGTTTCAACCACCAGTTTGCAAACGCCAATCTGAGTTTTGGGATTCCTGCGGAGGCGCTGTATCTATGATTCTTGGGGTTCTGAACCGCTTCTATCAACTTGTCCACTATGTGTTTTGGTGTAGGTATGTCTGGGTTACCCATCCCTAGGTCTATAATGTCTTCGCCAGATCTTCTAAGCTTCATTTTCAGCTCATTGACCACTTGAAAGACATATGGAGGTAGCCTTTTTATCCTGCTAAAATCTTCCAATCTCGCCTCCTGTGAAATATCAAATTCTACTTAAACAGTGAATTCCTCTCCCGCCAAAATCGCCTTGGCCTGAAGAGTTCTAGTTCCATTTGAATCGTACAGGCAAATTGTGTCTTCTATCAGGTTCTGATGTGAATTTGACTTGTGGGCCTCTACACATAAGAGAACCGGTTCAGCCTCCTCCTGAGTACGGATCCACATTTTTCGATTTATGATCATTCTGGAAGCTTCGGCTGCCTTATCGAGCTGATGGGCTCCCTTGGCCGGATAAATAAGACATAGCTTACCAAATGGCTTCAGCAACCTCGAGGAAACCATAAACAGGTCCGCTAGTGGCATCATTATTTGGTGCCTGGAGACAGCCTTTTCACTCATCAGACTGACTCTACCTGAACCTGACTGATAATATGGCGGATTTGACACTACCATGTCAAACACGTCCCGGCGAAAAAAAGAGTCTGAGTTTCTCAAGTCTCCTTTGACAACAAATACCCGCGAACTCAGATCGTTTAATTTGACACCCCGCTGAGCCCTTCCTACAAGGCCATCCTGTATTTCCAAACCAACCAAATGAACTGAAGGATTCTTGATCGCCAAGCCAAACGCTATGACTCCACATCCGGCCCCAGCGTCCAAAACAAGATCCCTGGGATTTGGTTTGGCAAACCATGTAAGGATCAAGGCGTCTTCCGACACGCGATACCCCTTGGAGGCTTGTATAACTCTCACCTTGTTTCGAAACAGGCCATCGATAGTTTCCGCATGCTCTTGCAATATCAGTCTCAGCTTTTTGTCAAACCGTTATAATTAGTACCTTTTAACTTAGGAAAATTCTTTCAAAAGATGTTCAAAACTAATCCGGATGAAATTTTAGGATAAAAATAGGTGGATTTGTGAGGCATTTTCTGTCCCAGTTCAGCGGCCCTCCTCATTTGATCGACCCGGGTAGGATTTAGGATAAAACTAACCCTAACTTCACCTGTTACTGCCTTCTCTATGGCATCTGGAATGGATGGAGTGTAACGCATGTGGGTCTCAGAATTCTCCTCGTCAAGCCCAAACCCGTGACCAAGAACCAATTCCCTCAGTATAGTAACGTCTAGTTTAATCAATGCTTCCGACATGTTCTGGTTCACCTTCGAAACGGCGGTTTGCAGATGTTTCAGCCCAAGTAGGTAAAACTTCTTCTCTCCATTGATTACCATTCCGAAATACCCTCCAAGTTCAGCATATTGGCGCAACTCCGAGGAGATTTGTCGAGATATGGATTCTAAGTCTCTACCGTTAAAATCAAACTCATGAACTATAAAATTGTCGTTCAACCTACTTAGAGATGCTTTTTGATCTAGATTCTTTATGTCTTTCAACATCCTATGAGCAGGCAATATGACTAGACCGGGATGCGACATAGAGGTGAGAAACATCATCACGTATTTGTGAGATTGATCAACGCTGAAAGGATTCTGATTCTCGATTTCTCTTCTGTAAGCCAAAGCTGTTTCATATCTATGGTGACCATCCGCTATGAGAAAACTCTTGTCTTTAAGAAAACTCACGATTTTCTGAACACTGTCTTCTTCACAGACGCTCCATGTTCGATGGGTTGTGCCGTTTGAGTCCACGGCTTCCTGGTCGGGTTTAGATTCCATGAAAGGCGCAGATAGCCTGCATATGACATCTTCAGGATCGTCAAACATAGCCTGTATGGGTGTAAAATTGGCTCTACACGCGCGGATCAGTTCGAGTTGGTCTTTTTTAGGGCCTGAGTAAGTCTTCTCATGAGGAAGAACTTTATTCACCCCGTAATCTTCAACCTTCACTAAACCGATCAGACCATCCAAGCGTTTCCTTGCGCCCTGAGGTTCTTCAAAATCCATCTGATAAATGGCAAAACACGGTTTCCCTTTCCTGACAAGTGTTTTGTCAAGTATCCATTTATTTAGTGTAACCGCCGCTCTTGTATACCGGTTGTCTGACGTAGTGTCGTTGTCATGTTGCTTGCCTAGAACGAGCCTGATGATGTTGTATGGATGTAGGTTGTAAAAGAATTCCTGATCTTTTGGAGATATGACATCATAGGGTGGTGTTATAAGGCTGCTCAAGACATCTGAATAGTCAGGACTATAATTAACCATCTCAAACGGTTTTATTTCAGCCATTAAAATGTCCTCAATTAAATACTCTACGCTTCAAAAAAGTTCTTTTCCCTTTTTCATGACTCTAGGAGAAGTAATTTGGAAATCCTCCTAAAAAGTATCTTTTTAAAATAACACATGATTGTAACCAAGATCAAATTTGATTTCTTCAAAAACAGAAAGGGGGCCTTTCTGTTGGAAAAGCCCCCTTCAGACCTGGATTATAATCAGTTTGTTACTTCTTGCCGTCTTTGACTTCCTCAAAATCGGCGTCAACAACATCGTCATCCTGTTTGGCGCCAGAATGCGACTGTCCACTGGATTGGTCGAATCCATGACCGGCGTCAGCGCCGGGTCCAGCCGATGTCGAAGCCTGTTGATACATGGCTTCGGCAAGCTTGTGAGACGCCTGCTGGAGTTCTTCCACGGCTGATTTTATTGTTTGGGCGTCAGATCCTTCCATAGCTGTTTTTGTCTTAGAAATAGCTCCTTCTATAGCGGTCTTGACTGAAGAATCCACTTTATCCCCATATTCTTTAAGGGATTTTTCAGTCATATAGATCGTAGAATCCGCCTGATTTCTGACATCTATCAACTCTCGTTTGGTTTTGTCTTCCTCAGCGTGAGCCTCAGCGTCTTTGACCATGCGCTGAATCTCTTCTTCCGTCATACCGCTTGATGCGGTGATCTTGATGGACTGCTCTTTCCCTGTGCCAAGATCCTTTGCAGAGACATGTACAATACCATTAGCGTCAATATCGAAAGTGACCTCTACTTGAGGTAAACCTCGAGGCGCTGGTGGAATCCCTACCAACTCAAAACGTCCGAGTGTTTTGTTGTTGGCCGCCATTTCTCGTTCACCCTGCAGTACGTGAATCGAGACTGAGGGCTGGTTGTCAGACGCTGTTGAAAAGATTTGACTTTTTCTTGTAGGAATAGTCGTATTTTTTTCGATAAGTCTGGTAAAAACCCCTCCCAATGTTTCAATTCCCAGAGACAGTGGGGTTACATCCAACAAAAGGACATCCTTAACGTCCCCTTTGAGGACTGCGCCCTGAATTGCAGCTCCTATGGCAACAACTTCGTCCGGGTTGACTCCACGGTGAGGTTCTTTGTTGAACAGTTCCTTTACTCTAGCCTGCACTGCAGGCATTCGGGTCATCCCGCCAACCAGGATAACCTCATTAATTTGATCAGCGGAAAGTCCGGCGTCTTTCATAGCCATCCTGCAGGGGCCGACTGTTCTTTCAATCAAGTCCTGTACTAGAATTTCCAGCTTGGCTCTTGTAAGCTTCATTGTGAAATGTTTCGGTCCAGACGCGTCAGCAGTTATAAATGGCAGATTAATGTCTGTTTCCATTGATGAGCTTAACTCGATCTTGGCTTTTTCAGCCGCTTCTTTAAGTCTTTGAAGAGCCATTTTGTCTTTACGAAGATCGATGCCTTGGTCCTTCTTAAATTCATCAGCGAGAAAATCCATGACTCTTTGGTCAAAGTCTTCGCCTCCCAGATGGGTATCTCCATTGGTGGACTTGACCTCAAAAACGCCATCTCCAATTTCAAGAATTGAGATATCAAAGGTACCTCCTCCCAAATCAAAGACCGCAACCTTTTCCTCTTTTTTCTTGTCCAGGCCATAGGCCAGAGACGCAGCAGTGGGTTCGTTGATAATTCTGAGGACATTCAATCCGGCTATGCGACCCGCATCCTTGGTAGCCTGCCTTTGGGAATCATTGAAATAAGCAGGGACGGTTACCACGGCATCCTGTACTTCTTCGCCCAGATAGTCCTCCGCTGTTTTTTTCATTTTCTGAAGAATCATGGCGGAAATCTCTGCGGGACTATATTCTTTCCCCTTGACCTCTATATACGCGTCTCCAGTTTTGCTACGAATTATTTTGTAAGAACAAACTTTTATGTCCTCTTGAACTTCTTTTGACTCATACTTCCGACCAATAAGTCTCTTGATCGCGAAAAGAGTGTTTTCAGGATTGGTTATCGCTTGACGTTTCGCGACCTGCCCAACCAGGCGTTCTCCCGAGTCTGTAAACGCCACCATGGACGGTGTTGTTCGCCCACCTTCCGAATTAGCTATCACTACTGGATCTCCACCTTCCATAATGGCAACACATGAATTAGTGGTTCCCAAATCTATTCCAATAACTTTTCCCGCCATTTTAGCCTCCTAGCCGTTTCGAATATTTCGGATTATTTAGACTTTCTTCAAAACTTATTTTATTTACCAGCCGTGAAAACAATGACTTTCGCCGGTCTAAGCATTCGATCTTTGTACATGTAGCCCTTCTCCAACTCTCTTGAAACTGTATTGGGCTCTTGTTTTTGATGCGGTTCCTGGGCGATAGCCTCATGAAATTGCGGATCAAATTTTTTACCAAGTGATTCAATCTCCGTAACTTCATATTTCTTAAGAACTTCTTTAAACATTTCAATTACCATCGCGACGCCTTTAGCAACAGGATCGCTCTCATGTTTTTGACCTGCGTGGGCAAGCGCCCTTTCCAGGTTATCCAAAATTGGTAAGAGTTCTCTCAACAAATCTTCTTCTTTGTACTTGAGGAGCTTGGACCTTTCCTGTGTTGAACGTTTCTTGAAATTTTCAAGGTCGGCGACCGCTCGTAACCATCTGTCACGATTTTCTTCCACTTCTTTCAAGGCTTTTTCGATAGAGTTTTCAACTGATTCTTCAAATTTAGCCTGCTGAGAGGATTCATCTCCTTTCACAGGAACTAGTTCAGTCGGCTCATGCCTTTGAACTTGGCCGGCGCTTTCCGTCGCGTTAACCATTTTACCTTCTGGACTTTCGGTCATAACCACTTTCATCTCCAGTCAATCATTGTGATACGCATCTTGTTTCGCTTGCCAAGATTGTCCAGCCCATGAAAGCTGACATTTTATCAAGAATTGTAAATAGATTTGATTTGTTCGCTCTCCCCAAAACACATTTTGAATCTGTATTTTGGATTTGGCCAAGCAATCTGGACGGAAACAAGTAATACCAGAATTACGAGTCCTTGTGATTTATTCATTTGGGCGCCTATGTGGTATTTGTCAAGTGTTACAATAGGAAAACACTTGACCAGTCCAGATTGGCTACCAGGAACGGCCCTGAAATAACGACTAAACTTCAGCCAAACAAAGACATAGCTTTAAATTGCTTCAATAACGCCTATTTTCAGGTTTCAGCTTGTTTTGATGAAAGGACAACAGATTCTTCTTAACACGATAAAGCTTCTCGGAAAGAGAAACCTTATAGATGTGAGGATTGGAAAATCTCTTTAACTCTGGCTCGATTTCGTCCAGTTGTTGAAAAACGTGGTTTCTAACATTTGCCGGAGGTGGACAATCATAAACTTGCTCGCCCTTAAGAAAAACCGGAACCATTAATTCTACGGTTTCAAATGGAGGCTTGTACAACTTTTTCATGTAATCATACATTGGATGGTGCGCCTTGACTGATTTCGCATGTGGGATGGGCTCATCAATTTGCGCAATCAAATCACCTATCATGCGATTACCCCCGTTGTAGAAACGAAAGATTTTTTTTACACCTGGATTAGTAATCTTATTTGGATTGTGAGATATCTTGATTCGCGGAACCATACCCCCATCTCCATGATCCACTGCCATAAGCTTGTAAACTATTCCCAACGCAGGCGTTTGGTATGAAGTCATTAGTCTGGTTCCAACACACCATATGTCGATTTGGGCTCCTTGCTGTTGAAGGCTTTCAATTAACCATTCGTCCAAATCACTACTGGCAAGTATTTTGGTGTCATGGAAACCCGCTTCATTCAACATTTCCCGAGCAGTTTTGGAATAATATGCCAAGTCACCACTATCAATTCTTATTCCAATTAAATGTTTGCCTCGGAGTTTAAGTTCCCGACCCACCTGAATGGCGTTTCTGACTCCTTGTATCGTATCGTAAGTGTCAACCAGCAAGACACTATGATTTGGAAAAACTTCGCAAAATCCTCTAAATGAATCTATTTCATTCTCGAAACTTTCGACCCAACTGTGAGCATGTGTACCTTTTACAGGAATACCGAAAACCTTACCCGCCTTGACATTTGAGGTTCCTGCGCATCCCCCTATATAAGCTGCTCTGGCCCCATAAAACGCAGCTTGAGTTCCATGAGCTCTCCTGGTTCCAAAATCTATCACCGGCGCCCCTTTTGCCGCTATACAAAGTCTCGCCGCTTTGGTCGCAATAAGGGTTTGATGTCCCACTAGCGCCAACAAAGTCGTTTCCAGAATTTGCGATTGAGAGATAGGGCCTGTGATTCTTATCAACGGTTCATTGGGGAACACAATCGTGCCTTCTGGAACCGCCCATACATCACCTGTAAAACGAATACCCGACCCTAAAGCTTCCAGGGCTTCTCTTGAAAATACGCCTGTTCCTGACAGATACTCCAGATCATCGGGAAAAATCTCCAGATTGTTTATGTAGTTAATCACACTTTCCAGGCCTGCAAAGACGCAAAATCCACCATTATCTGGATTCTGCCGATAATAGACATCAAAGCAGGCCATCCTGTCGCCGCGTCCCAGAAGCCGGTATCCGGCCGACATGGTGAATTCATACAAATCAGTGTCAAGGGTCAGATTCTGTCTCTGAAGACAGTCTAGTAAAGCTTGACCGCCAGTATTGGCAACATCTGTTGACTGGTCATCCATTATTTCTAAATCTTCTATTTTCTTGTTGGCGTTCAGTTCTCGAATCAAAAGCGCTATTGGTATTTCAATGCGTCCCCTTGCCAAAAAAAGCTTTCAAAGAATTTTTTAACACCTGTCGAGCAATTCCTTTTTCAGTTACAATAGCTGAAATAAGTTCGTTCGGAGTAACGTCGAAAGCGATGTTTCTTGCGGACACCCCCTCTGGCGCTATTAAGGATCCGCCTATATGTGTAACTTCACTTGGATCACGTTCTTCAATAGGAATACGGTCTCCTGAATCCAGTTTCATGTCTATTGTCGATAATGGGGCCGCCACATAAAATGGAATTCTATGGTGATTTGACAAAACTGCTACAGAATATGTGCCTATTTTGTTCGCTGTGTCTCCATTGGCGGCTATCCTGTCGGCGCCTACTATTACTTTGTCAATTTCACCGGCTTGCATGATAGCTCCGGCGGCGTTGTCAGTAATCAAGGTTACCGGAATTCCCAATTTCATCAATTCCCAAGCTGTAATTCTAGAACCCTGATTGAGAGGTCTAGTTTCATCAGCATAGACTCGGACATTCTTACCACTTTCAAAAGCGGCCCGGATAACTCCCAGCGCAGTTCCATATCCCGCCGTGGCGAGTCCACCCGCATTGCAATGCGTTAGCACAACGTCTCCGTCTTCAAGGAGTTCCTGTCCTCTCATGCCTATTTGTTCACAAAGAAGCCTGTCCTCGGATTCAATTAATATGGCCTCTTCAATAAGTCGTTGTTTAAGTTCATCAAGATTCAAATAAGCGTTTTCGTTAAAGACTTTTTTCATCCGATCTATCGCCCAGAATAGATTTACAGCGGTCGGACGAGTGGACCCTATCTCTAAACAGAGTTTGTCAAAATGACTCTTGATGTTCTGGTCACTCTCTTTTCGGGCATTCAGCATCCCTAGAGCTAAACCCATTGCGGCAGCGACTCCTATGGCTGGCGCTCCACGTACCGAGAGTCTCTTTATAGCTTCACAGATTGATTTTACATCATAAATGTCAATGTATTTTTCTAATACAGGAAGCAAGGTTTGATCAAGAAGCCTGATGTGGTCGTTACACCATTGTATTGTTCTGTATGGGTCTTGCACCGCGTTCCTCCAATAAGTCGCCGTTCAGTAATCAACCTTCAGAAAATAAGAATACCACGCTGATAAAAGGAAGAAAAATTATTTACTTTTTTGCCACCAACGGCCAAAAGCTTTATGTAGCTATTTAGTCTTTAGTAATTAACATGTTATAATAATTTAATGATATAATAGTTGCAATAAGAATTTAAACATGTTATAGACCCATAAAAAACAAGAGGTGACAGAATGAGCCTCAGATTCATAGCATTGTTAATTATGACTTTTTTGGCGATCACTTTTTCCGGCAATCATTGTGTATATTCTGACAATACCATGGCGATGAATTCGTGTCAGGAGATTCTTAACAACGCCCGATCGTACGAATCCAGGGCTACATGGCACAATCAGGTCGCCAAAGGCCTTATGCAGCAAATACAAAACCTATCCAGCATGCCGAAAAACCCCGGCACTATGCAGGCTATCGAAAATCTGTTTCAGCAATATGATCAGAATCGCCAAATGGAGACCCAAATGAGGCAGCTTTTCCGTCAATATTCGGAACAGGCGCAACAATGCATGAAGTCCTTGAATTGATGAATCCTTTTTTGAAGCGATACCGGTGAGCGCCTTAAATATCTGCAGATTTGAGGCGCAACTATTAAATTGGGGACTCTTCACAGAACCTCTCGCACCATGTTTATTTCTTCACTTATTTCCAACCCTCAGAAAATGTTTTTGTTTTAATAACCTTATAAGTCAAAATATCCGTCGTAAAAACATTAACGAACGCTACTAATCTCTGATAGTTTAAAGGCCCTGAAGTCATGTTATGCGCGTTCAATAATCTTTAGGAGTCGAATAACCTATGTTCGAACAGTGGACTACTGTTGAAATTTTGGTACCAAACTACGCTGTTGACTCTGTCGCAAGTTTTCTTTCAGATAATGGATCCAGAGGGTGCCTTACTGAAGATATCGATACAGACCTGGCTAAGGTCACAGCATATTTTACAAATCTGGAATGGGAATTGTTAAAGAACAAGATTGTTGATTTTTTGAGAAACCTTAAGATTTTTTTTCCTGGAATATCGGAGCCGATACTCTCTACCAAGGGTCTCAAAAGCGAAAATTGGGCTGTGGCGTGGCAGGATAGGTTCAAGAGAATAAAAATTGGATCAAAATTGATGATAGCTCCCCCGTGGGATATGCCTAAAAAGAGGTCTCAAAGATTACTGGTCGTCATAGAACCTGCGGAAGCTTTTGGCACTGGAACTCACGAAACGACTCAAGGCTGTTTGGTTCTTCTGGAACAAGCCGTAGATAATATTGTCTCTGAAGAGAAACCCTTCTGTTTTCTTGATGTAGGTTGCGGCACGGGGGTTTTAGCTATGGCTGCGGTAAGACTGGGCGCAACCACAGTAAAAGCAATAGATGCCGATTTTGTAGCTGTGGAATCGGCGTTGAAAAATTTTGGATTGAATGGGCTGGAGGATTCCATCGCCATTGAAGTTTTGGATCTTGGTAAAGTTTCCGGTTCTTACGATTTAGTAGCGGCTAATTTGGATTTTATTACTCTGATGGGTAATGCGGAAAAACTTTCGGCGCTTTTCAAAAAATTTCTCATTGTGTCCGGAATTACAAAAGCTCAGTGGAAAAGTTTAGATGTCAATTTTGTCGAGATGGGATTGAAGTGTGTTCAGCAAATTCGGAAAAACGAATGGGCTTCAGGATTATTTGTTCATGATTCAACGATTGGGGCTAAGAAAAATTTAGAAGTCGTTTCATGAAACAAAAAGTAATAATAATAGCCGGCCCCACAGCCTCTGGAAAAACCGCCGTGGCTTTGGCGCTGGCGCGTAATCGTAAGGTGGCGATAGTATCGGCGGATTCAGTACAAATTTACAGGTTTATGGATATCGGATCGGCCAAACCTCATATTTCAGAGCGGGAAAACGTCCCGCATTTCATGATCGATATCAGGTTCCCGGATCAATATTTCTCAGCAGGTGATTTTGTGATAGAAGCTAGAAACGCTATCACAAAAATTGCGGAAAAATCAGTGGTTCCACTTGTAGTTGGCGGAACAGGTTTGTATATTAGATTGTTAAGAGGAGGTATAGCCAAACTTCCGAAGGCTGATTCGATTTTGAGAAGAAAGTTTAGGGATATTCAGGAAAAAGAAGGCATTGAATTTCTTTTTCACAGGCTGAAGGCGATTGATCCTTTGGCTGCTCAAAGTGTAGGCCCTCACAATTCTGTTCGAATCATCAGGGCGCTGGAAGTTTTTGAATTGTCAGGCAAGTCTATCACGAAATTCCATGAGGAACACGCTTTGAAGGACTGTCCCTACGAAATTCTTTATTTGGGAATCAACAGCGAACGTCAAAAGCTTTATCATTCGATAGACACTCGCGTGGATCACATGATGCACAACGGTTTACTGGATGAAGTGAGGGACTTATATCGAAGAGGTTATGACAGAAATCTCAAGTCTATGCAATCGATTGGATATCGTCACGCAGCAATGGTTCTCTCCGGGGAAACGGACCTCCAGGAAGCAACCTCCAGAATGAAAAAAGATACTCGCAATTACGCCAAGAGGCAGTTGACATGGTTTAGGTCTGAGCCCGATGTAAGATGGTTTGATCCTCAGGAAATCTCGACTATCGGGGTTGAGGTTGATAACTTTCTCGGACACTAACAATTAGTCCGGGATTTTCCCCACCGAGTGGCGAGAAGTTGAAAATTCTTGCGCTTGAGGGATTATTAATTAGGGGGCGCTTAAATGCCAAAAACTCATTTTAATATTCAAGATCAGTTCTTGAATCAGGTCCGCAAAGCTAGAATTGAAATTGAAGCGGTTCTTTTGTCGGGCAGTTCAATCAAGGGTTTCGTCAGGAGTTTCGATAGCTTTTGTATCATAGTCGAAGATGCGGACGACACCCAACTCGTCTATAAACACGCCCTCAGTCTAATAAAACCTGCTGAAAGTGGCGTCAAGATACCAGGGCTCGTTTAGATCATAAAAATTGAATTGATAAGAAATTGTCCATTAATTTTTTATTTGATAATGCTGCGCGCCTACACATGAAAAACAGACATGGGACGTAGATTAACTATTCGTCTACGTCTCTAGTTTTATGCCCACTGGACAATGGTCGGATCCTTCAACCTCCGTCATTATGAATGCCTTAAGAAGGCGCTTTTCAAGGTCCGAACTGGTAAACACATAGTCTATGCGCCAGCCTACGTTCCGGCTCCGTGCCCCACTTTTCATGTCCCACCAGCTATATTGGATGATGTCTTTATTCAGTTTTCTAAATGTGTCGGCATATCCTCTGGCAATAACTTTGTCGATCCATTCTCGTTCAATAGGCAAAAAACCTGAAACTTTTGAATTTTCTTTTGGCCTGGCCAGATCTATTTCCGTATGGGCGGTATTTACGTCTCCGAGGAAGACTATCGGCAAATGCTTCTTGCGCAACTTTTCAATGTAATCGAGAAAGGCATCGTAGAAGCGCAACTTGAAATCCAGCCTGTCTTTTCCCATTTTACCGTTCGGGAAATAAACATTCATTAGAACAAATTCTTTAAAATCTATTCTTAAAAATCTACCTTCCTCATCGAATTCTTTAATTCCCATGCCATATTCGACATTCAAAGTGGGAATTCTTGAATAGACCCCTACTCCGCTGTATCCTTTGCGACAAGCGCTACTCCAATATGACGTGTATCCTGCAGGACATAACAATTCCTCTGTTAGTTGATCAGACGACGCCTTCGTTTCCTGAATGCAAAGAATGTCGGGTTGTTCGCGGTCAAGCCACTTAAGAAAGCCCTTTTTATAAATTGCCCTTATTCCATTGACATTCCAGCTCAAGATACTTAGAGGCATTGGCATCAACTATATCCTATGACTTAAATAAACAAGAAACCCGGTCAAACATGGCCGGGATAATTGTTGACGGGATGGTGCCGAAGGCCGGACTCGAACCGGCACGAGCTCTCGCCCGCCACCCCCTCAAGATGGTGTGTCTACCAAGTTCCACCACTTCGGCCCGGATCAAGTATATTGATCGCTTTGAGTATCGTCAAGAGCAAAAAAGGCGGAAGGTTTATAATTATATTATCAAGGCAAACACACTGTAATTTAAATAAATATAAGTAAAAAACCTGTAATTTTAAATAAAAGGATAAAAAATATCAAGTAAAATATCGCTTGACATATCAACTATAACTTTATAATCTTTTGTTAAGACGCAATGTTGTTTGTTATGTTCGCCAAAATCATTCAACTTTGCAATTTATTAAGCAATAATATCAGACTATTATTGTTAAAACATAAACTGAGAAAGTTTCCATGGTGTCCATAGAATCACATCATTTCTTGACGAAGCGACTAGCCTGAGGACCATGGATGTCGGAGAAAAGTGTTGCATCAGCCGGTTCTGTTAAAAGAAGTCCTAGAATTCTTGGCTCCCCATGCCGGGGGAGTCTACATGGACGGCTCACTGGGAGCTGGTGGTTATGCGCAAGCGATACTGGAGGCTGCAAATCCTGATGGAATTTTATTGGGGTTTGATATCGATGAAGGATCAATTCATAAAGTAAAAAAAAGATTAGAGCCTTATGGGGAGAGGTTCAAATGCTGGCACGCGGGTTACCATGAAGCTCTATCAACGTTGGGCTCGACAGGAATTGGTCAACTGAACGGAATAGTACTGGATTTAGGGTTGAGTTCAGATCAACTCGAGAACCCTGACAGGGGTTTCAGTTTTAGATTTGCCGGGCCACTTGATATGCGATTTAACAGATCTATTGAAGGATCTGCTGAAGATCTTTTAAAGAATGTTTCTGAAGCCGAGCTAAAAATAATAATTTCAGAATACGGCGAAGAACCGAGAGCCAAAAAGGTAGCCCAATGGTTGAAGCAGGCTGTCAGGCTAGGAACCCTTAAAACTACCGAGGACCTTGCGGAAACCGTTTTTAGAGCCTTAGGGCGCAAGAAAGGCAGGATTCACCCGGCGACCAGGGTTTTCCAGGCCTTACGAATAGCGGTGAATGATGAGCTTGGTAATTTGCAAAAAGGACTGGAACAATTGCCGTCTCTTTTGAAACAGCAGGGTCGATTGTGTATCGTTTCGTACCATTCATTGGAAGACCGAATGGTTAAATTGGCTTTTAAAGAACTAGCCAAAGATAACTCAAGATGGCGAATCTTGACTCGTCATCCTTTGCGGCCGTCTTCTGAAGAAAGGTTTTTCAACCCCAGATCAAGATCTGCGAAGAT
>Ga0194044_10000668_pt1 | contig 17207 bp, 15 predicted proteins | sample JunL4417m_MetaG_FD_155460 | JGI IMG/M metagenome (GOLD analysis project Ga0194044, IMG submission 155460) | Anoxic zone freshwater microbial communities from boreal shield lake in IISD Experimental Lakes Area, Ontario, Canada - Jun2016-L442-17m | ecosystem: Environmental > Aquatic > Freshwater...
CCCAACCGCAATAATACTTGTTTTCTCTTGAATTTCGTCCATGAAACAGAAAAGTATGTCTTTCATTTTAGGATCGAAATCTTCCATCTTTTGAACCAGACCTGCGCTGATATTCATGAATACCTCCCCAGAATTGATTAATTGTTCGAAACAAACTATGCGCAGAATATTAGCATATTTTCAAATAATTCAACATTAATTTTTGAATCAGCTCTTCAGGGAATTTCAGGAAAAAGGTCTAATGACATGCGTCACTATCAGGTTTATTGGAGACAGAATTTAGCCAGTCATTACTGTTTGGATGTCAATTCCAAAACATCGCTTATAACCTTCTTCACAAGGATTGCGATGCTGATCGCACGGGATGTCTCCTCCTCGGTTACCTCATCATCTTCTCCCGGATAGCGGGTCGTAATGGCGTAGGATGTCAATTCCTCTGCTTCTTCGATTTGTTCCGTCCATGCGGCGTGCTCCGCGCATAACTCCAACAATCGAGAAATATTGTGTGTGTATGGAAAATCAATTGCCTTATGAACCAGATAGGCCTTCAAACATTTTTCAACGCATTGCTGCGCATGATATGCGATCAGCCGGTAAGGAACAGTCGTAGTCAACTTCAATCCATGCTGCGCAAAAAGCAAATCTTCGTCTGCGTAAGACAGCCATTTCCGGACTTTTCGTAGCCGCTCATGTTCAATGTTGTTCATACAGAATTTTTCCTTCCAAAAATACAGGGCGTGCGATAGTTCCCGGAATATGGCGATCACGTTCAAATTCCTCAGGACTGAGTATAACAATATCCCTTGCGATCCCCAATCCCTTCAACGCCCTGTCCATAGCCACCATCAAGGTGCGACGGTTTTTCTCAACGGGACAGACTACCAGAATATCCACGTCGCTTCTTGAATCGGCTGTTCCCCTCGCCTGGGAACCAAAAAGAATAATCTGGTGCGGATGAAACTCACGAAGCAATCTCTCTGTGATTTTCCATAAAATTTCTGCTGACACCATGCGTTACGCTCCTTTATCTATCGCGCCGTCTCAAAAGTCGTATTCAGGCCGAAGGAAAATATGGGCTGACGTAAGTCAATAAAACGGCTATCCATATAAGCCGGGTTAGGTTGGCTGCTGCCGTAAGTACTTGTGATTAAAAAAGTCCCGGCTTATGTGGATAGCCGTTTTTTCTTCATACTACTCTTCAGTTTTTCATGATGATTGGAGTGCTACAGACAGACGATGTCAATCGCCCCCAGCACACTAACGGTGTCCGCATTATTGCTGATTCTTCCGGATTTTAGGGATAGCATCCTGAAGTCCAAAACCCTGTGGTGATGGGCTGAAACTTCGTTTATAAGCAGTGATTTGAAACGTTTTGTAGCGCAAAATCTGAGGATATTGTTCGACGGCATACGATTCCACTCCCGGCGCGAAATGATATCCCACCATAAAGGGAGTTATCTCCCCTTTCAGAACGCTTTGCAGGCGCTTCAGTTCCTGTCTGAACTTGTCAAAATCCTTTTTTCCCGGCTGCGCTTTGCACTCCCCGATCAGATACTGGGCATGACCATCTTATGCACAGTATACTATCATAGTTTCAAATAATTCAACATTGATTTTTGAATCAGCTCTTCCGGGAATTGCAGGAAAAAGGTCTAATGACATGCGTCACTATCAGGTTTATTGGAGACAGAATTTAGCCAGTCATTACTGTTTGGGTGTCAATTCCAAAAATTGCGTAATATCGCGAACCTTTATGGTCTTAAATATCGCGCGGTTTTTGAGGCGTGCGTAGAATGGCAACTGAATCATTGATGCAACTAACCATTGGCTACCCGCACCAAAGCAGGCAGTATTTTTATTTTTAGTATTTCCTTCACTACAGGAGAATGAACCAGATGATAGAAATCCCACGCAAGTTGCAGATTAAGCCAAAACTGCGCCTCCATCCCAAGCAATTGCTCCAAACGAAGAGCAGTATCCGGAGTTACACTCTGCTTCCCATGGATTAACTCATTAACTTGCGGATAAGAGACGCCGAGTTTTTCCGCGAGTTCCGCCTGCGTCATTTTCAGCGGCTTGAGAAATTCCTCCATGAGCATCTCTCCTGGATGCGTCGGTGGTCTGTACCTTGGTATTCGAACCATTATTTCCTCTCCCTCTTCAATCAGTGATAATCGCTAATCTCGACTCGTTTCGATCCTTCTTCCGCCCAAACAAAACAAACCCGGTATTGGTCATTAATTCGAATGCTGTGTTGCCCAAATCGTTCATTTTTCAGCGCTTCCAATTCGTTCCCCGGTGGAATGCGAAGTGAACTCAAAGAAACCACAGCGTTTAACAGATCAAGCTTCCGTTGCGCCACGCGCCAGATTTGTTCCGGACAGGCTCGCATAGCCGCTTTGGTTCTCTTTCGATTGAAAATATCCTCGGTCCCCCTATCGAAAAAAGATTTGATCAATTCGTTTAGCCTCCAGCGGTTTATTTCATCATCATGCAAAAATGTACACGAAGGGTGCCTGCATCATTGCTGATTCTTCCGGATTTTATGGGTTAGCACACTGGAGTCCAAAACCCTGCGGTGATGGACTGAAACTTCGTTTATAAGCAGTTATTTGAAATGTTTTGTAGCGCAAAATCTGAGGATATTGTTCGACGGCATACGATTCCACTTCCGGCGCGAAATGATATCCCACCATAAAGGGAGTTATCTCCCCTTTCAGAAAGCTTTGCAGACGCTTCAGTTCTTGGCTGAACTTGTCAAAATCCTTTTTTCCCGGCTGCGCTTTGCACTCCCCGATCAGATACTGGGTATGACCATCTTTTTTACCCTCTACATACAGATTGACTTCATCATGATTACCGTCGGGATAGAACACGTTTCTACGATCCACCAGGGTGACCTTGATCCCAAATTCATGTAATGCAAATTGTCTTAAATGCGGTATCATCTTGTCTTCGATTCCATATCCAACGTCCATTGAGAGCCCACCAAGCTCGGAACGCAATTTTTCCTGACCCACAAACAACGCCGTTACGGCTATTTCGGTTTGCTTCTGGGCCACGGCAAGTTCCCGTTGGGCCACAGCAAGTTCCTCAAGCCGATGCTCTGTGCGATTCTGCGACTCGGCAAGTTCCTCAACCCGATGCTCTGTACGATTCTGCGCCACGGCAAGTTCCTCAAGCCGATGCTCTGTACGATTCTGGGCCACGGCAAGTTCCTCAAGCCGATGCTCTGTGCGATTCTGCGACTCGGCGAGTTCCTCAACCCGATGCTCTGTGCGATTCTGCGACTCGGCGAGTTCCTCAAGCCGATGCTCTGTACGATTCTGCGCCTCGGCAAGCTGACGAACCACATTTTTCAGCTCATCGAAATCGCCCCGCCCAACCGCAATAATACTTGTTTTCTCTTGAATTTCGTCCATGAAACAGAGAAATATGTCTTTCATTTTAGGATCGAAATCCTCCATCTTTCGAACCAGACCTGCGCTGATATTCATGAATACCTCCCCAGAATTGATTAATTGTTCGAAACAAACTATGCGCAGCATATTAGCATATTTTCAAAAAATTCAACATTTATAAATCCTCCATGAGCATCCGTTCCCCAGTGGAATGCGAAGCGAACCCAAAGAAACCACGGCATTTAACAGATCGAGCTTCCGTTGCGCCACGCGCCAGATTTGTTCCGGACAGGCTCGCATAGGCGCTTTGCTTCTCTTTCGATTGAAAATATCGACTCACCGCCGTCTCATTTCCCTGAGAGGACACGGAGCCCACCCAACTGCCACTTCCAATTCGAGTTATATACACTTCCTCGTGTAAGCGCGTCTGAATCTCCTCGGTCGAGGCTGTTTCAAAAAATAACTCTATAGCCTCCCGAAGGTTATCACGGGCTTCCGTTACTGTATCACCTTGACTGGCGATATCGAGTTCTGGGCAGGGCGAAACATACCCGTCCCCTTCGCGCTCAATAATTGCTGTAATTTGCTTTTGCATAATGTCTCCACCAATTTTGTTGATAGTCTCTCTCTTGGTTAGACGATATTACCGCTTGTTAGATGATGGGCTGAAACTTCGTTCATAAGCAGTGATTTGAAACGTTTTGTAGCACAAAATCTGAGGATATCGTTCGACGGCATACGATTCCACTTCCGGCGCGAAATGATATCCCACCATAAAGGGAGTTATCTCCCCTTTCAGAACGCTTTGCAGACGTTTCAATTCTTGGCTGAACTTGTCAAAATCCTTTTTTCCCGGCTGTGCTTTGCACTCCCCGATCAGATACTGGATATGACCATCTCTTTTACCCTCTACATACAGATTGACTTCATCATGCTCACCGTTGGGATAGAACACGTTTCTACGATCCACCAGGGTAACCTCAATCCCAAATTCATGTAATGCAAATTGTCTTAAATGCGGTATCATCTTGTCTTCGATCCCATATCCAACGTCCATTGAGAGCCCACCAAGCTCGGAACGCAATTTTTCCTGACCAACAAACAACGCCGTTACGGCTATTTCGGTTTGCTTCTGCGCCACGGCAAGTTCCTCAACCCGATGCTCTGTACGATTCTGCGACTCGGCAAGTTCCTCAAGCCGATGCTCTGTACGATTCTGCGCTTCGGCAAGTTGACGAACCACATTTTTCAGCTCATCGAAATCGGCTCGCCCAACCGCTATAATACTTGTTTTCTCTTCTATTTCGTCCATGAAACTGAAAAGTATGTCTTTCATTTTAGGATCGAAATCTTCCATCTTTCGAACCAGACCTATGCTGATATTCATGAATACCTCCCCAGAATTGACTAATTATTCGAAACAAACTATGCGCAGCATATTACAATATTTTCAAAAAATTCAACATTAATTCTTGAATCAGCTCTTCCGGGAATTACAGGCAAAGGGTCTAATGACATGCGTAATGGCGTAGGATGTCAATTCCTCTGCTTCTTCGTTTTCAGCTCATCGAAATCGCCTCGCCCAACCGCAATAATACTTGTTTTCTCTTCAATTTCGTCCATGAAACAGAAAAATATGTCTTTCATTTTAGGATCGAAATCCTCCATCTTTCGAACCAGACATAAGTCCTACCCCACCTGGATAATCTGATTCAAACGCCGGCATACATCTGCGAAGGGTACATCCGGCAACCTCTTGAGCGGATGTACCCTTGCACTGCGCACACGCCAGTCGAAAGATTTTGGCTGGTGGCAGAGTACATAACTGGTTCTCCCCGCCTTATTCCGACCTATAGCCTGACCGATAGCAACGGCAAAGGGGTTATCGGCATTATATTCCGCCGTGGTCATGGGCAAGCCGATGACCAGGGATGTCGTATCGTTGAAGTTGCGAGGAGAAATCACCAGAAACGGGTGTACATCGCGTATTTCCTGCCCTGCTTGGGGATTGCAATCAATCCAGATGACATCCTGCCGAGCCGGTACCCACGGGCTGCCTTTGGTATTTTTGCACGTCGTTACCACCGCTCAGCCCCAACAGCTCGCCCCTGCATTACCTCGCCTCTATGCCGCACCGGGTCAAACCTGGCCAGGCGTTGATCCAGAGTCAGTTCAGCACCCTCTACGGGCCGAATCACGATAGTCCTGTCTTCCACTGAAATGCGCACTCGTTGATCGACATGTAAGTGTGCTGCGCGAGCCACCGCTGCAGGCAAGCGAACACCCAAGTTGTTTCCCCACTGCTTGATATCCAACACGGCTTCGGTCATAGTAACCTCGATTACGGTTTAAAGTTTAGACGTAGTTTAAACATTAAATTCCGACCCGTCAAGTCGAAAAATAACTGGAGGGAGTAGTTCATGATAATTGGAGTGCTACAGGCAGATGAAGCTCAAAGCCCCCAGCACACTAACGGTGTCTGCATTATTGCTGATTCTTCCGGATTTTAGGGTTAGCATTCTGAAGTCCAAAACCCTGTGGTGATGGGCTGAAACTTCGTTTATCAGCAGTGATTTGAAACGTTTTGTAGTAACATCTCAAAAAGTCCTTATAAAAGATGAGAAATATCTGGACAATATTAATTTTGTTTGTTAGTGAAATAGCCCATGAGCTTGATTAATTTTCAAATACCAAATATTCCTAAGGAAACTCAGATTGTAAACGTTTGAAGTAGATGGGAGGGCTTTTTTTGCCTAACAGCAAGCGCATGGTATCGGTGACGATAATCTATGGCAAAAAAAGCCTCTGACAACTAAAATATTTCTTGTGTGAAGAAAAAGCAAAATCAGGATTTTGCTAATTTTGCCTTAAGGGATAGTTGCGCCTTTATGCGCCCATTTTAGGTGTTATTGAGAACTTACTTTCAAGCCAGCAGAGCCTGCTATTTCCAGTTGCTTTTTGTATATGAAATAATGTGCTTTGCTGAATGGAACCTCATAGTCGGTAAAAAATTTTGCAATGGAAACTTCAGATTGACTTATTCGTTTGACCCATTCTATAATTACAACCCTCTTGGTAATATCCATATCTGGAATCTTCTTTCACATCAGTGGTCAAAGAGAAAATTCGGGATCAATATTATCGTCAATCTGAATTAAACGCAATGGTTTTTTTATTTGCCCGAAAGTCATGTAATACGGAAAATCTGATGATAATCAAAACCCTTCGGAGTGCTTATGAAATCTGAAACAATCACCTTGTATTTCAAAGAAGGAACCAGCGACAAAGTTTATCATGCTTCGATAGAAGAAGTTGATAGCAAAAGATTTGTTGTGAACTTTGCTTATGGTCGCCGGGGATCTACGCTCAAAACAGGGACTAAAACGACAACACCCGTGGATTATGCGACGGCCAGGAAAATATATGATATTCTTGTGAAAAGCAAAACGTCGAAAGGTTATGCTCCCGGACAGGAAGTAGGACAATATGTTCATACAGACGCTGACGCGAGGGATATGGGTGTCCGATGTCAGTTATTAAACTTCATTGAAGAATCCGAAGCAACCCGGCTTATCAATGACGATAACTGGTGGGCGCAGGAAAAATATGACGGAAAGAGGATGCTGATCAGCAAAACAGAAGCGATCACGGCTATCAACCGGCAAGGTCTGTCTATCGGTGCGCCGGACAATGTACTGAAAAGCGCTGGCAAGATCAAACAGACTTACTTGGCGGACGGTGAGGCTGTGGGAGAAAAACTGTTTGCTTTTGACTTATTGGAAATAAACGGTAATGATATAAGACATATACCTTACAGTCAACGGCTGCTGGATCTTGAGAGCCTGGGGCTGAAAGGTTCGATAGTTGTAGCTGAAACAGCCAGAACAAAAAAAGAAAAGCAGCAATTATATGACAGATTAAAATCTTCGGAAGTTGAAGGTATTGTATTCAAAAAACATTCAGCCTTATATACGGCTGGCAGACCTAACAGCGGCGGTAATCAGGTAAAATGCAAGTTTTACGACACCGCATCCGTGATTGTAACCAGGATAAATGCAAAACGTAGCGTTGCAATTGCAGTTATCTCTGGTAAAATGCAGGTAGGGGTGGGGAATGTAACAATCCCACCGAACAAAGAAATTCCCGCAGTAAATTCAATTATCGAGCTTCGTTATCTGTATGCATACAAGGGGGGTAATCTCTATCAGCCCACTTACATAAGTATTCGTGATGATGTCAGTTTCGAAGACTGCTCTATCTCTCAGTTGAAATATAAACAAGAATTTAAATGTGTGGAATAACAGGATTTATAACCAATAGCCAGTTCGAATCCTTCAGCCGGTCGCTGCCTGCTGCAACGGAATCCATGGCGCATCGGGGGCCGGATGATTCCGGCATTTATGTGGACTCATCCGCCGGTGTGGGACTGGGCCATCGCAGGCTGTCCATCCTGGATCTATCACCTTTAGGCCATCAGCCCATGACCAGCGATGACAACATGGTTAGAATCGTCTTCAATGGCGAGGTCTACAATTTCAAGGTGCTTCGAAAAGAACTTGAGAAAGCAGGGTATCAATTCAGGAGCGATTCGGACACCGAAGTGATTCTGAAAGCTTATCTGGAATGGGGAACGGAATGTCTTGGGCGTTTTATCGGCATGTTTGCTCTTGCTATATGGGATGGCCGCAGCCGGCGGTTGTTTCTGGCCAGAGATCAACAGGGGATAAAACCTCTTTACTATTATCATCACGGCGAAAACCTGATTTTTGCATCCGAACTGAAGGGGATACTGGCATTCCCTGGAATTACCAAAATCCTGGATACAGAAGCCATACCGCTTTTTTTACATTATCAATATATACCTTCTCCCCGCACCATTTATCAACATATTTTCAAACTGCTTCCAGGGCATTTTCTGATCTGCGATTCTGAAACCTTCCGCATCCACCCCTGGGCTGAAACTCAAAATGTGTCAAGCAGGCGGTCATCTCTATTGGAGATATCCGGCTGCGAATCGGCATGTATAGATCAGCTTCAGGAAATTCTGACCAGAGCGGTTTCAGACCAGATTGTCAGCGACGTTCCGATTGGCGCCCTATTAAGTGGCGGCATTGATTCCTCGCTGGTTGCAGCCATCATGCAGCAGGTCAGCTCCCGTCCTGTACGAACCTTCAGCATCGGGTTCATGGAATCCAAATTCGATGAAGCGCCTTGGGCCGCCAAGGTTGCGGCCTACTTGGGAACTTCCCACACCGAACTCTATGTGACTTCCAAGGATGCTCTTTCGGTGATTCCTATGCTCTCGGAGATTTATGATGAGCCTTTTGCCGATGCTTCGGCGATACCATCCTTTCTGGTCAGCCAGTTGACTCGCTCCCATGTGACCGTGGCGCTTTCCGGGGATGGTGGGGATGAACAGTTCTGCGGATATACCCGGTACTGGGCGACTCAGGCCATGTCCTCCGGTTTTCGGAGACTACCTGGACCCTTAAGAACCTGGCTTTATAAATATCTTTCGCTGATACCAACCCCTTGTGTTGAGACTCTTTACAACAGGCTTCAGCCTGTTCTGCCCCTGGCGTTCAGGTCTGCCAACTTTCCGGATAAATGGCAAAAACTGATTGCCCAGATGGGCCATGCGGATTTACAATCCCTTTACCGGGTTTCGGTGTGTCTCTGGGATATGGACAGAGTTAAACAGTTAACCGGCTGTTTTCCGGAATCGTCCCGGTTTGAGCAGGCTTTTGATCAGACAACGGACTGGCCGACCCTGTCAAGACTCATGCGGGTGGATCAGCAGACTTATCTTACCGAGGCCATGCTGGTCAAGGTGGATCGGGCCAGCATGGCTGTCGGCCTTGAAATCCGCGTACCGCTTCTGGATCAACGTGTAGTTGAATACGCATCTTGTATCCCTGAAGAGTTTCTTTTTCAAAAGGGCCAGGGCAAGCATATTCTTCGCAGACTGCTGTCTCGCTACATTCCAGCAGCTCTTTTTCAAAGGCCCAAGATGGGATTCGCCATTCCCGTCTCCAGGTGGCTTCGAGGAGAATTAAAGCCAATGCTTCTGGATTATCTTGCCGAAGAGCGACTGAAACTGGAAGGCATTTTTGATGTCTCTATAGTTGCTGCAATGGTTTCAGATCATCTATCGGGCCAAGCAAACCATCCGCACCGACTCTGGGCCTTGTTGATGTGGGAAATGTGGAGGGAAAAATGGCTTTGAACGTGAATCAAAAATCCGTCACCGCGCTTCTCTGGGTTTCGGAAATTCCGCCGCCAGCAAATGAAGGTTTAGTGCTTAAAAACACCTCTTTTTGGACGATAACCCATGAATATCAACCATGTAGCCTGGTCCGACCCGGATAGCGGATAGAAACGGATAGAAAAATATGACCCGAAAGCATTTTGTGACACCCATTATAGATGAAACCCTTTACACGCTTCGAAATCTGGCTGAAAAAGGAAGCCGTGGCTTCGACTGTTCAGAACACAGCTTATCTGTGGTGAAATCCTGGGCACAGGCTCCAGGCGGCAGACGACAGACGAAAAACAAAGAATCTCAGCCACCTGCCGCCCCCCAACTATCACCTAAAAAAACCCCCGATCAGCCAGTATTGGCTGTACATGTTCCGTGCAAATCTTCAGAATTATCAGCGCCGGCATCCGCAGATTCCCTTGAATCCATCATTGCGGATATCGGCGACTGCCAGCGGTGCAAGCTGTCAACTACCCGGACTCATATTGTTTTTGGTTCGGGAAGTCCATCCGCAACCCTCATGTTTGTGGGTGAAGCCCCTGGATTTGATGAAGATCAGCAGGGAATTCCCTTTGTGGGCAAGGCCGGACAGCTTTTGTCACGAATCATTCAGTCCATCAACCTGTCCCGTGAACATATTTATATCTGTAATGTCATCAAATGCCGACCGCCGGGAAATCGTAATCCTGAACCCGATGAAATCAAAGCCTGTGCTCCGTTTCTGAACCGCCAGATCGCAACGATTTCGCCAAAATTCATTTGTGCGCTGGGAACTTTTGCAGCACATACCCTGTTAAAAACGACTCTGCAGATATCCCTGTTGAGGGGGCAGTTCCATGATTATAATGGAATCCGGCTCCTGCCTACGTTCCATCCCTCGTATCTTCTTCGATATCCCGATAAAAAGCGGGAAGTGTGGGAGGACATGAAACTGCTCATGAATGAAATGGAATCATGAAGTTTTGTAATCAGCGGAAAATCGCAGATTATGGTCATTCAAAGTGTAGCTTCCAATATCAATCGCAACGTTCAACACATGGAGGATAATTATGGCTGAACCGATGAAACGGGTTCTGGCTAAAGACGGTAAACGAGATACGGACAGCCTGACAGCAGGTGTGATTTCTGATACTCACGGCATACTGCTCCCGACAGCCTTGAAGATTTTAATGGGCGTTGATCTTATTATCCATGCCGGCGACATTGATACCCAGGCAGTTCTGAACGAATTGAACAAGATCGCGCCGGTTATAGCGGTCAAGGGGAACATGGACAGGGGCAACTGGGCTTCGCATCTTTGCGAAACTGAAGCCATTGAAATCGGTCAGTGCTTTCTGTATGTGCTGCATGATGTAGGCAGGCTGGATATGGATCCTTCGGCGGCGGGAATACACTCGGTTGTTCACGGCCATACCCACCAACCTTCCGATGAACTGCAAAACGGGGTCAGGTTTCTAAACCCCGGCAGTGCAACACATCCCCGCCGCAATACGCCGCCTTCGCTCCTGATGCTGTATATCACGGGCGCAACTCTTCGCTCGGAACTTATTCTTCTGGGGTAAAAAGGCTGAATAATGGATACCGTGAAAATAATTTTAAACCACGAAATACACGAAACAAGTAAGGGCGGGCTGGTCGCCCCTACCGTCTTCGCATGAGAAACGCTCTTGTAGCCGACACAAGAGCGTCGGCTACCAGTTTTATATATTTTGGTCATTCATGGGGGACGGCATAGACCATGCCATGACCATTATTTACGGATATTTACTTTGGAATTTGTAAGGCCGGCGCCAGCTTGACAATACGGGCCGTTTTGATGGTGTCTTCCGAAAGATCAAAAATTGCAGACAGAATCTCTGACGGCCTTATTGTCTGATTCTGTCCGGAACGTATTGTCAGCAGCAAGGAATCAACTCCATCAAGCTCCAGGCGATGGACATGTTCCGAGTAATTCACCAGAGACATGGCCCCTTTTCTAACACGCGGTTTCACAAAAGATTCACCGGCGCGAAACGATTCAAGCCGGTGTTGTTCAAAAACCCCTGTTTTCAATTGAATTGCATAGCTGATGTCTTTGCAGGCAATGTACTCTTTTTTTGAAGAGGAGATTTCCCATCGGGTAACAGTCAAACCTTCGGGAAGGGCCTGATTGAGCCTATCCATCATCTCACTGGTAGAAAATACAGGTCTTGCTGACACAACGCAGGTTTCGTGAAGACTTTCCATGCCTACCGGAAGGGGATCGTCAAAGGATATTTTGGGTTTGGGATGGAATCCGACGGAAAACTCCACTGGAATTTTAGCCCTGCGGAATGCGCGGAACATTATGTTGGCCAGCTCAAGATGCCCAAAGACCCGTGCCGGTCCTGTTTTGGCGTACGAAATGCGATAACGTAACACATCCGTGCGCGTGGGAATGGGTGATTCGACTTGTATTTCTGAACCATGGATTTCGGATGCAGCAAACACTCTGGGTTCAATGGTCTGAAAATCACAGACCCCGCAGGACTGGCAATCTCCCGATCGGCAATCCGGCGTTGATTCCTGCTGCACAGCTCGTTCCCATTCGGAAATCAGAAATGGCTTGGTGACCCTCGCGTAAATGTGGTCCCAGGGAAGCGGCTCTGAAAGATCCCTAACCCGGGTCGTGTAAAAAGCAATATCAATGCCCGTTTCTTCAAGCGATTTTTCCCATTTTGAAGCATCAAAATGGTCGCTCCATCCATCCAGGCGGCAACCATTTTTCCATGCTGCGACCAGAAGATTGGCCAGCCTGCGATCTCCTCTTGCCCACAATCCCTCCAGAATGCCGACTCGTGGGTTTTGCCATTTGAACTGGACATCCGAATAGTTCAGTTTTTCTTTAAGCCAGTGAATTTTTTTTTGTGATTCTTCAACGGCGAGTTGCGGCGCCCACTGAAATGGAGTGTGGGGCTTCGGGATAAATGTGTTCACGCTGACATTGATCTGATTTTTATGGCCTTTCATTCCCTTGGTTTTGTGAAGTTTCAGCTTTCGAAGCTCAAGTACCATATCCACGATAGCGCTCAAATCTTCATCGGTTTCAGTGGGAAGCCCGATCATGAAATACAGCTTGATGACTTGCCATCCCAGGGAAAAGGCATCGTGAACCGTTGAGGCGATATCCTCCTGGGTGATATTTTTATTGATCACATTCCGAAGCCTCTGACTGCCGGCTTCGGGCGCAATGGTAAAACCGGTTTTCCGTATCTGTTTGATCTGGGTCATCAGCTCCGGTGTCAGGGTCCCGGCTCGAAACGAGGGCAGCGATACTGCTATGTGTTCGGGCGCGCAACGGGCAATCAGGCGCGCCATTAGCTCCGGCATGCAGCCAAAATCACTGGTGCTGAGAGACAGGAGCGACAGCTCATCATAACCGGTTGAGGCAAGTGCATTTTCAGCCTGCTGCATCAGGGTATGAACAGAACGCTCACGAACCGGACGGTAGATCATGCCTGCCTGACAGAATCGGCATCCCCGCGTGCAGCCTCTCGAGACTTCCAGCCGAAGCCGGTCGTGAACCGGCCGACCATAAGGCACAACCGGCTTCTCCGGAAATGGTGCGTCGTCCAGGCTGGGGATAATGGCCCTCAGAACCTGCTGATAGTCCGGATATTGGGGAACGAGGGTTTGAAACCCCTCAGCGGTGTATGTAGGCTCAAAAAAAGACGGAACATACACCCCTTCGATATTTCGCCATGATTTCAGAAGCAGGGTTTTATCGTTTCCGCCACCCTGCTTCCACGCTCTCCAGCAGTTGGCCATTTCAAGGATAACGCTTTCGCCATCGCCAATGACCATGGCGTCAAAGAAGTCCGCAACAGGCTCGGGATTACAGGTACACGGACCCCCGGCGATAATCAGCGGAAATGACAGATACCTGTCTTTGGCAAAAAACGGAATGCCGGCCAGATCCAGAATGGTCAGGATGTTGGTATAATTCAGCTCGTAGAGCAGACTGAACCCGATGATGTCAAACTGCGCCAGCGGTCTTGCGGATTCCAGCGATGTAAGGGGCAGGCCGGCAATTCGCAGCCGGGATTCCATGTCCGTGTCCGGCGCATAAACCCTTTCTGCTGCAATGGTTTTCTCATGGTTCAGCAATTGATAGAGAATTTGAAGTCCGAAATGAGACGTGCCGATGGTATATAAATCCGGAAACGCCAGGGCAATGAAAAGTTCTACTGTCTTGGGGTCTTTTTTGATGGCGTTGACTTCCGAGCCGATATACTGACTCGGCATCTCAACCAGCGGCAAGATGTCTTGAATACTCAGATGTGTCATGATATTATAATTTCCATTTACAAAGTATTTGATGGATGCCAACCATCTTATAACTTAAAATAGAGTCCCATGCAAATAACAACCCTGAAATATTGGTATGGTGGCGTTCCAAATCCTTTTCTACATTACATAAACAATCCATTTGACATGCCGCCTTACGTCCAGGATGAAGAATCTCTTCCTCATAATGGCCGGAATATACGGAACCCTTATCGCCGGGCAGAAAAACACCTGACTCAGGGGTTTCAACAATGTTTACCGTGAAAAACAATTCGTCCACGAAAAATACGAAGAGACAACTCAGACTAAAAACAGGAGAATCCATGCCGCCATACCCGGAAATCGACATCAGCCGGGTCCGCACCTGCTCAGCCAGAGAGCGGATTTCCAAGGTAACCACGGAACTTGAAGCCGGACCCATTCGCGCCAACATGACGATGCGGGAATTTCTGGATGCTTTGCCCAAAATACTCAAAGCTGATTCACTGAAAGCGATCGCCCTGGCGGTGATCAAGGCAAAAAAGAAAAACAAGCCGGTCATTGCCATGATCGGCGGTCATGTCATCAAAACCGGATGTAGCCCGGTACTTGCAGGACTGGCTGAAAACGGGTATATTACCCATATTGCGTCAAACGGCGCTGCGGCTATTCATGATACGGAGCTTGCCCGGTTTGGCCATACTTCCGAGGATGTAGCTTCCCAGCTTGAAGACGGATCGTTTGGCATGGCGGAGGACACTGCTGCCCTGGTCAATGAAGCAGCCAGACAATCCGCTGCATCAGAAGAAACGCCAGGGGAAGGCTTTGGAGAAGCTGTGGGAAGGCTGCTTTTGCAGGAAGCGCCTCCGTACCTGAACCGGGCATTGACGTATGAATGTTTTCGGCTGAAAATCCCTTATACCCTTCATGTGGCGCTGGGAACCGATATTGTGCATCAGCATCCTTCGGCAAGCGGCGCCGCCATTGGGGAAGCATCTTTACGGGATTTCCGTATTTTTGCTGCATCGGTTTCCCTGCTGGGGAACGGGGGAGTTGTACTCAATTTCGGCAGCGCAGTCCTGATGCCGGAGGTTTTTTTAAAAGCCTTGGCCGTTGCCCGTAACCTGGGATTTTCCATTACCCATTTTACGACCGCCAATTTTGACATGATCCAGCATTACCGGCCGACCGTGAATGTGGTTCAACGCCCAGTATTGCCCGGAGGCAAGGGATATGCTATTACGGGTCATCATGAGATCATGATTCCGCTTCTGGCCGCAACAATTTATGAAACTGCCTTGAAATCGTGATCAACATTACCGTGAAAAAACATCGGACATCGGTTGTCATTCCGATCGGGTTAAGGAAAAGAAATGGACACACAGTTGTTTTTCGATCAGATATCTGAGCATATAGACTGTTTTCAAGCCCTGAAACAAATGGCGCCTGATATCCTCCGTGCTGCAATGGAGCTGACCGCAACGATTGAATCAGGCAAAAAAATCATCATCTGCGGAAACGGCGGCTCGGCTGCGGACGCTCAGCACTTTGCGGCGGAACTTGTAGGCCGATTTGAAAAAGAGCGGGCTTCTTACCCCGCCCTTGCCCTGACCACGGATTCATCCGCTCTGACGGCAATCGGCAATGACTACGGATTCGAGCGGGTGTTTTCCCGGCAGATCGAGGGGCTGGGCCAAAAAGGGGATATGCTGATCGCCGTATCCACTTCCGGCAATTCCCCCAATATTCATGAAGCAGTTCGAAAAGCGGTTTCCATGGGAATACAGACCATCGGACTTCTGGGAAGGGATGGCGGTAGCATCAAAGCTGAAGTCGGCTGCCCGGTGATTGTTCCTCATTCCCGTACCGCCAGAATCCAGGAAGCCCACAGCTTCATTCTGCATTTCTGGGCTTGCTGCGTCGAAGAAGCCGTAAAGAATCCGAGTTCATGAATTTATCCGAATTGAACCAAAAACGAATTCTGGTTGTCGGCGATGTCATGCTGGATCGGTATCTTTGGGGCGATGTGAAGCGGATATCGCCGGAAGCGCCGGTACCGGTTGTCCGTGTCCGCCAGCAATCCGAGGTTCCTGGAGGCGCAGGAAATGTTGCGGCAAACCTGGCCGGGTTGGAATGCCCTGTTTCAATTCTGGGTATTTGCGGAAGTGATGAAGCCGGAAACCGTTTAAGAAAGATTTTTCTGGAAAAAGGCATTGAGCCATTGCTTCAGGAAAGCGTTGCACGGCCAACCATTACCAAGACCCGCGTTATGGCCAGAGGCCAGCAGCTCCTTCGCTTAGATGAGGAAGAACCCCGAATATTAAGCCTGGAGCTGGAAGAGAAAATCACCGCCCGGTTTGAGCAGAAGGCCTCTGAATGCGACGTTGTCGTTTTGTCTGATTACGGAAAAGGCATTTTTCAGACACCGAATCTTTGCCAGCATCTCATTCACTTTTGCAAGATTCACGGCATCCCTGTACTGGTAGATCCCAAAGGTGCAGACTGGACCCGTTACCAGGGTGCGATCTGCGTTACCCCTAATACTGCCGAACTGGAGCTGGTCACAGGCGGCGCTGCCGAAGAGAGCGAGCAGGAACTGTTTCAGAGCGCCTCCGCCATCCGCCGCCAATACGGGCTGGAATGGCTCCTGGTTACACGGGGCTCCAGGGGAATGGTTCTTTGCGGAAATAACGATTCCCCCCTCATGATTCCTGCAAGAGCCAGAGAAGTGTTCGATGTCTCCGGCGCCGGAGACACGGTCATTGCCACGCTGGCTGCCGGCCTTGCGCTGAAACTTTCCTTTCCCAAGGCAGCTCAGCTCGCAAATCTGGCAGCCGGAATTGTAGTAGGAAAACTGGGAACCCAACCAATTACCCATACTGAGCTATCGACTGCCATAGAGCTGAATGACATGCAGCGCCAGAGCACCGGCGCATCCAAAATAGCAGTCCTGGAATCTGCCCGGATACTGGTCAAATCATGGCAAAGTTCCGGCCAGAAAGTGGTATTTACCAACGGATGCTACGACATTCTTCATCCGGGCCATATTCATCTTCTGCATCAGTCCAGAGATATGGGAGATCGTCTGATTGTCGGACTCAATACGGATACATCGGTCAAACGTCTAAAGGGAAACACCCGTCCCATAGTAGCTGAAAGGGATCGGGCAGCCATTGTAAGCGCCCTTGGCTGCGTGGATATGGTTGTCCTGTTTGATGAAGACACGCCGCTGGAACTGATCCAGGCCATAAAACCCGATATCC
>Ga0194044_10000669_pt1 | contig 17204 bp, 14 predicted proteins | sample JunL4417m_MetaG_FD_155460 | JGI IMG/M metagenome (GOLD analysis project Ga0194044, IMG submission 155460) | Anoxic zone freshwater microbial communities from boreal shield lake in IISD Experimental Lakes Area, Ontario, Canada - Jun2016-L442-17m | ecosystem: Environmental > Aquatic > Freshwater...
CTTCAGCGCCAGCCTCCAGGGCGATTTCCATAAGCTTGTCTTCGGTTGTGGCCTTGAGATCGACGCTCATGTAGCCTTTTTTGTTAAACATCCAGGCTACGCACCCATTTTCACCAAGATTCCCGCCGCACTTGTTGAAGATATGACGGATCTCAGCCACAGCCCGATTTTTATTGTCGGTCAGCGATTCCACGATGACGGCTGCGCCGCCTGGGCCATAGCCTTCGTAAGTGCTTTCTTCATAACTAACACCTTCCAGCTCGCCGGTGCCTTTTTTTATGGCCCTATCTATATTGTCTTTGGGCATGTTTTCACTTTTTGCATCCAGAACTGCAGTTCGCAACCTGGGGTTTGATGCGAGATCCCCGCCTCCCATCCGTGCTGCAATGGTGATTTCTTTGATCAGCTTGGTAAATATTTTACCTCTTTTGGCGTCGGCGGCGCCTTTTTTGTGCTTGATGGTTGACCATTTATTGTGACCTGACATGATAAGCCTCCTTAAAGCCAGATGGCGGACGGCGGAAGACATAAGGCGGAAAATATTCTTCTGTCTTCCGCCATCCTTCATCAGTCATCTGTTTTTTTATCGTTTATTGAGTCCAATGATGTAAATTTCCCGGCTTGCCTTTCGGCTGCTCTGGGGCTTAAAAATTCGATGAAGATTAAACAGGGATTTAATCCGCTGGATGAACTGGTTAAAATCCTCGCCCTGAAATATTTTGCAAACAAAAGCCCCTCCGGGCAAGAGTCTGTTTTGTGCGGTGGTGAGCGCCGCCTGGCTAAGATCAAAGGATCTGGTCGCGTCAACAGATCTGTTGCCGGTTGTTGAAGGCGCCATATCGCTTATGACCACATGAAATTCCCGGCCAATGGCATCTGATATCTCATCGGGCAGGGCCAGCATATCGGCGATAAACACACGGACATGGGAAGGAAGACTAACCGTCACGGGTTTCAGGTCAACGCCGACGACGTTTCCTGCAGGTCCTGTGAGGGTTGCGGCCAACATCAGCCATGAACCAGGCGAGCAGCCCAGATCCAGAACGCTGTTTCCCTTTTGAATCAGATTGACTTTTTGCTGGATTTCCTGAAGCTTAAAAACGGATCTGGCCGGAAAATGATCTTTTCTGGCCTTCTGGGTGTAATGATCTTCCCATGGATTTTTTTTGGACCGGGGGCTTTGCATTAAAAAAGAATCTCCATGGCCTCTTTCAGTGACTGAATTCCGATAAGCTCTATTCCCTGGACTGCGGATGCCCGCTTCAGGTTGCTGGAAGGAATCAGGCACCGGGTAAACCCCAGTTTACAGGATTCCGAGATTCGCGCATCAACCTGGCCAACGGCCCGAACCTCGCTGGTCAGGCCGACTTCTCCCACAACAACCGTGCTGTCGTCAATGGGTTTATCCAGAAAACTTGATGTTACCGCACAGACAATTCCCAGATCTACTGCCGGCTCATCTGTCCGAACGCCGCCGGCGACATTCATAAATAAGTCATGGCCCATCAGGTGAATGCCCAGCTTTCTTTCAATGACTGCCATCAGAAGCGCCACACGATTGGAATCCAGACCGAGTATGGTTCTTCGTGGGGTTCCCCAGTTGGTGCTGCTGGCAAGGGCCTGAATCTCGATCAGGATGGGCCTGGTTCCTTCCATGCTGGCGGTTACCACAGATCCCGGAGCATGGGCAGGCCGTTCAGCGAGAAAAATGGCCGAAGGATTGGTCACTTCTTCAAGCCCTTTATCCCGCATTTCAAACACGCCGATTTCATTGGTTGAGCCGAACCGGTTCTTGACTGCCCTGAGAATGCGGAACAGATGATTTCTGTCCCCTTCAAAATACAGCACGGTATCCACCATGTGCTCCAAAAGTCTGGGGCCGGCAATGGCTCCCTCTTTGGTGACATGGCCTACCAGAAACATGGGAATGCCGGTTTTCTTGGCTGCCAGCATAAGGCGAAGGGTGGCTTCACGAACCTGGCTGACACTTCCAGGAGCAGCAGAAAGATCGCTGTTAAACATGGTCTGGATGGAATCAATCACCAAGACATCGGGTTTGACTGATTCCAACAGAGAGAGAATGATGTCAATGTCAATCTCGGAAACAACGAGAAAATTGGATGACAGGGTAGAGAGCCTTTTGCTGCGCATACTGAGCTGACGCACCGATTCTTCGCCGGATACATAAAGCACGCGATGCCCCTGAACCGCAAAGCAGTGAAGCGCCTGAAGCATCAATGTCGATTTGCCTATGCCAGGGTCTCCGCCGATCAGAACCAGCGAACCTTTTACCAGGCCGCCCCCCAGTACCCGGTCAAATTCCCCGATGCCGCTTGGCAACCGCTCCTCGGTGTCACATATCACCTGATCAATGGGAATGGGTTTAGACCGTGAGGAAGAAAATCGGGAGCCGACCTGAACAAAAGAATCTTCTTCCTCGACAATACTTTCCCATGCACCGCATTCCGGACATTTTCCCATCCATTTTGGGGTCTGGTATCCGCAGGACTGGCAGGCGAAAATGGTTTTTTGGTTTTTTTTAACAGAAACCATCTAATATGATAACCTAATGGTCGTAACGGATGATAAAAAAATCATGAAGGACTTTGAATAAAAAAATCTTTGACAGCATCAATCACTTTTTGAATATCTAATTTCGTGATATCCAAGTGCGTTACGAGTCTAAAATTCCCTCTTCCGCTGACCAGAATGCCGCGTTCATTTAAGAAAGATGTCAGCAATGCGCTTGACTTTTCAGGTGCTTCCATAAACACCATATTGGTCTGAACCGCGTCAAGATCGATTCGAATCTCGGTAATCCCGGAGAGTTTCTGCGCCAGAAACACCGCATGATCATGATCTTCAGCAAGGCGTTCAACATGGGACGTGAGAGCGACAATCCCTGCCGCCGCCAAAATGCCAGCCTGGCGCATACCGCCTCCAAGCATTTTTCTCCAACGAAGCGCTTTTTTAATGAGGTGAGCTGGGCCGCAGAGTATTGACCCGACGGGCGCGCCAAGGCCCTTGGACAGGCAAACTGAGACTGTATCGGCATAACGTGCAATCTCATGAACCGGAACCCTCAGTTTGACGGCTGCATTGAATATTCTGGCTCCGTCCAGATGAAGCCCCAATTGGTTAGAACCTGCAAAGGCGAATGCCTCCGCCAGATAGTCCAAGGGAAGCACCTTGCCTGCCTGAGTATTTTCCAGACAGAGAAGCCGGGTTTTTGCAAAATGAAAATCATCGGGTTTGATGAGCGATTGAACCCGGCCCAAATCCAGGGTTCCATCGGGTAAAAAATCAAGTGGCTGGGGTTGAATACTTCCCAAGACTGCGCCGCCGCCGGCTTCATACCGGTACGTATGGGCATGTTGTCCCACGATGTATTCATCTCCGCGCTCGCAGTGGCTTAGTAGCCCGAGAAGATTGCTCTGAGTGCCGCTGGAGACAAACAATGCAGCTTCTTTCTGAAGCATTTCCGCACACATGGCCTGCAGCCGGTTGACCGTGGGGTCTTCGCCATAAACGTCATCGCCGACTTCCGCCGCGGCCATTGCCGTCCGCATGGCCGTGGTCGGTCGGGTAACCGTGTCGCTGCGTAAGTCAATAACCTTCAATAATTCTCCTTTCATCCCCATGTCCGGGGCTTACAGATAATTTCACGAATACGTAAATCGGTAAAAATGTCCGACTGGTTGGCCGGCCTGATAATCAATGCTGTATCAACGCCCTTTGTGGTGCCGCCGACAGCGACGATGTCATTTCCGGAAAGGGCGCCTGCATCGGCTGCCATTATGGAGATTTCTACCGCCACCTTGGTTCCCTGACCAAATAATTTTAAGGTGTCGGCAATCAAAAGGGCAGGATACAGTCCTTGATATTTTTTGGAAATGGATCGTTCCACTCCGGAGAGGGCATGGGTGGCTGAAACCACTGTAACGCCTTTTTTTTCCAGATCGCGTTTAACACTATCAGGCATGACGGTTTTAAAGGGTTCCCTAAATCCGCAGTGATAGGTCACGACAGTCAGACGAAAACCAACAAAAACATCCAATGCCTTATAAGCGGTTGCCCCAGATGATGAACTGACAACCACTTCCTCAAGACCCAGTTGATTTCCTCTCTGGAAGGCAGCGGCCAGGGCCTGATCCGTGTTGGAAGGGCCGGGTTTTTCAAAAAACATTCTGACCTCCTGGCGATGGTGTCTGTTTCAAGCAGAAAGCAGACAGTACGCAACAGCCCGCCCCCCAGAGACGACAACAACGCAATTCACTTAAGCTACGGTATCTTTAAGGGTTTTCCCAGCCTTGAACCGGACCACATCTGTGGCCGCAATCTGGATTTTGGCGCCGGTTGCGGGATTAACGCCTTGCCGGGCTTTTCGGTGAACTTTTAAAAATGTACCAAAGCCAATTAAGGTGATTTTGCCGTCTGTTTCCTTGAGTGCATCGGAAATCCCCTCAATAAGCGAGTTCAAGGCTTTTGCCGCCTGTATCTTGGTAATACCCGCCCCATCTGCCATCTGCTGAATCAGTTCATCTTTTTTCATCTTTTTTTCCTTTTTTGTTTGAGATTGTTCCACGAAGAGCTTAACATGGTTTCAGGTTCATATATCAACGGGATAATGAAATCAATTGATCTTTTTTGATTTTTACGACAAATTGTTGTGCAAGAATCAATAACAGGCGCCTGGAATAGGTATCCTGAAATCAGGGGTGTTAAGGAGTTTTTAACGTTATGTCGATACCGAAACTCAATAAATGGGTTGCAGCGATTTCAGTTGTTATTCTTCTGGCGGCGCTGGGTGGGGTGTATCTGGAAAAAAAACAACGGCTTTCGTCTTCAACAAACAGTCAGCTTCTTAAAGAACTGCCTGAAAGTTTTACTTTTTTTGATCTTGGGTCCAACACCAGATTCAACAGCAGTGTCCGAAGCGCCTTAAACGACCGTCTGGGATCCGATGCAATCGCCTATCGAAGCCAGATTGATTTATCTGTCAACAGCCCGGAGTTTATACAAACATTTTTTCCGGAACTTTACGCACTAAACCTCAAGTTGAATTACCCCCCTCGGGAGCGGATTGAGCATCAAACCGTCAAGCTGATGTACCGGTATTCCCAGAAAGTGAATGTTCCCTTCAAGTATGTCGAGATGCTTTTTTCAGGATACTCCCAGAGACCCCTGTACTTAAGCATTACAGTGGCGCATGATGGCGCCGACATCATCATTGATGCGCTTCATCAAAAGTATGGCCCTCCGGAAGAAATTCAGGGTTTGGAATCGCCACTCAAATCCAGTTTCTGGAGAAGGAATAACGATTTATTACTGGTTTCCGTTAAGAGTGACCGTTATGGAAACCCCGAATATCACATCATGATCTATTATGTAAACAGCCTTGAAGAGCTTCTGAATATCGAAAAAGAAGAAGCCCGTCAACGTGAAGATCGTATCAAACAAGCCTCGGACAAAGTATTTTAAGCTATTTTTTGTTTATCGTGAAAATACTTTAAACCACGAAACAAGTAGGGGCGACCGGCCGGTCGCCCCTACCGTCTTTGCGTGAGAAATAATTTTCATTCATTGGAGCGGCATAGACCATGCCATGAGTGTTTATTTGCCAGTTAAGGCTGGAATAGACAGATAAATCAATCGTTTCAGCTCCCGTCTTCCGCGTGTTACCGTGTCCAGAATAAATCCGCAGGTCAGGCTTAGAAATGCCAGAGTCATAATTCCGGTTGAAAGAATGGCAGTCGGAAAACGGGGAACCAGACCGGTTTGCAAATATGTAATCAAAATCGGATATGCCAGCAGCAGCGATGATATGGACAGAAATCCAAAGACAAGGGAAAAAAACGTCAGGGGCCGTTCTTCCTTAAACATGACGAGGATCATAAGCAATATACGCATCCCGTCCCGATAAGTCCTGAGTTTGCTGACCGAGTCCTGCGGCCGGGTTTGATACGGGGTGGTAATTTCTCCGATGGACATTCGCAGTTCAAGAGCATGAACTGTTAGCTCTGATTCGGTTTCAAATCCTTTGGAAACTGCCGGAAAGGATTTTACAAATCTTCTGGAAAACACCCGATAACCTGAAAGAATGTCAGTACAATTTCTGCCAAACAGCATGCCGAGAAATCCGGTCAGCAGGTCATTGCCGAACCGATGCCCTATGCGGAACGCATTCGCCGAATAATCGCTGAGTCTCGTGCCGACCACCATGTCCAGGCGGTCCACGATAAGTTTTTGGACCATTGAGGATGCGCTGGGGGCATTATAGGTATCGTCACCGTCCACCAAGACATAGATGTCTGCTTCAATGTCTGCAAACATTCGCCGGACAACATTGCCTTTGCCAGGATGGTTTTCATCCCGGACAATGGCTCCAATTGCTGTTGCGATTTCAGCGGTCCGGTCGGTGGACTGGTTATTATAGACGTAAATTTCGGCATCAGGAAGCGCCTTCTGAAAATCTCCGACCACTTTTCCAATAGTCTTTTCTTCATTGAAACAGGGAATCAGAACAGCCACCCGATAGCCGGCGGAATCTTGAATTTCATTCATGGCCATACCTTTTGGTTACTGCACAAAAATGGAGTGGATCTACATTGTTGGAATCGATATGCGGTTTGAAAAACTGGCAAGAATCGCTTTCCAAGTCTAACCCGTAAGCGTCAAGCGCCGAGATGGCGCCGATATTTTCATAAGATCTGTACAGAACGTAGAGGCTGCCGGTGTGCATGGAAATAATATCCTCCATCAGGCGGTCATAGCCGTTGGGATGACTGGACGGACCGGTGAAATAGCTCTGGATGCGAACAAATCGAATTTCTTTTGGAAACAGGGGAACCAGGTAGGATGTTGGATCAGCACCCGTCATGATGACGATGGTGTCTTCCGGTTTTTCAATGACAGGCAGTTTAGCTCCAAAATAATCATTTCCCCAGGACACCCGCCCCCAGTCGGCTGGGCTCAGGGTGGCCATTATCATCAGCAAACTTGCCCCTGCCACCGCATATCTTGCGATGCTGCTGCGGATCATCCTGTCCAGAATCAGCCATATTGCCAGGGGGGCCAGCAGTTCAATGACCAGGGCATACCGAAAAATGGCGAACATTTTCAACCAGGTCAGATAGGAAATAATTCCGAATGATAGCAAGAAACGGCTTGTGGAGTCAAAAACTGTATCCGTCCGAGTCGCCTGCTGTTTCGGCCAGGACGAAACGACTTGGACAAATTTATACACCAGCAGCGCCAGCAGCAGAACATAGAGAAGGGGAATGCGCAGATCCCTGAACGCCACTTCGGAAAATTCATAGGGTGCAAACCCAAAAAAGAAAGGAGATATCACGGCTTCGCCGATATTGTTTGGAAGATACTGCGTATCCCGATAGTCTCCGATGGTGGCCATTGGAGACTGAAACAGGAGGTTGAAGTAAGGAAAGAGGGGATTCTTAAACCTTACCCACATTTCATGCAGCCAGTATCCGCCGGTTGCTGCGATGCCGGAAAGTACGCCGATGCCGTAAAAAAAAGACAGAAAGAACCGTTGCATGAAAGGTGTCTTCAGAACGAAGAACGCAGCGCACAGTCCGATGGCATAGATGGCGGCTGGCTGTTTAAATCCTATGGCGGAGCCTGCCAGGAAGCCTGCCCCGATCACAATGCCGAGTTTGATCGGCCAACCGGATAATAACAAATGCCGCATCGAGTACAAAATGATCCAAAGGGAAGACAGTATCAGTATGCTTAGAAGATTGTCGCTGAACATGGTTCCCAGTTCGGAAATATTGGCGGCGCCCAGCATACCGATCAGCGAAATGCCAAAACAAACCCCTTCGCGCTTCCAGAAGGAACCCGTGCCACTGACTTTGGGTATAATCAACCTGGTGATCGCCAGCAGCAGCGGAAAGTTGCAACCCTGAATCCAGCCCAGTAAAAACCCCACCCCTTTGGGAGAGAAGAGGTTAACAGCGTAGTAAAAAGGAACATAAAGGAGCGGATTATAAAAATTGGCGACCTGGCTAGGCAGGACATCAAAATCCATTCTGCCGTTTATAAATGAGTAGGGGTTGTAGTAATGATAATTTCGAAGATCCCAGTTGGCATCCTGTCCCAACAAGACGGACAGAATACCAAACAAGGGGGGAATTATCAACCATGCTGCCAGTCTCAGCCATTTTTCAGGTTTATTGAACATAGGAATCAAGGCTCAAAGGATAAAAGGATAAAAGGAATACGGTATTTTGTAGGGGCGAATAATTATTCGCCCCTACAATAGGCGCAGCCCCAATGAATGAAAATCGTTTCTCACGCAAAGGCGCGAAGGTAGGGCGACCAGCCGGTCGCCCCTACTCTATTTTCGTGTGTTTCGTGGTTTAAAAATACTTTCACGGCGGATGATAATGGAAAAAGGCGTGTTATGTCAAATTGCTTTTTTAAAGATACGTCCGAGTGTTTCAGTAATTTCCCTGATCTTGAACAAGTAACCGGTGACAAAAAGAAGAAACATGAAAAGCAGTCCGATCCCGCTGGCAATCAGCAGGCTGCCGGTAAGACCTTTCATGCCGATCCATCGGGTCAGTCCCATTCGGAGTCCCTCCAGAATCAGACCTACCGGGAGGCTGATAAGCAGCATCTTGACATATCCCATATACACTTCCCGGCTCTCCGGGTTGATGCTTCTGCGATTCCAGAGTATGTAAAGAAATATGACCTGTAAAATGGCCGAAATGGATATTGCCAGCGCCACGCCTCCAGCGCCCATGAGCTTCATGCCGAGCATGTAAAGCGGCAGGCTGATGATGACCCCGATGGTGCTGTAAATGGCCGGAAAAAGCGTATTCTGGACGGCGTAGTATCCCCTAACCACAACTGTTTGGGCCGCAAAGGCAACGGCTCCAATCATCAGATAGACCAGTATGCCGGATGTTTGGGCAGTGGCTGCAGCATCAAATCGTCCTCTTTCAAATAAAATTTGTACCACTTCATGCCGCAGAACCATCAACAGCATCGAAAAAGGGATGATCAGAGACAGATATTTCAAGGTGCGGTTAAGCAGCCGGTTCATCTCCTGAATCTGATTTTCGGCAGCCAACCTTGCCATGTACGGAAAGGAAGCCGTTCCCACGGCCTGCCCAAGAAGGCCGACCAGAATAAACATGATTCGAAGGCCGTAGTTCAGGCAGGCAATGCTGCCTTCCGGCAGGTAGGAGCCAAAAAACTTCAGAAAAAATTCCGTTGAAAATGACATGGTCAAGCCCACCATCAGCGGGAGGGTCAGACGAATATAAACCAGAAAATCCGGATGGGTAAAGTTTAGGGTCAGCGTGTATTTCATACCAATTTTTAGGGCGCCACGGCACTGGATGACAAAATTGCCGATAAACGAACCGGCAAGAACGCCCCAGGAGAACCCCTCCATTTTTAAGACGGGGCCCAGTATTATGCCACCGGCAATAATACCGATATTATAGACCAGAGGGGCAAGGGCTGGAAGGGTAAAAGCTTCTTTGGAAAACTGGACAGCAGTTAACATGCCGCCTGTAAAAAAGAAAAACTGCGCAGGCAGAATTATTCGGGTCATTCGGACGGCCTGGGTCAGTAAAGCCGGATCTTTTATTCCCGGAGCAATCCATGACATCAGTTCCGGAGCAAAAAACATGGAGATTCCGATAAAGACGATCAGCACCAGACCGAAGCTGTTCATGATTACCGAAAAGACCTTCCAGCCTTCTGCTTCGCGGTTTGTTGCCAGATATCCGGAAAAAATCGGGATAAACGTAACCGATAAAAAACCGCTGGCAACAATATGGTTGAGGATTTCAGGAATCACAAACGCAATCTGATAAGCATCCACATCGCCTCTGGCGCCACCGGCGTATGCAATGGCCATTTCCCGAAAAAGGCCGATGACGCGGCTTAAAAACACCGAAGCCATGAGAATCAGAGAAGCAATTCCAACTTTTTGATAAAGCGTTTTTGACATGGAGCGCCGTCAGTATGATGATAAACTTGGGGTTAAAACCGGTCGTAACAATATGAATTGTTTTTTTGCCAACGACTCATGTTAACAAAGACCTGTCGATAACTCAAAGATTTTTACCGTTGAAAATACTTTTAAACCACGAAACACACGCTCTTGTAGCCGCCACAAGAGCGTCGGCTGAAAGACACGAAAAAAATGTTCTTCGCGCCTTTGCGCCTTTGCGTGAGAAGCACCAGTTTTCTTCTCGCCCCCATGGATAATTTGAAAGTGGGTAGCCATTGCATTTAATACAATGCAAAATCACCTTGCAATCGCAATTATGAATCACATATAATGCATTTATGCTATTCGAAATTGGTGAACAAATACGGGAAGCACGTAAAAATCGTCATGTTTCCCAGGCAGAAGTGGCGCGCACCTTGGGGATGAGCCGCACGACCATCGGGCAGATCGAAAACGGGACAGTACAAGAGATCGGGGTGCGAAAACTGATTCGGGTTCTGGAGTTTTTTAACATGGAGCTTCGTGTGCGACCCGCTGGAAAGCCGCCAACATTGGATGAGCTGCGAAAAGAGGATCGCTGATGGCGGATGTTTCCCAATTGATGGTCTGGACGAATGAACAGGTGTCGGGGATTCTGGCTCGGGAAGCACGTCATAAAAACGTTTTCGCGTATTCTCCGGGTGTTTCAGATGACGCCGCGGTTTCCCTGACCATGCCGGTACGCCTGGAAAGCTGGGTGAGCAGCGAACTGCACCCGGTCTTTCAGATGAATCTTCCGGAAGGTGCACTTCTTGAAACTATACGCAGAGCGATTGCAAAGATAATCGGAGAGGATGATCTCTCCATTCTTCGGGTGACCGGCGGGAATCAGGTAGGCCGAAATCGCTTTTCGCTCCCGGAAAGTGATTATCCCGGATTCAAGGAGTCAAACGAATCCCTTGAAGAGCTGCTGACCTTTCCGGATACGACGGAGCTTTTTAACGAACTGATCAAGCGTTATGCCCTCCGATCCGGTGTTTCCGGTGTTCAGCCCAAAGTCTTGCTGGAGGCGACGCAGCGAGGAACACTGGCTTCGGCCGGCTATATTGTCAAGACCAGTGGAACGGATTACCCGCAACTGGCTGCAAATGAGTATTTCTGCATGATGGCGGCGAAACGGGCCGGGTTGCCGGTTGCCGAATTTCATCTTGCGGAAAACGGCGGGCTGTTCGTGATGCAACGGTTCGATGTTACGCCCGATGGCTCCTATCTGGGATTTGAGGATATGTGCAGCTTGCAGGCAATGGGAACCAGAGGAAAATACAACAGCACCTACGAGCGGGTGGCGAAAAGCATCAAGGATTTTGTATCCGGTGATCATTTAATGGCGGCAAGGGAGCAGTTCTTTGCAATGCTGGTACTGTCTGTTATGGTGAGAAACGGCGATGCTCATTTAAAGAATTTCGGTGTCCTGTATGGTGCTACTCAAGCCGGCATAACCTTGGCTCCGGTGTATGATGTGGTAACCACAACGGTTTATTTGAAGCATGATGTTCCAGCCCTTTCTCTGGCCGGTACCAAAAAGTGGTGGCCGCGCAAGATGATCGAACGTTACGCGGTAACACATCTGTTTCTAACTGTCGGAGCAATCCGCAATATTGTCGAGCGGATTGCCGATACCGTTATGGAAACGCAAAAAATGATTTCGGAATACTGCAATGACGTTCCCGAGTTCCGCGAAGTAGGGGAGAGGATGATCGCAATCTGGAAAGAAGGGGTTGGGACTTTTGAAAAATAATATTGCCAACAATTCGATAGTTGCCCTTCCTTCATACAAATTGACATCAAATCGCAAGTGCTTATTATTAAAACGATAAATTTAAATGATAGCGCTGACCACTTTGATAAGGAGGAAACATGCGATTTGATAAATTAACGGTAAAATCTCAGGAACTCATCCAGAATGCCCAGTCCTTGGCATCCCGGCAGAACAATCAGCAGATTGAGCCAGAACATCTTTTGAGCGCCATGCTGGGTGAATCTGAGGGAATCACTTCATCCATTCTGCGAAAACTGGGGGTGTCCCCCGCAAGCGTTGGCCAGGAGCTGATTTTGGCCATGAACCGGTTCCCCAGAATCACCGGGGCTGCGGATGTGTATATTTCCCAGCGAACAAAATCGATTCTGGATGCCGCCTTTGCTGAATCCGACAAGATGAAGGATCAGTATGTCAGTATCGAACATATTCTTCTGGCAGTATCCGATGAAAAGACTGGGGATGCGGCAAGAATTCTGGGCAGAAACGGCATTACCCGTGAAGCCATTCTAAAAGGGCTGATGGACATTCGGGGATGTCAGAGAATTACCGATCCCAATCCCGAGGAAAAATACCAGGCGCTTGAAAAATTCAGCCGAAATTTAACGGATCTGGCCAATCTTGGGAAACTGGATCCGGTCATCGGCAGGGATGACGAAATTCGTCGGGTGGTTCAGGTCCTGTCCCGGCGCACCAAAAACAATCCGGTGCTGATAGGTGAACCTGGCGTGGGGAAAACCGCCATCATTGAGGGACTTGCACAGAGAATCGTGGCCGGCGATGTGTCAGAAACTCTGAAAAACCGAAGGCTGGTGTCTCTGGATATGGGCGCGCTGATTGCAGGAGCCAAATACCGTGGGGAATTTGAAGACCGCCTGAAAGCGGTGTTAAAGGAAGTCGAGGCTGCCGATGGCGAGGTCATCCTGTTTATAGATGAACTGCATACACTGGTTGGGGCAGGAGCTGCCGAAGGATCCATGGATGCTTCCAACATGCTCAAACCGGCTCTTGCCAGGGGAACCCTGCGATGCGTGGGGGCGACCACTCTTAACGAATACCGAAAATATATTGAAAAGGATGCGGCCCTGGAAAGACGGTTTCAGCCAGTTCTTGTCAAAGAGCCTTCCGTGGAAGACTCCATTGCCATTCTCCGCGGTCTCAAGGAAAAATACGAGGTGCATCATGGGGTCCGGATCAAAGATTCCGCCATTGTGTCTGCGGTAACGCTGTCTCACCGGTATATTTCCGACCGGTTTCTTCCGGACAAGGCCATAGATCTGATGGATGAATGCGCATCCAAACTACGCATTGAAATCGACAGTATGCCCACGGAAATTGATGAAATCCAGAGAAAGATAATTCAGCTTGAAATCGAACGGGAAGCCTTGAAAAAAGAAACAGATGCTGTTTCCAGGGAGCGCCTGGCAAAGCTGGAAGCTGATTTAAGCCTTATGAAGGAAGATATCCTGACCATGAAGGTCCACTGGCAGAATGAAAAAGATATGATTCAAACCATTCGTAAAATAAAGGAAGAGCAGGAACTGCTGGGTACTGAGGAACAGCAGGCCCAGCGGGATGGGAACCTGGCGCGGGTAGCTGAAATTAGATACGGTAAAGCCATAGACCTTTCGCGGAGCTTGAATGCGGCCAATGAAAACCTTGCCAGGCTTCAGGAACACAGCAAGATGTTGAAGGAAGAAGTGGATGATGAAGACATCGCCGAGGTCGTTTCCAGATGGACCGGAATACCGGTCAGCAGAATGCTGGAAGGAGAGCGGGAAAAGCTTGTGAACATGGAGGATAGGCTCAGCCAAAGGGTGATCGGGCAACAAGAGGCCATTGAAGCCGTATCCAACGCTGTGCGACGGGCCAGATCCGGACTTCAGGATCCCAATCGTCCGATCGGGTCCTTTATTTTTATGGGCCCAACCGGTGTGGGAAAAACCGAGCTGGCCAAGGCTCTTGCCGAATTCATTTTTGACAGCGATCAAGCCATGGTTCGGATAGATATGTCGGAGTACATGGAGAAACACGCGGTTTCCCGGTTGATTGGAGCGCCTCCAGGTTATGTGGGATATGATCAGGGTGGATATCTGACCGAAGCAGTTCGCAGGCGGCCCTATTCGGTGGTGCTCTTTGATGAAATTGAAAAAGCGCATCCTGAAGTGTTCAACGTGCTTCTGCAGATTCTGGATGACGGCAGAATGACGGATGGGCAGGGCAGGACAGTTGACTTTAAAAACACTTTGATCATAATGACATCCAATGTCGGTAGTCAGTGGATTCTGGAACTGGACGAATCCCGGCGGGATGAAATGGAGCGCAGGGTTACCGAGGCATTGCGGGCCAGTTTCAAGCCAGAGTTCTTGAATAGGATTGATGAAACCATCATCTTCCGAAACCTGACATCCGATCAGATTCGAAGCATCGTGATGCTTCAGACTCAGCGATTAGAACAGCGGCTGGCGGATCGCCGCATTACCCTGATTATTTCGGAAAACGCCCGGAACCTGATTGTGGACAAGGGATATGATCCAATATACGGCGCACGGCCTCTGAAACGAGCTATTCAGAAATATCTGGAAAATCCGCTGTCCATGGCGATTCTGAAAGGAGAAATTCCTGATGGAAGCTGGATTGAGGCAAGGGTTGAAAACGATCGCCTGGTGTTTGATAAACATGAAAATAAAATCATTGACCCTGATGCGGTGAAATGATAGAAGGAGTGGATTCGATTATGGAGGGATGGCTGAGTGGTTTAAAGCGGCGGTCTTGAAAACCGTTGAGTGTAAAAGCTCCGTGGGTTCAAATCCTACTCCCTCCGCCAGATCAACCTGCTGGAGTCGCCCCCGCACTGGGGCGTGGATTGAAACTAGCGAATAAACCAACGGAGAGATGGCCGAGTAGGCTGAAGGCGCGCGCCTGCTAAGCGTGTGTGGGGGGAAACCTCTACCGAGGGTTCGAATCCCTCTCTCTCCGCCATTTTTGATCCCAACAAGAACCCGATCTTTTTGATCGGGTTTTTTTTATAAAGAGACGAGAGAACGGATGAACCTTCCGCATATCATGGTCCTGGGAATCGGCTGTATCCTGTTCCGGGACGAGGGGTTTGGTGTTCGTGTTGTCCAAAAGCTCCAGTCTCTGTATGATTTTCCCGATAATGTGTCCCTGATAGATGGCGGCGTTTTAGGCGTTAACCTTCTGGGTGTGATGTCCGAGGCCGATTACCTGATTGTGGTGGATGCCATTCGTCACAAGGGGGCGCCAGGGGATGTTTACCGTCTGGAAAAAAGCCAGATTCCCGATCGCATACGCGCCAAGAATTCCCTTCATCAGATTGATTTTCTCGAAGCCCTAACCTTGTGTCAGGCGCTTGACAAAGTACCTGAAACGGTTATCGTCGGGGTTGAGCCTGAGGATATAGATACCCTCTCTATCGAGTTGTCGCCTGTGGTTCTGCGCCAGGTAGAGCCGGTGATTGTGATGGTTCTTTCCGAGCTGGAACGTCTTGGCGTTTGCTGTCAAAAAAGGAGTGAAGCCCGTGTGTCTTGCAATCCCCTCGAAGATTACCCACATTGACGAAAATGGAATGGCCACGATAGATGTGGATGGGGTTCAGCGTAGTACCAGTCTGTTGCTGATTGAGGATCCCCAGGTAGGTGATTACGTCATCGTTCATGCCGGTTTTGCCATTCACAAGATTGATGAGCAGTTCGCCCTTGAATCCCTAACTGTTTTAAGAGAGTCCCTGGCGATTTCCATGCAGTGATATGAATTAAGAATTATGAATAAAAAAACACCATATTTTACCGTGAAAATACTTTTAAACCACGAAATACACGAAACAAGTAAGGGCGACCGGCCGGTCGCCCCTACCGCCTTTACGTGAGAAACTGGCATAATTGGCGTACTTTGAAGCTTTGATATGAAGTCAGATGAAATCGTTGCACGAAAGCTGACTGTGAACGGAATCGTTCAGGGCGTTGGTTTCAGACCCCATATATATCAACTGGCCCACTCTCATCAGGTAATGGGAGAAATCGCGAATACCTCTTCCGGCGTTTCCATCCATGTCGAAGGCAGCCCAGAAAATATAGCCCGCTTCTGCCGCAATCTGCCTTCCGGCCTTCCGCCTCTTGCCCAAATCATGGACATTGTCGAAACCCAGGATACTGTCAGGGGACTTGATGATTTTTCGATCCTCCCCAGCACTGCCAGTCTGATGCGTTCCACCCTGATCTCTCCGGATGTATCGGTTTGTGATGACTGCCTGAAAGAACTGTTTGATCCGGCGGACCGAAGATTTCGCTATCCGTTTATCAATTGCACCAACTGCGGACCCCGCTATACGATCATTGACGATATTCCCTACGACCGGTGCAATACGTCAATGAAGAATTTCATTATGTGCGGCCCGTGCCAGTCCGAATATGATGATCCGCAAAATCGCCGCTTTCATGCCCAGCCCAATGCCTGTTCGGCCTGCGGCCCCCATGTGGCCCTTCATGGCTCCGATGGTGGTCTGATTTCATGCGAAAACCCGATTGAACGGGCTGCCAGATATTTGAAACGAGGGAAAATCCTGGCCATCAAAGGACTGGGTGGGTTTCACCTTTCGGTTGATGCCCTAAACACACCCGCGGTGGGACGGCTCCGGCTCCGGAAACACCGCGAGGAAAAACCACTCGCTGTGATGTCCCTGAATCTGGAAACGATTCTGGGTTTTGCGATGATTGCACCTGAAGAAAAAGCCCTTCTGACCTCATTTCGACGTTCCATTGTGCTGCTTAATAAAAAAAAGCCATTCCTGCTCTCCGATGCAGTATCTCCCCGGAATGTCACCATCGGGGTGATGCTTCCCTATACCCCGCTGCATTATCTGCTGCTGAACCATGGATTTACAGCCTTGGTGATGACCAGCGGAAACATGAGCGAAGAACCCATTGCCATTGACAATGACGAGGCGTTTGCCAGGCTTTCCGGGATGGCCGACTATTTCCTGGTTCACAACCGACGTATTTATCTTCGCAGCGACGATTCACTCATCAGGCGTGTTGCGGGTGCAGATCGCTTGATTCGCAGGTCCAGGGGTGTTGTTCCGGTTCCTGTTTTTCTTCGTCGGCCGCTCCGGCCGGTGCTGGCCTGCGGGGCGGAACTCAAGAACACGGTCTGTCTGACCTCCGGCAATCGTGCATTTCTTAGTCAGCACATCGGAGATCTGGAAAATTCGGCTACCTACGATTTTTTCTGCATGACAATCGAACATATAAAGAGGATTCTCGATATCACGCCGCAGGTTCTGGCCTGCGACATGCATCCCGATTATCTCAGCACCCGCTATGCACTGGAACAGCAGCAGTTATCCGGCATTAACCTGGTCCAGGTTCAGCACCATCATGCCCATATTGTGAGCTGTAT
>Ga0194044_10000670_pt1 | contig 17196 bp, 15 predicted proteins | sample JunL4417m_MetaG_FD_155460 | JGI IMG/M metagenome (GOLD analysis project Ga0194044, IMG submission 155460) | Anoxic zone freshwater microbial communities from boreal shield lake in IISD Experimental Lakes Area, Ontario, Canada - Jun2016-L442-17m | ecosystem: Environmental > Aquatic > Freshwater...
GGGTTTAATGAATTATGGTGGTACTGGTGGTCCTATAACTTTACTTGATCATGTCACTTTAAAGCGATTGGTTAAAGGCCCATTGATTGCTGGTAATAATTTTTCTTCTACCGGTTTAGTTGATCAAAATCAATATTCAACCTTATACACAACCGCCTCAAATAACTTGATTATTGGTTCTCCTGGCAATGTTGGTATTGGGACAACTACACCAGAATCTAAACTACATGTGGCTGGACAAATTTCAACCGCACCATCTTTGTCAGGTTTAGCTGGAGCTGGGTTAGGATTGCAATTTTCTAATTCTTTAAAAATAGGAATAGGTAGTGACCCAGTAAGTCCGTATGGTGGTTGGTTTCAAGTCAGTAATGGTATTGGGAGTTCTTTCCCACTGCTTCTTAATCCTCTTGGTGGAAATGTTGGTATTGGGACTACGACCCCAGCAAATAAATTGACTGTGCAAGGTGGTGTACAAATTGTAGATGGTTCGCAGGCTAATGGTAAAGTTCTAACTTCTGATGCCAATGGCTTGGCGAGTTGGCAACCTGCCGGAGGTATAATTAATGATGTTTATTTATATAATGGCGCCAGGATAATAACTGTTTCTACCACAAAAAATAATTACTTTTTTGGTGGAGCTGGTAATACTGCTATGACTGGAGTTAATAATATGGCTAATGGTAATGGTGCTCTTTTATTTAATGTTAGTGGCAGGGATAATCTTGCCAATGGTTTTGGCGCTCTTACTAATAATGTTAGTGGTAGCAATAACGTAGCCAATGGTAGTGGCGCTCTTTATAATAATATTATTGGTTCGGGAAATTCTGCTTTTGGTTATAACTCTCTTTATAATAGTTTGGGTGGTACTAATATTGCTATTGGAAATTATTCTGGAGCAGGTTTGCAAAATGGCTCAAGCAATATATTTTTAGGTTCCAGTGCTCAGGTGTTTAATAATCCTGGTGATCCTAATACTATTATTATTCCCACAAATTCAATTGCTATTGGTACTAATGCTACAATTGGTGTCACCACTACCGCGGGTATAACCAATGCCATTGCTATTGGTGCTAATACTGTGGCCATGGCCTCTAATACTATGGTATTAGGAAATGGAGTTAGTGTTGGTATTGGGACAAATAATCCATCTGCTAAACTGGATGTAAGAGGTGGAACTCTTGTTTTTGGTAATATCTATTCAATTGCTAATTTTAATGACGGGTCACAGCTAGCAGGTAATGGTAAGGGTCTTGTGGTTGGCTATGATTCATCAAAACAATCAACTGTTTTTTGGGCGAATTCAGTCGGTCCATCTTCAAATTTTGCTTTTTGGACTTATGATAGTGATAGTACTACGTGGGCTGAAAGAATGACTATTTCGGGTAGTGGTGCTGTCAGTATTCCAGGAGCCTTAGCGGTTGATAGTTTTAAGCTTGCTACAGGCGCTTCAGTTGGCAATGTCATGACTTCCGATGTTAGTGGCAATGCCTCATGGTTGCCACCTAGCGGTGGTATAGTTAATGATGTTTATTCATATAATAGTAAAAACATCATGGTAGTTTCTACTACACGAGATAGTTATTTTTTTGGCGGAGCTGGTAACACTACTATGACTGGTAACGGTAATACAGGTAGTGGTATGTATTCTCTTAGTTATGATACTACTGGAGGCTTTAATACGGCTTATGGTTATGGTGCTCTTTATCAAAATACCACTGGTGGAAATAATGTTGCTGTTGGTGCTACTGCTCTTAGTAATAATACTAGTGGTAGTGGTAATGTAGGTATTGGTTTTAAAGCACTTATGCTTTTTAATTCTACTAGTGGTGGTAATGTAGGTATTGGTAATAATGCTGGTATGGGTATGGTGAAAGGCGCAAGTAATATTTTTTTAGGTGAGAATGCTCAAGTATATAACGAGGCCATTGGCAATACTAATATTAATCCCACAAATTCAATTGCTATTGGTTCTTTGGCACAGATTGGTAATGCACTTACTACAAATATAGACAATGCAACCGCTATTGGCTATGGCGCATTGGCAGTCGCATCTAATACTATGGTATTAGGAAATGGAGCTATTAGTGTTGGTATTGGAACAAGCACACCACAAAATGCATTGCATGTTTATAGTGCTACTGGCCAATCTTACATTTCAGCTGATGCTCCAGCTAATAGAGTGGCTGGTTTTAATATCAGAGAAAACGGAGTTGTTAAATGGTATATATCTAAATCAAACACCACCACTCCAGCAATTCAGAATGGTGCTTTAAATTTTGCCACTTCTTCAGGGAATGTAATGACATTAGCACAAAATGGCAATGTTGGTATTGGCACTTCCACTCCAGCCTCAACGCTTGATGTTAAAGGGACTGTTCGTATAGAAAATAGAAATGTCGTGCCTGCTGTAGGAATGGGATGGGTTGTTTGTTATGTAAGGGGCACTAATGAATTAGGTCATTGCACTGGCACTGTTTCTGGTGGGGGACAATGTGCTTGTGTTTCTAATACTCCAGCGAAGTAAATAATTATCTTTAAATGTGGCAAAAAAAACCAAAGCACAAAATAAAATATTTTTTACTGATAATTTTTTCAGCACTTTTTATAATTTCCGGTTTGTTGTTTTGGCATTTTCAGACGTCCCAAGCTGATCAAAGTGTTCCTTTTTATGGTTGGGTTTGGTCGGAAAATTATGGTTGGATTTCTCTGAATTCCGACAATTGTGCTCAGATGTGTTTGGCTGATCCTGTTAATTGTGGTTGCACTAATGTTGGGCAATCCTATGGCATCAAAAAAAATCCAGATAAGACTATTAATGGCTATGGTTGGTCAGAGTATATTGGTTGGGTTTGTTTTGGTGATACTTGTTCTGCAAATCCGCCATTTGATAGCACTTCCACTATGAGTATTGATACTAATGGCAATATTTCAGGCTGGGCGCAAGTTTTGTCTATGGGTGAAGATGGTTGGATGAAGTTTGGCGGTTATAAAGGTTCTGTGCCGAATGGTCAGAACTATTCAGGAGAGGCTTGTTATGACTGTACAAAAAAATGTGGTGAGTGGACCACTACTTATTATGCAGATGGCACTACTAGTACCAGCTCGCCTTGTGTAGTTTATGTGCCTAATGAGTTTAGTAAATGTAATACTTGTTTTACAGCCACGAAATTTAATAATACTCCCTATGCTTCGGCTAATTTACCAGGTCAAAAGGACAGTGCAGTGGTTGGCGGAAGTGGCTATATGTGTAGTAGTTGTAATAATTGCCAAGTTGAAGGAAATACTGCCAGTGATCACTACCGAGTTAAATGCAGTGATTGCCAATCTGGTAATTGCTATATGTATGGCGTAGGCAGTGACACATCAAATAGTAACCAATTGGTTGGCTGGGGTTGGAGTGGCGGTAGTAATGGAGTTGGTTGGGTGCATTTTAATGGTGAAGTTGGTATAGTCAATCCTTGGCTAGAAACCAAATATGGTTCTATTTACAGTTCCAGTACAGTGGGACAAAAAGCCTCAAATCTTTCTTATAACGCCACTTATTGTATTTTTGCCAATAATTTACAGAATATTAATGTTATCAATGTGGCCAATTGTACAGAAGGCAATGTAGCTGATAGTAATCTGGGGTTTCCATCTTCGCCTGTCAGTACTGGTCAATATCAGAATGTTTTGGGTAAAATTGATGTTAAAGGCTTAATGACAACAGTAAAAGGAAGTTATAATAAATATGGTCAAGAGGTGGTGATGCTTGAAGATCCGAATGCTTTGCCGGACGTTTTGGATAATAAAATTTATGTAGTGAGTAGTACTGGCCATGATCTTTCTTTATCAAATCCTAAAACTTTTAAAAATGGAACAGAGACTGAAAGAGGAAATGGACTGGTTATTGTTAAAGGGAATTTATTTATTGGTAATGATATTAGTTATGAATCAAACAGTCCCAGTGATTTAAAGCAATTAGCGTCTGTTGGCTGGTTGGTTTTGGGTGATGTGGTGGTGAGTCCGACAGTGAAAAATATTGTAGGCGCTTTTGTACTTTTGGGTGGTAAAAAAACAGATGGCAATCAAATTGATTGTAATAAAGACATTAAATTTGCAGATAATTTTCCGAAATATAAACAAAATGGTTGTGGCGCTTTCTTTTCATTTAATCCAGAGTATAAAGATACTACCAACTTTCCACTTAATGTTTACGGTTTGATTGTGTCCCATGCTTTTGATTTGCGTCGTACCTATACCAGTTTGTCACAAGGTTCGGAAAGTATTATTTACGATGGCCGTCTTTCGGTCAATCCGCCACCAGGCATGACAGGTTTTGTTGAGGCCTTGCCGGTTATTAGAGATTTTGAATATAAATAATTTTGGTTATTTATAAAAAATGTGTTAAAATATAATTAAGAAGTTATTAACAGTTAAAAAAATGGGATTATTTTCTTCAAACAAAACTAGTTATCTCGGAGTTGATTTGGGTTCGTCTTCAATCAAGGTGGTTGAATTGGCCAATAGCAATGGGCGACCGCGACTGGTCACTTATGGTTTTACCGAAAAAAAATTGACTGACAATAATTTTATCAGCAGTAGTGATTTTTTGAATGCCGAAGACGAAATTGCCAAAACACTCATGGAAGTGTGCAATAAATCGCGTACTTTTTCCAAAAAAGCCGTAGCTGCTTTGCCTAGCTTTGCTGTATTTACTTCTATTTTGAATTTGCCTGAAATGTCCAAAAAAGAATTGGCTTCAGCTATTACTTGGGAAGCAAAAAAAATAATTCCTATGCCTTTGGAAGAAGTTATTTTGGATTGGAAAATTATTTCTCAAGAAGAATATAAAAATGAAGACACTAAAGATCCGGCCGGAGAAGGGGATAACCAACAATTAAATCCTGTTAGTAAAATATTTTCTCATCCTACTAAGGGTTTGAAAATTCTGCTCACTGGCGCCAGTAAAAGCTTGGTGCGCAAATATGTGAATATTTTTAATACGGCTGGCGTCTCTTTGCTGAGCTTAGAAACTGAAAATTTTGCCTTGGTGCGTTCGCTTATTGGCAATGATCAGGCAGTTATTATGATTGTTGATCTTGGAGCCAATTCTTCAAGTATTATGGTGGCTGAAAAAGGCATACCGGTTATGGCTAGAAGCGTGGAAATGGGAGGAACTCTTATTACTAAGGCTATTTCTAGCAGTCTTAATGTCAATTTGGACAGAGCCGAACAATTCAAACAGGACATGATGTTAGAAACAAATTCGGCCAGTAATTCTTTGCCACAAACAGTGGAAAAAGCTTTTGCTACAATTCTTAATGAAATTAAATATACGGTTGGTTTGTATCAAGAACAGCACAATCAAAAAATAGAAAAAATAATTTTGACCGGTGGTAGTGCAAATTTGGGAAATTTGACCGGTTATTTATCAAAAGTTTTAAACATCAACGCTTATGTTGGCGATCCTTGGGCTAGAGTTATTTATCCTGTTGAATTAAAGCCGATTTTGGATCGTTTGGGTTCGCGTTTTTCTGTGGCCATAGGTTTGGCCATGCGCAACATTGAATAATTTTTATGGCCAGAATAAATCTTCTACCAGAAAATTTACGTGAGCAAGAGCAAAAAGAAATGGAGAAGACTGCCAGTCGTTCCAAAACTTTTAATGTGGAAATGACCAATCCTGAAATTCAAAAATCAAGATTAAATAAGAGCGACAAACCCAAGGAATCATTTTTTAAAAAAATATCCAATGTTTTGGGTCCGGCTAAAACAGTTAAGCCAACAGACGACAGTCTAAGTTATCCGACTTTGCCACCATCTAGATTATCATCAGCTGATATTGATTTATTAGCTTTGGCAAAAAAAGATCGTTTTTTACGTCAGCCAGTGCAGGTTTCTGGTCATAATTTTAATCGTGGAATAAAAATAAAGTCAGCCGAAGACAAAACTTCATGGAAAGAAGATTTGGGAGTTCCAGAAGTATCAATGAGACAGATGTCCTCGGCTAATAATGCGTCTAATACCAGGCAAGAGCTTGTTGGTAAAAATTTTAATCCAAAAGTTGTTTTGAGAATGGACAAAGCCAGAAGATGGAATTTTCTTGATTGGCTTTTTGGAGGAAATATAGATCAGCCGGCCAAGCCAACTATTCAATCTTTTGGAGAGATGAATGAAAAAAATTCTTCAAAAAATCATTTGATAAAAGCTAAGCCATCTGTTGTCAGAGAGTTTACAAAAGAACATTATTGGTGGAAAAATTTGTTTTCAGTTTTCGCAAAAACAGAAAAAAAACCGCATTTGCCTATTAAAATGCCAATCATGCCAAAATTTCAGCCCCATCAGGCGCCAGTTAAGACAACTGTTGTGCCGTTAACCACAAATGCTGTTTCCAAGGCACCAGTTTTTCCTAAAATAACCAAATCAACACAGCCAAAAGGCCAGAGTTGGTGGAGTGTTTTTATGTCTATGTTTGCGTCTAAGCCGAAAAAACCAAAATTACCAATCCATAATATGCAGTCATTGCCAAAATTTCAGCCAAAAATGACGCCTATTAAGCCTGTGGTTGTGCCACACCCTGTTCATGTTGCGTCACTAAAACCAATTTTGCCAAAAAACATTAAGCCAAAAGGACCGAGTTGGTGGAGTAAATTAATGGCAAAATTTAAGGCCAAACCAAAAAAACCACAAATAATTCAAGAAAAAATAAAACCAATTTCTCATGATCTGCATCATTATAATTCGGAAATAAAAGATTTAAAACCTCAATATAAATTTGAGACGCCAGCTAGTCATCATGAGCCAATCAAACACGAACAGGCAATTTTAGATAAGCCGATTAATCATGACTTGCATCATTATAAACCAGAAGTAAAAGATTTAAATGTTCCGCCACCTTCGCCACTACATCAAGATAAGAAAAAAGTAGAAGCGCCTCATGTAGAAGCGCCTCACAAAAAAGAATTACCAGAAAAATTAAAAAAGTCACTGGTGGATATTAATTTTATTCCCGAGGATTTGTTGGCGATTAGTTATTACACTCCGATTTGGAAAACTTTAATTATTCTTTTGGCGGTTATTGTTCCGGCCTCAGCCGTGGTCGGCGCTTATTTTTGGATTGATAAAGAAAGTCAAAAAGTAAAAAGTGATTTGTTAGTTTCTGAAAAAGTATTAAATGATTTGAATTTTAGTTTATCTGATTATCAAAAGAAAACTAATCAATTAAAAAACAGATTAACTACTCTTCAAGGTTTATTAAATTCGCACATCCGTTGGACTAAGTTTTTTACCGCTCTGGAAAAATATACTCTTGACGGTGTTTATTATGGCAATTTTTCAGCTGACACTTCTGGACAAGTTGTTTTGCCAGCCACAGCCAAAGATTATGGCACTTTAGCCAGTCAAATTGTCGCTTTAAAAAATGCTACTGATTTTGTCAGTGAAGTTAAAGTTGATAATATAAGTATGAAGTCAGACAATAGAGCTGGTATTATCGGAGTTAGTTTTCAGTTAAAAATGGTTTTAGCTGATAAATTTTTTACCAAATAATTTTTGTTTATGTTAACTAATACAGACGAACAGAACCCAAAAGACAAGGCCAAGAGTGGACGCAAAAAAAAGCGCCTAGGTATGATTATTAATAAATATTTTATTTTTATTGCTTTTGGTTTATTTCTTGTAGTTTTAATAGTCGGATATTTTTTGATGCTTAAAGACAATTATGCCAGCTTGAATCAGGCTCAAGATAAATTATCCCAAGCTAAAAGCGCGGTTATGTTTTTGTCAAAAGAACATCAAGCCATGATAGATAGCCAAGCGCAATCTCCACTGCTTTCGCCAACAGAAGATCGTTTATTCTCTTTAGCTTTACCAAAAAGTTTTGATTTGCCATCGGCTATTATCCAATTGACCGAGCTTTGTAAGGCCACTGGTTTTATGGTGACAAAAGTAGATGTGATTGAAAATAATTTAGTTGCAACTAGTGCTTCAGGGCAAAAAGTCGGCAAAGCCAATTTGTCACTCAGCGTGGTTGGTGGTGACTATGATGCTTGGAAAAGATTGCTTTTGGCCTTGGAACAAAGCGTGATGATTGTTGATGTTAGTAGTATTGATTTTAATTCGCAAAGCGCTAATTATAAATTAAATTTGACCGCTTACTATTATCCGGATACTGATACTAAACAATAATTTTATGAAAAAAATCAGAAGCATAATTATTTTTTTAGGATTGATAGCCATTGTTATTTTGGCTAGTATTTTGGTGTGGTTAAATTGGTCTGAGGTTGTTAATTTTTTAGCCAGTCCGCAAAATCAGGTTGTACCAATTAAACAAAAAACAAATCAAGATGCTGTTTTACGAGAAATGAAAAATACGACTATGCCAAAAATAGAAGGATTTAGGCAATATGGTGAGTGGCCACTTTCACAAGTGCCACTAAGTGAAGGTAGGGGTAATCCTTTTTTGGAAAAAACAGCGACCACAAGATAATAAAATAATTTTGGAGGCAATTGTATAAATTGCCTCTGTGTGAATATATAATGGTGTTTAATAGCTCTGAAAAAAAAATTAAGGACTTCCTGTTGCAAAAAAAATTGGTTAGCGTTTCAAAAATGGCCGAAATTGAAGATAAGGTCAGAAGGAATGATAAAACATTGGAAGATACCTTGGTTCAAGAAAAAGTGTTTACCTCTAAGGATTTTAATAATCTGAAAGGGGAAGTTTTTGGTTTACCAGTCGTTGATTTATCGGAATTAACCATTGAATCTGCTGTGCTTAATATACTCACCCAAAAAGTGGCTCAAAATTATCAAATGGTGATTTTTGCCAAACGCAAAATGGAAGTGAGTGTGGGCATGGTACGGCCGGATGATTTTCAGGCGCATGAAGCGGTGGAATTTTTGTGCAATAGCCAAGGATTTAGGCCAAAATATTTTGTTATTTCAGCTCAGGATTGCCGTACGATTTTGAATCAATATAGTGGTTTCAAAAAAGAAATCGGTTCGGCTGTGGCCGCGGCTGAAGAAAAATTCGCCAAAAAAGAAAAATTAGTTTCTCAACGCGGAGATTCTAATGAAAATATGGGCGAAGTTATTAAAAGCGCGCCCGTGGCTAAAATTGTTTCGGTGATTTTCAAGCATGCTCTTGAGGGTGGTGCCAGTGATATTCATATTGAACCAGGCTTTAATGAAGGTAGAGTGCGTTATCGTGTTGATGGTATGCTTCGTACTTCTCTGACTTTACCAAACTATTTATACCCGGCGGTTATTTCTCGTATCAAGGTATTGGCGAATTTAAAACTTGATGAAATGCGTTTGCCTCAAGACGGACGTATTCGCACCAAAGTAGATGATCAGGATGTTGATTTGCGTGTTTCAGTTTTACCAACTATTGATCAGGAAAAGGTGGTGATTCGTGTTTTTGACAGCTCAACTGGCGTGCCGACTTTGGCTGAACTAGGCTTTAATGAAAATCATATCAGTATTATTGAACGCAATATCAAAAAGCCGTATGGTTTATTTTTACTCACTGGCCCGACAGGCAGTGGCAAAACAACTACTTTATATTCTGTTTTGAATATGATCAATGCCGAGACCACTAATATTGTCACACTGGAAGATCCGGTTGAATATTATATTGATGGCATTAGCCAGTCGCAGATTAATGCTGATATTGGTTTTACTTTTGTCAGCGGACTGCGCGCTGTTTTGCGTCAAGATCCCAATATTATCATGGTTGGAGAAATCAGGGATAATGACACAGTGGAACTAGTCATTCATGCTGGACTGACCGGGCATTTGGTTTTTTCCACTCTGCACACTAATAACGCTTGGGGTGCTATTCCGCGATTAGTAGATATGAAAGCCGAGCCGTTTTTATTGTCTTCTACTCTCAATTTAGTGATGGCTCAACGCTTGGTTCGCAAGATTTGTCCTGATTGTAAAGAAGAAATAAAATTAACACCAAATATTTTGGCAAAAATTCAGGATAAAATTGATACTATTCCACCGGTTTATTTGGAAGGAATAAAAAAGACCACTTTTTATAAGGGCAAGGGCTGTCAAAGTTGCAGTAATAGCGGTTATTCAGGGCGTATGGTAGTGGGAGAAATTCTAGAAATGGACAGTGCTATGAAAGATTTGATTTCCACCAACTATAATAGCAGTGCCAATTTGGAAGAAGCTCTGAAACATCAAAATTTTATTTCTTTGACACAAGACGCAGTACTCAAAGCCCTGCAAGGATTTACCACAGTGGAAGAGGTGATTAGGGTTTCGCAAGAACAATAGTATATAATAATTAATTATTTGAATAATTCTATGCCTAAAGCGGTAAAAGCAAACACTATACTCATCGTGGAGGACGATGTCTTTTTGGCTGATTTATATCGGACCAAATTTGAATTGGAGGGATTCAAAGTCTATGTAGCCTATGACGGAGAAAAAGGCTGGGAAAGCGTCAAAAAAAATCTGCCACAGGTGGCGTTATTGGATTTGGTTTTGCCGAAAATGAACGGTTTTCAGGTATTAGAAAATATGAAAGCTGAGGCCTCAACCAAAAATATTCCAGTTATTATTTTGACCAACTTAAGTCAGAAAGCTGATATAGAAAAAGGACTAAAAATGGGCGCCAATGATTATCTAATTAAAGCGCATTTTATGCCGTCGGAAGTGGTTGCTAAAATTCAGAAATTAATTAAATAGTTTATGGAAACATCTAGATTTTTATTGGTTAAAACTATTCTGGCTGAAGCGGTCAAGCGGGGAGCGCAGGATTTGCATTTTTCGGTTGGTGGTAATCCCTGTTTGCGTATCAATGGAGAATTACTTTCTATGGAAGATAAGGAGATAATTACGCAGGATTTCATGGAAAAATTTATCAATCTAATTTTGACCGAAGATCAAAAAGCCAAATTAAATTCCGATAGGGAAATTATTATTACTTATGATTTTGAAAATAATCTTCGTTTTAAAATAAATATTTTTTATCAAAAGAATTTTCTATCTGCCACTTTGCGTTATATTCCGACAGATATTCCCACAGTCGCTTCGCTGGGACTTAATCCTGTAATCAAAGATTTTATCAAATTCAAAAAAGGCTTGGTAATTGTGGCTGGGCCATTTGGTTCTGGACGCTCCACCACTGTGGCTGCCTTGCTTGATGCTATTAATCAAGAAAGAAAAGAATATATTATCACCATTGAAAATCCGATTGAATATGTTTTTACCAACAATCAAAGTGTAATTGAACAAAGGGAAATAGGCCGTGATACCAAATCATTTGCCGATGCCTTGGCTTATTTTCAGGAAGAAGACGGTGATATTTTGTTTGTGGAAGAATTAGAAGACCCTCAGATTATTCCTGCGGTTTTGGAAATAGCTCGTGGCAGTTCATTGGTTTTTACGGCTCTTACGGCCTCATCTGTTTCTAATGCTGTTAGTCGTATTTTGGATAGTTTTACTAGTTTTGACCAAGAAAGAGTGCGTGATCAATTATCCACAGCGCTTAAAGGGATTGTTTGTCAAAAAATCTTGCCAAAAATCGGTGGAGGAGTGATAGTTGTTAATGAAATTATGATAGCCAATGAAGCCATTGTTTCAATAATTGCCAATGGTAATGTGTCGCAAATAGACAATATTATCCAAACTTCACGTAGAGATGGTATGATTTCTTTTGACCAGGCTTTGGCTGAATTGGTGCATCAGCATAAGATTTCCAATGAAGACGCTATGGACAATGCCATCAACAAAAAAACTTTGGAAAAAATGATTTCTTCAAAAGAATAATTAATAAATATGTCAGTTTATTCTTATAAAGCTAAAAATAAAAGAGGCCAATTAATTGAAGGTATAGTTGATGCCTCTAGTGAAGATGCTGTTTCCAATATGCTTCATGAGAAGGAATTGGCTATTATTAATATTGGCAAAAGGGAACAGGCTAATGCCGAGGAATACAAATTTAATTTTTTGCGTCGGGTAAAAAACAAGGAATTAGTGGTTTTTTTTAGACAAATGGCTGTCATGATTAATGCTAATTTACCGATTGTCAAAATTTTGCGTATTTTGGTGCGTCAAACATCTGATAAAAATTTAAAAAGCATAATTGCTCATGTGGCCGATGAAGTTGATGGCGGTGCCAAATTATCAGAGGCCATGGGTGAATTTCATGACACTTTTTCTGATTTTTATGTAAATATGATCCGTTCTGGTGAGACATCAGGACGACTTAGTGAAGTCATGGATTATTTGGCCAGTCAGCAAGAGAGTGATTACGAACTTCAATCCAAAGTTCGTGGCGCCATGATTTATCCGATTTTTATTTTAGCTGGTTTGGCACTGGTAGGCGGAATTGTGATGGTTTTTGTCATTCCTCAAATCACCAGTGTGCTCAAAGAGTCTGGCGTGGTTTTGCCTTGGTCAACTCAGGCGCTTATCTGGACGGCTGAATTTTTGAAAAATTTTTGGTGGGCTATAATTTTATCGTTGGCTTTATTATCGGTTATAATTAATTTTTATGTGCATACACCTTCTGGTCGTTATGCGTTTGATGTGTTCAAGCTAAAAATTCCGATTTTTGGCAAGATTTTTAAAAATATTTATATTGTAAGACTTATGCGGAGTTTTTCTACTTTGCTTAAGGGTGGTGTGCCAGTAAGTCGGGCCCTAGAAGTGGTACGTGATGTTGTTGGTAGTCGGGTGTATGAAGATATTTTGACCAGAACAATTGCCAATGTGGACGAAGGCAATCCCATTGCCGAAAGTTTGTCTGATAGTAAACATATTCCAGTGCTGGTGTCGCAAATGATCAGTGTGGGTGAGGAAAGTGGCAAATTGGAAGAGGTAGTAGAAAAAATTACGGATTTTTATGATCGGGAGATTGATAATAGTGTACGAAATTTGTCAGTGCTTATTGAGCCCATAGTCATGATTTTCTTGGGTTTGGCGGTTGGTTTTTTTGTGGCGGCCGTGATTTTGCCCATGTGGCAATTATCAGCTGCTATGTAAGTTTTCCACTGTTGCGTTTTTGAATTTTTTGCTATAATTAAACCAAGTAAATAAAAAAGGTCGATAAATTTATTTGCCAAAATAGAAATATTTTGTCTACTCGAGTAAACAAAAAACAAAAAAAACAAAGCCAGGCCCCCGATCAGGACTTGGCAGACAAAATTTAAATTTTAATTAACAAATAATCTTCAATAATTATGAAAAAACAGCAAGGTTTTACCTTAATTGAACTTTTGATCGTTATTGCTATCATTGGTTTATTGTCTTCTTTGGCTGTGGTCTCTTTGTCCGGCGCCAGAAACAAAGCCTATGATGCTCAAATCAAAAGCGATCTCGCTCAAGTCAGAACCAGTTTGGAAATGTCAGCTTCTGATAATGGCGGTAGTTATGCTGCATGGACTATGCCAGCCAATATTAACGCCCCGGCTTGTTCTGGTACTAAATATGTGGCTAGTACTACTGCTATTGGATTTAGAGTTTATGGTCAGTTGTGTGCTAATACGGCTCAATATTTTTGTATTGATGGCAATGGCAATGTCACTACCACGTCAGCTGTTCCGACTGCTGGTGCAGAAACTTGTTTATAAATTTAAGTTGTTTCAAAATCCCCTCGGCCTTGGTTGAGGGGATTTTTGTTTATAAGTATTTTTGTGCTATAATATAGTCATAAAAATAATAATTTTTGTTTGTTTATGACCATGAGGACGCGTTTCAAAATCAGCGTTTATTTTCTATTGTTTGTCATGGCTAGCACCGGATTGGGTTTTTTGATGTGGTATAATAGTGTACAAATTCGTGATTATAAGCGCTTGTCTGACATGACTGATATTCAATCTCGTCTAAATATTTATTTTTTGCACTACAGCAGTTATCAGGTTGATGGCTGTTCCAGTGGTTTGATAGTCAGTGATTGCAAAGGCAGTGCTGACAGGCCTTCATTTTTAGGCGGAATTACTGATCAACTTGGTGGTAATTACGCTTATGTTTTTTCGGCTTTGAGTCAAAATGACTATAAAGTAAGTTTTGTTTTAGAAACCAAAGTTGGTGGTTTTGCGCCTGGCCGTTATTTTTTGACTCCCAGTGGAATTAGTGATAAATAAATGCTGTTTTATTTTTTTATTTTTATTTTCGGGCTGATTATTGGCAGTTTTTTGAATGTGGTGATTTTGAGATTAAATAACGGCGAGAAAATTTCCGGGTCTCGTTCGCATTGCCCGCATTGTCAAAAAGTTTTGAGTCCGCATGAATTGTGGCCGGTTATTAGTTTTATTTTACAAAAAGGCAAGTGTAAAAATTGTAAAGCAAAAATTTCCTGGCAATATCCGTTGGTTGAACTTTCTACTGCTTTATTGTTTATTTTGGTGTCATACGTGTATTGGGGCAATATTGGCATTGATTTTTTGAGTGATTCTTGGCAGTCATATTTGCCATGGCTGAGAAATTTATTTTTTGTGTGTGTGCTGGTAGTTATTTTTGTTTATGATTTGCGATGGCAATTAATTTTGGATAAAGTGACTTTGCCGGCCATGGCTATAGCTTTGATTGTTAATTTGTGGCTTGGTTATGGCTTTAAAAATTTATTGCTGGGTATGTTGGTGGCCGGAGGATTTTTTTTGGCACAATTTTTAATTTCTGGCGGTCGCTGGATTGGCGGGGGAGATATTCGCATGGGAGCACTCATAGGTCTGATGCTTGGTTGGCCAAACACATTAGTGGCCTTGTTTCTGTCGTATGTTATTGGCGCGTTTTTTGGCGTATGTCTGATGATTTTGGCTCACAAAGATGGCCAGACCAAAGTGGCTTTTGGATCGTTTCTGGCTGTTGGCACGATTATTGCTCTTTTGTGGGGCACACAAATTATGAACAAATTTTGGGCGATATAATTTTATGAAAAAAATAAAAAATAATTTTGGTTTTACTTTGGCGGAAATGATGGTGGTAATAGCTATTACCGGTATTTTATCCAGTATGGCGTTGATAAATTTTCGCACCAACGAAAAACAACGTCAGTTGCGAGATTCAGCACTGCTAGTCACCGACGGTTTTAAACGTTTGCAAAGTATGGCTTTGTCCGGTGATATGGTGGGTGGTGCTATGCCTATTAGTTATAATTTTTATCTTAACCCTGCTGATTGCAGTCAATACATTTTACGCGCCAAGCTTGATGAAGCAAATTATATTGCAATCGGTCAAACTGTAAAATTAATAAATTCCAATATTAAAGATTGTTCTAATATTGGAGAAGTAGAAATTTATCCTCCACGAGCCAATATGGAATTTTTAAATTTTCCATCGTATGATGAAATTTCTTTAGTTGTTGAATATAATGGTGATGGCTCATCTGCTCGTACGGTTAAGATAAACAAAGTTTCTGGTAGAGTTGATTTGGGCGCGCAAATGGCTAATCCTTAAAAAATATGAGATCCCTGGTCGAGCCAGGGATGACAAAAAACATGAAAAATATTTTAAAAGACAATTCAGGTCAAACATTAATAGAGCTACTCACGGCTATTGGTATTATTAGTATTGGTCTTTTTAGTGTTTGGAATTTATTTTTGTCCAATTTTTCTGGTGAGCAATCGGCTCGTGATCGTGTGGTTGGTTCAAATTTGGCGCGCGAAGGCATGGAAGTGGTCAGAAATATACGAGACACTAATTGGCTAAAAGTGGATGTTAATGATAGCGCTTGCGGTCTTGCCAGTGATGAATTGTGTCAGTGGGATGATGGTTTGACTGGTGGAAATACAGCTGTGATTGGTAATATTGTAGTTAAGAGTGATTTAAATTTGATTTATAAAAACGGCGAAGCTTTGATAGCTTCCATTGACGATCCTATGGCCAAGATTTATTTGAATGCTGATGGTTTTTTTAATAATGATGCTACCGGTTCAAGCACACCTTTTAGTAGAATAATAAAATTACAAAATATTTGTTGTCTTGATGCGACCGCTGATTTAAAATGTGATAATACTAATTTTGTCACTTCAACTGTTAGTGGCTGTCCAGTAGATTGGCTGAAAATCGGTATGGATGTGGAATGCATAGTCGCTTGGAATATTTCGGGACGAACAGAAAGTATCAAAGCTCAAGATCAACTTTTTAATTGGCGTTAATTTATGTTAAAAATATTTAAAAAAGCCTGCCTGACTGGTAGGCAGGTAAAAAAACAAAACGGCTTTACTTTGGCGGAGATGATGGTGACAATGAGTGTTTTTGCCATCACTTCCGTGATGTTATCCGGCATTTTTGTTAATATTAGCCATATACAAAAAAATACGGAAAATTTTCAACGTTTACAAAACGATGGCCGTTATATGATTGAAAAATTGGCGCGTGAAATTCGCGGACGTGAATTGCGTTATCCCGCTAATATGACGAATTATTTATTTTTTGAAAAAGATGAAAACGGACAAATAGTTTTGGTTTGTTTTGATTCTACTAATAAGCTTTTGAAATATTATGTCACTGGTCAGGATAATGAGGCCACAGTTGAAAATTGCAAAAGTTATGGTGCTGATCTTAATGCTGGTGATGTTGAAATTGATGATGTTAAATTTTTAGTTTATCCGCAAATCGCTGACAAGTGGGGTACAGCGCCGACAGTTAATGCCCAACCGCGTGTCACCGTGATGCTTAATTTAAAAAACAAAACAGACAACCCTGTTTTTCAAAGGCAATTATCCATTCAAACGACAATTTCAGGTAAGGTTTATAAGCGTTAAAAAGCCATGATTAAAAAAATAAAACAATTTAAAAAAAATCAGGACGGTGTGGTGCTTATAATCACCATGGTAATGATGGCAGTACTACTAGCTACGGCTATTAGTTTTGCTGTTTTTATTATTTCCGATATTAGGCAGGCGCGAAGTGTGGACAATGCTGTGGTCGCTTATTATGCAGCTGATGCCGGTTTGGAACGCAGTTTGTATTTGCTTAGAAAAAAAGAAGTCGGCATTGATGATCTTAAAAATTTATCAGGTTCAACTTTTTCAGCTGGCAGTACATGGACTTTGGCGTCTTCTACGAGTTATGAGCCGACTTTTTTTCGTCAGCGGTTGCAAAATGGCCAAAGCGTAAAATTATTTTTTTCTGATCGTGAGACCAGTAAAGCTAAAAGCTTGCAACTCAGCTGGTCGACTCCGAATCTTTCCAATGCCAGGTTACAAGTGTCTTTTACTCAGCTTACACCAAGTGAAAATAATGGTGTTTATG
>Ga0194044_10000671_pt1 | contig 17191 bp, 12 predicted proteins | sample JunL4417m_MetaG_FD_155460 | JGI IMG/M metagenome (GOLD analysis project Ga0194044, IMG submission 155460) | Anoxic zone freshwater microbial communities from boreal shield lake in IISD Experimental Lakes Area, Ontario, Canada - Jun2016-L442-17m | ecosystem: Environmental > Aquatic > Freshwater...
TAGACCCGCAGCTCCCTTTTCATTATGGAAAAGCAACTTCAGGCTACGCCTTTCGTTACTTTTCCATAATCCCAAAAGCGGACAATTAACTTGCTACAAAACAGGACAATTCTATTTGTTGCTAAGAGGTTTCTTTGCAATTTCTTTGCAATTACATATCAGTTTGTTGACAAAAAAAATCGGGTACCATGTACGGTACCGTTATCCACCGAGTGTGAACATAAGGTTAATTTTCCCAATCAGAATTATGAATTCCACCCTATCCATGATATAAAAAATTAAACAATTTAAGCTGAAACCTCTTCATTCACCACCAGTCACCTTCCCCTCAGGAGGAGCCTGCCATGCAAGACGATGAAAAGACCAAAGAACAGCTTATCGATGAATTGATCGAGTTACGCCTTAGGGTAGCAGAATTTGAAACTGCTGAGACTAGAGCCATAGGCTCTGAAAACGCACTCCAGAGAAGTGAATACGGTTATCGGACTTTGTTTGAACGAGCTAGGGATTCGATCATGATTATCGGTCTAGAGGGAGATAGGAGGGGACAAATTGTTGCCGCTAATCCAGTTGCCGCAGAAATGCATGGATACAATCTAGAAGAAATACTGACTCTCAAAATAAGTGATCTTGACACCCCCGAGTCCGCTGAAAAGTTATCAGAGCGAATTGATCGCATTCTCAAGGGGGAATGGCTCAAAGAAGAGGCTACGCACCGCCGGAAGGACGGCAGTGTTTTTCCAATTGAGATAAGCGCCTGTGTTCTCGAACTTGGAAATGAGAAGTATGCTCTTGCGATTGACAGAGACATTACCGAGCGCAAGCGGGCTCAGGAGGAGTTGCGGGAGAGTGAGGAGAAGTTCGCGAAAGTCTTTCGTTATGCTCCAGTACTAATAACCCTTAGCAATGTGGATGACGGGACGTACCTTGAAGTTAATGACAAATTTAGCGAGGTATCCGGTTTTAGCCGTGCGGAGGCTATTGGAAAGACATCGGTCGATTTGGGCTGGATTTCACCAGAAGATCGAAAACGGTTGATTGAAGAGTTGCAGGCCCATGGGAGCGTCAGAGGGATGGACCTCAAGCTTCTCACCAAAGACAAAAGAGAAATTCACATCATTTATAACGGTGAATTAATAAAAACCAAGAACCGCCAGGTGCTTTTGTCAATCGCTCACGACATCACCGAGCGCAAGCGTGCAGAGCAAGAATTGCGAAAATTCAAGTCCATCTCTGACCGTGCCAACTACGGCTGCGCTATGGTTGACCTTCGGGGTTTTCTCACTTACGTGAATGAGGCATTTGCCAACATGCACGGTTTTTCTTCGCCCGAGCTAATCGGTAAGAATCTTTCAGTGTTCCATACTGATGAACAGATGGAGCACGTGATCCGACTTATTGAAAAACTTCATCGTGACGGCGAATTCGAGTTCCAAGAAGTCTGGCACGCGAAGAAGGACGGCACTGTCTTCCCTACTCTAATGGGTGCTGCTGTAATAAAAGATGATGAAGGAACTCCCATATTCCTATCAGCAACGGCCATTGATATTACCGACCGCAAGCAAGCCGAGCAAGATAGAGAAAACCTCAGGTCCCAGCTCCTCCAGTCACAAAAGATGGCAACAATGGGGACACTAGCCGGAGGCATTGCCCATGATTTCAACAACATGCTCGCTATAATACTTGGTTTTTCGGATATGCTTCTTGCGGATAAGAATGAAGGAGATCCGGAGTACGAAGAACTCCAGAAAATAGTAAAAACATCTCGCGATGCAGCAGACCTTGTCCAGAGGATTCGCATATTCGGCAGACGGGCTGAAATGGTTCTTGTTCCCCTGGACCTGAACCATCAAGTTGATGAGGTGACAAAGCTCCTCGCGAGCACCTTGCCCAAGACGATTGACATTGACATTCATTTGACGAAAGACCCTGTAATTATTAAAGCTGACGCCTCTCAAATTACCCAGATGGTCATGAACCTCGCCGTCAACGCCAATGAAGCAATGCCACAGGGAGGCAGATTATCTATTCAGACCGAGAACATCCTACTGGATAATGATTATTGCAGGGTACATGTTGGAGTAAAGCCTGGTCCACACGTCATGCTCACAGTGTCAGATACAGGTCGAGGAATAGACAAGGGCTTGATGGAGAGGATATTCGACCCCTTCTACTCTTCAAAAGCCAGAGACTACAGAAAAGGAACAGGTCTTGGGTTGTCAGTCGTACAAGGAATCGTGCAGCAGCACGGTGGTCACATAACTGTTGAGAGTGAAATCAGTCAAGGTACCTTCTTCAGGATGTACTTTCCTGCACTGGAACATGAAATAGTACCTGAATATGTAGAGACGAAAATTCCTTTTTCTGCCGGGGGTACGGAAACCATTCTCCTGGTAGAAGACGATGAAGCCGTGAGAGAACTGGGAGTAATCATTCTTGAGAAATTCGGATACACGGTCCTCAGTGTAGGTGATGGACAAGAGGCCCTTGATGTGTACGAGAAGGAACAAGGGAATATTTCTCTCGTCATACTGGATATACTTATGCCTCGGATGGATGGCAAGGAGTGCCTTGAGCAACTCCTGCGGATTAATCCAACTGTGAAAGCTATTATTTCCAGTGGTGTAGGTCAGGAAGATTTGATTCAGGATGTGGTCAAACTTGGTGCAAAGGGTGCCGTGAATAAGCCGTATGGGATGAGACAGCTTCTAGGGATGGTTCGTGAGGTACTGGATGGGGATTAAACGGGTAACAGAATTTCAAGCACTTCTTCACGGAAATTGATATAATATTAGAAATACTAGCTAATCCTAAGAAACGTCAGCTCACTCAGTTCAATGAAGCCATCCGGGAACTGGGTTTGTACTGGATTTTGATCAATGAACCACCTCCAGTGGTGAAGTAAGGATAAGGACATGAGCACCATTCCCCTGCGAGTAATGATTGTGGAGGATTCTCCTGATGATATGACACTGCTCGTCCGCATACTCCGCAAGAGCGGTTTTGAACTATCCTTCGAGAGGGTTGAAACGGAAGACTCAATGCGTTCCGCACTTCTTGAGAAGCCATGGGATATCATTCTGTCTGATTACAGGATGCCCACCTTTGATGGTCTGCGTGCCCTTGCAGTCCTCAAGGAAACCGGTCTGGATATCCCCTTGATCATCGTATCCGGTACGATTGGCGAGGAGATTGCGGTGGGAGCCATGAAGGCCGGGGCATGCGACTACGTCATGAAAGATAACCTGCCGAGGCTTATTCCCGCCATCCAGCGGGAACTCAAGGAGGCTGCATCCAGAGAGGAAAAGAAAAAGGGCGAGAGAGAGCTACGACAGAGTGAAGACAGGTACCGCATGCTGGCCGACAGTATGGAAGATGTTATCTGGCAAATTACCCCTGAGATGGTGTTCACCTACGTAAGCCCTTCCATTAAGAAACAGCGAGGATATGACCCAAGTGAGATTTTAGGTAGACCGATATGGGAATTTATCACCCCAGACTCGATTGAACCAATTAAGGCGAGGGTTGCGGAGCGTTTTAAATTATTGCTATCCGATAGGGGGAGTTTTGTAACCGAACCGTATGTAACTGAGCAGATCCGGAAGGACGGAGCCACCGTGTGGACCGAAACAATAACGACCCCGGTTTTCAACGATGAGGGGCAACTCATTGCATTCCAAGGCGTCACCCGTGACATCACTGATCGCAAGCTTACGGAGGAGGCACTTAGGTTATCTGAAGAAAAATACCGTATTGTTGTGGAGAAGGCTCATGAGGGAATTCTTATCGCCCAGGAAGGAATACTCAGCTTTGTAAATCCCGGAGCCTTGCAAATAGTGGGCTATGATCCTGAAGAAGTAGTCTCCAAACCTTTCACGGAATTCATTCACCCGAACGACCGAGATATGGTACTGCAGCGTCACCTCAGGAGAATAAAAGGAGAAGAGCTTCCGAGCCGTTATTCGTTTCGGATAGTCAGGAAGGATGGGCAGATTAGGTGGGTTGAAATCGACTCCGGTCTGGTTTCGTGGGAAGGTAGGCCTGCGGCACTGTTTTTCATGACCGATATCACTGAGCGCAAGCGGATGGAGGATGAACTTCGACAGAGCGAAGAGTGGTACCGTTCCCTTGTGGAGGATAGTTTTGACGGCATATTTGTCCAAAAGGGGCCTAAGATCATATTTGCGAATTCACGCCTTTACGAGATGCTCGGCTATTCTGAGGGAGAGTTGGAAGGTATGGACCACTGGCTGGTCTACCACCCGGATTACCAGGAGATCACTTGCGATAGGGCCACTGCTAGAATGAGAGGTGAACAAGTCACTCCCCAATACGAGGTCCTGCTACAAAAAAAAGACGGGTCATCTTTATTCGGAGAAATCAGTGCCCGACAGGTGAAAGTGAGAGGAGAGAGTGGGATTCAAGTATGGATCAGAGACATTTCAGGACGAAAGAGATCCGAGGAAGTTCAGAAACGTTTGGCCACAGCCATCGAGCAATCCATCGAGTCCGTAATGATCACGGATCGGGACGGTATTATCCAATACACCAATCCTGCTTTTGAGCATATCTCCGGTTATCAGAAGGAAGAAGTTATTGGCAGAAGTACCAGATTCTTGAAGAGCGACAGACACGACAGTTCTTACTACAAGGACCAGTTGGCGTCCATCAGGAGCGGTAAACCCTGGAAGGGAAGGCTTGTGAGCCAGAGAAAGGATGGCCAGCTATTCTACGAGGACGTTGCAATTTCCCCTGTTCGTGATTCCTCGGGCCAGATCGTAAACTTTGTGGATGTAGGCCACGATGTGACCGAGCAGGTGGAATTACAGAAGCAACTTCTCCAGTCCCAGAAGATGGAGGCTGTTGGAACCTTAGCCGGTGGCATAGCGCATGACTTCAATAACCTGCTTCAGGTGGTATTGGGGTACTCTGATTTTCTGTTAAGTCAGAAGCAGACAACTGATCCTGAGTACGATGAGCTTCGCAAGATATATCAGGCTGGAAAACGAGGAGCTGATCTTGTGCAGAACCTCATGATGTTTAGCCGAAAGGTCGAGCCAAATCTTCGTCCTGTCAACTTGAACGATGAGGTTGTTCAAGTCCAAAAGCTCCTGTCTCGTACGATTTCTAAGACCATCAAGATCAATCTGCACCTTGGTGGGGACTTGGAATTCGTAGAAGCCGATATTTCCCAGGTAGGACAAATTCTTATGAATCTTGGGGTGAATGCAAGAGATGCCATGCCGGATGGCGGAACGCTGACCATTGAGACGATGAACATTGAATTGTACGAGGATTATTGTTCAACCCATCTAGAAGTAAAGCCGGGTCGTTATGCATTGCTTACGGTCTCAGACTCCGGCCATGGAATGGATAAAGAAACACTATCCCACATCTTCGAGCCTTTTTTTAGCACCAAGGAAGCGGGAAAAGGCACCGGGTTGGGACTTGCCACGGTATTTGGCATCGTCAAGCAGCACAAGGGTCACGTAACCTGCTACAGCGAGCCTGGACACGGGACCACATTCAAGATCTATTTCCCTGCCGTCCAGAAGGGAAAAGATTCAGAAACCCCAACGATTGAGAGGCCAATTCGATGGGGGACAGAGACCATTCTTCTGGTAGATGATGAGGACGTTCTCAGGGACCTGGGCATCAGTATTCTGACTCGCTTTGGGTACGAAGTCATCACAGCCGGTAATGGAAAAGAGGCACTTGATATATATCAGAGGGAGGGCCAGCGTATCTCGCTGGTGATTTTGGACCTCATCATGCCGGAGATGGATGGCAGGCAATGTCTGGTCGAGATTCTCCGAGTCAATCCTAACATCAAGGTTCTTATCGCCAGCGGTCATTCGGAAAATGGAGCGACATACAGCCATCGAGAAAGCGGTGCAAGGGGATTTGTAGAGAAACCTTACAACCAGAAAAAACTTCTTGAACTGGTTCGCGAGGCTTTGGATGCTGATTGAGCGTTGCACTTTTCCGAATGATTCTTGGGACCCGAACGTACACTGCAACCACGTCACCCCTATGTATGTAGGAGCAAAAAACAATGCAGGAGCACGACAAGACCAAGGAACAACTCATAGATGAACTCGATGAAATGCGCCGAAAAATTTCGGACTTAGAATCGGCTCTGTCTGACTTGAAGGGGAGGCAGGAGAGGTTCGGAGAGCTGGATGATCGCTATAGATCACTTTCGGAATTCAAGGATAGAATCCTCTCCGCCTCTCCTGTAGGTATTTTGACATACAGATCAGATGGACAGTGTGTTTCGGCCAATGAAGCAGCGGCACTGGCAGGAGGGGCCACTACAGGACAACTTATGGCCCAGAACTTTAGATTACTGGAGTCTTGGAAGAAATCCGGCCTCCTGGACGCAGCCGAGAAGACTCTGGCCAGTGGGACTCGCACAGTTTACAAGTGTCGTTCAGGCTATAGAGCGGTTTTGGTTTACCGTGGTCAGGCTCCCGACAAGAGGTCACGATGGATGATGAAAAAAAAATCAGGGTGCTGTTGGTCGAGGACGATCCGGGAGACGCCTACTACCTCGAAGACATTCTTTCACGTCAATCGACCCAATTTCTGCCAATAGTTCGGGTAGAGAATCTGGGTTTGGCCTTGGAGCGGTTAGAGGGCGGGGGCTTTGATCTCATTCTCTTGGATCTTGCCCTGCCGGACAGCCTTGGTCTGGATACGTTTTCCAAGGTCTATTCTCATTCACCCAGAGTTCCCATCATTGTGCTTACCGGTCTTGACGATTCGGATATTGCCCTGAAGGCAGTATCGGAAGGAGCCCAGGACTACGTGGTGAAAGGAGATTTCAGCGGTCGGTTGCTGGAAAAGGCCATACGCTATGCCATTGAGCGTCAAAAGCTGATCCTGAAACTCCAGGAGGCCCTGGAAAAGATCAAGGTACTCAGCGGGATGCTTCCTATGTGTTCGAACTGCAGGAAGATCAGGAACGACCAGGGATATTGGGACACTGTGGAACAATACGTAAGGGCCCACGCCGACGTCCAATTCAGTCACAGTATTTGTCCTGATTGTTTACTGGCATTATACCCTGACTTCGCTGATGAAATCCTTGACGCCGCCAAGAAACGGAAATAGGGAACGGGCCCCCTTACCCGTAACGAATAGTGCGCTCAAGTGCATTTTATCAGCCTCACCGGTGGGGATACTTCATACCCGAGACCGGAGAATTATATGGGCAAACAGCTCATGGCTCATGGGAGAAAATGTTCGGCTTTGATAAGGTTAAGAGGTTTATAATCTCCTGGCCAAGCGATGGACTTGTTGATTCTACTACTAAAATTTCCATTCTAGTTTATTAAAAGTTCAACGTCAGTGAAAACTGGATGTGATTATGTTAAAAGAGAGTTAGGGAAGTTGAGATTGCGTCACGACTGTTCATGGGGTGCCTATCTCATTCAGATGGAAGGATTGGCGTCTGAAAAAGCTTCTCATGATGTCCCAGACTGCTTCCACATCAGTTTATAAAGGAATGATTGTTAATAAGAGTATGGAATGCACTGATAAGCTTGGTTGTCCTTTCGCGATCGATGGGTGCGGCAGCGAGCATCTGGCCGAACTGGTCGATATGTACAACGAGTTTTATCCCAAGGCGGCAGCCCAGGGTCTCCCACCGATTGATGACGTACAGAGAAAGTCTTGGATCGAAAAACTTCTTAAGTGTGGCAGGAATTTTTTGGTCAGGCAGGACGGGAAGCTTGTCGGGCATGCAGCGCTGGTTCCTGATTTTGACAAAATGGATGCCGAATACGTAATATTCATAGATCATCGGTACCGAAATAGAGGCCTGGGATCTAAGCTCACCTCCTATGCAGCGGAGAATGCTCGCAAGTGGGGGCTTGAAAGCCTTTGCCTCACGGTTGAGGCTCATAACTTACCTGCCATACGTGTATACAAAAAAGCTGGTTTCAAATTCTGTGACGAATATGGAAGTGAACGGACCATGATTCTGCCCTTTTGACACGCCATGGTGGAGAGTCGAGAAAGCGTTTTTTTACTCATTCCGTTTCTCAAAGTTACCAATTTTAAGGTGAGGCTTTGTCGTATTCGGTCTCCAATCTCCTCTTTCCCCTCTTTGGCAAGTGGGGGTTGGGGGGATTTGCTTGTGAACTAAATTGTGTCATTCGGACAAAAATTTTGGCAATCTATAAGAAGGACGAAAACCCTTCATAGGGAGGTACAATGATTCAGTTCTTGATTCATGACAGTGCCGACACCGTTGGCGTAGCCACGGCCGAGATAAAGGCGGGCGAGACTGCGCAAGGATTATACATGGACACCAAGGACAAACGAGAGATCAAAGTACTTGATGATATCCCATTGGGCCACAAAATTGCGCTCAGAGACCATAAGACCGGCGACACGGTTTTCAAATACGGCCATGACATTGGTCGAGTGATAGCGGAAATCAGAATGGGCCGACACGTCCACATCCACAATCTCAAGACCAAAAGGTGGTAACCATGGATAGCCGAAACGTTTTTGCTTACCGGCGAGAAAACGGTCGTGTCGGTATAAGAAATCACGTGATCATTCTTCCCCTGGATGATCTTTCAAACGCTGCGTGCATTGCCGTGGCAAGCAACATAAAAGGAACTAAGGCTATTCCTCACTCTTATGGACGTTTACAGTTTGGAGAAGACCTCAAGCTTTTTTTTCGGACCATCATTGGAACCGGAGCTAACCCTAACGTTGCAGCAGTTATTGTTATAGGCATTGAACCCGAATGGACGAATGTGATTGTTGAAGGTATTTCCAGGACCGGCAAGCCTGTTTCAGGGTTTTCTATCGAGGGTTCGGGAGACATCAACACTATCTCTCGAGCTTCACGCAGGGCCATGGAATATGTCCGGTGGGCTTCCGAATTGAGAAGGCAACAGTGCGATCTATCCGAAATATGGGTCTCGGTAAAGTGCGGAGAATCGGACACTTCTTCAGGTCTGGCATCAAACCCTACAGTAGGGAACGCGATCGATAAACTTTCAGATATCGGTGCGACATGTTCGTTCGGAGAAACCTCAGAAATTACAGGTGCCGAGGATGTGTGCAAAAATCGAGCGGCCACCCCAGAAATCGGGGAAAAGTTCATGGTTGCGTTTAATGACTACAATAATTTCATCAAGTCAAATAAAGTGGATGATCTCTCCGGTTCTCAGCCGACAAAAGGCAACATACGGGGTGGACTTACAACCATAGAGGAAAAGGCTTTCGGGAACCTCCAAAAAATAGGAAAGAAATCTATGTATGTAGGAGTTCTAAAACCTGCGGAAACGCCTACCGGTCCAGGGCTCTGGTTCATGGATACCTCATCCGCGGCAGCAGAAGCCGTGACACTTTGGGCGGCGGCAGGATTCGTCTGCCACTTTTTCCCCACCGGTCAGGGAAATATCGTGGGGAACCCCGTGGAACCTGTCATTAAGCTTTGTGCCAACCCTCTCACCGTTTCTTCAATGTCTGAGCACATTGATTATGACTGTTCCGCAATACTCCGTGGCGAGATGTCCCTCGATGAATCCGGCGACAACCTGCTTGAATTAATGGTGAGAACCTGTAACGGTAGATTGACGGCCCAGGAGGTGCTGGGCCACGAGGAATATGTCATTACCAAGCTTTATAGGAGTGCCTGATTTTACTCTTGCAGACCCATGACGAGTCGAAATGCATTTCCCCAGGAGTGAATTATGCTTCTTCCAAGATTCCAGCTTTTGCAGCCGAAATCCATTGAACAGGCGACTGAGCTTCTCGGCAAACATGAAGCCGCTGCCAGAATAATGGCTGGAGGAACGGACGTTCTGCCTCGCATGAAGTACGGCCTGGAATCGCCTGGCTATGTAATCGGCCTCAGTAACCTGCCTGTCTTTGAACCTGTGGATTCGGATGGATTTCTCTTATTGGACAGCCTTATGAGTCTAACGGATGTAGCAAGGTCTGAAATCATTCGGCAAAATGCCTTTGGGCTGGCCGAGGCCGCCTATGCCGTCGGTTCATACCAGATCCGAAATATGGGGACACTCGGCGGCAATCTGTGCCTTGAGACTCGCTGCATGTACTATAACCAGCAACACTCTTACCAGTTTGTGGAACCTTGCTTCAAGCGCAATGGAGATCGTTGTTATTTCATTCCCAATGGAAAACAATGTTGGGCAGTCTTTGTGGCCGATACCGCGCCGGTCCTGTTCTCATTGGATGCTTCAGTAGAGGTCCTGTCAAATGGAAGCCCTAAGCGAATACCAATCGACGAGTTCTATACAGGGAACCCGCTGCATCCGTGCACTCTCTCCCGACAAGATCTCCTGGTTGCCGTGAGAATACCAAAGAACACCGGATTGCGTGGAACCGCTTTTTCTAAGTTCACGATTCGTGGAGGGCTGGAATTTGCTGCTATTAACTTAGCCGTTGTTCTCGATGTCCAAGAGGACGGTTCAACTTGTTCGAATGCAAGAATAACTGTCGGAGCTGTCGCAGCTAAGCCGATTCGATTGAAAAAGACCGAGTCCCTGCTTATAGGGCAGAAACTCTCCGACGATCTATTCAATGATGCCGGCCGAACTGCCGCAGATGAAATCAGACCTATTCCGCATCACGGTTTTTCGGCATCTTACTTGAAAGCATGCTTGAGATCGCTTGCCAGGGATGCTCTCGCTTCAGCTTGCAGCCGGATTCCTCGACATTGAAAACTCTATCTCAAGGTCACGAGCTATGAAAACCATTATCGAGTTGAGAATCAATGACGAATTATTCGAGTTGATGGTCGAGCCTCAAACGACCCTGCTCGAAGTCTTACGCGACCATCTGGCCCTCACGGGTACAAAAGAGGCGTGCGGCAGTGGAGAATGCGGGGCATGCACGGTATTGATAAACGAAAAGCCGAAGCTGGCGTGCCTGCTCCTTGCAGCGCAATGCGTGAATAAGAAGATTACTACCATTGAGGGACTCGCCGACGGTGAGGGGCTAACTCCTGTACAGCAGGCATTCCTGGAAAAGGGGGCTGTGCAGTGCGGATTTTGCACGCCGGGGATGGTTCTTACGGTCACGGCGTTGCTTAATGAATGCCCCAATCCCACAGAACATGAGATAAAAAAGGCTCTGGAAGGCAATTTTTGCCGATGCACCGGCTACAACAAGATAGTGGAAGCGATTCATGAGGCAGCCGCGAGGCTCTCGACAGCCAATCCGTCTGGGAGGTAAAGCATGAGCGAGCTTCAATATGTCGGGAAGCGGGTTATGCGCAAAGATGGTCCGCAAAAAGTCACCGGCAAAGCCATGTATACTGTAGACCTCCGCTTGCCGGGGATGCTGGTGGGGCGCATCCTCCGCAGCCCACACCCTCATGCGCGAATTTTGCATATCGATGCATCGCGGGCTGAGCGTGTCCTCGGTGTAAAGTCGGTGATCACCGGTTCTGACACCCTGGGGATCAAGCACGCTTTTGTGGAATCGGCTCGACGCTACCCTCCCGATCAGTTGGGTCTGGCCATCGACAAAGTGCGATTCATCGGCGAAGAAGTCGCAGCGGTAGCGGCCGTCGATCCATATGCAGCCGAGGAGGCGCTCGGTCTTATCCATGTGGACTATGAACCCTTACCTGCCGTGTTTGATCCAATCGAGGCCATGCACCCGGACGCTACAGAAATCCATCCGACCCACCCTAAGGTGAGAGAGCCTTTCCACAACATTGGCGGAAAAACAGAATCCGAATGGGGAGATGTCGAGCGAGGATTCTCCCAATCCGACTACATTGCCGAAAACTGCTTCGAAAGCCAACTTCGCACTCACGGTTACTTGGAGTCCCAGGCGACGGTCGCCAGCTATGAACTCGGCGGGCAACTCAACGTTTGGACCTCGTCGCAAGGGGCTTTCATTAAGCGTGAAAAACTCGCACGAACATTGGGTTTGCCTCTTTCCGCCGTGCGGGTTCAGAAAGCATATGTTGGTGGGGCATTTGGGGGGAAAATAGACCTTTTTTCCCACGAGTACTGTGCGGCCCTGCTTTCGATGAAAACCTCTCGTCCCGTCAAGATCGTGGCTACACGCGAGGAGATCTTCACTGCGTATCGGCACTCCCAGCCTCTGAGAATTGAACTCAGAACCGGTGTGAAATCAGACGGAACTCTCATGGCGCAACAGCTAAGGGTCATCAACAACTGCGGGGCTTACCGGGGCAGCGGGATTGTGATTGTCTTTCTGGCGTGGGGTTTTGCTATGCTGCCGTACCGGGTGCAAAACCTCAAGTATGAAGGCTACGCCGTTTATACAAACAATCCGGTCCGAGCTCCTCAACGAGGTCATGGTGCGCCCAAGATGCGTTTTGCTATAGAATCGCAACTGGACATGATAGCTGAAGAACTGAAACTGGACCCTATTGAGATTCGTTTGAAGAATGCCCGGCAGCCGCATGAGCAATTACCCAATGGTGACAACGTTCACAATTGTGGACTGTCCGAGTGCATCCGCAAGGTGGCGGATCATACGCAATTCCTCACAAAATATGGGCACAGCAGAAAGGTGGCTGCCTCCAATGGTAGATTTCGCCGAGGTATCGGCATGGGTGTCAGCGCTTACTTCGGAGGCGCACTCATCTATCCGAACAGCTCTTCGGTAATCGTGAAAATGAACGACGACGGCACGGTAACCATGCTGACCGGAGCACTGGACATAGGCCAGGGCGCAGAGACAATCCTGAGCCAAATCGTGGCCGAAGAGCTAAGATTACCAGTGGAAGAGATTCAGGTGATGGCCGGGGATACGGAGACAACTCCCGTAGACATTGGACAATGGATAAGCGGCGGAGCTTACGTGTCCGGAAACGCCGCGCGGGAGGCTGCCTCCAGGGTACGCGAGAAGTTGCTTGAGATTGCAGCCGAGGCGATGCAAGCGCGTAGCGAACACCTGGTGGTAGAAGACAAGAGCGTATACGTGAAAGGTTATCCGAGCCAAAGACTCAGTTATCAGGAACTGGTTGCTGCAAGCCTCCTCAAGAACCGTGGCGACCCGGTGATTGGTCAAGGGCACTGGCGGACCATGCGCGACGAACCAAACCCTCCGAGTTTGGCAACGACAAAGGGCCGTTGGAGCGAAAACTACGCATTCGACGCTCAGGTAGCCGAGGTGGAGGTCGATACGGAGACAGGTCTGGTTCGTTTACTAAGGGCGGTAACAGCACACGACTGTGGTTTTCCCATTAATCCCCTACTGGTGGAAGGCCAGATTGACGGACAGGTATCGATGGCCCTGGGTCATGCTTTCATGGAAGAGGTACTGATGAAGGAAGGGAGAACCCTCAACCCGAGTTGGCTGGACTATCATATGCCTTGCATTCACAATTTAGCTTTATCAGAGCACATTGACGTGATTACCGAAAGCTATGAGTCAGGCCGACCGTACCGGACAAAGGAAGTAGGGGAGGGTTATGTCTCGGGTATCCTCGCTGCGATTGGCAACGCCGTGTACGACGCCGTGGGAGTAAGGCTTTATTCCACCCCTTTTACCCCGGAAAAAATCCTCAAAGGACTGGCTAAGCAACTGGAACGAGTGGATGATGCTGCCCGGGACTGACCGCTTGATCACCATGGTTGCTCGAGGATGACCCGAACCCTGCAGTGAGCATTACCCTAAAAAATGGCTTTGCGCTACGTTGGTGACTGTTCTCTCTTGGTAAGTTCACTTTATTCGACTGATGTTCGGTCTTTATTTCCTACAAAAATATGTCTGTTGTACGAATCATTGACCTTATAGTTAGATAATTGATATATTAAAACGTTTTTTCTTGAGCTATTTGAAATGGAACGCATCGGTTTTTTGGAAAGGTTGTCCAGCAGTAGGATTGTTTCATAATTACGGAGAAAGCAACGCCGCTGGGATGTTCGACAGAGGAATTCGGCATGGATTGTTCTCGCAGAAAATTCCTTGCTTCAATGGTTGGATTTTCTGTCGGCAGTGTTGCGAATCCCTCCCCCTTAGAAAAGCTGCTATCATTGCTTTCCAGTATTAATCCTCAGAGCTTTTCAGAAAACTATGAGAGTTTATCCATTGATTCTTTGCTAGACGGTAGTGGTGGTAACTCTTTAGGTTCCAGAAAGAATCATCAAATTCTGTTCCTCACTTTTGATGACGGCCCCCAACCTTGTACCAGCAAGATTTTAAAGGCCTTAACCTCAACACGGCACAGGGCAACATTCTTTGTCATCGGCCGGAATCTTACGAACCCACCTCTGAGAGAAATAGCGATTGAGGCACTACGACAAGGGCATCAAATAGGCAATCATTCCTATAGCCATCCTGATTTTTCGACGATTTCTGCAAAACGGGCCGAACGTGAGATTATAGAGACCCATGGACTGATTCTGGATTTGTACGCTGATGCAGGGATGGAACTGAGTACCAAGAAGCTATTTTTCAGATTCCCCTATGGTGTTACCGGCTCAAGTTCAAACATCAAGACCTGTAAGAAAACTCTCGCAGAACTCAATTATTGTATAGCCAATTGGGATTTGGACACCAACGATTGGCAAATAGAATTCGCTGGGTTTCGGTTCGGCCAATCAAGACTTGCCGCTGCAATACGCCGAGCGAAAACACAGGACGTGGTCCTGTTACACGACCGTAACCAAACGGCAATTCTCCTACCGTCAATGTTAACTGCTCTGGATTACAAGAGCCTTATATCATTTCCTCTTTCCTGGTACCCGACTGAAAAGATTCTCCGAGCGTGAATCATGTCGCTGAGGGGGTACGCTAGACTGACCAAAAGATTTCTTGATTGGGCACAAATGGTTACTCCCATCTCGAACAAAAAGTTGACATCCCTAAGAATTGAAAGTAATACTCCTGCGCAAAATATTTTGTAAAAAAAAGCGCTTTGTTACCCTGGTCATTGCCACCATTAAAGTGGCGTTTTCCTAAACCACCGGCAACCTTCCCAAGCAGGCGGCTAATGTATGAAAGAGTTGGTTGCGTCTATCTATGGTGTCCGTCTGTCAAAAACTCGACTATTGTTTATTGCCCGAACTTGCCCTGAGGAGCCTATGAGATGACCAGAGTCTTCATGTCAGTCATAGTGATAGGGTTCGTCATCATTATCGTGTCCGGCACGAGTGTCGCTGAGGGACAAGATAAGAATAACGCCTTGATGAACGCTGCTGGTATCGGCAAAGCGGAAGAAGTGCAACGTCTCTTGAATGAAGGAGCCGATGTCAACGCCAAGGACGAGTATGGCAGTACCGCGTTGATGAAGGCATTGGAGTTTGGTCACCTTGAAATCGTAAAGATACTTCTTGATAGGGGGGCTGATGTCAACGCTAAGGACGAGCATCACGGTACGGCTCTGATAAGGGCTTCTATGTTGGGCCACCTTGAAGTAGTGAAGCTTCTTCTCGATAAAGGAGCCGATGTGAACGCTCGGCAGAAGTTTAGCACGCCATCTGGCATGACAGCGCTGATATGGGCTTCTGAAGGAGGTTATCCTGAAGTGGTGAGAGTCCTTCTGGATACAGGCGCCGATGTAAACGCCAAGCACTGTTATGGGGGAACCGCGCTGATGGAGGCTGCATGGACCGGTTCCCTCGAGGTTGTGCAAATCCTTCTCGAAAAAGGCGCGGATGTAAACGCTAAGGACAATCACCACAAAACGGCGCTGATGCTGGCTTGTGACAAAGATAACCTTGAAATAGTGAAAGTCTTCGAGACGCACAGAGCGGAGGAAAGATTTAGCCTTGGCAGAGGCATTACAGGACGTGAATTGAAGCCAAACCCATTTTTATCAGCACTATGGTGATTCCTCTGAGGCTGGTATCAAATTATTCCAGTAATCAAGAAAATTGAGCACAGGTACCCCGGATGGCCAGGATGGAAAGCCTCTCGTATACAAAACATTTTATCGTCCTAGCGTGGAATTTCCCAATACTGTCGTTTATATGGCCATTTTTGACATGAGCCGGCTCAAAGTCCGACTCTTTATTGGCCGGAATGAACCGGGTATTTACAAGATTTCGGCTACAAGTCCACAGGAACCCCTCTCAAGAATAGTAGCCATAACCAATGCAATGTGGATGCAACAGCACTCGAAGGGGGCAGGAGCAATATGCAGGGGTAAGGTTATCTATCCAATGGTTCCAGGGATGGCTACTCTGGTCGTATATCAGGATGACTCGGTTGATGTGCTTGAATGGAGCAATGACATTCCCTTGTCATGCGTTAGAGACGCTCGCCAACTAAGCTATCTGATTTTAAAAGAGGGCAAGGTCGTTGATAAGGTGTTAAAGAACGGAAAAGTTATTGACTCTGAAATAGGCATGGGTGATAGATTATTGATTGATAAGGGCGGTATCAGCACATTGCAGAGGGAATATTGGTTCCTGGCGAATAGGACCGCGTTTGGTATCCGGGATGATGGCAACCTTGTGTTTGTCATGGGGCATCATGTCAGCACCAAAGACCTTGCCAGGGCCCTGGCCCTTGCAGGGTGCAAACGGGCTATTCACGGTGACGCAAATATTCATAACGTTGTATGCAATTTTTATTTCTGGGATGAAAACGAAAAAATTGTAAAAAGAGACAGACTCTCTCCAGAGCAACTTCAGTACACTTTGAAACGATATGATGAGGGATACACTAAAGATTTCTTTGCATTTTACGAAAAATAGGATTTTGCTGCTCAAGTCTTTCTTAAAATTATTGTCTCGCTCCATAAGCTCTCAGAAGATTCACCACTTCATGGCGGTCCCACTTAGAAGCAAGCCACAGAGCTGTCTGACCCTTCCCGTTCTTAGTGTTGACATTCGCTCGTCTATCAAGAAGGACCTTTACCACCTCAAGGTCACCTCCCTGAGAAGCCAGCATCAAAGCCGTAAGCCCATCCGCGTTCTTAGCATTAATGTCCGCTCGTTTATCAAGAAGGACCTTTACCACTTCTGGATGACCTTCCCAAGAAGCCAGCATCAGTGCCGTAGCTTCGTGTATTTCGTTTCTCGTGTTCACGCTCGCCCCTTTTTCAAGAAGAAGCTTTACCACCTCAAGATGACCTTCCCGAGAAGCCAACATCAAAGCCGTAGACCGCTCATTCTTGGCATTAACTTTCGCTCCTTTACTGAGAAGAACCTCCACCACTTCAAGATGACCTTTCTCAGAAGCCGCCATTAACGCGGTGCTGCCTTCC
>Ga0194044_10000673_pt1 | contig 17130 bp, 17 predicted proteins | sample JunL4417m_MetaG_FD_155460 | JGI IMG/M metagenome (GOLD analysis project Ga0194044, IMG submission 155460) | Anoxic zone freshwater microbial communities from boreal shield lake in IISD Experimental Lakes Area, Ontario, Canada - Jun2016-L442-17m | ecosystem: Environmental > Aquatic > Freshwater...
CTGCTAAACACCCTGACCCAGAGCCAGGTACTTGCGGAGCAGCGGCTTTTTGCAACCCTGGACCCTTCCAGCCGCAGGCTCAGATTTCCCAAGGATATCGATGTCATTATCACGGATACCGTCGGGTTCATCAAGAATCTTCCCAAGGACTTGCAGGTTGCCTTTCGTGCTACGCTTGAAGAGCTTGAAACTGCTGATTTGTTGCTGCATGTGATAGATATCAGCAATCCCCGCTGCGAGGATCAGATTCAATCTGTCGAAACTATTCTGGAAAGTCTGGAGTTGAATCAAATTCCCACCCTGCGGGTGCTGAACAAGCAGGATGCACTGGCTCAGGAGGATGTTGAACGTTGTTTGAACTACTATGGCGGCATTGCCATTTCCGCCAATAACAAAGCCACGTTGCTGCAGTTGATTGAAGCGATGGCTGAAGCCATTGAACAGCGACAAAAAGGTTGACATCCTCTGGAAAGGGCATATAAGCGAAACTAACGATATGAATCTTGAATGCATAAAAAATGTTGGAATCGGCGCCGCTTATAACGGCGGGCGGGTACTTTGCTCTTTTCTGGGAAAAATCAAGGCTCCGGACCACAAAGGCGCAATTGATCTGGTCACCGAAGCGGATCTTGGCTCGGAAAAAGTCATCATAGAGTCGATCCACAAGGTCTTTCCAGATCATGCCATTTTGGCTGAAGAAAGCGGAATGAGCGGCGAAAATCAGGGTAGTAGATGGATTATCGACCCGCTGGATGGAACCACCAATTATACGCACCAGCTTGGGTTGTTTGGGGTTTCCATTGCATTTGAGATCGAAGGAAAAATTGCTGTAGGCATTGTTCTGAACCCGGTGACCGGCGAATTGTTTACGGCGGTACAGGGGCAGGGCGCCCAGCTTAATGGCAGGCCGATTCATGTCTCTGAAACCAGCTTGGTTTCGGAAAGCCTTCTTGTTACCGGATTTCCATATAATTTCAGCGAAATTTTTCAAGAGGCGATGATGCGGTTTTCAAACTGCATGAGAGCTTCCCAAGGCGTTCGGCGGCTGGGTTCGGCTTCCCTGGATCTTTGCTTTATGGCGTGCGGACGATTTGAAGGATTCTGGGAACAGAATCTGAAGCCTTGGGACACGGCTGCCGGTTATTTGATTGCACGGGAAGCAGGTGCGAACATCACGGATTTTTCAAATCGGGCATTTTCAATCTACGGCAGCGAGATACTTGCAACCAATGGATGGATACATGAGGATATGCTCAGACTACTAAAGGAACAGGAATGAAAAAAAAGAAGGCTGTTACCGCTCAAGTGCTAAGCGATGATCTGGGATGTCTTGGAGATTTTAATTCCGAAGATCGCATGTGTTTCAAGTTTTGTGCTCTCAGTTTACGCTGCGCCATTGAAAGTAGCTACCACATCCGGGCTGAAATTCTGGAAGACTTGATGTATTCGGAAATGTTTTCCGAGAAATGCCAGTAACCGCCTCTTGCGACATGCCATCCAACCCTTTTTATGCGGGGTCCGGCATTTGTTTCTTTCGTTGGAAAGCACAGGTAGAGCCGACAGGATGCCGGCTCTACTGCGAAAGATTGTGCCCGCTTGCAGTATATCAGCAGATACCTTCCTCAAGTTTGGCGCAAATGTATTCGATTTGTTTCTGTAGAGAGCGGTTGTCCCGGATTCCTTTTTCGATGACGCTAATGGAATGTAGTGCAGTTGCGTGATAACGATTAAAACACTTTCCAATGGCTTGAAGGGGCGAGTCGGTGTAGCGCCGTGATAAATACATTGCAATCTGTCTTGGTCTTACAATGGCCTGTTTGCGGGAAGCAGAGACGATATCATGAGGCAAAACATTGAATTCCTGGCAAACTAATTTTTTGATTCCGTCGATGGTGATGAGTTTGCGCTGACGGACAATGTTTTTAATAACGCTTTCGGCAAGCGCCATGTCAATCGGAGCGCCCAAAAGGGATGATTTGGCAGTAATGCCGATCAAACCGCTTTCCAATTGACGCACATCCTCAGTCAGTTCACCTGCCAGATACTGGGTAATGTCTTCCGGAATAATAACGCCATTGGTTGTCGCCTTTTTTTGAAGAATTCTGACTCGTGTTCTGAAATTGGGCGGGTCAATGGCTGAAATCAAACCGCTGGACAGCCTTGAGCGCAGTTTGTCATTCAGCTTTGGGATGTCTCCTGGAAGATAGGAACTGGTAAAAATAATTTTTTTCCCTGAGTCATACAGGGTATCCAGTGTCATGGCCAGCTCGACTTGCGTTTGACTCTTGCCGCTCAGGTAGTGTACATCATCAAGTAGCAGAACATTGCAGCCGGTTCGATATTTTTTCTTGAACTGGTCGATGGAATCATGTTGATAGGCGGAAACCATTTCATTGGAAAAATCTTCCGCCGTAATGTAGTAAACTTTTTCCGCCGGATTTTCCGTTAATATATGGTTGCCAACAGCCTGGGCCAGATGGCTTTTTCCCATGCCGGTTTTTGAAAGCAAAAACAGGGAATGTTGCTGGGTTTTCTTTCGGGAGGCCAGCGCCAAGGATGCTGAATAGGCAAAATCATTGTTACCGCCGACCACAAACTGATCAAATGTATAATCTCTTCTTAAAAACCTGCCGCTTGAAGGCTGAGCCTCAGCTTGGGGAAAAAGTGGCTTTTGATAGCTGATATCCGGTTGGCCCTGACAGGCGGGACGCTTTTCGGATACTTCCATGATAATCTGACAGGACTTGCCCGAAATCTTCTGCATTTCCGACAGGATCAGATCGCTGTAATGCTCAAGAACCCGTTTCTTTGAAAACTGGTTCGGGCAGGAAAGCACCACGACACCGTTATTCTCGTTCTTAAAATCAACCGGATCAATCCACATTCGGTAACTGTGACCGGGCATGCAGGTTTTAATAACGGCCTTGGCTTTGTTCCAGATAGATTCCATAGTGGTATTGCCAGTTCAGAGTAGGTAGTAAGTTGCGAATTTGAGTGAAATAATAATCTGTGATAGACTTAAAAAATGATCAAAGCCTTCTGACCATAAAAAAATATACGCTGGAACCAGTGACGCAATTAACTTGATTCAGACACGTCAAGGAACTGTCTCATGGTAATCGTTCGCCCCTCCCCCCTCCCGATGGGAGAGGGAGTGAACGGTTACGTCTCATGGCTATCAGCCAGATCAATCCGGTGGCTTCATTCGGGTACAGCTTTGCATAAACACCCGGACAGAGTCAAACGGGATAAAACTGAATTTGAAAGGGCTGACAATAAAATTATGCACACATTGTATCTACTTGAAATATTGTATCATATCTAATTCATAATGAGCAACTATCCAGAAATACAGCTTATTAAAAACCTGATTTTTTATCAAAGATTTTAAGGTGATCTCCGGTTATAAACAAGTTGTGAACAATTCAGCATGATTTACCAAACGCCGATTATCTTCTATTTTCGTTGAATTGCTGTGATATTCAGCAAAATGGATTGTTCATTTACGCCGCTTTCCACTATCTTATGGATATGAAAGACAAATAAATTCAAAAAAATATCTTGCTACAGCAACCTGAATTATTCCGCATTCTGAATGATAAATTCCTTGACACACATTGGATTATTTGGCAAAGAGTAAAATTCGAGCAAAAGTGCTGCTTCAGGATTGATATTTTTTCTGGCAACATGACGACATGATCAATGGATGGAATTACCGTGGAAATATCGTTCGTCCACAAAAAACACGAAGAGTTAAACAGATATTTTCATGTGTGGTTTGGCGTGTTGCGATGCCATGACCATTAACTGTGAAGTAATGTATCGCATTTAAAGCATATTATGGCTTGTTTGTGTTGTGAATATCCTTAAATTACCGAGAAAAACAGGAAGATAAATATGAGCAACAAGACTCCGGTAGGATCTGTTTTGGTTGTGGGCGGTGGTATCACGGGTATGCAGTCGGCTCTGGATCTGGCTGAAGCTGGATACTATGTTTACTTGGCTGAAGAAAGCCCGGCCATCGGCGGCGCCATGGCCCAGTTGGATAAGACGTTTCCCACCAACGACTGTTCCATGTGAATTATTTCCCCAAAACTGGTCGAGGTCGGCCGGCACATGAACATCGAACTTCTCACCCTTTCCAAAGTTACCGCCATTTCCGGCGATTCTGGCGATTTTACCGTTACCCTCAAACAGTCCCCCCGTTTTGTGGATATGGAAAAATGTATTGCCTGCGGAACCTGCGCGGAAAAATGTCCTGCAAAAACCACGGACCTTTTTAATGAGGGGCTGGCCAAGCGAAAAGCCATTTACGTCCCTTATGCTCAGGCAGTGCCGCTGAAGTATGCCATTGATAAAAACAGGTGTATTTATTTTCAGAAAGGCAAATGCCGGGCCTGTGAAAAATTCTGTCCGACAAACGCCATCAAATTTGATGACACAGAAAAGGATATTACCCTCAATGTGGGTTCAGTCATCCTGACTGCTGGATTTACCCCCTTTAATCCGAACAAGTTTGATAATTACCAGCACGCCAAATTTCCCAATGTTGTCACCAGCATGGAATTTGAGCGGATTCTGTCTGCTGGAGGGCCTTTTGGGGGTCATATTCATCGTCTCTCTGATGGAAAAGAACCTAAAAAAATCGCTTGGCTCCAGTGCGTTGGATCACGAGATTTGAACCGCTGCGACAATGAATACTGCTCATCTGTCTGCTGTATGTATGCCGTCAAGGAATCCATAATCGCCAAGGAGCACCTTGGACCGGATTTCGAGCCAGCCATCTTTTTCATGGACATGAGGACCCACGGCAAGGACTTTGAAAAATATTACGAACGTGCGAAGTCACAGGGTGTCCGTTTTATTCGTTCCAGGGTTCATACCATTACTGAAATTGATGAAACCGGAACCCTTAGTCTGGTTTATGCAACGGATGCCGGGGAGCGAGTGACCGAAGACTTCGACATGGTGGTTCTTTCTGTGGGCATGGAGCCGGCGGCATCCGCCATTGAGGCTGCCAACACCCTTGGAGTAGAGCTGAATTCATATAAATTCGTTAAAACGTCTGGCATCGCCCCGGTCGCCACATCACGGGAAGGCATTTATGTGGCTGGCGCAATTCAGGGTCCCAAGGATATCCCGCAGTCTGTTGTTGAAGCTAGTGCTGCGGCCTGTTCCGCCGGTATCAGCTTGTCAGCGGCTCGAGGGACTCTGGTGAAGGAAAAAGTCTTTCCCGATGAGCTGGCCGTCCAGAACGAGGAACCGCGAATTGGCGTATTTGTCTGTAACTGCGGTATCAATATAGGCGGCATTGCCGATGTCCCGGCTATTGCGGCTTATGCCAAAGAGTTGGGTCATGTGGTCTATACCGAAGAGCCCCTTTTTGCTTGCAGCCAGGATGCTCAGGATAAAATGGTCGAGGTCATTCGAGAGCAGCGACTGAACCGCATTGTTGTTGCGGCCTGCACGCCAAGAACGCACGAGCCGCTATTTCAGGAAACCCTTCGAAACGCTGGATTAAACGCCTATCTGTTCGAGATGGCCAACATCCGGAATCAGTGTACCTGGGTTCATTCAGGCGAAAAGGAAAAAGCAACTGGTAAGGCCAAAGATCTGGTCCGGATGGCGATAAACCGGGCAACTCTGCTGGAGCCGATTCCGTCACTGTCCGTTAGCGTCAACAAGTCCGCACTTGTCATCGGTGGGGGCGCTGCCGGCATGACCGCAGCAATTAGCCTGGCGGACCAGGGTTTTAACGCTACCATTGTCGAGAAATCCGGTTGTTTGGGTGGGTCCGCACGGGATGTACACAACACCTGGTCAGGGGAAGATGTTCAGCAATTTTTGAAGAATCTGATCGAACGTGTCTCTGCGCATCCCCACATTACGGTTCTTACCCAGGCTGAAGTGGTCGAGGCGTCAGGTTTTGTTGGAAATTTTGAAACACGGGTTCAGGCTGGGGAAAAAACCCATTCAATTCAGCATGGTATCGCCATTGTCGCAACTGGTGGTCAGGCAGCCGGAACCGAAGAATACCTTTACGGCAAACACCCGTCCGTTACCAGGTGGCACGATCTTGAGAACCACCCAGAAAAACTGGCGGGAGCAGGGAGCGTGGTCTTTATTCAGTGCGTAGGTTCACGGGATGAAAAGCGGCCCTATTGTTCCCGGATCTGCTGTACATCATCCGTATTCCAGGCCATCGCAATCAAGGAAAAACAGCCTGAAACCGATGTTTTTATCCTTTATCGGGATATTCGAACCTTTGGTGAACGGGAAATTCTCTATAAAAAAGCCAGGGAAAAAGGTGTGATTTTCATCCGCTACAGCCTTGAGAAAAAGCCTGTTGTTACTGAAACTCCCGATGGTCTTGAGGTCCGGGTATTTGATCCGATTCTCCAGAAAGAGCTTTTGATCCATGCGGATCTGGTGAATCTGGCAACCGCCATTGAGCCTTCCCCGAATGCGGATATTGCAGCATTTTACAAGGTTCCTGTCAATGCCGAAAATTTCTTCATGGAAGCCCATGCCAAGCTGCGGCCCGTGGATTTTGCATCAGATGGCCTCTTTGTCTGTGGTCTTGCCCATTATCCCAAGTCGCTGGATGAAAGCATTGCCCAGGCAATGGCGGCGGCCGGGCGGGCAGCGACAGTTCTGGCCAGGGCCTCCATTTTGATATCCCCACTGGTATCTCAGGTTGATCGGGATATATGTATTGGTTGCGGGCTGTGTACTGAGGTCTGTCCCTTTGGCGCCATTATCCAGGAGGATGCAGACGGCAAGGGATTTAAAGCCAAAAATATTTCTGCTTCTTGTAAGGGATGCGGGCTGTGCGCCTCGTCCTGTCCGAAGAAGGCTATTGATATGCTGCATTTCCGGGATGATCAGATTATTGCGGCGGTCTGTGCAGCAGCTTAACAAGTAATTACGAATTAGGAATTAGGAATTAGGAATTAAAAACAATCCACGACTCGTAATTCGTAATCCATAGTTCATAAAAAGGTGTAAATATGGAACAAGTTGAACCCAAAGTCGTTGCGTTTCTCTGTAACTGGTGTGCTTATGCCGGGGCTGACCTGGCAGGGGTGTCCAGGCTTCAGCATCCTTCGAATATGAGAACCGTCCGGGTCATGTGTTCTGGGCGTGTGGATCCGCTCTTTATTGTTCAGGCATTGAAAAGCGGGTGCGATGGGGTTTTGGTGGCTGGCTGACATTTCGGCGACTGCCATTACCTGGAAGGTAATATTCAAGCTGAAAAAAAGATTCTCATGACCCAAAAACTGCTGAAACTCTCCGGTATTGGTGAGAGTCGGCTCCATCTGGCATGGCTTTCTTCCGCCGAAGCTCAGCGGTTTGTCGATATATCCACAGCAGTCATAGATAATATCAAGTCCCAAGGGAAATTCGATCCGGAGCTATTTTCCCTGGAGCTGGCGGCTGCGGAGGAAACATTAAAAGCCGAAACCCTGCGCTGGATGGTTGGAAAAGAACTAAAACTCCTGGCCAGAGGCGATGTGTATGGCCGTAAGTGGGAAAAGGTACGGTTTGAGGCGATTCTTGATGAAGTTCTGGAAAGGGAATACCACAAACACTTGATCCGCCAGACAATCATCGCCGGTTTTACATCAGTCAGAGCCATCAGCCAGAGAAATGGGCTGGGGCTGAAACGGATTTCCTATCTTCTCGCTGATATGGAAAAGACCAATATGATTGAGTTCAAGGGTCATACGGAGTGTATTCCTGTTTTCGGGGCGTTATGAAAGAAGGGTGCAGGGGGCTGGTATCAGGGGGCGGATAAAGAAACCCTTCATTTTGATACTTGATACCTGCCCCCTTTTGTCTTTAGCCTGTTTTTATATCATCATGTATAACATAGCGTAGAATGTTACGTTAGAGGAGTTACCATGGGTTCGGTTCGTGGCAAGACAAGTGGGTCAGTGATGGTCGTGGGCGCCGGCATTGCCGGTATGCAGGCCTCTCTGGATCTGGCCAATTCAGACTATTATGTGCATCTCGTTGATAAGCTGCCGACTGTCGGGGGTATGATGGCCCGGCTGGACAAGACCTTTCCGACCAATGACTGCGCCATGTGAGTGATCTCACCCAAACTGGTCGAGGTCGGCCGGCATCTGAACGTCAATATCATCACCAATAGCGAAATTAAATCAGTTGAAGGGGAACCTGGAAATTTTACCGTCACCCTGGTCAACCATCCCCGGTACATTGATCCTGTAAAATGCACAGGCTGCGGAGAATGCGCCAGGCATTGCCCTGTTACCGCAGTCAACAGCTACAACAAGGGGCTGGACGAGCGAAGAGCCGCTTTCATCGAATACCCGCAGGCCGTGCCCCTGGCTTTTGGCATTGATGCCGACACCTGTGTCGGTTGTGGACTCTGTGAGAACATGTGTGTGGCCAAGGCCATTCGGTATGATGACACCGAGCGGGAATCCACACTGACCGTCGGCTCCGTCATTCTGGCGTCCGGCAGTCAGGGATATGATCCTTCCAGTCTGGATTATCTTGGGTATGGAAAATTCGCCAATGTAGTCACCAGCGAGGAATTCGAACGAATTCTTAGCGCTTCAGGCCCCTACCGGGGACATCTTTGCCGACCTCTGGATCGGGAAGAACCCAAAAAGATCGCCTGGCTTCAGTGTGTTGGATCCCGGGATACCAATAAATGCGGAAACGGCTACTGTTCCTCGGTCTGCTGTATGTACGCGGTCAAGGAAGCAATGATCGCCAAGGAACACGCCCACTGCGATCTGGACTGCGCCATCTTTAACATGGACATCCGCACCTTTGGCAAGGATTATGAAAAATACTATCTAAGGGCCAAAGACAAAGACGGAGTGAGGTTTATCAAGTCGAGAGTCCATACGGTTACCGAAGTTCCGGAGACCGGGGATCTGATCGTTCGTTTTGTGAATGAGGCAGGTGAGATTCTGGAAGAGACATTCAGCATGGTGGTTCTCTCCGTCGGACTCCAGGTACCTGAAACATCTAAAATACTTGCGCAGCAATTAGGGATTGAATTAGATAAATATAATTTTGCGCTAACCGATCCTTTTACTCCTGTGTCCACATCGAGGGAAGGAGTTTATACATGCGGGGTGTTTCAAGGGCCCAAAGACATTCCTGGCTCCATAACCGAGGCAAGTGCTGCCGCCTGTGCTGCTGGCTCGGATCTTGCTGTGGCTCGCGGTACCGATACCAAGTTCATTGAGATGCCGGACCAGCAGGATGTATCGGCGGAAACGCCGAGGATTGGGGTTTTTGTCTGCAACTGCGGAATCAATATCGGGGGAGTCGTAAATGTTCCGGCTGTCACAGAGTATGCTGCAGGTCTTCCGTATGTGGTTTACACTGATCACAATCTGTTTACATGTTCTCAGGATACCCAGGACAAGATCAAGGAAAAGATCATTGAGTACAAGCTGAACCGAGTGGTAGTGGCGTCATGCAGTCCCAAGACCCATGAGCAGATGTTCATGGAAACCCTGGAGGCATGTGGGCTAAACCGCTATTTGTTTGAAATGGCCAATATTCGTAATCAGAACTCCTGGATTCATTCAAAAACCCCTGCGATCGCTACGCAAAAGGCCAAGGATCTTGTCCGGATGGCCGTAGCCCGGTCTGCAACCTTGAAGCAGCTCAAAGAAAAAGTGATTTCGGTCAATAAACAGGCCTTGGTCATCGGAGGCGGTGTGGCTGGTATGAATGCTGCACTGGGACTTGGCAAACAGGGATTTCAGGTGGCTCTTCTTGAGAAAGAAGCTGAGCTGGGTGGATTTTCCAGAAAACTGCATCATACCATTGAAGGCGGAGATATTCGGGTTTATCTGAATAAACTCGTTTCAGATGTTACGTCGCACGACAAGATTGAGGTGTTAACCAGCGCCAGGGTAGTTGATTTCAGCGGCTATAAAGGCAATTTTACTACAGATGTTATGCTGGGTTCCAATAACGAAAAGCGCACCATCAAGCATGGAATCATTATCGTTGCAACCGGCGGTAAGGAATATACTCCCAAAGAATATGCTTACGGCCAAGATCCGCGTGTTGTAACCCAGGTTCAGCTTGGCGATATTTTGGAGGAAAAGGGTGCCGGCGATCTGTCATCGGTGGTCATGATCCAGTGTGTGGGCTCCAGAAATGACGAAAATATAAACTGCTCCCGGATATGCTGCCAGAATGCGGTGAAAAATGCTCTGATCATCAAAAAGCAGAGTCCCGAGACAAATGTTTTTGTACTGTACCGGGATATCCGGACTTACGGTCTGATGGAAGACTTTTACAAGGAAGCCAGAAATCTGGGCGTTATCTTTATCCGGTTTGAGTCTGAAAATCCGCCTCTGGTTGAGGCTTCTCCTGATGGCATGATGGTGACGATAAAGGACCACATCCTTCAGCGAAATCTTGAGATTCAGGCGGATCTGGTATGCTTGAGTGCAGGCATGATGGCTGAAGACACCACCGAGCTTTGCGGTATTATGAAGTTTAACCGTAATCCCGAAGGCTATTTCATTGAGGCCCATGTCAAGTTGCGTCCCGTGGATATGCCAGGAGACGGTATATTTCTGTGCGGAACGGCCCATGGTCCCAAATTGATTACGGAAGCCATTGCCCAAGCCCAGGCGGCGGCCTCCCGGGCCACGACGTTTTTATCCAAATCTGAAATCAAACTTTCAGCCATTACCGCCCATGTGGATACTGAACACTGCGTGAAATGTCTTACATGTGTCAGATCCTGTCCCTTTAACGTGCCGGTCTTTAATACCGAAAAACAGCTTATTGAAATTGATGAGGCCATCTGTCATGGATGCGGAATATGTGCCGGCGTATGTCCCAGGGAGACGATTCAGCTCAATTATTATGAAAATGACCAAATACTATGTAAAATAGATGCCTTACTGGCGGGGGGGATGTGATGGCCGAATTTGAACCAACCATTATCACATTTTGCTGTGATTATTGAGGGTATTCAGCCGCGGACCTGGCAGGTTCGATGCGACTTGATTATCCGGCAAACATAAAAATCATCCGGGTTCCCTGTACCGGGAAAGTGGATTTGATGTACCTTCTGAGCGCGATTCAGAAAGGTGCAGATGGCGTATATGTGGTGGGCTGCCTGGAAGGTTCCTGTCATTATAAACAGGGAAATTTCATGGCCAGACAGCGGGTGGAACAGGCCCGTGCTTTACTGGAAGAAGTCGGTCTGGAGGGGGATCGCGTTCGTATGTACAACCTTTCTTCCGGGGAAGGACCGACATTTGCGGCATACGCAAAAGAGATGACGGAACATATCAAGGCGCTTGGACCCAATCCATTAAAAAACCGGATGGAACATCCTGCAAAAGCTTAACTAAGGAGTAGATTATGGCAGAGGAAGCAATCAAACTTGGTGGTAAAAAGAAAAGTATGTTTATTGACAAAGTCAAGGCGATTATCCCGGAAGGGGGAAATCTAAATCTGTGTCTAACCTGCGGAGCCTGCTCTTCCGGTTGTCCTGCCACGGGACTTGATGGCATGGACCCCCGTAAATTCCTGCGTATGGCGGCGCTCGGGATGGATGAGGAAATCGTGAAATCGGACTGGCCATGGATGTGTACGATGTGCCAGCGGTGCATCTATGTATGCCCGATGAAGATAGATATTCCCCAGCTCGTTTTCAATGCCAGAGGCTTGAGGCCCAGGGATCAGCGGCCGAAGGGCATCCTGGGATCATGTGATATGCAGCTTCGAAACGATAGCACCAGCGCAATGGGTATTTCTCCTGATGACTTTATATTTGTTGTGCAGGATGTGCTGGAGGAATTCAGGGAAGCTCAGCCCGAATTTGCCGAAATGGAGGCGCCTATTGATAAACAAGGCGCTGAATTCTTTTTGAATCAGAATTCCAGAGAGCCGGTTACAGAGCCAAATGAAATGCTTCCCTTATGGAAAATTCTCCATCTTGTCGGGGCGGACTGGACGTATGGCAGCCATGGCTGGGCAGGGGAAAACTACTGCCTGTTCCTGGCTGATAATGATTCATGGGAAAAAGTGACTCGAACAACAGTCAATCAGGCTAATAAGCTGGGCTGCAAGATATTTCTAAATACCGAGTGAGGGCACGTTACATTCTCAGTCCGGGCCGGACTGAAAAAATTCAACCTCGAACACAACTTCGAAGTTAAAAACATTTATGAATATTATGCCAAATGGATCCGTGAAGGAAAACTGAAGGTAAATTCTGATTGGAACAAGGATTTGAAGATCAAATTCACCGTTCAGGATCCTTGCCAGATTGTTCGAAAAAGCTATGGTGATCCGATCGCTGAAGATCTTCGTTTCGTGGTTAAGTCTGTGGTGGGTGAAGAAAATTTTGTTGATATGCAGCCCAACCGATCCAATAACTACTGCTGTGGCGGTGGTGGCGGATTTCTGCAATCCGGATTCAAGGAAGAGCGTCTGATATATGGAAAGCTGAAAGATGATCAGATCAAAGCCACGGGAGCCGATTACTGTATTGCCGGATGTCATAACTGCCATGCTCAGATTCATGAACTGAGTGAGCATTATGGTAGTAATTACCCGGTGGTCCACCTTTGGACGCTGATCTGCCTTTCTCTGGGAGTACTCGGACCGAACGAACGGGAATACTTGGGGGATGATCTGAAAGAAGTGAATGTATTCCATCCGGAGACGGCCGAATAATAAAGAGGAGGGCAATATGATCGTTGCCAAACGAAAACCTTTTGAAGAAATCAAGAACCTTCTGAAAGGCTATAAAAAAGTCCTGAATGTGGGATGCGGAACCTGCGTTGCGGTCTGCTTGGCAGGTGGTGAAAAAGAAGTTTCAGTTTTGAACGCTGAACTGGATATGGCCAGAAAGATTGATGATAATCCTATTGAGATTTCAGGAATTACCATCGAGCGTCAGTGCGACAGGGAATATCTGGAAGTGCTGGATGCAAAAGTCGGTGAGTACGAGGCCCTGCTGTCCATGGCCTGCGGCGCCGGCATTCAGTTTCTGGCGGAGCGCTATCCGAATATACCGGTGTTTCCGGCAGTGGATACCACGTTTATCGGTGTGAATCAGGCCGTGGGGTGGTATGAGGAACGGTGTAGATCATGCAGTAGCTGCGTTCTTGGGCAAACTGGCGGAATCTGCCCGGTGACCTTATGCGCCAAAGGTCTCTATAACGGCCCCTGCGGCGGCACCAACAAGGGAAACTGCGAAATTGATTCCAACCAGCCCTGCGCTTGGTATATGATTTACGAACGGTTAAAGGGACAGGGCCGCCTGGAATGCATTCTGGAAATTACCCCGGCCAATGACTGGCAGAACCAGACACCGAGAACCGTAATTCAGCCCGGTTACAGCAAACCGGAAACAGCCGGAAAATAATGAGGAAGCCGATATGAAATCAGGAAGCAATTTAGAAAAAATCTTAAAGGCTGGTCATTTTGCATTTACGGGCGAACTGGGGCCGCCCAGAGGAACCGGCGTTGATGAAGTCAAACACAAAGCCTCTTTCTTAAAGGGAATGGTGGATGCCGTTAATATTACGGATAACCAGACCGCTGTGGTTCGAATGTCGAGCTGGGCCGCCTCCCTGATTGTGCTTCAGGAAGGTCTGGAACCCAATTACCAGATGGTGTGTAGAGATCGAAACCGTCTGGCCATGCAGAGCGATATTCTGGGTGCATACACTCTCGGTATTCGAAACATGCTGTGTCTGTCTGGAGATCATCAGAAATTTGGTGATCATCCGCAAGCCAAGGGTGTTTTTGACATTGATTCCATGCAGTTGATCGCCATGGTTAAAAAAATGCGTGATGAAGGAAAGTTTCTTGGCGGGACGGATATTGTGCATCCTCCAAAAATCTTTATCGGCGCAGCAGCGAATCCCTTTGCTGATCCGTTTGAGTGGCGAGTTCATCGCTTGGCCAAGAAAGTTGCGGCTGGTGTGGATTTTATTCAAACCCAGTGCATCTACAACATGGAAAAATTCCGCAACTTCATCAAGTTGGCCAATGACATGGGACTGACCGAAAAGGTGTATATCCTTGCCGGGGTCACGCCCATGAAAAGCGTTGGTATGGCCAGATATATGAAAGCCAAGGTTCCTGGAATGGATGTGCCGGATGAGGTCATCAAGCGTCTTCAGGGTGTGGAGAAGACCAAGGTTGCAGATGAAGGCATTAAAATTGCGTGTGAACAGATTGAAGAGTTCAAGGAATTGAAAGGTGTGGCAGGCGTTCATCTGATGGCTATTGAATGGGAACATAAGGTTCCTGAAATCGCCGAAAGAGCCAAGGTTCTTCCCAGACCTGTTATGGACTGACGTTAACAGTAAAATTTAAAGACGTAAAAACCCGAACCGGTTCTTGCCGGCTCGGGTTTTTTTATTGAAAGCACCCAGTGAAAATGTTACCCATCAATTTCATACTTATATCTGAGTTTTTAAACCGGACCGATTTTACATTTGATGTCAGTCACCGCCGTTTTTTTGAGCATCTTGTTGATTTGCTCAATCATTTCTTGTTTGGTGAACTGCAGGTGATGTATCCATGCAGAACTGTTCACATGAACGATAAGAATTGGCTCTTTATATGCTGCCGGGCGAACATGATCGGATACGGATTTGCCGACAATGTCATCCCAGAGGCTGCTTATGGCGATAAATGTGTCGATTTTATCCGGGTGAAGCGTTTTCAAAGCTCTTGGCAAAATGGCGCTGATGTGCTCAAGCGGCTGTTTTGTTAAATCTTTCATAAGTTCCATATTATGAAGTTGAGGCGCAGATGTCAATGACAATGAAAAAGACAGGGGATCAGAGAGGAGAAGAATACACGATGGAAACAGTTAAGTTTATTTATGGGGATAAAGTCTGTGAACTGCCAATTGTTGTTGGATCAGAAGGTGAAAAAGGCATCGATATTTCGAAACTCCGTCAGACCACCGGTCTGATAACCCTTGATCCAGGCTTTGCCAATACAGGAAGCTGTATCAGCGCCATCACTTTTATGGATGGAGAAAAAGGCATTTTGAGATATCGGGGGATTCCGGTTGAATATCTTGCAGAGCATTCCATTTTTACTGAAACAGCCTATTTGCTGATTAACGGAAAACTTCCGACCCGTCAGGAGCTGAATCAATTCTCTGTTCTTCTTAACGACAACTCACTGATTCATGAGGATATGCAGTTCTTTTTCCAGAATTTTCCCAGGGCTTCCCATCCCATGGGAATCATGTCCGCCATGGTGACAGCCCTCAGAAGCTTTTATCCGGATCTGAAAATTAACGAAGAAGAAGAGATCAATCTGACAGTTACCCGCTTGCTGTCCAAGGTTCGCACCCTTGCCGCAATGTCTTATAAAATATCACGGGGCCACAAGGTGATTTATCCCAGGCCAGATCTGAACTATTGCGCCAATTTTCTTAACATGATGTTCGATAGTCCAGTCAGGCCCTATCATATCGATAACACGCTGGTCGAGGCCCTGAACGTCTTCTGGATTCTTCATGCGGATCACGAACAGAACTGCTCTACCTCAACGGTTCGAATGGTCGGAAGTGGTCGGGTTAATCTTTATGCGGCGATATCCGCAGGGGTCGCAGCGCTCTGGGGGCCGCTGCACGGAGGTGCTAATCAGGCGGTGATCGAAATGCTTGAAAGCATTCAAAAGAGTGGCGGGGATGTCAAGCAGTCAGTTGAGCGGGCGAAAGACAAAAATGATTCATTCCGGCTGATGGGCTTTGGCCACAGGGTGTATAAGACTTATGATCCCCGCGCCAGGATTATGAAAAAAATGTGTGACAAGGTACTGGATAAACTACAAGTCAGTGATCCGCTGCTGGATATCGCAAAGCGGTTGGAGGACGTGGCGATTACCGACGATTATTTCATCGAACATCACTTGTACCCGAACGTCGATTTTTACAGCGGGATCGTGCTTCGCGCCATGGGAATTCCCACAAACATGTTTACCGTGATGTTTGCCATCGGCAGACTTCCTGGCTGGATCGCCCAGTGGAAGGAAAGTTTGGACGACCCTGACTGGCGGTTAAGCCGCCCGCGTCAGATATATACCGGTCTTGGTGAGGCCCGCTATACGCCGATTGACAAGCGATAGCATGGATGGGGAACAGCCAGTCTTATCTTTTGGCAGGATAAACCTGTCCGTCCTGACCAAAAGATAAGACTGACCATATATTTTTTTAATTTGCCTTAATACCTCATGTCCAGTTTAAACAGAAAATCGCTATTGATTGATGAATCGGATGGAGTCGTCGTGTCGGTCCGGCCAGGTAATGCCTTGAAATCATGTTTTCCCATGACCGAGAGTTCGATATTTTTTGAAAAATAATATCCCAGCCTGAAGGACATATCCACTGCATTTAACAGGTCGGAGGTTTTAAAGAGAGAATCCACCATATCTAACTGGTCCGCGTAATGCATAGCCATAGAAACGGACCAGGGGCCAGCCATCGGGGTTATCTGTGTATTCAAGCCGAAGATGCGCTTGGGAACTTCCAGTATATCCTTGGTTTGAGATTGCTGATCGTAATTAAGATAAACATAGGACGGCGTGATGCTGAGACCCTCAAGGGGGGTGATTGAGCTTGCCAGTTTGAAGCCCTGACGGACGGTTGAAGAATCGTCCTTTGACTGCTTATATAAAGGCAGGTAAGCATCCATTTCACGGTCATAAACATTCCAGGCACTGGCCTTATCCAGTTTTTCACGAATGGTACTCATGCTGACATTGAGGGTGTCATTCAATAGTCTGTGACTGAATTCAACCTCATAAGCATACAGATGACTGTTATTAAATTCATAGACCTCATTGTTTGCTTCACGAAACGCATACGGTCTGCCAGAGTTGCCAAATTCGTATGAAGGACGGAATTCGTCGCGGGCGTAAGACTTGATGTGGCTGCCTGTATTGAGCGGAATATCAAATCCGCCCTGCAGTTGAAGGGTATCCATGCCGGTTTTATCAAAAGACATTGGTCTTTTGGTTCCGACCATCCGGGTTTTCCAGTGCTGGTCGTCCAGGCTGGATACCATGATGCCGTTGCCGTTTGTGGCGTGAATGAAATTTCCCTCCCCCAGATAAACCCCAACATGGTTG
>Ga0194044_10000674_pt1 | contig 17127 bp, 11 predicted proteins | sample JunL4417m_MetaG_FD_155460 | JGI IMG/M metagenome (GOLD analysis project Ga0194044, IMG submission 155460) | Anoxic zone freshwater microbial communities from boreal shield lake in IISD Experimental Lakes Area, Ontario, Canada - Jun2016-L442-17m | ecosystem: Environmental > Aquatic > Freshwater...
TCCCCACCGTTAGCGCTCAGTGTGCCAGCACCAGCCAGCGTGGCGGTATCGATCCGGATGCATCCCCCACTGCCCGCCGAACCACCGTATTCTCCGCCATAGGCTTGACCCTCAGCCATGATCGAGCCCTCGACAATGATCTGCTGGGCCCTAATCTGCACCAACCCCCCGCCAGCACCCCAATTGGCGCTCCCCGATCCAAGTTCGTTGGGATTTCGGTAATCGCCATAAACTGCGCAGGTGGCACCGCTCGCCCCGCCGCCCAAACCACCATAACTACCCCCGGGAGTATACCGCCAATCGGTTCCGTATGCAGCACCATTGGTGACATTACCCAAGGTTCGACCCACCAAATACCCCTTACCGGTCACATCGATCTTGGAAGCGGCATCCACAAACAGGCCCCCGGTCACCGTCATGCGCAATGAGTAAGTCAGTGATTCCGTCGCGGCCAAATGGGTCAAAGTCGCCCCTTGAAGAATGGACATCTGCCCGACCTTGATGGACATCTCATGTTCCGGAGCTACGACAACTCCCGCGCCAGCAACGACCAGTTGATCCACCTCGATTTGCCCGTCTGATGACACCCCCAGTGGCGTCCAGGAACCCACTGTGGTTCCGTGACTATCGATGCGCAGTAATTCGGCCCCGGTTTTGGGCTTCAAATAGACCGTGCCGGTGGAACCATCCCTCTGACCCGTTCCGCCATGGACGGTCACATTGGTTTCCAGATCGAATGGATTTTGAGCATCCAGCACGTCGTAATAAATGGCGATGCGCCCCCCGCCTCCACCCCCGCCGGCAGGCCAATTGGCTTTGCCCAAACCTCCATTGGCCGTTACCATTCCTGTGCCAGATAACGTGCCGGCATCCAGCCGAATACCTCCCCCACTGGCCCCGCAACCTGGTTGGCTATAACCACCACCCGATAGGCCATTGGCGATAATGGCACCATTGAGCACCATCTTCAGTGCGCGAATTCGCACAAGACCACCCCCGGCACCCCAATTGGCGCTTCCCGAACCGAGTTCATTCGGATTCCGATAATCACCATAAACCTTGCAGGTGAAACCACACAACAAGCCTCCCAGTCCACCATAGCTTCCACCAGGAGTACAAGCCCAGTCCGTCGATCTGGCCGCCCCTTCTGTGACATTACCCAAGGTTCGGCCCGCCAGATACCCCTTGCCGGTCACATCGATCTTGGAAGTCGAATCGACCGTCAACGCGTCGGTCACCATGATTTCCATGCTAAAAGTAGTCGTGTCGGTGGCGGGTGGATGAGTCAGAATCGCATTATTCGTCAAATGTAAGGATTGGAAGGCATGGGTGCCACTCAGAGTCAGCGTGCAGTTTTCGACCGTTAGATCGACGCCGTCATAAGTAGTATCCGTCGCCGAAATCACCGTATTCAGATATATCCGTAATTCCGCGGCGTCACTCCGAATTGCCAGCATGAAACCGAACCCCCAAATTAGCGCATAGGCCAATACCTTCCGGGAGACGAGCGGGCCGATGGCACATCGAACCAGAAGCAGCCTGAACAAGAGAATGTTTGTCATAAATCAATTTGTAATTGTCTGTCACATTTATACCTGCGACATTAACCGAAAGCAAGCCGGTCTTAACAGGAACTTGTCCACACATTTTTGAGCCTTGTATCATGTGGGCAGCGACGAGTTCCTCGTTCTTCGGTGTAAGGTGCGACCGGCTGTCCGAGATGGTCGCCGACATCCTGAAGCTCGATTCGCACCTGGATAGCCTCGACATTGACGCCCTGCTCAACGTGATGACCTTCCTGCCGGTCGAGAAAGCCATCGCCCGGAGCCTGCGGGATCGCGTCTGGCACACCGCCGACAGCATCAACGCCGAGGACATCCGCAAGATCGCGCAGCCGCGTCAGGATGGTCACTGGGCTTCGCTGGGCGTCACGGGGTTGCCCACGGTGCCCCGAAAAGCCCTCCACGCGGTCTATGACGCCCTGGTCGCGGCGGCGGGCTTTTTTGCCTTGCGAAACCAGTATCGCGGCCAGTTTGACTTCGCCGACGCCAAGGCGATGTATCACGCCTACGAGACGGAACTTTACCGGTTCGACCAATTGTATCGCTACTTCTGGTCGCGACAGGCCCCGAAACATCCCTTGCCCCACTGATGCCAAAGGGGCTATGCTTCGCACCGGAATCTGTTGGGCTTACGACCACACAAGAATGGGAACAAACGAAACCAATGCCGGGGATAATGTTCCGACCCCAGAGCCGGACGAACCGATCGCAAATCGGCGGCTGACCCCGTTGATCGTTCGTGAAAACCTGGAATTACAGGCCCTGCCCTGCTGGCGGCAGGAGGCCGCTTCCTGAACGTCATGAGCGTCCTCGACCTCGACGACCGACTGGTCGGCAATCACTCCAGCTACCGGGCCAACATCACGGCGGGGTCATTGAAGATCACCGAAAGCAGGGTCATCGCCGATTTGCTATTGCGCGACATGGATGAAACCGCCTGGAAGCAAGCCACGGTCAAAGACAACCTCCTCAAGGCCAAGAACCCTGCGACCGCCATCCGCCTGGCCAGACTCATCCGGCAGCGGTTGGAGACGATGTCGCCGGAATTGTGGCGGATGGTGCGGGATGGCACGGTGGTCGCCGCCACGCACGCGGTGCTGGCGGCAGCCCTCAAACACAGCTCCCTCCTGGGTGATTTCCTCGACCTGGCGGTCAGAGATGAGTATCGGCGCTTCGGCAAAACTTTGACCAAGAAACTGTGGTTCGACTTCCTGGATGACTGCCGGGGGCGTGATCCACAGATGCCGCAGTGGCACGAGACCACCTTGAGGCGGATGGGGTCGTCCGTATTCCAAGTCCTGGCCCAGGCCGGATACATCAAGGATACGCGGTCAATGCTGCTGCAACGACCCCACATCACCGCCGAGGTCATCGGCTACCTGGAACGAAACAAGGAGGACTACGTCCTTCGCTGCATCACCGTTGGCACATGAGCGACCAACTGACAGAGCGTTTGAACCGCATCCTGCCGAAGCTGATCTCCGACGAGTTGCTGAGCGGCAGCGGCCTGGGCAACGAAATCGGGCTCTACGTTTTCGATTATCCCGCCGAGGATGAATTGCGCGTCCGCGATCACATCCAGTTCCTGCTCGAGCATCTGCCCAAGTCCAAGCCGGGTCTCCGAGTCAAACATGTGAACCTTTTCGATCTGGTCATCGAACACCTGAAGTCGCGGAACCTGCTGGATCGCGCCATCCAAATGCAGCGCACCGAAGGTGACGAGGCCATGTTGAAGGCGCTGAGCGCCCCATTACACGAAAGCCGGTTGGCCCAGGTCTTCGCGGAGGTTGCCCAACCGGCCCAGCACGACCTGGTGCTGGTTTCCGGCGCTGGCAGCGTATGGCCGCTCCTCCGGTCGCACGCGCTGCTCAACAACCTGCATCCCGTGATGGGCAACACACCGTTGGTGATGTTCTACCCCGGCAAATACGACCAGCTCACCCTGCAACTGTTCGGGATACTTGCGAGCAAGAACTACTATCGAGCCTTCAAACTCGTGCCATAATTCTCAGGAGCCACACATGACAATCAAAGAACTGTTCACGCGCGACATCAACCGCCCCATCAACGGGGTCGTCAAAGCCGAGCAACTGGACGACGCCGTGGTCTGGCAGGAACTCGACGAGTTTGTCGTGACCAGGGAACTGGATAAACACATCCGCAAGTTTTTTGGAGCCTATACCGATGCGCTGGACCATCCCCACGACCCAACTCTCTCTGGCAAGATGGGGGTTTGGATTTCCGGTTTCTTCGGCAGCGGCAAGTCGCATTTTCTCAAAGTCCTGTCGTATGTGCTCGGCAATCGGAAACTCACCGCTGCTGGCCAGACCCGGCAGACCGTGGAGTTTTTCGAGACCAAAATTGACGACGCCATGCTTTACGGCGACATCAAACGCTCCGTCGCCGCGAATGCGGACGTGATCCTGTTCAACATCGACTCTAAAGCCGATAACCGTGCTGGCCGCGACGCGATCCTCACGGTCTTCCTCCGAGTGTTCAACGAAATGCTGCGCTACAGCGGCGATCACCCTTGGATCGCGCACATGGAGCGTTACCTGGACAGCAAGCACAAGCTCGACACCTTCCAAGCCGCCTACAAGCTCGCAGCCGGGCACGAATGGGTGGATGAACGCGATGCTTACGCCTTCAACCGTGACGCCGTGGTACAGGCCCTGTCCCATGCCCTGGGCCAGAGCGAGGACGCCAGCCACAAGTGGTTCGACAACATGGAAAAGTCGTTCCCGCTGACCATCGAGAACTTTTGCGGCTGGGTGAAGGAATACCTCGATGCCAAGGGGCCGAACCATCGCTTGATCTTTCTGGTGGACGAGATGGGCCAGTTCGTCGGCCAGGACACCCAGCGGATGCTCAATCTCCAGACCATCACGGAAGACATCGGCACGGCCTGCGGTGGTCGGGCATGGGTGGTCGTGACCAGCCAGGAAGACATCGACGCCGTGCTCGGTGAGATGAAGAAGGGCGCGGCCAACGACTTTTCAAAAATCCAGGGCCGGTTCAAAACCCGGCTGTCGTTGTCCAGCGCCAACGTGGACGAGGTCATCCAGGAGCGCCTGCTGGCGAAGCGCGGCGAGGTCGTGGCTTCCCTGCAAACGCTCCACGCGACCAAAGGCGACATCCTCAAGAACCAGCTCAGCTTCACCAACGTCGGCCCCACGCTCAAGGCGTTCAAGGACACCGACGACTTTGTGGGGAACTACCCGTTTGCGCCCTACCAATTCCAACTGGTCCAAAAGGTCTTCGAGGCAATCCGCAAAGCCGGGGCCACGGGGCTGCACTTGTCACGCGGTGAACGCTCGATCCTGGACGCCTTCCAATCCGCTGCCAAACAGGTCGCGGGCGAAGCCGTGGGCGTGCTGGTCCCGTTCTGGCGGTTCTATCCGTCCATCGAGAGTTTCCTCGATACCTCGGTGAAGCGCACCATTGACCAGGCGGAAACCAACGCCAGTTTGGAGCCGCTCGACATCAAACTGCTCCAGGTGCTATTCCTCATCCGCTACGTCGAGGAAATCAAGGGTAACGTCAACAACCTGGTCACCCTCTGCATTGACGAAATCGACGCCGACCGGCTGGCCCTGCGCCGGAAGATCGAGGAAAGCCTGCAACGGCTGGAAAAGGAAACCCTCATCAGCCGCAGTGGCGAAAACTACTTCTTCCTGACCAACGAAGAGCGCGACATCAACCGGGAAATCAAGTCGGTCGATCTGAGCAGCGGCGAGGAGGCCAAGCTCCTGGGCGAACTCATCTTCGACGACGTGCTCAAGGGCAACCGCAAGCATCGCTACGCGGTCAATGGAAAGGATTTCATGTTCAACTGCCTGTGCGATCTCCACCCGGTCGGCAGGCGGGTTGAAAACGGCCTGGTCGTCTCGGTCGTCAGCCCCTTGGTCGAAGACGACTACAAGCTCTACGACAACGCCCGGTGCATCTTTGCCAGCACCAATGAGGGAGGTCAAATTCTGCTCCGGTTGAGCGACGACGAGAGCCTGGGGCGCGAGCTTCGCACCTACAAAAAGACGGAAAAATACGTCCTGCAAAAAAATGACGGGGCGCTACCGGAAAGCACAAAGCGGATTCTTCGGAATTGCGCCGAGGACAACCGCCAGCGGCGGGAGCGGTTGGTTGGGTCGCTTTCAACGTTGCTATTGGAAGCCGCGTATTACGCCGCTGGCAGCAGGCTGGCCCTCAAAGCCGAGAACGCCGCCAGCGCCATGAACCAGGCGCTCGATTACCTGATCCAAAACACGTTCCCGAAGATGGGCCTGCTCAAGCGGCTCAATACCGACCCGCAGCGGGAAATCCAGGCCGTGCTTCGCAGCAACGACATCGCCCAGCAGACTCTGGCGGTGCAGACCGAGGATGCCAACCCGCAGGCGCTGGATGAAGTCCGGGGCTACGTGGACCTCTGCACCAGGGCCAGTCGCACCATCGTCCTGCACGACATGATCGAAGCCCGCTACGGCATCCGACCCTACGGCTGGCCGGACTGGGAAGTCGTCCTTCTGGTCGCCCGGCTGGTTGTCCTGGGTGAAATCCAAGTCGTGATGAATGGCGCGGTGGTGCCCACGGAGAAAGTCTATGGCGAGATCAGCGCCCCGGCCAAGTGGCGCAAGATCACCATCGTCCAGCGCCGGAACGTGGATACGAAGCTGCTCCAGACCACACGCGCCCTGGGCAAGGAAGTGTTCTCGGAAATGGGGCCGGAAAGCGAGGAGGGGTTGTTTGCATTTTTGACCGGCAAGTTGAAGAAGTGGGACGCCGACCTCCAGAGCTACAAGCCCCTGGCGGACACGGGCAACTATCCCGGTCACGAGGAAATCACGGATGGCCTGCGAACCGTTGCCAAGTTGCTGGCCGAGGATGACAGCTTCAAGTTCATCGAGCGGTTCAACGCGCTCAAGCCGGAACTGCTGGAGCTGGCCGATGACTTACACGAACTGAAGAACTTCTACGACCATCAGAAGCCAGCCTGGGAAAAGCTCCGCAAGGCATCCGAGCGATTTCAGCTCAACCGGCTGGAACTGGAGCGCGACACCCACGCCGCGCCTGCCCTGAAGCGCATCCACGACATACTCAGCGCCCCGTGCCCCTACAATCTCATCAAAGAAGGGGATGGCCTGATCCAGACGGTCAGCGGGGTCAACGACGCGCTGGTGTCGGCTCGTCGCGCCGAGGCCCTGAAGGTCACTGACGAGCAGATCGTCCAGATCGGCAGGGAATTGGAGGTCGTCAAGGCCGACGCGGGGTTAAAAGCTGCGTGCCTTCAGCCGGTGCAAGACCTGCGGACGCAAGTCGAGCGCGAGCAGAGCCTGGCGCACATCGCCCAAGCGCAGGCGGAGACCGTGAACGCCCTGGACACCGCCATCAGCCGCATCGAGGCCGCGTTGAAGGCCAAGACCCCGCCTCTGGCTCAGCCGGGCAAAACCGACCCCCCAGCACCTGTCGTCAAGTCGCGCTGCATCATCAAGCCAGCGGATTTCGTCAACAAACCCTACCTGGAAACCTCGGACGATGTGAAGGCGTTCATCGAAGACCTGCGCCAGCGCCTGGAAGCTGCCATCGCCAAGAACGAGAGAATCCAGATACGCTGATCTCGATGACGCCAGCCGAACTCAAAGCCAAACTTGACGAGCTTCTCAAGCTCCCCGCTGAGACTGAGTGGGTGGAGTTCAAGGAGGCCAAGACAAACTTCGATTCCGATGATCTTGGCAAATACTTCGTCGCGCTCTGCAACGAGGCCAACTTGAAGGGTGAACCCGCAGGCTGGCTTGTCTTCGGTGTTCAGGACAAGCCGCGCAAGGTTATCGGCACGCAATATCGCCCGCACCGCGCCAGTCTGGACAGCCTCAAGCAGGAGACCGCCCAACACACGACGGGTCGAATCACGTTCAAGGAAATTCACGAACTTCACATGCAGGAGGGGAGGGTGGTTATGTTCGAGATTCCGCCCGCGCCCCAAGGCATTCCAATTGCGTGGAAGGGCCATTTCTACGGGCGGGACGCCCATGCACTTGGCGCTCTGAACCTCCAGGAGATCGAGCAGATTCGCAGTCAAGCCGGTCACCAAGATTGGTCGGCCCAAACCTGCCCCGATGCCTCAATCAACGATCTCGACCCGGCAGCCCTGAAACTCGCCCGCGACAAATTCTGCCAGAAGAACGCCAATCGCCCGTTTGCCGCCGACATCCCGAAATGGGACAACGCCACATTCCTGGCCAAGATCAAACTCGCGCAGCACGGCAAGATCACACGGGCCGCGATGATCCTGCTCGGCAAGCCGGAGTCCACCCTGAATCTTTCGCCCGCCGTGGCCCAGATCACCTGGAAGTTGGACGCCCAAGAGCAAGCCTACGAGCACTTCGATCCGCCATTCCTGCTCAACGTCAATGCCGTCTTCGCCCGCATCCGCAACCTGAAATTCCGGCTCCAGCCGTTCAATCAACTTGTCCCCATCGAACTGGAGAAATACGACGCCAAAGTCGTCCTGGAGGCCCTCAACAACTGCATCGCCCACCAGGATTACACCCGCCAGTCGCGCATTGTCGTCGTTGAGAAGGCCGACCGGTTGATTTTCGAGAACGCGGGCAGCTTCTTTGAAGGCTCGCTGGACGATTACCTGTTCCGCGACCGTATCCCGCGCCACTACCGCAATCGCCTGCTCGCCGAGGCGATGGTGAGCCTGGACATGATTGACGCCCTGGGCATGGGCATCAAACGGATGTTCCTCGCCCAGCGCAATCGCTACTTCCCGCTGCCCGAATACGACTTCTCCCAGCCGGACACCGTGCGGATGGAGATCATGGGCCGGTTGATTGACGAAAACTACAGCCGGGTGCTGATCGAGAAAGCCGACCTCGACTTGGGCACGGTGGTCGCGCTGGACAAGGTCCAAAAGCGGAAGCCGCTCACGCCCGAAGAACTCAAACACCTGCGGCGGCTGAAACTGGTCGAGGGCCGCGCCCCCAATGTCTTCGTCGCCTCGAAGATCGCCGCCATCACCGGCGACAAGGCCCAATACATACGCAACCGCGCCTTCGACACTGGGCACTACAAGCAGATGATCATGGATTTCATCCGCGAGTTTGGCTCAGCCACGCGCAAGGACATTGACGGCCTGCTCAAAGGCAAGTTGTCCGAGGTGCTGACCCCAAATCAGCAAGCGATAAAGATCAAGAACCTGCTGGCGGAGATGGCCCGGAAGGATAACTCCATCCGCAACCTGGGATCGCGAACCAAGCCCGATTGGAGGCTGGCCAAATGAGCGCGAAAATTATCCAAGAATATCCAAGATTCCTGTGTCAACTCAGCGGGGCATATTTTGCATCTCACGCAATAACAGCGTGTTACGAATTATAACTCAGCCGATATTTTATCCAAGGCTATCCAAGCCCAGACTCTCGGTCCCAAAGGATACGAAATAAAGATACCGACCTAAAAAAGTATCGAAAGAATCCATGATTGCAGCTTTATCCAATCTCCACTGCTTGTGCAACTCCTTGACAATGAGGCATTTGCTTTTACTACTACTGCGCGAGAATCCCGCGCAGCTCTTGGATTTCATCCGCGAATTTGGTTCGGCCAACCGTAACGATATTGATGACCTGCTCATGGACAAACTTTCCGATGTGCTGACGGACAAGCAGAAGCGGTACCGGGTTGGCAACATTATCATGGGCATGGCTCGACGCGACAAGACCATCCGCAATCAAGGCTTGGATCGGAAGCCGCAATGGGTTCTCATTGGCAAATGACAACTCCCTCTCAATTACGAGTAGATTTCAGACCGTTTACGAGAACTGAAAGCACCGTAGTTTATCGACGTGCTTGTAGTCCAATGACTTCCGTTTCTAGTAACTCACCAGGAATTCTGTCATGGGAAGCCGGGATTACGAGTAAACCTCATACCCGGCATCCGTGGTCAATCTCTGCGCTCCTTGCGTTCTCTGCGGTTAAACCCTCTCCTAGCCTCCCTCAATGAACCGTTCTGCTCTCAAAAACTACGCCCCAAAAGCAAGGCTCGCTTTCATCCGCGCCGTCACGGAGCGAGCTGCGTTCTTCGGCCTCACGTCAAACCGCACCGAGCCAATGCAGGAGACGGGCGACGTGGTCATCATCGGCGGCAGGGCATTTCCGCGAGTAGTGGGCGAGCAGCGCAAAAAACTCCAGGAGCGCATCAACCAGCACGGCTTCGACCAGGTCATGGAGGCGATGGCCTACACCTGGTTTAATCGTTTCGTCGCGCTCCGCTACATGGAGCTGCACGGCTATCTGGACCACGGCTACCGCGTGCTTTCAGCTCCAGACACGGAGAATGGGAAGCATGGAGACACGGAGATGCCCCAGCTCTCCGCGTCTGACCGTCTCCGCGTCTCCGCGTCTTCTTCCTCCGCGTCTCCAGAGATTCTGATGCACGCCGAACACGTCACGTTGCCGGGGCTGGACGCGCAGCAGGTCATCAATCTCAAGCTCGACGGATCGCGGGAGGCCGAGCTTTACCGGGTGCTGCTGGTAGCCCAGTGCAATGCCCTGAACAAAGCCATGCCGTTCCTGTTCGAGAAGATCGCGGACGACACCGAACTGCTCCTCCCCGACAACCTCCTGCACTCCGACTCTGTCATCCGCAAGCTCGTTAACGAAATCAAGGAGGCCGATTGGCAGCAGGTCGAAATCATCGGCTGGCTCTACCAGTTCTACATCTCGGACAAGAAGGACGAGGTCATCGGCAAGGTGGTCAAGAGCGAGGACATTCCAGCCGCCACGCAATTATTCACACCCAACTGGATCGTCAAATACCTGGTCCAAAACACGCTCGGTCGCCAGTGGCTGGCCACATATCCCGACTCCCCGCTCCGCCAGCAGATGGAGTATTACATCGAGCCAGCCGAGCAGGCCGACGAAGTGAAGGCGCAACTCGTGGCCATCACTCCCAAGAGCCTCGATCCCGAAAAACTAACGCTGCTCGATGATGCCTGCGGCTCAGGTCATATCCTGGTCGAAGCCTACGACCTGTTCAAAGCCATCTACCAGGAGCGCGGCTACCGCAGCAAAGACATCCCCCGGCTGATCCTCCAGAAGAACCTGTTCGGTCTGGAGATTGACGACCGTGCCGCCCAACTCGCCGCTTTCGCTCTCTTGATGAAGGCCCGCGCAGATGACCGTCGCGTCTTTGCCGACCTCATCCAGACCAACGTTGTCGCCATTCAGGAGAGCAAGGGGTTGGAAACCCTCTTGACCCCCGATCCGGGTGCCGCCCCAGGCGCAGGTGAACTGCCGTTCTCCGACAGTGACCTGTTCCCTGACACACAAAAGCAGCTCACGCTAAACAGGCCCACGAAGGGCAGCCCGCTGGCAGCAGTTGAGTCGTGCCTGCGCGAACTCATCAACTTGTTTGAGCACGGCAAGACTTTCGGCTCGCTGATTCGCGTCCCGACCAACCTGGCCGCACAACTACCAACTGCCCGTCAGCACATCGAGACGATGATCGACACGGGCCAACTTTGGGAGCACCGCGTTGCAACGCTGTTGTTGCCGCTGGTAAAGCAGGCCGAGCTGCTGGCGAAGACTCATGATGCAGTGGTGACGAATCCGCCTTACATGGGAAGCAGATACTTCACGCCAATGCTCAAGGCGTATCTCAAGGCGCACTTCCCTGCTGGCGATGCTGACCTATGCACCGCGTTTCTGATTCGCGGCATCGACTCTCTGCATAGCGCCGGTCGCCTTGGCATGATTACGCTCCCGAACTGGATGTTCCTCCCTACCTTTGAAAGTCTTCGCCAGGAAATAACGGAGAAGTCCACCTTGGAGAAACTCACTCACAACGGGCGCGGAGTGTTTGGTGCCGACTTCGGGAGTTGCGCTTTCGTGATTTCAACGTTGCGGATTCAGCATTACCGGGCGACATGCCATCGTCTGTTCGATGTCGAGAGCTTTGTTCTGTCGAATGACGAGCTACCGGAACGCTTTCTCAGCCGCAAGCCCTTCCTGATTGATGTGAATCAACTATGCGAGATTCCTGGGCGTCCAATCGCCTATTGGATCGACCGCAATCTCCTGGACGCTTTCAGAACTGGACGGCCATTCGCACAATCGGCTCCGCCGAGACAAGGGCTTGCTACGGCAGATAATGACCGTTTCCTGCGACTGTGGGCGGAGGTCGATGTCACTCACATTGGCTGGGCAATCCCAGATCGCTCTACAGCACTTCAATCAAGGAAACGTTGGTTCCCATACAGTAAGGGCGGGAGTTTTCGGCGATGGTATGGCAACAACTACCTTGTGGTGAACTGGGCAGATGACGGTGAGGCAATTCGCAATTTTAGGGACGAGCAAGGAAAACCCCGATCCAGGGCGCAAAACACTGATTACTACTTCCGGGAGGCAATTACCTGGAGCCTGACCTCCGTCTCGCAACTTGGATTTGCTGCAAGATACCGGCCAGCAGGATACGTTTTTGACATCAACGGGATGTCTGCCTTCCCATCCTCCGACTTATATCTGTATCTCGCCCTGCTGAACTCCGACGTTGCCTGTGACGCTTTGAAAGTAATCAATCCCACATTTGCCTTCCAAGCCGGAGACATCGCTCGGATTCCACTTTTGCCCCCTGAGAACAAGGCCGATCTTGAGGCGAGCGCAAAGGAATGTGTGTCGCTGGCAAAAGAGGACTGGGACGCATCTGAGGTATCTTGGGATTTCACTGGTTGCTCAATGATGGGGGCTGACGTGAAGCGGCAGACGGTCTGTGAGACCTGGAATGCGTGGCGGGCACAATGTCAGACAAAATGGGAACGCTTGGTTGGGCTTGAGAACGCCATCAATTCAGCGTTCGATAAAGCATACTCCCTGGAGTCAAGCGGTGAGCAGGATGATTCCGCAGCCAAGCCTGTTTTGATGTTCAAGGCGGATCGTGAAATGGACCTTGTGTCCCTGGTCTCCTACGCCATCGGCTGCATGATGGGCCGCTACAGCTTGGACAAGCCAGGATTGGTCTATGCCCACAGCCGGAACGAGGGCTTTGACGCCAGCCAATACCAGACTTTCCCTGCCGACGCAGACGGCATCATCCCCATCACCGAACTCGCCTGGTTCCAGGACGACGCCACGGAGCGGTTCGTCGAGTTCATCACCAAAGCCTGGCCACGCGAGCACCTGGAGGAGAACCTCAAGTTCATCGCCGACAGCCTCGGCGCGAACCGCGACGAACATCCCCGCGATACCATCCGCCGTTACCTGAGCCAGAATTTCTACAAAGACCACCTGCAAACCTACAAGCGCCGCCCCATCTACTGGCTCTTTTCCAGCGGCAAACAGAAGGCGTTCTCGTGCCTGGTCTATCTGCACCGCTACCACGAAGGCACGCTGGCGCGGATGCGGACGGAATACGTGATCCCGCTCCAGGGCAAGCTGTCCCACCGGATCGAGCAGTTGGCCGGTGACATCGCCGCCGCCACGTCCACGTCGCACCGCCGTAAGCTGGAGAAGGAGCGCGAGACCCTGGTAAAGCAGCACACCGAACTCGTCGCCTTCGATGAGAAGCTCCGCCACTACGCCGACCAGCGCATCGCCCTGGACCTCGACGACGGCGTTAAAGTGAACTACGGCAAATTCGGCGACCTGCTGGCCGAAGTGAAGGCGGTGACGGGAGGAACCGAAGAATGAAGACGCGGAGATACGGAGATGGGGAGACGCGGAGAGATTGAGATATGGCGAATATCAGGACATTTCGGGAGTTGATTGTTTGGCAAAAGTCGATGGATGCCGCCATGCAAATATTCGAGGTCACTGGGAAGTTTCCTGAACGGGAAAAGTATTCGCTGACGGATCAAATCCGGCGGTCCTCGCGGTCGGTGCCAGCCAACATTTCGGAGGCGTGGCGCAAACGGCGCTACCCAGCGGCTTTTGTCAGCAAGTTGAACGATGCGGAGGGCGAAGCCGCCGAGACGCAAACCCACATCGAGATCGCCCTGCGCTGCGGATATGTGGATAATTCGCTATCGGCCAGACTCGACAGCCTCTACGAGGAAGTCTTGGCCATTTTGGTAACAATGGCCGCGCATCCGGAGAAATGGTGCATACGCAAGTGAAGACACGGAGCAGACTGAAGACGCGGAGACGCGGAGACTGTGAGACACGGAGAATTGAATTTCTCCGCGTCTCCGCGTCTCCCCATCTCCGTGTCTAAAAGGCTATGGAACTATCCCAAGTCAACGCCGCCCTGAACCGCCTGTTCCACGAGCAGGGCAAGCGGATCGTGTTCTGGAACGACCCGCAGCGCGAGTTCGAGGACACGCTGGCCGCGCTGGCGGTGCCGGACATCAAAGTCGTGCGGCTCGACCAGGACGGCGCGTTGGCGGTCAAGATTCGCGTCGAACGGGAAGACCCCACGGGCCGCTACCTGATCTACGCGCCCGCGCCGGAGCCGGATTACGATGACGACTGGCTCCTGGACATCCGGCTTTACAGCCATACGTTCCGCGCCGACCGGGCCTCGATCATCCTCGATGAACTCGGCCTGGCCAACCAGGCGCTCCGTGCTCACATCGAGGAGCGGAAGAAGTTTTTCGACAACAAGGAGCGGTTCAAAAAGCTCCAGGCCCTGGTCTCGCCACAGGACACGGAGCTGGACCTTGACCGGAAGATGCTGGCGGTGCTGGTGCGGGCCGATCAGCCCGACATGTTCACCATCGTCCTCGCGCTCTTTCATTCGTTGGCCGGGTTCCCGGTCAGCGGCGTCAGCTACACCCAGGTCCGGTCGAAGCCAGGGGTGTTGCGCGAAGGCGACGGTCCCGCCGAGCCGGAGGACGAGTTGCTGCTCCATGACAAAGGCGAGCCTGATCTTGGCACCCCTCCTCCCGCTTGGGATATGGTCGCCAAACTGGGCCTCGACAGCGCGTTCTGGCACATGGTCAAGACCACCTTCGGCTACACCGAGGACACGCCCACCCTGCGGAACCTCCTGATCCGCCTGCTGCTGACCGATTACGCTCACCACCTGAACGGTGGGCTTCCGACTTCTTTGCAGCACTTGGTGCTCCCGCCAACCTCCCGGCAGAACGTGGTCGCCTGCCTCTCGCACTGGCGGGATAGCGCCAGCCGTGGCAGCAACTACGACCGGCTGTCCGAGATGGTCGCCGACATCCTGAAGCTCGATTCGCACTTGGACAGCCTGGACATTGACGCCCTGCTCACCGTGATGACCTTCCTGCCGGTCGAGAAGGCCATCGCCCGTAGCCTGCGAGATCGTGTCCGACACACCGCCGACAGCATCAACGCCGAGGACATCCGTAAGATCGCGCAGCGGCGGCAGGATGGCCACTGGGCTTCGCTGGGCGTCACAGGGTTGCCCACGGTGCCCCGAAAAGCCCTCCACGCGGTCTATGACGCCCTGGTCGCGGCGGCAGACTTTTTTGCCCTGCGAAACCAGTATCGCGGCCAGTTCGACTTTGCCGATGCCAAGGCGATGTATCGCGCCTACGAGACGGAGCTTTATCGGTTCGATCAGTTGTATCGGTATTTCTGTGAAACCGCCGACCTGGCCGAGGCCGAGGGCTGGGGCGTGCTCAAACCGCTTCGCCAGGAGCTGGAAGCGTGCTACGGCACCTGGTTCGTGACGACGACGGCGTTGACCTGGGGCAAGTTTGTTGATCCGGCGCACGGTCAGAGCCTGCTGAGGAACTGGCAGATCGAGAAAGTGCGGGGCCAGCAGGAGTTTTTCGCCAAGCAGGTGCTGCCGCGCCTGGACAAGGCCGCAGGCCGCAAGGTCTATGTCATCATCAGCGATGCCTTCCGCTACGAGGCCGCGCAGGAGTTGACCCGCGAGCTGAACGGGAAATACCGGTTCGAGGCGGAGTTGACCTCACAGCTCAGCGTGTTGCCGTCCTACACCGCCCTCGGCATGGCCAGCCTGCTGCCACATCAGACGCTGGCCTACAAGCCGACTGGCGAAGTCCTGGTGGATGGCAAACCGTCGTCTTCACTGGCACAGCGCGATGAAATCCTGGCGGCGGTCGAGGGCGTCGCGGCGAAGGGCGAAGACCTCATGGCCCTGAGCAGGGATGCCGGACGTGAGTTCGTTCGGGAGAAGATGGTGATCTACGTCTATCACAACACCGTGGATGCCACGGGGGATTACGTGCCGACCGAGGGCAAGACCTTCGAGGCGGTGCGGAAGGCCATCAACGAGATCGCCAGCCTGGTCGGTCACATCATCAACAATCTGAACGGCAGCCAGGTGCTCATCACGGCGGATCACGGTTTCCTGTTCCAGGAATCCGCGCCTGAACCCACCGACAAGAGCGCCCTGGCAGATAAACCAGACGGCACGGTCGTCGCCAAAAAGCGTTATCTCCTGGGCCACAAACTACCGGAACACGACGGCACTTGGCACGGGTTCACATCGGCGACGGCCAGTGCGGAGGGCGACATGGAGTTCTGGATTCCGAAGGGAGTGAACCGGTTTCACTTCACCGGGGGTGCCCGGTTCATCCACGGCGGGGCAATGCTCCAGGAGGTTGTGGTGCCGGTCATCCTGGTAAAAGAGGCGCGTGGCAGGAGCCTGTCTGGCAGTAAAACCAAGCAAGTTGCCGTTCACGTCCTGGGCACCAACCACAAAATTACCACGCCACGCCATCGGTTCGAGTTGCTCCAGACCGAGGCGGTGACCGACCGGGTGAAAGCCATCACGCTGAAAGTAGCGATTTACGACGGGGACGAAGCCGTCACGAACATCGAGACGGTGACGTTCGACAGCACCTCCGACAACATGAACGAGCGGAAGAAGTGGGTGTCGCTTGTGCTGTTGGACCGGCAATACGACAAAAACAAGCCTTACCGCCTGGTGCTCCGGGAAGCCGAGACCGGCATCGAGCAGCAGAGCGTTGAGGTCACCATCGACAGGGCCTTTACCAATGATTTTTGACCACAAGACCCCACAGCCCCGCGGAACCAGGAGTCAAAGTCTCTATTGATCACAAAACCGTTCTAACACTCGACGATACACTCAATATGAAAGACCCTTACAAGGATTACGAAAAAGCCTGCGCGCAGATTCGCCAGGAAAACGCGCAGTTGCTCGATGATTTTGTCGCCCTGCTGCGCGGACAGAGAGCAAAGAACGCAAAGAGCGCATAGAAAGGAATGGGTGATGATTCCAAGCCAAAGAACTCAATCACCCGCCGGGTGAAGGGAAGACTTATGCCATCCATTCATAACTATTTGTCTTTGCGATCTTTGCGGTTAAATCAACTGCCGAATCTAGGTTGAAGTCTCTTTTTGCTATGACACCGAATATTGATCCGCGCAGTGATGGACGGAACCTCGACGACCTGCTGAACCAGCATTTTGCTGGCCGGGTCGTTCGCAAAGACCTCACCAAGCTGGTGAAAGAGGGCGCGAACGTGCCCGTTTACGTTTTGGAGTATCTGCTCGGCTCGCACTGCGCCACGAACGACGAGCAGGTGATCCAGGACGGGTTGAAGACGGTGAAGCGCATCCTGGCGGAGAACTACGTCCGGCCCGACGAAGCCGAGAAGGTGAAGTCTATCAT
>Ga0194044_10000676_pt1 | contig 17088 bp, 14 predicted proteins | sample JunL4417m_MetaG_FD_155460 | JGI IMG/M metagenome (GOLD analysis project Ga0194044, IMG submission 155460) | Anoxic zone freshwater microbial communities from boreal shield lake in IISD Experimental Lakes Area, Ontario, Canada - Jun2016-L442-17m | ecosystem: Environmental > Aquatic > Freshwater...
GTATAGCTTATTTTACCCAGCAAGGCAAACCCGAATTGCCCATTATTCAGCCTCGCTTTGATACAGTATCAGCTCCACCAAGAGCACGAAGGCGAGCCAAAGCAGGCCAACCCACCAGAGGAGGACACGAAATTGTTGGAGGAGCAAAAGCCCGATCACGAGCATGGCGAGCAACACGCCCCAGCGATTCAGGCGTCGTCGTATTCTATCGAGGATGGTCCCGTCTTCCTGCCGACTCGCAACTTCACCCAGCCAACCGACACTGGCATAGAGCGCCAACCCAAGCGCTCCATAAAAAGCCAGCCATGCCTTCAATCCAAACGCCGTCGGGTCGATCATCGCGATCACACCAATCCACCCTGCGAGTGAGAAAAGAAACAACCATTTCTTCCACGAGAACGATTTTTTTGTTTGAGGATGCATAAAAATTCTTAAAATTATTTTTTTGAAGGAAGTCCTCTCTTACCTGTCTTTGCGAGGGCGTACTCGCCCGTGGCAATCCCCTTCTCAAAAACACAAAACCTTCCTTTCTAAAAACGAGATTGCCGCGCTTCGCTCGCAATGACAGAAGACTGAGCTTTACTTCCAAATAAAACACTCTTCTTAGTATAGCAAACTTTCACAATTCCTCATGGCAGCTTGATTGACACTCGACCCAAAAGCATGCTAACCTAGCTTGTCAGGGTTCTTTCACATCTTGCGAGAATGATTCTGTGTCTTTTTGATGAAAAATCATCTACCTAAGGACGCGGAATCCATTTTCACAAAACATCAGGAGCTTCATCATGAAAAAATTTCAAGCAATACAATATACTCTCCCAGCAATAATTGCCGGAGGAGTAGCTGTATTAATGGTTTTAGGTACTGGCTTTATTCTTCTGAGCTATACCACCTTAAACTTATTATGTTACAAAGTCGCAGCGACAATTGGAGGCATTGTCACTGCCATCGTAGGGGTTCGTGCCTACCGCCTCTGCAAAAAAGAAACGGCAGTGAAACCGCCTCCAGAAACGCCTCTAGAAGAATTAGAATTACTAGAGACACTCGCGAATGAATCTAACGAGTACGGGTTCTTATAATTTTATATAAATGGGAATCAAACCAAGAGATATTAAATCCTCAAAAACGAGGTACAAAAATCGCCATCAATTAATATACTATTGATTGGCGATTTTTTCATTCAAGCAGAACTCTTCTACTTTACGCTCGCGAAACATACGTCCCGCGCTCGGTGTTGACGATCACGCGGTCACCCTCCTTCACGAAGAGCGGTGCACTCACCTGCAACCCCGTCTCGAGCGTGAGTGTCTTCTCCGCACCACTCACCGTATCGCCCTTGATACCCGGCGGCGCATCGGTCACGAGGAGCGTCACTTTGGCCGGCAATTCAATGCCAATCGGCAGACTATTCCAATTGAGCACCACGAGTTCGGTTCCTTCGAGCAAGTAATATTTCGCATCGCCAATCGTCTCTTTGGACAGAGTGAATTGGTCATAACTTACCATATCCATAAACGCGAATCCCTCGCCCTCACGGTAGAGGTACTGCGCCTTGGACTTGGCTACATCGGCATCCTCCACCTTTTCCGACCCCTGGAAGGTCTTGTCCAATACATTGCCCGTCAAAAGATTTTTCAACTTCGTCCGCAAGACCGCCCCTGCCCGCCCCGTCTTGGAGTGTTCATGATACAGCACCGCGTAGGGTTGCCCCTCCACCACGATGTGTTTCCCTGTTTTGATATCGCTCAGATTTAACATACAAAATATAATATTTCTTGAAATAAATAACACTCGCTACTTCAAAAAAATCGATCTAAGATGTCTTCGGGCAACTTTGGTTCGTACTCGGACCACGGGCGCCCGGGGACATACTTGGATCGATTTTACAAACTCTCTAAAAACAACCGCTTATCCTTACTTGATCACGTACGGGATCAAACCCATAAACCGGGCGCGCTTGATAGCTGTCGCCAGATTACGCTGATGCTTGGTGCTCAAACCGAACTTCTTGGGAGGATAAATCTTCCCCTGAGAGTTGAGAAATCGACGCAAAAAATACGCGTCCTTGTAATCGATATTTTCCAACTTGCGACTAAATATGCTGCTCTTGATGTCCATAACAATAAAATGATAATAATTTCTAAAAACGATACTCTTTCACTTTTTTAAGGCTTCCGTATTTGGCTTTGACACACTCTCACTGCCGTCGCAGTGAAAACCTTACATTAAGAGAAACCTTATTGCTGAGCCTGTTGGTGCGTCACTTTCATTTTCTGAAACCAACAGTTGCGTCGGCTTGAGAGGGTGGCACAAGGCGAATGCGGAGGCCAAAGAATGATGAAAAAAACTAGAATGGCACGTCCTCGATCCGAATATCTTCCTTCTCGTCATCGAGATTAATCGTCGGAATCTCCTCAATTGGCATTTCCTGCTTCGGAGCCGGTCGCTGTGGCACGGCATTCCCGGTTGGTTGCGCCGCGCGTGGAGCACTCGGAGCATATCCGCCGCCCTGCTGTTGACCGCCACCGGCATTGCCGCCGCCCTGTGACTTGGCGCCCATCTGCAAATTGTCAGCCACAATTTCCGTCGTCCGCCGCTCGATATTATTCTTATCGGTATAGGTTCGCGTTTGCAAGCGACCCTCGACGTAACATTCCTGCCCCTTCACGAGATACTGTCCAGCGATTTCCGCCAAACGCCCCCAGAGCACGACATTGTGAAATTCAGTCTGCTCCTTGCGCTGATTATCCTTATCCGTCCAGTAGGAGTTCGTTGCCATTGAGAGACTTGCCACCTGCTTGCCAGTGCTCGAAGTGCGGACTTCTGGATCCTTGGTCAGACGCCCCACCAAAACCACTTTATTCACATTCATATATTTGTGTTTACAGATTTAACACTTCGTCGAGTTTCTTGTCGATTTCCTCTTCATCCAGAGTCGCTTCTTTTTTCTTGCGGGTCACACGCTTCTTCGGTGCTTCTTCCTCTGATTTTTTCTCCTCTTTCACTGCTTCTACTTTTTCTGCTTTTTGCCCCACCTCTTTTTCTTCGACAGCTTTCTTCTTCGCTTTCGGCGCTTCTACTTTTTTCTCTTCTTTCTTTTCAACAACTTCTGCTTTCTCTTTCACTTCTTCTTTGACAACTGCTTTCTCTTCAACTGTTTTTAACGCTTCTTTCGGAGCAACCGCTACCTCGGGCTTGTGTGCCAATCGAGCATCGAGCGCCTGTTCGCGAACCTGTGTCTCACTCGGCTGTGGCTGGCGATCACCACGACGATCATCACGCCGGCCCGGACGCGGGATCTGCGGCACCATCTCCCGTTCTCCGAGCGCCGGCAAACCCTCCGCGCGAACGATAATATGACGTAACACACCCTTGTGCAATTCCAATTGTCGAGATAATTCGGAAATAATACCCTCCTTGTCGGTTTTCTTGCGCTCATCGGCATCCGGCATGGTGAATCGCTTAGCGATATATACCGCCCGCGTTTCCTTCTTGATCGCGTACGCCAACTTGCGCCGCTCGACCATCTCCTCGGCCAACCAGGTACCTCCGGCCGCTTCGACCAAACCCTTCACTTCTTCCTGAATCTGCGGTAATTGGGACTCATCCTTCTCGCCCACCGCGTAAAACACTTCGTATTGCAAAGCCATACTGATATATCACATCAACAAATAAATTAAACTTCCCTAAAATAAAAACGCTCAACAGAGAAAAAATCCTCCGATTGAACGGTATATTCCCTCCTCTCTCGGAAAAGCTTCCAAGCGGGAGAAATCTGGACTTTCTCAATTGTTTTTACAGTCTAGCACGACTCTTCTTCCTTGGCAAATCACACCCCCCGCACCGCCACCACCTTCCCATTCTGGAGCGTGATACCTACTTTCTTCTGATTGCCGAGGTTATCGTATGCGATGACGTAGACTACTCTCGGATATCGATCGAAGCCACTTGGTCGCGTATAGGTATACTTCAGTTCGGATCCGACGACTTTCTTGGTGCGATACTTGCCATCAGTGGAGAAAACCATAGCTTTAATGCCACTGGCATCCCGAGCATGAGCGAGGATGAAGAGGCTTCTGTTTTTGTTGGTGGCTGTGGTGCCTACTCTCGGAGCATCGATGGTGATGAAGGGAGCGGTGGTTTCTCCGGCCTTGTGTTTAATATGATAGCCGATCTTACGCTTGGGGGTCGTGTCTTTTTTCTTGCTGCTGCCCTTATCGCTTTTGTTGTTTGATGAAGCGGCAACATTGGAAACGGTGACGGTGATAGAGCTTGAGGTGGTCGTGAGATTGGATGCATCTCGGGCGATGGCCGTCAGGGTGTGTGTTCCGTTAGTTGTCTGGGTCGTATTCCAGATGATGCTGTACGGGGCGGTCGCGACTTCGGCTCCGAGGTTGGTACCGTCGAGTTGGAATTGAACTCCGGCAACATCAATATTGTCAGCGGCATCGGCAGAGACCGTGATCGTCGTACCGTAGACGGTTGATCCTTCTGTTGGACTGGTCAGGGTGATGGTGGGGATGGTTGTATCCAAAGTAATAGCCTGGGTCAGATCACTGGTAGTATTCCCTCCTCCGTCTTTAAATCTGACATACACGGTTTTAGATCCATCACCACTCGTTAAAGTGTGGGCCTGAGACGTGACACAGTCCGTCCAGTTGGTGGGAGCGGCACTATTGCCATAGGCCATCTGAACCGGAGTCCAGGCATCGGTGGGACAGGTGATATTGAGAGTGACTGCGGTGATATTGGTCTGTGAGGCACCGCTATTGATGGTGAAGGCGGCTCCGGTGGGGGCAAGCGCATCAATGATATAGGTCTTGGTTTGGAAGGTCTCCGTATTGGCGTTCAGGTCGGTGGAGAAAAACTTGAGCGTGGTGGTGGACGGAATACTAATAACTCCCGAGTATTGAGTTGAGCTGGTGGTTGGGTCGGTACCGTCCGTCGTGTAGTAGGTCTTGTCACACCCGACACCGGCACCGTCATCACAGGTGAGGGTGACGGATTGGGTCGTCGTGTAATTGCCTTGCGCGGGAGAGGCTGTAGTGGTGATTGGTGCATATACTTCCAAAACCGCATAACCATAGGTATTACTGCCCGTTGTAGACAAAGCTAATGTTCCATCACCAGAAACATTGCTCTGTGGTGTTTGTATATTAGCCGAATCAATAACTTTTACATTCCATCCGGCAAATTGCGATGGCAATGTAGTAACATCACTCGTTGCGCTTCTGTGATAATCAACATAAACAAGTTCATGTCCGTTTAGATTATTCCAATAAGCACTTTTGCCTATATCATACGAGGTTGGATCAATAAATTGTCTGTAAGCATAAGCATCGTAAGTCGTATTATTTATTACTCCCGTTCCTCCATCCATTACGGGATATGTTTTCTTGCTCGTGTAAATCCACCAACAACCGCTAGCGTATGTGGTAGCACAAGTCCTATTGCTTGCTGCGGTACTGCCGTACGGGCTATAACCAAAAGCAAAACCTATATCATAATTGCTGTCAGTATTTTTCTTTAAGAAAATAATTTGTCTATCGGGTGGATTATTAACATCATCAATATATGTACTGTTAAAACTAATTTGACTAGCTGGAGCTGTATCAAAAAGTTGAGTAGCTTTAAAATCATATCCACTTACCGGTTTAGTTTTAGGAATGTAATAATATTGATGATCATACGCAGGAGCTGTCATAGCGCCAACTTGTATAATACCAAAATATCCTAAATTAATTGGGCGCAAAACAGTATATGTCGAATGTACGACGGTCCTTCCAGCAGTAGCACGAAAAACATTTTTCACGTGCAACCAAACACCGGTCGCATCATTCCAAACAAAAGGATTATTTGTCCTATTTATTGTTGATGGATCAATCACGTCAAATTCTTCGGACATATCAACATAACTTGCGTAACCGCTCGATCCGCTGCTTGCCTCTGTAACTCCATCCACCAAAATATGATTAACAATATTTTTAACCGCGGGAAATTGTTGTACGGTTATTTGAGAAGTTATAGTTATGCTTCCCTGATGTGTTCCGCCACTCACCCATGTCAAAGTTGTTCCGGAAATAGACAATGCATAAGTCCATGGCGAACCCGATGGTATTGAATAAAGTGTTATTGTTTCCGTCCCACTTCCGGAAACCCCTGCAATCACAAATTGATGACCTCCGCTGTCTTGCCAAACGCTTCCAATATCACTACTAGTTTTATCCGTGGTTGCAGTAATCACTGGTGAATTCAATCCATGATTAGCCGTAAAATAACCTACATTTGCGGTATTGATTGGTGTAGCATCGTCACCGGCACTAGCCAGAAAAGTACCGGCCATATAGTCTGTAATGGTATTGGGAGTTGAACTATTTATGAGATAAGTACTGCTAAAATTAAAATTATTATTATTTGTGAGACCAAAAGTGCTGTACTTTTGTGCAATATCTTTATTGCTTGAAATTGATCCTCTTACCCAGGTGTTATTGCTGTTTACAATGTAATAAACATCGCCAGCAGTAGCGAGACTTTGGCAAACACTTGTGCTTGTCCCCGAAGAATTAACCGCATAAGCGGTATATGAATATTGTGTAACACTAGATAGGCCTGTTACTACTTTTGAATACGCACCAGTACTATAACTTCCTCCGGTATCTTTTGGATTTTGGATAATACTACCAAAACAAGCACTTCCATTATAAAGATTGAATCCTCTTTCGGATGGATTTATGCCACCAGTCGCTATTATATTCCCATTGAGCGTCGCACTTATTTTTGTTATTGAACTCGCAGCTTGAGCAGAAACAGTTAGAGGTGAAGGGGTAATTGTCCAATATGTATTATTACCTGAATCAATGGAATTGGTCGCTACGATTGGCGTGGCTACAATAGTATTGTTTGAATCCTGAATATCAGCAAAGTCAACGGTGCGCGTTCCATTTGGCGTAATATTCCATTGATGTGTCGGACTATCAGATCGCAAAGATAAAACATTTCCACCTGAACCAGTTAGGGTTAATGCGTTGGATATCGTTTGTGTTGCACCATTTGCGAAAGTTAGTGTTCGATTAGCACTACTAGCGGAAGCAGACAATTGATAGAAAGTGTTTGAACCTGTAATTGTTTGACTACCACTGCCGCTCAATGTAACCAATGAATTATTTCCAGTAAATGTTCCGGAATTTGTCCAATTACCAACAACACTAACGGGGTAATTTGAACCGCTGGTATCAAAAGTTTTACCAGAATCAATTGTTAAGTTACCAGAAAGCGCTAAACTACCACCAAGAATTGTATTGCCGGATGCCTCAAAATTATTTAGTGTTTGCGAATTAGTCGTCAAAGTTTTTCCATTCCCGTTCATTATGACCGTTGTCGCTCCTGGCGAAAGCGTACCGGCAGACATTGTGAAATTACCGCCTATGGTAGGATTATCACTCAAAGTTAAAGTACCCGATGAACTATGAGTTAAATTGTTGAGAGATTGTCCGGCAGATGTTAGAGAATTTGTTCCAGTCATTACCAGTGTACTTGTACTCGCAGTAACATTAATACCAGTAAAATTTATGTTGCCCGAAGAAGTGATTGTTGAGCTTCCCATGTCGACGATATTGGCAGTACCTGTGGCAGTACGTTGAATTCCGTTTATAGAATGCAATAAACTACTACCAAATTTAATACAAAAATTTGAGTTAGATGTTCCTATGTAAATAATACCGGCAGTCAAAGCGGAAGCACCCATATCCAGGTAGTTTGTTGGGGTTCCTGTTGTTGCGGGGTTGAAAACCGTAATTCCGTTATTACCAAAATTAAAATCGCCTGTTGCCGTTAAATTTCGCAAATTATTGAGATTTATAGACACACTAGCAAAATTATTTGGTAGTGTGAATGCTTTTTGAGTAACATTAGCTCCGCTAACGGTATAATAAAAAGCTCCCAACGCCGAACCTATATTAAGATTGTTCACTGTCAATGAATCGTTTGTAGTATTATACAAATATAAATTCTGACCGGCTCCGTTAATCGTACCCGGGCCCATGGTTAGAAACCCTCCACCAACCGTTCCAATCCAAACAGCACCAGTCATGGTAGTAGTAACCCCTGAGCCTGCGATAACAAGTTGTTTAAAATAATTACCTGATTGTGGATTACTAATATTCCCACTCGCTCCTTGTGTCCAAATTCCCGTGGAGATAAGTCTGCTAGCGGTACTGGTTATTAAAATATTCCCATTCACTGTGACAGAGTGTCCGCCATCATTAATAGCAACACTCGTTGCCGATGCATTAAAACTAGCAACAGTAATTGAAGCCGGATCAATGGTTGCTGTTCCTGAACCCGAGCTTGCATCAAAAACCACACTGTCTGTAGCTAAAGGCGCATTGGGAGCTGAGCTTGAGGGACTATTACCGGAATTCGTACTCCAATGGTTCGTATAATCAGACCAATTTCCTGTTCCGCCATACCAATAATACGTTGCGGCATCTGCCTTCGCCCCGAATCCCAGTCCAAAATAAAAAACCAGAACCACGAAAATCCCGACGCGTCGGGACTCGTGGCGAGGACTTGCAAAAAACATCTTCCGCCGAAAATTGAAAAGGGTGGTGAGTTTTAATTTTCGAGCGCCTTTAACTCTCTCTCTCTCTCTCTCTGGATTTCATCGGTTTTTGTTCGAAGCATAATTGATTTACTGTTTTTGAAGCGTAAAAAATCTTTATCAAAGTCATTCAAGCTACCACACTCTGTTGTTTCTTGAGAAAAACAATATCCGCCTTCACTTCCTTCATATCATCTTTGAGTATATGCACATCTTCATAGACCGAATCAACCTGGTTTTGCGTCCGAAAATCAATTTGATCAATCTTCTGCTCCACTCGAACCAAATTCGTTTTTATCTCAGCGACATCAATTTCGACACTATCAATCCGTCGCTCGACATGCTCAAAGCTTTTTCCGACCACGATAGCAAAATCATCGATCTTTTTTTCGATTTCTTCTTTTACGATTGCCCTGGTTTCTTCTCGCACAATTGCTCGGGTTTCCTCCTGCACGATTGTTCGGGTTTCTTCTTGCACGATTGCCCGAATTTGTTGTAGATCTTCTTTGTTCATAGTTTTATCATTCATTACCATACGCTCATTCTATCAAATAATTTTTCATCAAGCAATTCATCATTTCCCTCACTAGTTATTCTCATACCCGGCGGCGAGGCTGAGGACATTCTTCGCATACGCCTCACACTTCGTATTCCAATAAGGAGAACCCGGGCCTCCGCAATAATAAATCTTAGCGGCGTTTTTCTCACCACTTTTACTCGTCGCACCGGCTTTGGCGAGCTTGATGGCCATACCCACCACGCCGTCGGTGACACTCCACGGATCCGGCGGATTGTGTCCGGTCATTGAGGCGATTTTTGACTTATATCCCAACCACGTGGTCGGCATAAACTGCGCGATACCCATCGCCCCACCATACCCATACCCAGGTGAACATGAAATCTTTTTCTTATTCACATCATAGCCCAATTCATCCATAATCTGCTTAAAGGCGGTTTTGTCAGCCGGCTTCACTCGAGTATTCTTATACAAACACCCGCCAGTAAATCGCCCGAGACCACTCTCCTGTGTCAACTCACCGAGGATGAACGCCGCACGCACACCGGTTGCCTTGCTCGCGATCTTGGCGGCCTGTTTCACATCATCCGTCGATACGACCATACCCAGCAAACTCGACAAGTCGCTCTGCAGTTTTGCCAGCTTCTTCTGCAAATCGGCAATAGTCGCTGCCTGCACTTGGACATCCTGCGCCGTCTGTTGCTGATCCACCACCAACGATTGTTTCTGATCGATCGTGTCACTCAATACCGCGAGGTGTTCATCTTTAATGTCCTCTAATTGAGACTTCTCAGTCACTCGCTGATTCTGCAAATTTTGAATGTCAGCAATCATCCTCTGCATCTTCTCTTGGAGCGTCGTCAAATTATCCCCCTCACCACTCACGGCCGAGAGATTTTCATTGCTCAGGAGCACTCCTGTTACAGGTGACTGCTGCGTGAAGTATATGTCCCGCATCAGTTCACCGAGGATATCTGTCTTCAGATCCAGTTGTTGATCAAGCAATTGTACCTCCAATTCCTTGCGCTTAATCGTATCAGTCGTCAGACTGATCGTCTTTTGGGTCTGATTGATCGCCACAAGCGTCGTTGAGATCGATTGGTTGATTTGGCTCAAGTTCTGCTCCAATGCCGCTTTTTTCTTGTTGGCCTGCTCGATTTTTTTTTGAACACTATTGATGTCGCTCCGAATATCCGTCGCATCCGATTGCGCCAACACGAAACCGAATGGCACCAAGACCAACAATAAAACCACTAGTATTTGTTTTTCGATAGCCATAGGCTTTCCCTCTATAAGTAAAAACTTCCTCTTCAAACACATACCTCCTATTTTATCTCAGTATACCACACCGTCAAAATAAAAACCCCTCCAGTGGGGTTTTTATTTTTTTCAATATATCGCGACCGGTTTTATGGGGCAGATTCACTCCAATTGGAATTACAGTTCTTTAAACCAGCGAGTGCTGGACACGCACCACAACTATTCGTATCCGTTTGTTGTATGATAGCTCCTTGGCACACATTGTTCGGATCAACACCGCCGTCCGGCTTGCATTGCTCCCTACAAGGAACAATTACAGCAACCGTTTTCGTATATCCGGTAACACTGGCGGTAATCGATCCCTTACCACCTATTCCTTGAGGTGAAGCCAGTGTTTCTAATTCATTCGTCGGTGCTAGCGTAAGACTCGTGGTTGGCAGGGTCGATGTCCAGTGTGGCGAAGTACCGGTATTCGTGTCAAGATTACACAGAGTATCGGTATTAAGACAAGCAACGAGGGTTGTATCCATAGTCAATGAACTATCAGCAACCAACTGCTCGCCGCTATTACAACTTCCCTTGCAAATGGTCAGATTCTTAACAGTTCCAGCAGCCTCTTGAACAACGATGCTCTTAGAGGTCATACCGCCATCCCCGACACACGACAGATTGAAGGTCACATCATCCCCTCCGGCATACGCTTTCGACTCAGTACCACCCTTGATATCTTTTGGGCCACTCCATCCATCGGAGGCCATACAGGTTTTCGCGTTCTTCACATCTTTCCAAGCAAGTGAAAGATTGGTATTTTTCACTGCCTTGATGAGAGCATTTTTCGAACCGTTTATCGAAAAAGTAAACTCTGGTTTGGGCACGTTTTGAGATGGGATATCTTTCACGAAATACGGAATATACACAGTTGCTGCACCAGTAGGAAAATACATGAATGGACGTGAGTTCATGAGAAGATCAAACCGTGCCATGTGTTTTCCTAAAAAATCCGGTGTAACTAACGGATAACTTTTTGATTTCACCGGATCAGCCGAACCAAATTCCAACTCAGGATCAGCCAAGGCGGTCGTCTCTCTCAGATACACTTTGGCGGACGAGCTATTAATATAAGCGCCATTACTGCATTTCGGCTGAGTCACAACTACCGAGACATTCATTGAATCCCCCAGCGTATAAACTGGTTTATCCAAGTTATAGGTAAAGGTCACCATGGCAACATGACTTTTATTGCTGCATCCTCGACTGTCAAAAAAACATATTTGTGATTTTAAGGTTATCGTATCTGCTTTTGCCTCTCCCGCAAGAAATCCAAATCCAAGAAAAAGAAAGAGCAATAACAATTGGGCATTCTTTCGTTTTCGGATAGTCACCAAGACGATAAGCGAAATTACCAGCAGTACCACTACGATACCAGAAACTATTTTTATTTGTGTGAGATTGTCTGCGGGTTGATCTTCTTCATTCGATGCCAGTGCTACGGCTTGTTTGGGCTTATCGGAAGCGCTTCTCGTTAGCGCAGTCACTTCATCTAACGTAGTGTTGTTATCCGCGTTTATCAATTTCGTATGAATGTTTGGGTACGCACATTCTCTTGAGATTGTAAAAGCGAGTATCTGTTGGATTTCCAATCCCGAGGGAATTTCCTTTTGCAGAGGCTCTGCACAAGAAGTTCCGCTCTCATCCGTCAATGTCGCCTGAATTTTGAAAGTACCGATCGCTGTTCCACCCGACACCAATCTCGAACCCACAAATCCATCAGCCGCACCCGAATACGTCACCGTTACAAGCGCGGTATCACCCGCCACGTAGGCGCTCTTGTCTATTATCACATTGGAGAGTGTCCCACTCGCGCCCTGCAACACATAGTGTGCGCGACTCACCCCCAAAATTTGCTTCGTTTGAGTCTGAATAAAAGTCACCTTCACATCGTAGGCCTGAGGAGTAGCCGCTTTAGGTAAGGCAATCGTCACCGCTTTCGTCTCATTGGCTTGGAGAGAAATCGAGTCCGAATTCACCGGTGTCGTCTCAACAATCACCCCTGAAAAAATATTTCTCCGATAGGTCGTAAATTGAGGCGAAAATTCGAGTACACCACTGGTCGGATTCTGTATTTGACATGCCAATTGCAATGTCTCACTCGGAGCTATATCAATGCCCTCATCCAATATATATGTCTTTTGATCCGCGGCACCGACTATCGAGAGCTTGCAATCAGACACATTGAGCAATGGGACAGACTGACTCTTGATAGTTATTTTTCCGGCTGACTGAAAACCAAGCAGTAAACCCGATGCGTTATTCGCAAAAACATCCACCGTATAATCCCCACCCGAAAGATAGTCCGGGAGAGTGAAGGTGAATGTCTTATTGACAATTTGATCGGTTCCCAATGAAACCATCTCCGGAGCGACAAAGACCTCTGGCAAAACGCCCTTCGTCGGATCGGTATCAGCCTTATTCACCTCTACTCCATAGGTGATGTTCGGCTGAACGCTATCCCTATTCGAAAGCTGGAAAGACGCGGTGACTGTTCGGTCCTGTTGTTTTTGAATAGCAGCCTGATAAATGTTGACTGTGGCAACAACCACACTACTTGGGACAAGACTTGTCGGTTCGCTTTGAGCTGGATTGTTTTGTAATTGTTTTGCAAATGCCGCTTTTTGAGCGGGAGTCATTTGGTCAAACGCTTCGGCAGATGGCTGTAAAGGAAGTGGGGCGACCCTCCTCTGGGCAAATGTGCTTGGAGCGGCAAATACTGCGACCAAGGAAAAAATAATAAAAAAAATCTTGTATTTCATACTTCTTTATATTATTTTATTACATTCTATTTAAAATCCCCCTTTTAATTTTAAGGGTACTCCTATTTATTTCTTTTGAATATATTGTGTCAAGTCTTGTACAGATATTTCTTTTGTTTTTTCAAAAATCACCACTGAACCTTGCCTAGGATCTCTTTTTGGGAGACGAGGCCAAACCGGGTCGAGTCGAGCGTGCCCCCTGGATGATCGCCGAGCACGATAATAGTACCCTGAGGAATAACCCCATGGTAGTCGTCCTCATACAGGCGCAGCATCTGCGATCGCTGATCATCGAGGAGGTATGGCCGCCCATCAGAAGTCAGGAGGACTTGATCATTAATCCGTATCTGCCACCCGCCATCAACCTGCGCGAGGTGGAGCGCATCACCTCCGAGAGCCCGTACCATTTTTATCAGAGGCGTGGTGTCGCTCGCATCCTGCAGCACCACGACATCGTTTCGTTCGAGCGGATGGCAAGCGTAGTAACCGGAGAGAAGTTGAATCATCTGACCATCAGGGATGAGCGGTGTCATCGAGTCACCTCGGACTTCTCTGGTTTCTTGGATGATCGGACAAGTGGGCGGACTACTCGGAAAACTCGTTGGAGAAAGGTGAGCTAACACTCCAAAAATAAACACTCCAATCCCCTGCAATACCGAAGAAATCTCCATCCTAAATATTCTATAAATTATTTACAACACAGATAAGCCGGATATTATAATAACACTCGACTTTGTTTCGCCTATTCCTCCTCTTCCTCGACTTTCTTCTCCGTTTCACCGGCTTTCAATTTCGCATGGATCGCCTGTTCGATCGTCTGGGCGAGATCCATATTCTCTCGGAGGAACGCCTTGGCGGATTCGCGCCCAGCTCCCAATTTCGTCTCGCCGAAACTCAGAGAGTTTCCGGATTTTTTCACCACTTCATACTTCACGCCCGTGTCGAGCAAATCGCCTGTATATGAGATACCTTCGTTATACATAATATCGAATTCGGTTTTTTTGAACGGCGGGGCGACTTTGTTTTTGACCACCTTGGCCGTCACGCGATTGCCCACCACTTCCTCACCCTTCTTGATCTGGGCGGCACGACGCACTTCGAGGCGCACTGAGGAATAAAATTTGAGAGCATTACCACCCGTCGTCGTCTCGGGATTGCCGAACATCACGCCGATCTTCATCCGGATCTGATTGATAAAAATAACGACCGCATTGGAATGTGAAATGATACCGGTCAACTTGCGCAGAGCCTGCGACATCAATCGCGCCTGCCGCCCGACATGCATATCGCCCATCTCGCCTTCGATCTCCGCCTTGGGCACGAGCGCCGCCACCGAGTCGATCACGATCACATCCATCGCCCCACTCCGCACGAGCGTCTCGACGATATCGAGTGCCTGCTCGCCATTATCCGGCTGAGAGATCAACAGGTCATCGATATTCACACCGATGCGCTTGGCATACTCCGGGTCGAGCGCGTGTTCGGCATCCACAAACGCCGCCACACCACCCGCCTTCTGCGCATTAGCGATGATATGCAAAGTCAAAGTCGTCTTACCCGAAGACTCTGGCCCATAGACCTCGACGACGCGACCTCGTGGCACACCGCCGATCCCGAGAGCGATATCGAGCGATATCGAACCAGTCGGAATCGCCTCGACATCCACCCGTCGCACATCGCCCAACTTCATGATCATTCCCTCGCCATACTTCTCCCGCATCTCATCCACGAGCGCATCGATATTTTTCTTCGATTGTTTGCCTGTCCGGTCACCAGACGGAATTTCTTTTGCCGCCACCACTTTCTTTGCTTTTGCCATACGGTTATTATTTGAAAATTACCACTTTAGTATACTCTAACCATCCAAAACCCTCAAATATCACTCGCTTGCATTCGTGTCAGTCGTATTCGTATCATTGACTTGTATGGTAAGTGTCACCGTCTGCTCCTTTTGAAATTTATTCTTGGAGAGGACAGTGAGTGTATTCACGCCTGTTTGTAAGCGGATTAATTCCGAAAAATCTCCCACACCATTCACGACGACCGGCTGTTGGTTGATGGTGAGCATCGATTCGGAATCCGTCCGACCCCGCACGACGACCGACGAACCATTGATCACCGCACCGTTGCTTGGCTCGAAAATCACCAGATACGGCGCCGAAACGAAAGCTTGATATTCCCGATACAGATACCAAAAACCACCCAAAAGTAACACCCCCACCGCCAAAGCTATCAACACGCGCGGCGTGACGATGAATCGCGGTGAGCGAAATACCTCTCGTTTTTTTGGGGTAGTATCCCCTTGTTGCAGATTGGTATAGATATTGCGTTCTCGTTCATAGCACTTCACCAAAGCCTCCTCATCCGCCCCGATGAATCGCGCGTACGAACGCAAAAAACCGCGGACATAGACATCCGATGGCAATGCCTGATAGTCGCCCGCTTCCAACAAGGTGAGATACTTCACCGAGATCCCCGTTTGCTTCGTTACCTCTCCCAACGTGATATGGTATTCTTGGCGGATTTTTTTCAACTTCTCTCCCAGTGTCAGCGACTCAACCTTTTTGCGCGTAAATCCGATTCGCGTGTGCATCATAAAGTGTCTCGTTCACTCTCCAGTGTACACGAAAAAGCCTCAAATGGCAAAATAAAGGCAAAAAATATCGCGTCTCTACCCCAAAACTCCCGCGGCATTTTGCTCGACGGATTCATTCACCTGATCAATTGAAACATTTTTGATTTCAGCGATCTTGGCCACCACTTCGGCCACGAAACTTGGCTCATTGCGCTGTCCGCGATGACCCTGCGGCGCAAGAAAGGGGCAATCTGTTTCAGTTAGGATTCGCTCCAACGGAATGAGTTTTACTGTCTCGACTAAATCATCCTTCGTCCCCTGAAGATTTTTTTTGCTCGGATAAGTGATATTCCCCGTAAAAGAAAAATACACACTAGATAGCTCAAGAAATTTTTTCGTCACTTCTGTATCTCCCATATAGCAATGAAGAATGTATTTCGTGTTATTTTGAGGGAGATTGCCACGCTTCGCTCGCAATGACAGCTCTTGTGTAAGAATTTCCAAAACATCCTCATACGCATCCATACTCCCAACACTGGGCCGAGTGTGAATAATCAACGGCAACCCAAACTCACGAGCCACTTGAATCTGCGCCAGAAACCCCTCTCGCTGAACTGTCTTTTGCTCTTTGGTAATTTGCTCGTCGGTTCGTGAGAAGTAGTCCAATCCGCACTCCCCGAGAGCCACGATCTTTTCTCGATTCTCTCTGATACATTCCCGCAATTTTTGAATCGCACCTTTGGCATTTTCCTGCTCCTCTGCCTGAGGGGAGCTGTCGCGGTACTCCGTGACTGAGGGGTGGGAGCGCTCTTTATTTGCTGCTGCTAACTCATTGTACCAGTGGGGATGAATCCCGATAGCCGCCTTGATCCTCGCGTCCTTCTCGGTCATCGAGAGTGCCTGCTCCCAATCCAGAGGCTCCGTCCCGACCGACACCATCCGGGTCATCCCATTCGCAAAAGCCTTAGTAATAACCTCATCGCGGTCCGTGTCATACTGTGGAAAATAGAGATGGGTGTGAATATCGATCATAACTTATGGAATCCGTTGAAAGAGAATCCCCGTCGTGCGGTCAGCAAGCATTGTCTGTATTTTTTCTGAAGTTTCGGGTAAGAATGGTGTAAGTAATTCAGCGATTAAAACCAAATCTTCTAGCAATTTCTTCATCACTTCTTCAAACTTTTTCGTATCAGTCTTCACCAACTCCCACGGCTTTGTCTCTTCGATATATTTATTATTTTCACGAATGAGAGTCCAGATATGGTCCAAACCTTCACTCAACTTATAATCTTTTAATAATTCCTCAAATCCATTGGCATTCATGCTC
>Ga0194044_10000677_pt1 | contig 17068 bp, 16 predicted proteins | sample JunL4417m_MetaG_FD_155460 | JGI IMG/M metagenome (GOLD analysis project Ga0194044, IMG submission 155460) | Anoxic zone freshwater microbial communities from boreal shield lake in IISD Experimental Lakes Area, Ontario, Canada - Jun2016-L442-17m | ecosystem: Environmental > Aquatic > Freshwater...
GGGGAAAGATAAAGCGGGCTTCATAGTGATGCCCCCTGGTAAATTCTTCGATGTATCATTGGCCCACGACTTGCTCCTTTCGAGTCCAGAGCCGCTTCGTTCTAGGATAGCTATCAATTTTTCAATGGTATTAAATCTGTTACTTTCTCACGATCCTGCAGGAGTAATCAAGCTGCTGGAATTATCTTTCTTAGCCCACACTCTAAATCATACTCGAGCCAGGAAAATTAAAGCTAAACTATTAGAGGATTTTTCCAAACACCTAAATCTGTTACAGGAACTCGACTACATTGATGAGAATGGAAGTCCGACCAGCGACGGTAAATGGGCAGCCAAGTTAAGATTGGATCACCCGTTACTTATCGCAGAATTGATAAGATGCGGAGAATTTTCAAAACTTGATCCTATAAGTCTTGCCGCAATGATATCTCCATTTGTAGTGGATAAAGAGCGGGAAATTCATATCAGCAGGGAATTGTGGGCGGATACACGTCACTTGTGGAAGCAATTCAGAGGTATGATTCAGAGATTGAAACCGTTGGTCAATTTCATGATAGAGAGGGGATTCGATTTTCCCACAATTTCGTTTTGGCCCTGCGCCGCTACATTCCTATGGGCTGGCCAAGCCCAGTGGGATGATTTGACAGAGGGTCTTTCCGCCGATGAAGGTGACATAGCCATGATGTTGTTGCGAACTGCAGATCACCTCCGTCAACTGGCCGGGCTTGAAGATGAACAACCGCAACTGTCGGAAACAGCGAGACGGGCCATAACTTTTATAATGCGTCCTCCTATCATCTAGATGGTCGTTCCCTTTGTATCTTTGGTTCTTCATGGTCTTCTTGGGTTACGGAATTAATTATTCTAACCAATTGGTCATTATATTGAAACGTGACCTGCGGTCCCAGAGCGACTATTGGAGCTAATTCTGAATTAAGTTTAATAAGATCAAAGTATTCTTTGCTCAAGAACATTATGTTATGTTCAACAATTGACGTTTTTACATCAATTTCGGTCCAACATCCGTTCATGTGTTTGAACAGTCTATTCCCGATCCTTCTATATTCTTTCCTGGTGACCTCTTCTGGTATAAATGAAGTCTTGTATCTCCAAAGAAGTTTAGAGAAAGCTTGTTCGCACCCTAAATGATCTTCGCAAATTTCAAAACCGAAACTATCAGCAATCCCGCGAATTAGTTCCTCGGATGAATGATTCTGGTCTTTAGTTCTTTCAAGGTCAAGAAGATTAGCTATCCTACGCATCGCCCAGAGAGGGGGAATGAAGTGGTAGGGGGTTTTTTGAGAAGGAACTTCGAGCTTCTTGATGCCGACGTCAGTATTTCCTTCGATTTTACCTTTCACAGATAAGGACACATCGCTGCCGGAGGCTTCCCGGTAAAGTCCTGTAATGATAACAGAGTCTTGTCCCAATATTTCGGGGATTGGTTCTGGAAACACGAGTTCCGGGTCAAGATCTTTTAAGTTGACCACTAGATCGACTACCCTGGGGGAAATGATACTGGACAGCCATCTATTAATCCTTTCTTCGAAATCCTCAGATTCAACAGCGTTAAAGACGGAGCCCCCAGTTGTGCCGGCTATATGATCCAGAGTTGTCAAATCTGGAGAATTTCCCAAGGCTAAGACAAATATTCTTGTTCCGTTTTTGTTGTAACGCCTGATCATTTCAATTAGGGTTTTGCTTCCAGTCTTGCCTATTGTAGATTTTCCATCGCTTATCAGGATCATCGAACTTCGACGTTTCTTTGACGACAGTGTGTCTAGACCGCAAAGAATGCCATTATAAAGGTCAGTCCCGTCTCCGTCGTCCGATTCAGACAGAAATCCAAACCCATCTGAGATTCTTTGCGGCATCGCCTCAACCAGCCTTCCAAAAAGTCTTCTTGGTCTGGAGGTAATCTTCATTATTTCAAACCGGTCAAGTGGCCGTAATTTTGGCAAGAATAGCGAAATTGCTCTTTCACCAAGCTTCAGGTGTTCTCGACCTATGCTGCCAGAGCAGTCGAGGAGTATAGCCAGATCCAATGAGGGTTGTCTCTTGTCAATCCATGATAGTGGGGGTTCAACCATGGCCAGAAAATGTCCAGCTTTCTTAGTTGATGGATAAAAAAGCAATTTTACATCTAGTCCTGTCCCTCCCAATGAGGTAAGCAATTCAAAGTCGCTTGGTCGCCTGACATCTCTTTCTCTCACTGAAATTAGTCGTCGCTCATTAGATTCTTTTTCCACGCTAATTCTATGAGATGGAGAAATTGACGTTCGAATGGGTCGCGACATCTTGAATCGAGTAAGGATTTCAAATTCCCCTATGGGAGATAGTGCGTAACGTTCCCCCGTCATGTCGACGGTAATATCCAATACGCTCTCTGTAATTTTCAGTGGAATTCTGTACGATATGCGAAAAGATATACTCTCACGAATATTTAGTTTTGTGGAATTAATAACAAGGGCAGGACCGTTAGCAATAGCCATCGTAGAAGGTTCTTCAGTCTCAACCGTGATTTTTTTCAATAACTGGAAAAGTTCTTTGGCCTCTATAGTGTCAAAGGCTTCATGGTTACCGTTAATCAATACTTCTGTTATACGAACGGATTTGTCGCGGGGTAATGGAAATATGAATATTCCCCCAAGCGGGTAGTCGTTGTCGTTGAGAAAGACTTGGTTCGTCCTAAACTCCACATAAGATTCAGAGACCGTTACTAGGGTCTTGGAGAGTTGGCAGATTGGCCTGGCGACGGCAACATTACGTTCCTCCAATTTTAAAGGCGTTCCATACAATATCCCCCCGCCCAGGCAAACGCCCTCAACAATAATGAGGAAGATCAAAGAACATAAATGTATAAGCATTCGGTTTGATTTCATTAAATGCTTCCGGCAGGTTTTAAGTTAAAGTGTATCTAATGGCCCTTGTAGCAGACGATTGAATTATTCTTCCATCATTTTCAGTTCTCTGTCCCAGTATGCGTTAGCTGTCTGTATAAGTTCCTCTGATGTACAGATGTCTAAAGCGACAGAAGACAGGGTTTCTCTTGAGACCCTGTCCTCTGTCGCCAATTGACGACCGGCAGACCTTACAGAATCAAGTACATTCCTAACCTTTTCAGGATATTTCTTTGTCAGGAGAACGGAAAAAATGGCCGGTCGAAGCAGAGCTCCACAGAATGATGCGTGAAAATTGTTGCAGATCCTTTCAAAGTGAAGAACCAGCGGATCAAAATTGTGTAGTCCGGGGTAACCGCATACACTTATGAGGAACATTTTTGCAGGAAAACTGAATCGCAGGGGATGACAAACCCGATTATTTTCAAAGATAAAATGAGGATCTAGAAAGGTTACCATCCTATCAATAAATTTCTTGGCGACTGAGGGCATGCCGTCTATATAAACGGGTGTAGCCAAAACCAACATGTCGGCAGCTTTGACCCTGTCAATGATTTCCACCATTGCGTCATCATGTACGCATCGTCCAGGTGTCTTTGCATAACAAGAAAAGCAACCTATGCATTCTTGGATTTTTTTCTTGGCCAGCAGTATCAGATCTACGGAAACGCCTGCTTCTTTCAAACCTACGATAAAAGGCGTAAGTATAACCTGAGTATTTCCCGATTCCATTCTCGGAGAGGCGTTAATCACCAGAATCTTCATTTTAGCTCCAATCCCATCTACTTGTTTTTGCAAATAGATTAATCTCTAGATGAACAAACATTCCTAATTAACCGGGGTCAACATCACTAGGTTAAAAAATATCACCCGCGGATGTAAAAGTTTGTATACTACAAATTGAAGGATGAGAGGAGAATCTGTTTATGGCTGGAAAGAAGTTTCTGAATCCAACAATAAAAATCATGATATGTCTATCGGCCATCACTGTTCTAGGGTATTTCGTTGTTCAAGAAGCCATCTTTCAAAATGACCCGGTGAACAAATTCTTGATCGGACGGATTCTAGTTATGATCGGTTTTGTATACTTACTTGTCCAGAGTCTTAGGGAATTATTGCAAAACCGGTGACGCTAGAACGGTTTCGCACAGCGGTCTGATAGAACATAGCCCAGGACCAGAGTCAGGAATAAAAAACCTGGATATCGCCCACTCTGACGGTTAAACCACAAAAAGAGAATGTAATATCACCGTTATGTCATTCTTGACATTATCCTAACTAATATTTATCAGGTTTTTTAACAATCAAATCAGTGACATATTTAGATTACGCCAAATTGGTCGATTGACTTGACCATTCTCGCCTGTTTTACTCCAACAAAGGCTTCTAGAGTCGAAACTAACCCAGGTTTAAAATAAGTTTGTTTTGCCAAAAGAGATCATTTTTGAATTCAAACAGTTAGGTTGGTTATTTTCTTGCTCCACCTGAAGTCGAGTGAACCATGATTTTTCCTTCAACTGGAATCCTGAGAGATATTTTCAATGACTACAGGATTTGTTGAAAAAACTTTTTACTTCATGTTACAGAAAGGAGAGCGCGTCATGACAGTTTCACGCCGCGAATTCTTAGTGATTTCAGGCGTGGCCGGTGCGGGCTTGGCTCTTTCTTCTCTAGGCATCGACATGGGGCCTGTTAAGGCCTACGCCCAAGAGTTGAAGAAAATTGACAAAATGAAGTCAGCCAAGCAGTCAACCACCATTTGTCCGTATTGCGCGGTAGGCTGCGGCCTAATTTGCAGTACAGACACGAAGGCCAAGACGATAATTAACATTGAAGGGGATCCAGATCACCCTATCAACGAAGGCGCTTTGTGCGCAAAGGGAGCCTCCCTTTTTCAAACGACATCCAACAACTCGGATCGCTTAAAAAAGGTCCTTTATAGGGCCCCAGGCAGTGACAAGTGGCAGGAGAAGTCATGGGAATGGGCCTTGGGAGAAATAGCGAAACGGGTAAAAGCTACACGCGACGGCAACTTCATTGAGAAAAACGCTAAAGGTGAAACCGTAAACCGAGTGGAAGCAATTGCTCATATCGGAAGCGCCGCTCTGGATAACGAGGAGTTGTGGCCCTTGCAGGCGATGATGAGAGCCTTGGGCCTAGTTTATATTGAACATCAGGCCCGCATATGACACAGCGCTACAGTACAGGCTCTGGCAGAGTCTTTCGGTCGTGGCGCGATGACAAATCACTGGATAGACCTCAAGAACAGTGATTGTATCCTCATAATGGGCAGCAACGCTGCCGCTAATCATCCCATATCGATGAAGTGGGTCCAAAAAGCCAAAGATAATGGCGGTATTTTAATTTCGGTGGATCCCCGGTACACTCAGACTTCCACTAAAGCTGATATCTATGCTCCATTGAGATCCGGGACCGATATTCCGTTCCTCGGCGGCATGATCAAGTATATTCTTGATAACGAGAAATACTTCAAGGATTACGTTGTTAATTACACAAATGCTTCCTTTATTGTCGGCCCGAAATTCGACTTTCAGGATGGGCTCTTTGCCGGATATGATCCAAAGACAAGATCCTATGATAAGACTTTCTGGGCCTTTGAGAGGGAGCAGGACGATAGGGTAAAGCGTGATGACACTCTCCAGGATCCGAGATGTGTTTATCAATTACTAAAAAAACACTACTCTCGTTACACTCCAGAGCTTGTGTCATCAATTACAGGCACGCCCGTGCCTGATCTCTTAAAGGTTTATGAAGCTTACGCGTCTACCGGGACAAAAGACAAAGCCGGCACAATTATGTACGCGATGGGTTGGACTCAGCACACCGTTGGAGTTCAAAACATCAGAACTATGTGCATGATCCAGCTTCTTTTAGGAAACATGGGTATTGCTGGCGGTGGTGTCAACGCATTGAGAGGAGAGGCCAACGTTCAGGGTTCAACTGACCAGGGCTTGCTGTTTCATATACTTCCAGGCTATCTTGCTTACCCGCGAGCGAATCAAGCCAACATGGAAGCGTATCTCAAAGCAATAACCCCCAAGACGGCGGAACCCATGTCGGCCAACTGGCCGCAAAACCTACCGAAATACTTCGTGAGTCTCATGAAGACCTTTTGGGGAGACAAGGCAACGAAGGAAAATGACTTCGGGTATGGTTGGCTCCCGAAATTGGATGCTGGGCAAAATTGTTCGTGGCTCAATCTTTTCGACGCAATGTATGAAGGAAAGATTAAGGGTTTCTTTGCATGGGGTCAAAACCCGGCATGTTCCGGGGCCAACGCACATAAAGTGAGGCAGGCCCTTGGCAAACTGGACTGGCTGGTTAATTTAAACATCTTTGACAATGAGACCGGCTCCTTCTGGAAAGGGCCTGGAATCGATCCCAAGAAGATTAAGACTGAAGTTTTCATGTTACCGTGCGCGGCTTCAGTTGAAAAGGAAGGCAGCATCAGCAATAGTGGCCGATGGGCCCAATGGCGATACAAGGCTGTTGACGCTCCCGGTATGGCAAAACCAGACGGAGACATTCTTGTAGAGTTGTTTGACAAGATCAGAGCTCTCTACAAGAAAGACGGAAAATTTCCTGAGCCAATCCTAAACCTAAAATGGGACTATGTTGACGCAAAAGGCCATTTTGATCCTCACAATGTGGCCAAGGAAATTAATGGTTACTTCTTAAAAGATGTTAAGATAGGAGAAACCGAATACAAAAAAGGAACTCCTGTCCCTGGCTTTGCTCTGCTGCAGGCTGATGGCAGCACTTCCTCCGGTAACTGGATATATTCCCAGAGCTACAATGCGGCCGGTAATAACATGGCCCGGCGTAAGAAAGATGATCCTACCGGTCTGGGTCTTTACCCCGAATGGTCCTGGGCATGGCCGGTCAACAGACGCATCATCTACAACAGGGCTTCGACAGATCTGAATGGTCAACCATGGAACCCAAAGAGAGCTTTACTCAAATGGGAGGAAGGCAAAGAGGTCGATGGAAAGAAGCAGCCAGGCAAGTGGGTCGGTGATATTCCTGATGGTCCTTGGCCACCAATGAGTGACACCAAGGCGGGTAGATATCCGTTCATCATGAAACCCGATGGGTTAGCTTCCATATTTGGTCCGGGGCTGGTTGATGGTCCATTCCCTGAGCACTATGAACCTCTGGAGTGCCCTGTTCCTAAGAACGCGCTTTCCAGTCAGTTTACCAACCCGACTATAAAGATATTCTCAGGGAGCATGGACAAACACCTAACGTGCGACCCAAGATTCCCCTTTGTAGGTACCACTTATAGAGTTACTGAACATTGGCAGACGGGAATTATGACGAGGTGGCAACCCTGGTTGATTGAAGCGCAGCCTCAAATGTTTGTTGAGATGAGTGAGGAACTGGCTAAACTCCGAGGAATAAAGAACGGGGAGAAAGTCAAGGTTTCTTCAGTCCGAGGAGAACTGGAAGCAGTCGCTATTGTCACAACAAGATTCAGGCCATTCAAGATAGGAGATGTCACCGTGCACGAGGTAGGCATGCCATGGTGTTTCGGATGGATGACTCCCAAAAATGGAGGAGAAAGTGTAAACTTGCTTACTCCGAATGTGGGTGATCCTAACACCATGATCCCTGAATCAAAAGCGTTCATGGTCAATGTAACCAAGATGGAAGGAGGAGCGTAAAATGTCTGAAGGATATTCGATTCTTGTGGACACCTCCAAATGTACCGCATGCCGTGGTTGTCAGATAGCTTGTAAACAATGGAACGGACTTCCTGGCACGCAAACCAAGAATGAAGGCACGTATGAGAATCCAGTCGACCTGTCGGCCGATACCTGGAAGATTCTGCGATATTCTGAAGGAACCGTTCCGAGTGGAGCTCCGTTCTGGTACTTTTTTTCTGAACAGTGCAGACATTGTCTTTCACCTGGATGCATGGCCGAATCAGAGAAGGGTGAAATTGTTCAAGATGAAAAGACGGGCGCAGTGCTCTTCACTCTCAAAACGAAAAGTCTCAACTACGATGCGACGCGTGAAGGATGCCCTTATGACATTCCTCGGCAAAACCCTAAGACCAAGGAACTTTTCAAATGCACAATGTGTTTTGACCGTATCACCAACAACATGATTCCCGCATGTGTAAAATCATGCCCTACTGGAGCCATGGTATTTGGGGAAAGGCCAGAAATACTTGACGCCGCTAAAGCCAGAGTTCAGGAACTTTCCAAGAAATATCCTAACGCAAAGGCGATAAATCCAGACGAAGTAAGAGTCATCTACATTGTTACCGATGACCCCAAGAAATACTGGAAATTTGCAGCGGGGAAATAAAAAGAGAATTAAATTTTTCAATAAGTTTTTGTTGTAATATTGAGCCCCAAGGGTTGCGCTAACCCGAGGGGCTTTTTTTTAGTTTGAGCAAGAGGTATTATCCAGGATAGGATTCAGGGCTTAACAATACAAGGAGGAATCAAATGGTCTCAAACGAGACTCCCCATCAGACAACACAAACAATTGAAGAATCACTGAACAGAATCAAAAATGACATTCCACAACTGTCAGGGATAGTAGACGCTTTTAGGGATTTACTCATCAATGGGGCGATAGCGCAATCTGAGCTACCAATACCTCAGTTTGTTGATGAAAAGGTTGATCGGTTAAGATTCTCCCAGGGAATACCAATGCTTCATGAGAGAAAAATCCATGTCGACCGGGACGCCATTATGGGGGTTTCAGAGTTGCTGATTCCCTCTATGAAAAAAGGATTTCCCAAGCTTGATGTCTCGTTATCAAAACTGGAATCGTTTTTGAAAGAAAATGGAGCTTTCTTAGATGAATTGGTTCCTACCATGGAAGCAATCGCCATAGATGAACCGGAAGAGTTAGCGAGACAATTGGAGATCCCCACTCTTGAATTACAATTCATTTGTTACGAACTGACTAGACCATTTGCCGAAAAGATCTCAGAGAGAGTTTCCCCCTTAATAAACGAACTGAACTGGTCAAAGGGCTATTGTCCAGTATGTGGATCGTGGCCGGTCATAAGTTTCTGGAAAGGCTCTGAGGGCAGAAGATTTCTCAAGTGTTCGTTTTGCGGAAAAGAGTGGCCCTACATGCGTACGCAGTGCCCTTTTTGTGAAAACAATGACAACGAAAAGCAGGAGATCATTTTTTCTGAGGACCGGAATTTCGAACATGCGGAACTTTGCCATGAGTGCATGAAATATGTAGTGGGAATAGACACAAGGAACATGATAGCAGCTCCTCATCCTTTAGCAGCTCCATTGGGTCTAATCTACCTTGACGTCTTGGCTCAGGACAGAGGTTTTCAGCCTGGATCAACCTGCGCTTGGAATATCCTGGAAAAAACCGAGAGATCTATTTAGTGAGACTTCGGTCTCCCATTAGAAAGTTGCAGCAAGAACCGCCGAGTTACAATCCAGGATTGTTATGACGTTGTTTTTCATGAGACTCAAGTCGCATGCGAGAAGCTAAGCCCTCAAACTCACTAATCGTACCCGTAATTTTGATAGTAATCGCAATTACGGGACTAATCGCTTCGATATGTTTGTCGTCTTCAGGGTTCCTTACAACTGGGAAACTCAAGGAATCTCTTCTGTTCCCCTTGCTAAGATTGTTCGTTTATCTAGGTTTCGGTCTTCTTATGGGGGAATTCATAGAAACATTGGGGTGGACGAGTAAGATTGCCGGGTGGCTCAGGCCACTTGTCAGATGGGCGCATCTTAAAGACGAAAGCGGCGCCGCTTTCATTACCAGTTTTGTTTCCGGCATAGGCGCCAACACTTTGCTGATGACATTTTATGAGGACGGCAAGATAAATCGGCGTGAGGTTACTCTGACCTATCTTCTGAATAGCGGTTTGCCTCTTTATTTGCTGCATTTGCCAACGACATTTTTTCTAACCACATCCCTGGCCGGCGCTGCAGGTATGGCCTACGTATTGGTTACTTTAACTGCGGCGATTATGAGAAGCATGATTATATTGGTTTATTGTCGTTTGAAACTTCCAGAAACCTATTGGCTGTGGAGTCCGCTGGTTAATGAATCCGATTCAAAACAGAACAAGACTCTGAAAAGGATCTTATTCAAATTCAAATCCAGATTTTACAGGGTGGTTTTGTACACTTTTCCTATATATGTAATGATCTTTCTTTTGAATCAATGGGGATTCTTCCAGTGGCTCCGGGCCGGTTTCAGTCTTTGGGTGACTAACGGTTTCTTCCCGGTGGAAGCCGCTGGAATGATCATATTTTCTTTGACCGCCGAATTTGGAGCCGGGATGGCGGCGGCGGGAGCTTTGCTGGATCAAGGAGCGTTGACCACCAAGCAGGCGGCGCTGGCGCTGGTCGCAGGGACGATCATCGCAACCCCCTTAAGGGCGCTCAGGCATCAGTTCGCAACCCATGTCGGTCTTTTTAGCATAAAATTTGGAACAGAACTCCTCGTTCTGAGCCAAGGATTTAGGATAGCAAGTTTGGCGCTAGTTTCGGTGATTTATGCAATATTGGGGTAGGGGCTCCCTCTTTTCGTGGCTGTTTCAAGAAACAATAGACTCACAAAATCATTTGGTGGCTCTTTGTTTCCACTTTATGAACACGGCACGCACGAGAAAAGCAGCGAGCGACGCAGAAGCAAGAACATGTGTTATTTCGGTGCTGTCGGGCTGAATGAAGCTGTTCCATGACAATTCCGGAGTCAAGTTGAGCAATGAGTATAAATAATCTGTGAAATAGGCAAATGTTAGAGCGCTGACAACGATGGATAAAATGTAAATAAACAAGGCGCGTTTGCTAAGGATGCCCGCCAAAGTTGTAAGTGTTGCAACATTTGTAGCTGGACCGGCTATCAAGAAAATGAGAGCCGCTCCAGGGCTCAACCCTTTAAGAACCATTGAGGCGGCCACAGGTGTTGAGAATGTTGCGCAAACATAAATCGGCAGGCTAATGATCATCATGAATAGGTATGCCCTAATACCGGTACCTATTTCGGTTGCGATCCAATAATCAGGTACCAAGCTCGAAATAGCCCCAGCCAAACAAATCCCCAAAATAAACCATCCCGAAATGTCCTGTAACAAGACGGTAAAAGCGTATTTCTGTCCTTCGACAAATTTCCTGATAAGAATCTTGAAATGACGCTGCGCCGGGATACCATTACCCTGCATATACGAAATCGTCTCCGGCAAAAGATTATGATCAAGGACTCTATCCTCAGAAGTCTTGCAAAAAGTTCCGAAGAAGTTTTCTGTAACCCCGGCGACAACTCCTGAAATAAAAGCTGTGATTGGCCTGATGACGGCCATGACTGGATCCATCAGAGAATAGGTAAGAGCTATCGAGTCAACCCCACTTTCAGGCGTAGAAATCAGAAAAGCCAATATTGCGCCTTGGCTTGCGCCCTGTTTCTTTAAACCCGCTACAGCAGGCAGGATTCCGCAACTTCATAACGGTATAGGGACTCCAATCAGCGAGGCTAAGAGCACCGATCGGGTATCCTTTCCATGCAAATACCTTTTCACTGATTCCGGTTTCAGAAAAACTCTGATAACACCGGTCATAAAAAGACCGAACAGGAAATAGATTGAAGACTCTCTGAAAATGGTCCAGGAACCTACGAGAATTTCTATTATGGTCTCCAGTATCGTATCCTTCCTAGCCATTAGTTGAGCATATTCTACATCATTTTTTTACATAAACTTGAATCATTTTCACAAGACATATAAAATAGGGTTGGTTATATGAGAATTATTTCCGGTACATTCAGAGGAGCCAGGTTACCACAGCTCCCAAAAGCACAACTTCGGCCCACGGCAGAGAGAGTTCGTGAGGCTCTTTTTAGTATTCTGGGGTCTGATGTGTGCGGGGTTGCGGTTCTAGACCTTTTTGCAGGGACTGGTTCCCTCGGATATGAGGCTTTAAGTCGCGGCGCAAAATCAGTCACCCTAGTTGAAAAAGAAGTGCGGTTAGCAAATAAGCTGGTCGAATTTCGGCAAAACATGCAATTGTCTCATGATGTGACAGTTTTGAATATGGATGCGGCACGCGCCGTGAACTTGTTGGCGAAGCGTGAAATTCGTTTCGGTTTAATTTTCTTGGATCCACCTTACGATAGTAACTGGATCTCAATGTTGTTCGCCAGTGATTATTTTTTAGGATTAATTTCGTCAGGAGGGCTTATTGCAGTGGAAAGAACTAGATTCAATCAAGATATTATAGGTTCAGGAAAGATTAAGCTCGAAAAGACGTTTTCAAGGAAGTATGGCTCTTCTGTTCTGGAAATATTCAGGTCGACTAAATCACAAGATTAAATCCGGAGTCAAACCGAAATTATGGTTAAAAAAACAGCCATTTATCCCGGGACTTTTGATCCCTTTCACAACGGACATTTAGAGATTATCCGACGTGCTATGGGAGCCTTTGATCACATTGTAGTAGCATTGGGAATGAATCCTGAAAAGGAGACGCTATTTTCTTTGGAAGAACGGCTGGACATGATTCGCAACAGTGTCAATGGTGATCAGCGGATTTCAAGTGACAGTTTTGAAGGGTTGTTGGTTAGATACGCCGAAAAAAGAAAGGCATGCGCCATAATTAGAGGTTTGAGGGCTGTTTCAGATTTTGAATACGAATTTCAGCTGGCTCTAATGAATCGGAAACTGAGTCGGAAAATTGAAACATACTTTCTAATGACCGCTCACAGATATTTATACGTTAGCTCGAGAATAATAAAGGCCACTGTCTTTGCTGGGGGCTCTCCGGAAGGATTGGTTCCTGATTACGTGCTGAGAGCTCTCAAAGAAAAATTTCCCCAGGTTGGGAATGCGCAAGGGACAACGCATAAAAGTAGGAGATAAGATGAACAGGATTCTTTCCAAGAGAGCCGCTGAATTAAAGCCTTCGGCCACCTTGGCAATATCGGCGAAAGAGAAGGAACTAAAAAGCCAAGGGGTAGACGTTATAGGATTCGGGGCAGGTGAACCGGATTTCCCTACGCCGAGTAGAATAAGGGAAGCCGCAAAGCGGTCACTGGACAAAGGAGAAACATTTTATACGCCTGTAGGAGGGACACTGGAACTCCGAAAGGCGATAGTTCACAGATTTGCCGAGGATTATGGCCTGATGTACAAGGTGGAGAACATTGTAGTTTCTTGTGGGGCAAAGCATAGCCTGTACAATATTTTTCAGGCAGTTGTTGATCCTGGAGACGAAATAATATGCCTGGCCCCTTATTGGGTTTCTTATCCTGAGATGGTGGCGCTGGCAGGTGGTCGACCTGTAACCATAAAAACCTCTGAGTCTAGAGGTTTTGAGCCTGAGATTGAATCAATATCTGAGAGAATAAGCCCTGCGACAAAAGCTATAATCCTTAACTACCCATCCAACCCGACCGGAGTCATGTACTCCAGGAAATTTCTTGAAAAACTCGCTGATCTAATTGAAAGGAAGGATTTACTCGTTATTTCAGATGAGATATACGACAAACTCCTTTTTGATGGTGGTAGGTACACTCCTTTTGCTACTATTCCCGGCATGAAATCCCGCACCGTCACAGTCAATGGTGTTTCTAAGACTTACGCAATGACCGGCTTCAGGATTGGATATCTTGCTGCTGACTCCATGGAAATTGTAAAAGCCACCACCAATATCCAGAGTCAATCGACATCCAACCCCAGCAGCACGGCTCAGGCCGCCGCCGCTGAGGCTTTAATAGGGCCTCAAACCGAAGTAATAGAAATGAGAAATATTTTCGAACGTCGCAGGGATCTGATGGTCGAACTGGTAAATCGGATTCCTGGATTATCTTTGGTGACGCCTCAAGGGGCGTTCTATGTTTTTGTTAATATTTCGTATTTTTTAGGATCTAAGGGGATAACCGGATCAAGTGACTTTGCGGCTTATTTGTTGGAAAACCATTATGTCGCATGTGTTCCAGGAGGCCCGTTCGGTTCCGATGAGCACATCCGCCTTTCTTTCGCTACGAAGGAGGATGTGATCATCGAGGGGATGAAACGAATCAAAACCGCTTGCGAAGAACTGAACAATGCCTGACGAACGACCACTAATTTTGCTGACCAACGATGACGGAATTCATGCCGAAGGTCTGTTGCGACTCAAAGAAATTGCCGGCGCTCTGGGGGAAGTGGTCATAGTGGCCCCTGACACTGAGCAAAGCGCCGTGGGGCACTCGATAACTCTTTATGATCCCATAAAAGCCCATGAAGTGTACAAGGATGGTGTGTTGTATGGTTTTTCAATAGGAGGGACTCCGGCAGATTCCGTCAAACTTGCCCTCCATTACCTCTTGCCGAGGAAACCGCGCCTTGTAATCTCAGGGATTAACAACGGCGCAAACGTTGGCATAAATGTCCTATACTCAGGAACAGTTTCTGCGGCAACCGAGGCCGCTATCCTTGGTGTGCCAAGTATTGCCGTTTCAATTGCGGCCAAAAGGAACCCACCTTTCGAGAATGTGTCCCCCTTTGTGACAAAGATCGCCGCCTGGGTGCTAAAAAATAATCTTCCGTCTGGAGTAGCTTTGAACCTTAATGTCCCTGCCTTACCTCCGGACCAAATAAAGGGACTGAAGGTAACCAGGCAATCACTCGAAAGATTTCAGGAGACTTTCGAGCGGAGGGAAGACCCGAGGGGAAATTCCTATTATTGGCTTTCTGGTGAGTCTATTGCTTCGATAGATGAAGAGGGTGTAGACATCTTCTGCTTGAAAGAAGGGTTCGCATCCGTTACTCCGCTTTACTATGATCTAACAGCCCACAAACATACGGAAGAATTAGCATGTGCACTGACACAGATTTAGTCTGTCCTTTTTCACCCGAAGATTTAAAAGATATTGAATTGTCAATTGGTTACAGTTTCAACGATCATGCCAAATTGACCAATGCTCTGACACGTAGGAGTTTTTGGCACGAAAACCGTTCTAGTTGCAGTGATAATAACGAAAGAATGGAGTTCCTTGGGGACTCAATACTAAATATGGTTGTTGCTTATATTTTGTATTTGAGGTTCCCTGGAGCTGACGAAGGGGAACTCCAGAAAAGACGCGCAAGTTTGGTCAAACAGAATTCATTGTCTCTTATTATGCGTGACCTCGGCCTGGCAAGATTCATTCGAATGGGGAAAGGCGATGAGCGATCCGGTTGTCGTGAAAGAAACTCAATCCTTGCTGATACATTGGAAGCAGTTATTGGAGCAGTTTTTCTGGACAGTGGATATGAAGAGGCCACGAAATTTATTCATACTCATTTTCGAACGATGCTGGACAGGTTGGATGATCCCGCATGTTTCGAGGACTCTAAGAGTCTCCTTCAGGAAAGGTCTCAGGCATTGTTCGGGGTGACACCGGTTTATGCGGTGCTCGAGGAAATAGGTGAAGAGCATTCCAGAATATTTAGGATGGGTGTTTTCTTGGGGGAGACGCTTGTAGCGGCAGGCGAAGGCCCAAACAAGAAAGAAGCGGCCCAGGTCGCCGCAGCGAGGGCGCTTTCATCCAGTGAATGGGAATCGGTCCATGAAAAACGAAAGAATGCTTTGTAGCCTCAGAGTAGTGGCTATCATTTGATCCGACATTTCTTTGCCGGACTGTCCAAATCTTAGCATGCAAAATTCAGAGTTACATAGGCTCAGAATTTAAGCCTCATTTGCTCTGGGTTGACTAGACTCCTCCAAATTAACAAATTGATGTCATAACAATCATTGTCAAACAGGGACAAGTCGATCCAATAATTTAACCTTAGAAAGGATGTTGTAATGAGCAATGAGATTAGTAGGCGAGAGGCAATAGGAGGCGCTGGGGCTATCGGCGCACTTGGAATCCTGTCTAGGTTTTTTGAATCCGAGGCCCTGGCCTCAACATCAACAGTGAATCAATCGATCAATCTACTCGAACTCCCCGCGTTACCTTATGCTGAAGACGCATTGGAACCGGTGATCGATAAAGAAACGGTAAGGATCCACCATGACAAGCATTTTGCGGGATACGTGGCAGGATTGAACAAGGATCTAAAGAACCTCGATCAGGCACGTCAGAGTGATTCCTTCGAAAGCGTCAAGCAGCTTAGCAGAGATTTGGCCTTTAATGCTTCAGGAGTTGTACTCCACTGGATTTATTTTAGCACAATCGGACCAAACGCTGGGGGGAAACCCGCCGGTAAACTTGACAGTCTCATAAGAAGAGATTTTGGATCTTTTGATACTTTTTGGAAGCAATTTTCAGCGGCCTCAAAAACCGTAGAGGCTTCCGGATGGGGAGTATTGGCTTGGGAACCGTTCAGCCAAAAACTGTTGGTCCTTCAGGCTGAAAAACATCAAAATCTGACAAGTTGGGGGTGCATGCCCATAATGGTATGCGATGTCTGGGAGCACGCCTATTATCTAAAGTATCAGAATCGGCGAGCCGAGTATGTTGACAATTTTGCAAAAATAATTGATTGGCCGGAAGTTGAGAAGCGTCTAGAAAAATACTGTATAAGCAAATAGAAGTAAATTAGGCCGCCTTAATCAGCTTCTATATTTCAAATTAAGCGAGCGAAAAAAGGCAAAATGATATCCCTTCAAAGCTAGGGCTTTGCGCTCCTAGCTTTGAAGGCTCAGGAAAACAAAGGCCTATGAAAAAAACATTTCCAATGGACGTCTCTCAGGGACAAATTTCTTGGGGATCTCTCCACTGTTCCATTCCTTTGAAACATACAGGGCGCAATAGCAGCTTCCGTAATCTTTAAAGTCCGCTTCCCGATAGACGCATGGACAAATGATATCCTTGTCTTTCTCCCTGTTACCCGATGCCAGTCTACATGGACATGACATGTGCCCGTACCTGTTTTTGTTTTTTATCAAGGACTCGAGAAGGTCAAAAACCTTCTCCTGATCAGTATTGAAATAATAGCCCTTGGCCTCCTGCAATTTCTGCAGCGTCTCATAAAGTCGTTTTATTTCTTCTTTTTCAGGCAATTTCCAATCTCCTAACATTCATCTTAAGGTTAAGGGATATAAGGCCTATTTTAGTCAAAACAAATCCTCCAACATTGCAATACTCTCAATGACGTGTTCCGGCGAGAAAGCATATCTCGGAATGTCCTCAAGAGATGTTGATCCCGTCAGCACGAGCGTTGAAGACATGCCCGCTTTGAT
>Ga0194044_10000678_pt1 | contig 17061 bp, 15 predicted proteins | sample JunL4417m_MetaG_FD_155460 | JGI IMG/M metagenome (GOLD analysis project Ga0194044, IMG submission 155460) | Anoxic zone freshwater microbial communities from boreal shield lake in IISD Experimental Lakes Area, Ontario, Canada - Jun2016-L442-17m | ecosystem: Environmental > Aquatic > Freshwater...
ATGATAATGTATTGATACTATATTTTTTTACTATTATATGTCAATAATATATTTTTTTATTTACTATAAAGTTTTCTTGAATAATGTCAACTAATCAATATGCTCTTGAGAGAACTACTCACTAAAACAAAATATATGCTTAGTATCAAACATCTCGATTTTTTAGAAAAGCTGATGGATATGACGGTCACTTATTATGATATGTCTGTTATACCAAACATCACATCTAAAACGTTTCAGATCAAAAAGGTGGGATATACCAGATCTCGGATATCTCTCATTGATTTCAAAAGTGTATTGGCAATTATCAAGGAAGGATGTCTTTTGGTTCTTCCTCATGTCAATAAGATTGGCAGTATCGATGGATATATTATCTCTGATGTCCGTGGAAATGTGCTCCTTATGTTTGGAGAAGATAATATCCCTGAAAAGTATTCTCTTCAATCATTCTTTGTTTTCTGCCATACGAAACAGAACAAAGGCATCATCAAAGCACTTTCTGAAACTAATGACATGATGACTATCACTCTGCTTGATACTTTTGAGGCCTATGGTTCCTAAAATTTCTCCCCGGTTTTCCGGGGTTTTTTTATCAAATCATTTGTCTTATAATAAATCATATTGATATTTCCTATTATATATGTATATAATATATCAACAAAAACATATATATATGATTCAAATCTACAAAGAAAGGGTTGAAAAGCTTGTGATGCTTTTTAATGAGTATGATCCAGCGTGGATTCATAGGAGAACATGGATTAGGCCACTTTTGAACTTTGATCTCGGCACAGATTTTTTCATCAGATTCTTTATAAAACCTGATGATGATCTTACCTCACTGCAAAATGCGGTGATTACTTCTTGGGCAGATGCAATTGTCGGCAACGATCCTTCACGGACTCAACGGGAAATTTTAGAAATTACTAGTGATGCACTTTCTAAAACTTGCCTCATCGGTACTGAAATTGATGCTAACTATCTGCATACGCCTCCAGAAGAAATTCTGTATCAGCAGAAATGCTTGGATTATGTTTGGTGGACTACTATCAAGAATAGTATCTATGCTGATGTAAGTCAGCTATACAAGAAAAAACTTGATAACAAAGCAGCTGCTTTGTTGTTTGATCTCCAGAACTAGGATACCAAATTACCTATTCGATTGCATGGTTTTTACTATGCAATTTTTTTATAAAAAAAGTTTACGGAATACCGTAAACCTCCTGAAAATACTTATACCCTATTCTGTTGGTGCTATTATCCATAGGAGAATATAGAGTATCCCACCTATACCATAAAATAATGTCGATACGGCCCATAGTACTCTGACTATTGTAGGATCTATATCCATGTATTTAGCCATTCCACTACATACCCCACCGATCATTTCGTTGTCACTGTTACGATAAAATTTTTTCATATTTTTTATTTTTTTTGTTTATTTATTTATGTATAATACATATTATATGTTAAAAGTCAACTTTATTGCACTATCATTTTTATGATTTCTATTGCTCTCTTTTGATCCATGAAATATGGTGAAGTTGCTATGGTTATAAGACAGACATTATTTACGATTTTTTGTAGTATTTTAGCATCAGATTTTATTTCTTCGTCAGTTTTTTGCTCCCAAAAATCTATATCAATATCTAGAATATAATTATAGGTATAAAAATCTACTACCTCCATATTGTGTAGCGCATATTGGCTTCTGACCTGTATGATTTCTTCTATAATTCATGCATTTTTGGCAGAGGTGAGGAAATTACCCACATTACATCCATAGTTGCTAAAATTCACTACGTCTTGAGGTGAAGCGTATGCTGCGTTGAAACTATTTTTATTTTCTTTGGTGTCTGCGTGTTGATCGATGTGAATCACTACGAATGGTTTCGTGTCTTCAAATTGTTTGGTATATCGATATCGAAAAAAAAGTGCATGATTGTGATTGTCAAAAATGTAGGTAGGTATTCCTTTATATGTTGTCTGTATAAAATGTTTAAGTCCTGTGCAGCTTTTTAATTTTCCATTATCAACCTCTTCGAAAACTATTTCTGACCCTTCTTCGAGATTATCTAAATTTCCTTGAATTATGTCGGGAATATATATTTGTCCTGCTGATCAAAGAGCGATTCTTTCATTATAATGAAATTCGTTGTTTCATATTGGGTCGGTAATAGAGGTTCAAACTTTGTACATTATTGATTATTGATAAAAGTTCACTTCGTTCACGATAAAAGCTCGTTTCACTCGCGATGCATGCTATGCGAGTGAAAAATTGCTGTATTTAAGTAATCATTTGGCAATCTTTCGGCCATTGTTTGTTAATTATTCGTCTATTTTTTGATTATCGAGTAGTCAGTAGAGGAGGAGATGGTCTATATTTATATTATTTTTCATGAGTTTCTTGGTTGCTAGCCATCTCTCTGCCTTCTTCTCCATATTATTATTTATACAATAACCTATCCGGCCATCTATAAACGCATCGAGGATTCCATAGGTATAGAGTTTCCTTAGTGCATCGTAGGAAAAAAAACGTTTGGTACCGGTGGAGAGGTTGTGGATGAGATCCAATAATGTTTTTTCGATTTCAGGTTCCTTTTGGATCATATCTTCTATGCGTTGGGCGATTCATGGTTTGCCCATAGCCATATTCATGATGAGCTGTTTGAGATTATCTTTTCCTTTTACCATATCGTTGGAATCCATCCGTTCTCAAAGCTCCTTATCTGAGACTTCGCTAAATTTTATGATCAGTGCTCTTGAGAGAATGGTCTCTAGGAGCATGGATAGATTTGATGTCGTAGCGATGATCAATCTCTTGGGTAAGGGCTCTTCACAAGTTTTGAGAAAAGCATTAGCCGCTTCAGGGATTATCCTTTCGATATTTTCCAGAAAAACTATTTTATGCTTTCCGATGGCTGACTGTTGGAGCCAGGCATTCACGTCCCTGATTCCGATATCTTCATAATTATGATCTTTGATTAATGTTTTGTACGTTTCAGATGTGGATACCGTCTTTAGCTTGAGATTATGCTTTTTGCCTAATTGCTCCGAGAAGTCTTTTATCTGAAGCAGATCAGTCACGAAATAATTTCCCATCTTCGCTTTGAGGAGGTCTTTTATGATGCCTGATTTTCCGATATGTTTAGGTCCTGCGATGATGAGAAAGTGCGGCGCTTTGGTATCTTCCTCGAAAAACATATCGATGTATCTGGTCATGGTTTCGATGCTTTCTTTATTTCCTATAAACATAGATGAAGAAACGATTACACGATAAAATGATGAAACTATGTGGTTTGGTATTAGATGTTGTTTTATAGCATAGAAATATAGTCATCAAAAACAAATTGTTTTTATCTTGTTTTTTTCTGCGTACAAGGATACAAAATGACGTGTATCTTTATTTTTTTAGATGACATAAGGGTTTATTGTGGACTACGGTTATCTTTGCTGCGGTATTTATCCTGGCATAGCTTATGTAAAATTCTCTGAGTATCAATACCATTGACTTTTATTGTTTAATATGTATATTCTATATCAGAAACCAAAATTAAAACGTATATGAAACCAAAATTTTTGTATTTATTTATCGCCGCTATCGCGGGAGTATTCTTTTCGAGCTGTAATCGTTATGATCAAGGGACTTCATTCGCTGATGTCAAAGCTGACTTCCCATCTATTCAGTGGAAACAGGTAATGTCTGATAGTGTGCGTAACAGTATCATACAATATGCTGTCGTCATGGGTAAGGATTTTCGTCCTGATATCTCTCAATTGATTGTTCATACATACTATGGGATATTAACTGTTCCTGATACGATTATCAAAGACGTCCCTTTGTATCTTTCAGTTCTCCGGTTTGGTTCTCCTATGATTGCCAAGCGCGAGTTTAAGCGTATATCGGGACCATCATTGTGGGAAGCTCCCAAGACAAGATTTACGTTGTTGATTATAGATCCTGTTATGTTCACACAGGCTACGGTCATCAAAGAGACCAGAGATATATTACTATTCTGGCAATTCATGCTTATTATTGTATCTTTGATTTTCTTCTTATGGATATTGAGTGCCGATGACATCGAGGGATATATTATTGCATCCACGATTACGCTTATACTTATGTATCTCAGTGTAGTAAGTCTCTCGTATATGCTCTCTGTTCTTTTGATCCTAACCTATACAGGGATACATGGTTTTAGGTCTTGGACCGGTTATCTCAAAAATAAGAGAAAAAAACATCACACTATGTGATGTATTGATGTATCAAAAGAGCGGCGTATTTGCCGCTCTTTTTTTTATGTTCAGTATTTTTTATTCTCCTCTTATTGCATTGATGACATCTAGAGTGAATTCGTCCAATGGAATAGCTAGATATTTTTCGCAATTTTTTACTTCTTCCCTATCTACGCCTGCAGCGAAATGTTTGTCTTTTAATTTCTTTTTGACGGAGCTGAAGTCCATGCCTTCGAGTCCGGTCGGTCTCATTAGTGAAACTGCATAGATGAAGCCTGATAATTCATCTACTGAAATGAGATATCTTCTGAGTAGCGAATCTATAGCTACTGAAGTCTTTGCGGTATAATGTGATTTTATGTCATCTGCCAAACATTGAGGAAGATGAATCTCTCCTACGATCTCTTCGAATTCTTTTCCGAGATGTCTCTCAGGGTCTTTGCCGATATGATCCCAATCGATGTCATGGAGCATGCCTGCGATATATCGGAGTTCTTCGTTTTGATGTAGTTTTTTTGCAAAATATTTCATGACATTTGCTACATCCAAACAATGTCTATAGGTGTCTTTGAGATATTTCTTGGCCAAATTTTCAACTGCTTCCAGTGACGGCAAATTGCCGTACATAGCTGCAACATCTATTTCACATGTTTCTATCTCCATTTTCTTTTCTGCTTTCATCAGTGGAAACATTACTACATCTCTGAGATTATCCTGCTCGGTAAGAATGGCCAATATTCTTTCCAATCCCATACCGAATCCGGATTGTGGCGGCATACCGTATTCCATAGCCGTGACGAAATCATCATCGCTTGCGGTAGCTTCTTCATCTCAATTTTCTGCTGCTTCAGCTTGTTTATCAAAATTTTCTTGCTGGAGGATAGGGTCTACGAGCTCAGAATATGCTTTGCAGATTTCCCATCCATTGACGAGTAACTGGAACTGTTCTACGATATTTTCTTCTTTGTCGGAAACTCTTGCAAGCGGCTGCATGATAACCGGATAATTGTAGATGAATGCTGGACCTATTATTTTTGGTCTCAATACTTTCTTGTACAAGTAATCTATTAGCGTTGTCGTCCCCATTTTGTGCATCCCTTCAAATTCTATTCCTTTCTTTTTGATGTCAGATCTCAGTAGGTCATTATCGTTCATCCCGTATTTGGTGATATCTATTCCGCTTGCTTCCTGTATCCCTTTGGTAAAATCTATTCTTTTTCGCGGTGTGGTGAAATCTACTTCCTTGATGATGTCTTCTTTGTCTTTGACGTTTATCTTTTTGGATAATCAGAGCTTCTCGAAGAGATAATCAAACATCTTTTCGGTGAATCTCATATTGTCTTCGTAATTTCGGTAGACTGCGTAATGTTCGACCTGTGTGAATTCTTGCAGATGACTTGGATCTGATCCTTCGTTTCTAAAATCCTGTCCTATCTCGAATACTTTCTCGAATCTTCCTACGGTGGCTTTTTTGAGTCCTGTTTCAAACGCTATCCTCAGAAAGACTTCTGCGTCGTAGTCGTTATGATGAGTCATGAATGGTCTTGCTGCTGCTCCGGAAGCAGAATTTCCAAGTATATTGGTCTGGATTTCGGTAAATCATTCCTTGGTGTAAAATTCTCTCAGCACTTGATAAAATTTTGATTTTAGAAGAAATCTTTTGTAAGTCTCCGGATTCATAGTCAGGTCAAGATATCTTTTTCTATAAAGTTCTTCCTGATCCTGTAATCCGTGAAATTTTTCCGGTAAGGGTCTGATTGCTTTGGAAAGAAATTTAAATTCTGATACAAATATCGTGAGCTCTCCTTTGTGTGTCTTGAATATCTCTCCGCGTACTCCTATGAAATCACCGATATCTACCATCTTTTCTATAAATTTATATGCAGACATTTCTCCTTCGCTACCATCTTGGATATTGGCTATTGGTCATTGGTCATTCATTATTAGTTTACAGTTGTCACGGTGGAACATGAGCTGGATTTCTGCCGTGCTGTCCAATAATTTTGCGAATGCTAATTTTCCGTGGGTACGATAAAGCATTATTCTCCCCGCAGTTTCCGCTTGGATGACTGGCGAAAGTATGATATCATTGATATCGCGATGCTGTGCATTTTCCTGATCTTTTATAATATCTCCTATAAGATGTTTCTTATCGAAAGATTGCGCGTAGGGGAGTATCCCCATGCTTTTAAGTTTTTTCGCTCTTGCGATACGTACATCGCGCTCGCCCTGATGATCTTTTTGGATGTCTTCTGTCATGCTCTGATGATCAAATAATAAAGAATGATTTTAGTTCAAGATTTATTTTGTATAGAAGTTCTTGGTATTGAATGTCGTCTGTACTCCTATCTGGAAGGTATCAATTTCGTCGTCTTTCATGCCCAACCTTTTTCGTCGTATCTGTCCATAGAGCTTGGTGGTGAGGTTAATGGTGAAATATGGATTTATCTGAACGTTGTTTTCTGCCAGCGCATATTGCGGATTCTTGGTCGGAAAGATGATGAGATTTCGGTAACTGAAAGTGACACTCTTCTGGAAGAGATTGACCCATCCGTCATCTACTCATGATGCAAGTTTATATCATGAATACACGCTTCCGATTCCGGTTCCATTACACATAAACCCTTGTTTATAGTCACATGCTCGTGTATCTATCTTTCCATCATAGACTCCTGAAGAATTATTTATGTCGAAGTCATGGTTGCTTCCTGCGTCGAATCATCTTAGTCTCAATATTTGGAGTGAATAGAGCTTTTCGCTGTCAAAATTTCACGTCGTTCCATCACCGTTCCAATCACCGCTTGCTATCAGCTTTCTTCTCATGAATATCCTGGATTTGCCGTCTTGGGAGATGAGATAGAGTTCTTGGATACCGGTAGCGTTATCAATTGCTGTCGGGCCTTTCATGACATTTTCATCGTCATCATCATTTCGTGCTCCTGAAATGGAGTCGGTATCATCTTTGACGTCTCGGAACTGTCGGCTATATTGGCCGAAGGATTGTTTTCCTGTATTTATACATCAGGAACCGTTCTGCACATTAGTTTCTTTTATTACTTTATATGGTCGATAAGTTATATCTTGACCTGTCATCGAACTACAAAAATAGATTTTATGCTGTCATGAGGGTGCTGGTGATATACTATTATTGTTTCCATATGCGGTAAAACGAGAACAGTATCATCCTGTACTGACATCTCGTCTAAATCCTGTTGAATATCGATTGTTGCATCCTATATTTTTCCTGTTGAAATATTCTTCATAGTCTATTGTATAATCCTTGAGCATGAGATTTAGTTTTTCAATACCGAAGTACGCTTCCTGGATTACATTAATTCTTCACTGTATGTTGTATTTGATCCTGATCATCTTGGTATAGATATTTACGATTACTGTCATTATTACAAAAAATGCTGTTGTGGCGATTATTATTTCCAGAAGCGTGAATCCTACTCTCCTGATACAAGGAGACATTCATTTCTCTGTGTCTGATTTCTTTCTTTTCATGCTCCGTTCATGTGATAAATATGCTATCATATGTACTAATTTTCTCATTACTTGCAATAAAAAAGACGGACTTCCGTGTCCGCCTTTTGGTAGCAAAAAAAATCTTCTGTCGATTATCTGATGCTGATAGTATAATTATACCAGGAGAGGTATGCAGTATAAAATTCATTATAGGTGCTGTATGTCTTATTATAGCTATTATTAATGATCTCTCCCATAGCTATGTTGAGATTATTTGATTTAGTATGCCGTGTTGTACTGTTTCTGAGTATAGGATAGCTACTTTCTAATGCTGTGATCACATCATTCCATCTATCGTAGATACTTTGCACGGTACTGAGCTGAGCTGAAGTGAATCCATTGATATTTGAATATGAACTTGAGCTTCCTACGGTGAATGTAATCTCCTTATAGATGGAGGTGTTATTTTCTGCATATACTCTCACTTTATACTGATAATTATTCTTGTTGAATCTTATGAAACTTGTCAACTGAGCTATTCCATAATCGGAAGAGCTGAAATCATATCCATTGGTATAGAGATAACTCATAGTGTAATAGCTAGAAGAAGTCGTTTGTGTCCAAACTGATGAAGTTGATGCTTTGTAGTAGACTTTGAAGTTGATAGAATCAGTGTAATTGCTTACCGTGTAATTGCTGCTATCGCGTGCTTTGACGGTAAGATCGATATATTGGTTCAATGTAGGAGTAGTGTCATCCGTCGTGATATAAAAATTGCTGAGATTACTGTTGGAGTAACTGCTGTTGTTCCCATTGACGTAGAAAATGATCTCCTTGTATATCGAAGAATTGTTTGCATCGTAGACTCTTACCTTATAATCGTAACTACTATTCTTGAACTGAATGAAATTGGAAAGACTGATATATCCGTGGTCGTAGGATGAGAAATCATATCCATAGGTGTTATAATCAGAACTCATTGTATAGTAGCTGGAAGATGTTGTCTGTGTCCAAGAAGATGTGTTAGCATGACCATAGTAGACCTTGAAATTAACCGTATCGGAGAAATCGGTGATAGTAGCATTGCTACTATTGCGAGCACTGATATTTAGATTGACGTATTGATATGTGGAAGGTGATGAATCATTTGTAGTTACCAAGAAATTGCTGAGATTACCGTTGGAGTAATAATTATTATTATTTGTGTTGTCGTAATATCAGTTATTTCCCCATCCTCCGTTGTTGAAGTCATAGGATCGTTGAGGATAAGTCCAATCGCTACTATTACTTGGTTTATCTTCCCAACTTGTCGGTGGGTCTTCGTTATATCTGATCCATATTTTGGTCATTCATGCTTCGTTGCCGTCATAAGTAAATTCTCCGTTGCATCAGCCGATGCTGTATTTGTAGAGCATATCATCCGGTGTCATGACATTACATCTGAGATATTGTAACGATCATCCATTAGTGAGATCAGCGGTTAGCTCTCGCCTATTTCATCCTACCTTTTCTATGTTTACGCATGCTTTCACGCTATTTGCGAAGGTCACTTCTTTGCAGCTTGATGAATTTGCTGAAGATATTGAAAAACCTCATCAGAAGATTCCAATAACCGTGAGTGCTACTATGAATTTTTTCATCTTTCTTGTGTAATGTATAAAACTTCTTGGTGTATTTTTTATGTTATACTTATTTTACTATTTTTGTCAAGACTTATTTGGGGAGATGTATTGTTGGAATCCGTATGTCGGAGGAGCATAAGATACTGTTGATAGTGGTCAGATAATTTGTATATTTTTTCTATCATCGATATCTTTTATTCCCTATTCTTTTTCTCATGCGTTTTCTCGGCAGGATAATCAAATATCTCTTACGATCTGTTTTTTCTATACTCGTTTTTCTTCTGCTTGTAGGATTGGCGAAAATGAATCGAAATACTGGATCCTATATAGCTTTCCTCAATGGCAATGACCGGTCAGCATTTCAACGATCTCAGCTATCTACGCGAAGCGATCCTTTCCGGTCCAAAGATACAACATCTTCTACTATCGCGAATAGTGTATCCCAAGACGCTTCTGATTCCCAAATCTCTGGATTGGATGTCTATGATCCTTCACTTGAAGCGGAGATGAATGCTATCGCTACTACTTCTCTTTCCGGTTCTGAAACAGATTATGGATTCACTACTGGTCCACAGACATGATCTGCTACGCTTTCGGGTTCACTCACCCAGTAATACTAGCTATCCTTTGTGGTTGTGACTTAGTTAGCTCTCCATCGGATTAGAATGCCCATTATGCTTTTGCTGTATCGAAATGTTTTTCAGAATTTATCTCTCTTTTCTGATTTATGAAAATTCTTCAGACTGATGATTTTCACCCATTATCTCTGCATGACGGCGAAACCCTCCAGCTTATAGATGTTTTTCATGTTCATGGAAAGAAGACTATCCAATTACATCCTCATAGTTCTCTGACCTATCTGGTTGTTGGCTCTGATGTGGATATTGATATCGTTATCGAAACTGCATGACCATTTTGTTCTTGCACGGTGTTTTGACTTTTTATGGCTGCTGCTGATCACCCGGTGACTGGTTCGCTTAAAATTTCCCTTAATCATCCTCATACTTCGGCGAATGTCGAGATGATATCTTTTCTTTATGATGGAGCTAAGATCTCTGTCGATGGTTCCATCGCTATCTCAAAATATTTGCATCACGTTCATGGCCGTCTTCTCGAGCGCTCTATTATTCTAGGTAAAAATACTTCCATCACTACATTACCTAAACTTACTGTAGCTTCCTATGATGTTACCGCAGCTCATGGTGCATCCATCGATACGCTCGATCAGCAGAAACTTTTTTATATGATGAGTAGGGGATTATCTCAGCAACAATCGCAAACATTGCTTGTGGATTGATATATCGACTATGTGTTGCAGCACTTCCCGCAGAGTAGTGATTTAGAGAAACAGATTATTTCTACCATATTAAAACATTAACTTACTCCTTACAGCACAAAATCTTTTACTCTTAATAATTCCTCTCTGTCCTATAAGTCCTTCACTACCATAAAACTGCTCTTGCTTGTCATCTCTCTAGGTCTGGCTATTTTTTTAGCTTTTTTTGCTATCAGACAAGATATTGTCCCTGACAAGAACGTGGTTTTTGTCTTGGATATCAATAGGACCATGAATACTGAGGATGTCCTGTCATGAACTCAGCATATCTCCAGGCTTCAAGCTGCAAAATATATTATCGCACAAACGCTATCTACTGATTCTTCCTTCTCATATGGACTCATAATTTTCAATGCATGATATGATTATATCATCCCTCCTACTTTTGATACTGGGACATTCCTTCTCTATCTCAGTGGCATAACTACCAATCTTCTTCCTGATTGATTCAAGAGTTTTGCTCGAATGACCTGAATCCTCCATAAGCAGGACTCTGCTTCCTATCTTATTATCTCTGACTTCGATACCGTTCAGAGCGCCCTCAAGCTACCGTCTTCGTTTTCCTTATTGGGACTTTGATCTCTTGCAGGTGATAACGTCAGATACGCCAATGGTATTGTCTACTATGATTCTGGCACATCCGTTTTTAGTGCTCGCAATGATGTTTTTGCTCGCTTGTTCCAAGTTCCCTATACCGCTTTGGATGCTATCGATGGTGTTTCTCTCCATGATTTCCTTTTCCCTGGTTTTTTCTTGCCACTCTCACGAAGTATCGTACTCTATGGTATTATGTGAATTTTGGTAGTCTTGGTCGTTTTCTTGTAATGATTATCTCTCCTTATATACCCATACTCTTATGTAATTAATTTATCTTCTCTATTGTCCCTTATGTCCGATTTCTCGCTCTTGGCTGTCCCTAATATTGCAGGCATGCGCCTAGGATGGTATATCCAGCTTATCGGTATCCTCATCCTCTTCGGTTTCTGTCTCTTTTTTCTCATCTATTCTTTGCAGATGTATCGTAGAAATGCCAAGCTATTACATGACTCAGAAGCTCTCAATCTTCAATCTCAAGATATGCTTCGTCAGCTTTCGATTCATAATATCCATAAAGCATCAGGCAAGGAGAAGCTTATATTATTCATTGCATATCTCGAAAAATTTGTTACAAACAGACCCACCAATCAGTCTCAGGATACGTATGCTAATATTACAGAACTTTTGTCTGCTCATGGCTTCAACCCTAAGGAAACAGAAGAATGCGCACATGTTTTGTATACTAATCATCGCCTTTCTCAGCATATCGTTGATAAAATCGAATCATTTATATCATAAATCGAATTCTTATGCTCTTGGATGTCGTAGAACAATATGATACAGAAAAAAAAGCATTGTTTCGCGGAGTTCGGGAAAGCACGCTTTTGCATCTTGCTCAGAAGGAGGATCAGAAGAAAATTCTTTCTTTTTTGGGAAAAGTCGGTATCTTGGATCTTGATGAACATGAGAAGACTGTCGTTTTTGGCGTTCCCAACGAATTTATTCTTACCCAAGTGAAGAAATTTTTTTCTAAACCACTTAAAGAATCTATCAATGAAGTCTACAATCCTCATTTTGCCGTTAAATTCATTATTTATTCCAAATTTTCCCATGCAAATGATCTTTTGGTTGATCTCAAAAAGCTTTTGCATATCACGGCGACCAGGATTGATCCTATTGCCATAGACAAGAAAGATATGAAAAAGGAATTGTCGGATTTTTTCGGCATCCTCTTCGATCCCAAATTCTCATTTGATACCTTTGTCGTCTGATCTATGAATAATATCGCTTTTTCCGCTGCCAAAGCTGTTGCGGCAAATCCTGGCCAGGCATATAATCCGCTTTTTCTTTATGGAACTGTCGGTCTTTGAAAGACTCATCTTATGCAGGCTATAGGCAATGATATCATGACTAAGCATCCGGAAAAGGTCGTCGTTTATCTGCCGGCAAGTAAATTGATTGATGAGATTGTCTCTGCCATTAAAGCCAATAAACTTACTAATGTTCTCAAAAAATTTGATGATGTGGATGTCCTTTTGATTGATGATGTCCAATTTCTCGCTGACAAGGAGAAAACTCAGGAGATATTTCATAATATCTTCAATGATTTCCAACTCAAACAAAAACAGATTATCCTTTCTTCTGACCGTCCCCCCAAAGAGCTTGTTCATATCGAACCAAGACTCAAATCACGTTTCGCTTTGGGTTTGGTCGCTGATGTTAAATCACCTGATTTCGAGACGAGGATAGCAATTCTCCAATCCAAACTTATGAATAAATGAGAGGATTTGGATTTCAATCTTCTCGAAATTATTGCCAAACATATCAAGGAAAATGTGAGAGAGCTTGAATGAGCCCTCAATATCCTCCTGAGCAGAAAAGCGCTCTTTCATAAGGAATTAGAACAGCAGGATGTTTTTGAGTGTCTCAAGACATTGGGATATGCTATCCAGCAGGATGAAAGTACTACACAAACTGTAGTCCAGTCCAATAGTAAATGAACTCAGAACTTCGATCTGCTCGTGAATATGGTCGCTCAATATTATGGTATTTCTGTCCAGGAATTAAAATCCGATTCTAGAAAAAAAGAGATTACTAACGCTCGTCAGCTCCTTATGCTTATGGCCAAAAGATATTTTCAATGGACTCTGGAGAGGATAGGTGATCACTTTGGTGGCAAAGGCCATGCTGCAGTCATTTATGCAATCAAGAATACTGAGAAAAAGCTCAAAATCGATAAAGATATGTCTCATGATTATGAAGTCTTTCTTGATTGGCTCGGTAAATAACTCAAATCTGTCAGATGTCTTTGCTATGTAGTCAGCCAGTATCCTTGGTACTGGCTATTTTTTGTTGATTTTACAAAATAGTATTGACTATAGTATATAAAATGATTATAGCAATATCTACATTTTTATATTTTTATATAATTTCCTATAATGAGAAAACTATCTATAGTCAAAGGCGCTTCTACTGGTGTGGATAATGAAGGTAACGAAATTTCTCTTCTTTCTCAAGACAAAGATTTTATCTCTGCTGAAGATATTGTATGAGAAGACGAAAGATCAATCATCAAATCTATCGATAAGCACTTGAAGAAAGAGAGAAAAGAAGAGATGAAAATCAAAACCGGCAAAGTCGCTTCTGATCTTACAAATATGTTATGATCTGATCTTACTGATGAAAATTTTGAAAAACATTTCACTGCTACCTACAGCAAGAAATATCCTGAATTATTCGAAAACTGATTTCTCAAAGAGCATCTTTTTGATGAAATGAGTCTCTCAGTCCTAAAATCAAAAAAATCTACTCCAGGGCAGATCAGAGATATTCTCTCTATATCCAAGAATTCATAAGATAGATATTTTGTATGTATTTTCCTGAAGACGATGGAATAATTATTCCGTCGTTTTTTTATATATTTAAAGAAACTCCGTTTTTATGCGGAGTCTCTTGTAGTATGTTCTTCTTATTTAGTTGTTTTCTTTTTCATGATTTCTGCGATAAGCTTGGGCTCTATCTCGTCTTGGATATATCTGTCGAGCGGTCTTGCACCGTATTGAGGTTCATAGATTTTTTCTATAATATCTTTGACCTGTTTGTCAGAATATTTTGGTAATGCAATTTCGGAATTTATTTTTCGTGCTTCCAAAAATATTTTGATCTTATTTTTCATAATCATAGTTAGCGTCTCTTTGCTGAGATGTTTGAACACAATCTTGTAATCAATTCTATTGAGGAGTTCTGGTGTAAGAAAACTTTTCATTTCTTCAATCACTCTCTCTTTGACGAGATCAAATGCTTTGTCGTTGATATCTCATTTTTCTCCCGTTGCGAATCCTATTCTGCTTTGTTTTTTGACGAATTCTTCTGATCCGATATTTGAAGTCATGATGATGATGGTATTCTTGAAATCGATGATCCTTCCTTTGGCGTCTTTGAGGTGGCCTTCATCCAAAATCTGTAAGAGGATATTTAATACGTCAGTAGATGCTTTCTCTATTTCATCAAACAATATCACGGAATATGGCTTTCTTCTGACTGCTTCGGTGAGTCAGCCTCCTTCTTCATATCCTACATATCCTGCAGGCGAACCGATAAGCTTGGACACGGAATATTTTTCCATGAATTCGGACATATCTATTCTAATCATTGCATCAGGGTTACCAAAATATTCTTTTGCGATAAGTTTCGCTAAATAGGTCTTTCCTACACCACTTGGTCCTAGGCAGAGGAATGAGCCGATTGGCTTTGTATATTTTATCACTGATAATCTGCTTCTCGTAAGTGTTTTTACTACCGCTTCCACAGCTTCATCCTGACCGATAATGTTTTTTTTGAGCTCTTCAGATAACCTTCTGAGTTTTTCTATCTCGGATTCGTTGACGATATTAGTCGGGATTCCTGTCTTGTCAGCCAATACGTTGCCGATGTCTTCTTTGGAGATTATTTGTCTGAGATTGATAGGAATATTTTTATTTGTCCTGATTTTCTGCATTTCAACTTTCGCTTCCTCTTCTTTAGCTTTGAGTTCTGCTGCTCAGAAATAATCTTGTTTTTCTATTGCGTCTTCTATCTTTTTTTGGATCTTTGCTAATGTCTCTTCGTATTTCTTATACTCCTTATCATTATCTAATTTCTGGTTCATAGTGGATTTTCTTGCACATGCTTCATCGAGGATGTCGAGTGCTTTATCAGGCAAAAATTTATTCATCATAAATCTCTTACTGAGGTTGATTGCTACATCGAGTGATTCATCAGTTATCTGTACGCCATGAAAATCTTCATACGTCTGTTTTAGACCCATGAGTATTTGTTTGCTTGTTTCTATATCCGGTTCGTTGATGATTACTTCTTGGAACCTTCTTTTGAGTGCGGCATCTTTTTCGATGTATTTCTGGTATTCGTTGAATGTTGTTGATCCGATGAGTTTGATCTTGCCTCTAGAAAGTAATGGTTTCAACATCTGTGCTGCATCACCGTTTTCTTGGCCTCCGGCACCGATTATCGTGTGAATCTCATCGATAAAGAGGATGATATTATTTGTCGGATCTATAGCTTCTTCCAAGATGGATTTCATCCTTGCTTCGAATTCTCCTCTGTATTTGGTGCCTGCTACTAATGTTCCCATATCGAGCAAAAATATCCTCTTGTTTTTGAGTTTTTCGGGTACGTCATTCTGGACGATTTTTTGTGCTAGTCATTCTACAATTGCCGTCTTTCCGACTCCTGCTTCTCCTATGAGCAGGGGATTGTTCTTGTTTTTCCTCAGCAATGTATAGATGATTTGGTTGATCTCGTTCTGCCTTCCGATGATAGGATCGATAAGTCCGTCTTTGACCTCTTTGGTTAGATCAGTTCCGAAATATTCTATCGTCAGTTTTTTTTCTTCTTTTTTGTTTTTGTCTCCTGTTGTTACCGTATTTTCTTTCTCTACGATTTCACTCTCTACGGCATCCAATAACATATTGATGTTGTTCATCTTCTGAATCTTTTCGATTTCCATACTTTTTATCTTGTTAACATCTAAATTTAGTGTTATACATATTTTACTCAAGATTTGCAAAAAAGCAAATAATCACATCTTCTTTATCATAGGGTTTTCCTTAATCTGTTTGTACTTCTCCATTATGTTTTCTGTGTCCATGCGATGGTCATCTAGGTGCTGAGTAAATTGATTTGACAAATCTTGGAATGATATCATAAATAGTATATCTAGGTCCAATTTCTTTGTATTTTTCTTTACTTGTTTTGTTAGCTCTTGAGAAAGCTTCCTATTGAGAGGTAATGTTTGTGCACTTTTTGGTATCGCTACTCAGGTCGTGCATTCGTAACTGTTCTCGAAATAGGTTTCTACGATAGTTTCAGAGATACCGAGCATCTTCCGAAAGATAGTATTGAGTTTATGATGTTTCAGGAAGGTTGCTATCCCTCCGAGCAAATCATCACCGTGGATTGTCTTCTGTCTCTTGTGCGATGCTAAGGTCTTGGCGTGCGTCATACATGAACTTGAGTCTTTGGTAAGCCGTGCTTCGAACTTTGAAATCATCCGTTTCTCCTTGGAGGATAAAATATGTGTTTTTTACCTATAATGATTTATTCATATATTTCAATAGCACTGATCTGTTTTATCTGCTATCTGTCTATGATTTACCATCTTTTTCCCCTTATGACATCCTCGATTTTCTCCGATATCTCTGCAAGCTTTTCTTGATTATAGACTTCCGATGATTACTCTATTTACTGAAAAGCATCAAGTTTGAAATGGGAAATACCTCTCTCTTTTATTATTATTTTTTGCTATGTTGTGATTCTTGAGATCATTACTCCATCCTCGCGTCAAACCTATGAATACTCTATGGT
>Ga0194044_10000683_pt1 | contig 17021 bp, 14 predicted proteins | sample JunL4417m_MetaG_FD_155460 | JGI IMG/M metagenome (GOLD analysis project Ga0194044, IMG submission 155460) | Anoxic zone freshwater microbial communities from boreal shield lake in IISD Experimental Lakes Area, Ontario, Canada - Jun2016-L442-17m | ecosystem: Environmental > Aquatic > Freshwater...
GTGAAGGTAGCACGCTGCCGAATCGTGCGACCCGCGCGGCCGGGAAGTCAGCGCAGCATCAACGCCGAGCAGACCGTAGGCCGCGGCGAGCCCGCCGCACAGCATGCGATACGACGCGCTCGTGCCGCGCGGAACCCCATCGGCGAGACCGGCGATCACAGAGTAGGTGACCTCATCGTCGTGAAGGACGCCCCGGCCGCCGGTTTCACGTCGCAGAAGGTCAATCCCATTGGCCGAGCAATAGTCCGTGTCGACTGAGCCAGCGTCTTGAAAGCGTCCCAGCGTAACGGTCGGACGCGCCCACTCGTAGAGTCGAAGTGTCGGCGGTGCAGCACCATCCTCGCGCGCAACCTGAATCGCGCGGTCAACCGCCATGTTCCAGGCTCCCTCGGCAGGGACGCTATCGATCAGAAGTCGCCATAAGGTGCCCATGTGGCGCGGCTCACGCCTCGGCTGGCCGGTAGCGTAGGTCCGGGTTGCGGGCAGCGCCCGCCTCGTCGAGACGGCGAACAGGCGTGGTGTAGGGAGCGTGCTTGAGCAGCTCGGGATTGGAAGCGGCCTCCTCGGCGATGGTGAGCATCACCTGCGCGAAGGCGTCGAGTGCGGCGAGTGGCTCCGTCTCGGTAGGCTCGATCATCATCGCCTCCTCGACAAGCATCGGGAAGTAGACCGTAGGCGGATGGAAGCCGTAGTCAAGCAGGCGCTTGGCCATGTCAAGTGTGCGAACGCCGTTCTCGCGCTTCTGCCGAGCGCCGCTCATCACGAACTCGTGCATGCAGGTGCGGCCGTACGGCACTTCAAAAGCGTCCTGCAGCAACACCTTGAGATAGTTCGCCGACAAGACCGCCTGCTCGGCGACCTCGGTGAGTCCCTCTCCGCCAAGGGCACAGACGTAAGCGTAGGCACGCACCAGGATTCCGAAGTTGCCGTAGAAGCTCCGAACGCGGCCGATGGTGTGCTCGGGCCAGCCGAGGCCAAAACCGCCCTCCTCAAACTCAACGGGAAGTGGGCCTGGGAGGAAGGGCGCTAGCTCCTCGGTCACGCAGACCGGCCCAGACCCAGGGCCTCCCCCGCCATGAGGAGTGGAGAACGTCTTGTGCAGATTGATGTGCATCGCGTCAAAGCCCATGTCGCCGGGGCGCGCCTTGCCGAGGATCGCATTAAGATTCGCACCGTCGCAGTACGCGTAGGCTCCTACGGCGTGGACGGCGTCGGTAATCTCGACAATCTGCGAGTCAAACAACCCAATGGTAGAAGGGTTGGTCAGCATGAAAGCAGCGGTGTCTGAGTCAAGCGCGGCCTTCAAGGCCTCGACATCTACCTCACCCTGTTCGTTGCTTGGGATTGTGACGGTCTCCCAACCACACATTGTCACGCTCGCTGGATTGGTCCCGTGCGCGGTATCCGGGATGATGACCTTCCGTCGCGCGTCGCCGCGAGCGGTGTGCGCGGCCCGAAATACCATCAGAGCCGTTAGCTCCCCATGAGCCCCGGCGGCGGGCTGAAGTGTGATGCCCGGAAGGCCTGATATCTCGGCGAGCACGTCGGACAGTCCTGACATCAGTTCCAACGCACCCTGTACCGTAGCCTCAGGCTGATAGGGATGCAGACCTGCGAATCCGGGAAGCCGACACGTGTCCTCGTTGATGCGCGGGTTGTACTTCATGGTGCATGAGCCAAGCGGATACATGCCCGAATCCACTCCAAAGTTCATCGACGCGAGATGCGCGTAGTGGCGCATGATCTCGAGTTCGGTGACGTTTGGCAGAACCAGTGGTGTGCTCCGCGCTCTTCCGCCCAAAAGGTCGTCAACAATGCCAACCGGGACGTCAAGTGGCGGCGCCTCCACGCAGCGCGACTCAGGGGCGCCAAGCTCAAAGATCAGCTCCCGGGGACCACGAGCGGGTGCAGCGCCGGGTGTGTGCGCGAGTTTCTCGGTCACAGCGACGCCACCTCCAGGGCAAATGCATCCATCTCGGCTCTTGTGTTCTTCTCTGTGACGGCGAACAGCACCAGATTGGCGCCAGCAGCCGGGAGCATGCCAGTCGCGTGCTCGGCCTCAACATCTGAGACATCAACGCCGGCGAAGAATCCCTTGGTCAGAAGCGCGTCTTGCATTGAACGCACGTCGCCGAGGAACTCCAGCGCAAACTCGTAGCCGAAATCGGCTTCCCACGGCGCACGAAAGCGGCCGGTGGCAAGCAGCTGTTGGCGCAGGTAGTGAGCCTTGGCAACACACGAACGAACGATTCCAGCCAGTCCGTGCTCGCCCACAGCTGAGAGATAGGTGCCTGCCGCGAGAGCGTTGAGCGCGTGATTACTGCAGATGTTGCTGGTGGCCTTTTCACGACGAATATGCTGCTCCCGAGTTGACAGCGTCAGGACAAACGCCATCGCGCCGTCAACGTCAACAGTTCGGCCCACGATTCGACCCGGCATTTGACGCACATGCTCCTGTCGGCACGTAAAGAAGCCGAGACCAGGACCACCAAAGGAGGTGGCACCGCCGAGAGGCTGACCTTCGCCCACCACGATGTCGGCGCCGTACGCGCTCGGAGGCTCCATGATGCCAAGAAGTATCGGGTTGGTAGCAACCACAAGCAGCGCTCCCGACTCGTGCGCCATCCTCGCGATGCGCTCCAGATCCTCAAAGGAGCCGAAGAAGTTCGGGGACTGCACGAGGACGGCGGCTACGTCACCCCGACCCAGGACTTCGGCGAGTCCGAGGAGCGCCTCATCGGCGAGGCCGGCAAGAAGAGTCGCACCCGAGGCCACGTCGACGGAGGGCGGCTCGGCGACGCTGAACTGGCCTGCGTCCGCGTAAGTTGCGAGAGTGTTCTGCCACTCGGGATGAACCGTGGGCAGACACACGACAGTGCTGCGACGGGTAACTCGGCAGGCCATCAGTGCGGCTTCCACCAGTGCGGTTGCACCGTCATACATCGAGGCGTTTGAAACGTCCATGCCCGTGAGGGCACAGATCATTGACTGATACTCATAGATTGCCTGCAGGGTGCCCTGGCTCACTTCGGGTTGGTAGGGCGTGTATGCGGTGAAGAACTCCGGCTTTGAGAGCACATGGTCCACAAGGCTCGGGACGTAATGGTCGTAGCAGCCGGCTCCCATGAAACTGACCAACTCAGAGGCCGAGATGTTTTGATCGGCGAGAGCGGACAGATGCGATGAGAGCTCGATCTCTGACAATCCCTCGGGCAGGTCCAGCCCACCCACCACTCTGACCGCCTCGGGAATCACGTCGAACAGCACGTCCACATCGGCAACGCCAACAGCGCGAAGCATGGCCTCGCGCTGTTCGCAGGTGACGGGTATGTAGCGCATTCGCCTAGCCTTCGACGATGAAGGCGTCGTACTCCTCGGCGCTCATGAGCGCATCGAGCTGAGCTGCGTCGTCAAGTCTGACCTTAACCATCCACCCTGCACCGTGAGGGTCCGAGTTGACCGTCTCGGGCGTATCGCCGAGCGCGGAGTTGACCTCCACGATCTCGCCGGAAAGCGGAGCGAATAGCTCTGAGACGGACTTGACCGACTCGATCTCGCCAAAAGAGTCGCCGGTGGCGAGAACGTCTCCGGCCGAGGGGAGGTCGACGTAGACGACCTCGCCGAGCTGATCTTGCGCGAAGTCGGATATCCCGACTGTGGCTACGTCGCCTTGAACGAGGACCCATTCGTGCTCATTTGAGTACTTGCGGTCGCTTGGGTGTGCCATAGCTTTCAAGTGCTCCTTTCGGTGACGGATATGTTGACGTGCTATGCCGACAGCGAAGTCGACGTGACGAACGGCGGCTTGACGACGGTTGCCTGAAGCGTCTTCTTACGAATCTCGACCTGTAGAGCTGTTCCCGGCTCGCTGAGCCCGGTGGGAACGTAGGCGGTCGCAATCCCTGTTTCCAGCGTTGGCGAGAAGCTGCCGCTCGCTACCTTACCCACCACGGCGCCCTCGCGCAACACAGACATTCCGTGCCGCGGGATGGCACCTTGGATGGTCATGCCGACCAGTTTGGTGGTTGGTCCAGATTCGCGGACCTTCGCAACGGCTTCAGCACCGACGTAGCCAGTCTTGGCGGCGGGCACAACCCATCCCAGACCAGCCGAGATGGGATCGATGGTGCGGTCCATGTCGCTACCGTACAGCGGATACCCCATCTCCAAGCGCAGAGTATCCCGAGCACCAAGTCCAATAGGGCTGACCTGGCCAAACGACAGAATGGAGCGCCAGAGCTGAGGGGCGGCCGACGTGGACGTGAGAATCTCGACTCCGTCTTCGCCGGTATAGCCCGTCCGAGCAACCAGCGCCGGAGTCGTGTCGAGAAGCGCCTCACAGAGAGTGAACCGAGACGGCGCCTCCCATCCCTGACCAGCGAGCTCACGCACTATGCCGAGAGCTTGGGGACCCTGCAGCGCAATCAGAGAGGTTCGATCGGACTCGTCTACGAGCTCGACCTCGGCCGGGGCGTGCGCGCTCAGCCAGGCGAAGTCGATCTCGTGGTTGGAGGCGTTGGCAATGATCAGGTACTCCAGATCGCCCGAGTGGTAGACGATCAAGTCATCGATGATGTGTCCCTCTTCATCGAGCATCAACGTGTACTGAGCTCGGCCGAGCTGGGAGATCTTGGACAGATCGTTAGTGAGGACCCCCTGGAGGAAGTCGAAAGCGGCAAAACCAAACACGCGAAACTCGGCCATATGACCGACATCAAATACACCGGCAGCACTTCGGACCGCATTGTGCTCATGGATGATGCCGGCGTACTGAACGGGCATCTCCCAGCCAGCAAATGGCACCATGCGAGCTCCGAGCGCGATGTGCTCGGCATACAGAGCCGTGCGTTTCAACTCAACTGACATGCTTTCCTCCGCTATTCCCAGATGTCTGTCCGACACAAACCGCGTCTATTGCCCCTCGAAGTCGAGCCAATCTAGCAGGTCTAGATAGGTCCGGCCACCGGAGGCGGGCCGCCAAAGAGCTTCCGCCACACTCGCACCGACCCTATCCAGATCCTCAGAAACGGGTTGGGACGCTTCACATCGTACGTCGCGACCAGCGGCACACGCGAGATCATCTTGCCCGCCTGCGTAAATGTCGCCACGCCAACCGTCTGTCCCTTCTTAATCGGTGCAGCGACCACGCCAACGGTGACCGTCCTGGTGATCGGACCGCTCAAGTCCAGCACCGAGACCGTCTCGTCTCGGGAAATCGCGGCCGGAACGCGGCGGTCAAGGTAGTCACCTACGGGGGCCTCGGCCACTACCGTTCCCCCAACTGCGAGTTGCTGGGGTCGATAGTGCGCAAATCCCCAATCGAGCAGCTCCCGCGCTTCTCGGAATCGCTGCAGTTCCGATGAGGTTCCGAGCACGACCGCGTACAGAGTCAGACCATCGCGCTCTGCCGCAGAGAGAACCGAGTATCCAGCACCGTCAGTAAAGCCGGTCTTGATGCCGATTGCTCCGGCGTAGTTGCCGATGAGGAGGTCGGTGCTGTGCAAGACCTCCTTGCGGGCTCCGGATCCAATCGTCACGGTCTGCATCTTCACAATCTCACGGAATCTCGGATTTGCCATAGCGTACCTACCGAGCACCGCCAGATCAGCGGCGGTAGTGTAGTGTCCGGCCTCATCGAGCCCGTGAGAATTGGCGAAGTGCGTGTTCTTGAGACCGAGCTCAACCGCCTTGTCGTTCATCAGCTTGACGAACGCCTCATCAGATCCCGCCACACTGCGCGCAATGGCAACAGCTGCGTCGTTGCCCGACTTGACCAGAAGAGCCTCGAGCACCTGATTCATGGGCAGCTTCTCGCCGGGGCGCAGAAACGCTGTCGACTCCCCAACTTGGCCTGAAGCTTTGGGAATCACAACCATCGTGGTCACGTCGCTTCGCTCTAGCGCCACCACAGCAGTCATGATTTTGGTGATACTCGCCATCGGACGCCGCTCGGTCTCCCGCCGCGACCACAACACCCGTCCCTCGCCGTCGACGAGCGCTCCAGCGCGCATGGCCACATCCGGGAGAACTGCGGCCGCAAGGGAACGCTTGGACGCGGCCACACCGTCCACTTGGTCGGATGAACGCGTTTCGGCAAAGGCGCTCTGAGCGGTAATGAGCGCCAGTGCGAGCGCCGCTGCGATGGCAAAGCAGTAGCCCCGATTCCACGCTCGCCGAGAATATCGGGACGCCGCACTGCGATCGCAAAGACCCGCATTGTGCACCGTATGGTCAAAAACGGTCCGAGTTGGGGAAAAGGCATAGCGTGCCGCCCGATGGGACACATCGCGCCTTTCGGCATCAGTAGACGTTGTTGAGTGATGGAGTCGCATTGAATTCCTGTCGAGATTCTTGGTCGCCCGTGAGCCTTGGATCCATCCGCGCCACTTTGATCGCGGGCGACTTCGGTGCGCAGCCGAGCCATTTCCGGCCCACAGAGTCTACTACGCTCGGCACGCCCGCAATGCCACATAGAGGCAACCGATGAACTACACCAAGTTCGAGCAACTCGTTCTCGGTGTGGCCACCACCACCATTCTCGGCAGCATTCTGATCTCTCTTGCCAGCAACGGGTGGACAGGGTGGCCCAGCTTCGTTTCTCAGCTCCTGCTGATACCGGTGCTGATTGCCGCTGTCCACTACGGTCGCAGGGCTGGGCTGCTCACGGCTCTTATCGCCTCTGCGGTCTTTATCATGCTGAAGATTCCCGTGTTGTCGGCTCCGGAGGGTGTGGGCGCTCTAGAAATGGGCATGATCGCCCTCACAATCGCAGCGTACGGAATTGTGGGTATCGTTGGCGGCGACCTCTGTGGGCGCGTGAAGTACCTCTTTGGTCGATTTGACAACTCGGCGACGATCGATGACTGGAGCCGCGTGTTCAACCAACGCAAAGCGGCCGAGCTCCTCGAGTACGCTCGAGATCGATTCTCGCGTTACGGCGAATCATTCTCTGTGATAGTTATTACGCAAGATCCCGCCATGGTTTCAGGGCTGTCCCCTAAACGCCAACGCACTTTAGTAAGAGAAGTTGCCGCTCACCTGCGCGGAGACCTGCGAATGGTCGACGAAGTGGCTCGGCTCGATGACGGCCGATTCCTCGTGATTCTTCCTCGCGCCGCGCGAGAAGGTGCGCTCGCGGTTGCACAACGTCTCATAGAGGCAATCCGTCAGATGATGGATGCGGATCAGGATGGCGTATCTTCGCAGTGCTTCTCGGCTGCTGAGGACGACCTTGAGCTAGGGTCTCTCTTCACGAACATTGCTCCCCAACCGGCGACCTACGAAGGATCGAGCTCGTAGACCGAATCTGGTCGCAGCACGCTGTATCCCTCAGCCAACAACGTCTCTTCCGCCGAGATGTCGTCGACTTTGAGGACGTCGACGGCGGCGTCACCTGCCGGCTTCACGAAGCAGTAGGCGTACTCTACGTTCTTGTCGGCTCGGCCGAGAGCCTCTAGGACGTCTGCAAGGCCGCCTGGACGATCGGGAACCTCTACGGCGATCACTGGGGTCAGCGTGACGCTGAATCCACGACCTGCAAGGATGTCGCGAGCAGCTCGTGGCGTATCGCAAATGATGCGTACCACACCGAAGCTTTCAGTGTCGGCAACCATCAGGGCGTGCATGTCGATACCCGCGTCGCCGAGCGCTCGGGTGAGCTCAGCCAGTCGACCCGTGCTGTTTTCCAGAAACACCGAGACCTGTTCGATCATGTCCGGTCACGCACCTTCCGTCTCGGAGCGCAGATCGACGACCCGCTTTGCCTTGCCTTCACTGCGTGCAATTGACTTGTGCTCGACAAGCTTGACCTCGATTGATACCGCGAGAGCGGACTCGATCTGGCCCTTCACCGTTCGTTGCAGCCTCTCGAGTTCGCGCACCTCGTCAAATCCGAAGTCGGGTGAGACCTCCACTTGCACCTGAACGTGGTCAAGAGAACCGCGCTTTGTCAGCACGAGCTGATAGTGCGGCGCAACGCCAGCGACTCCAGCGAGCACTTGCTCTATCTGGCTCGGGAAGACGTTCACACCGCGAATGATGAGCATGTCGTCGGTCCGGCCCGTAATACGTTCCATACGCCGAAATGTCCTGCCACACGCACAGGAGCCAGGAATGATTCGCGAGATATCACGGGTCCGATACCGAACGACCGGGATGCCTTCTTTGGTCAGAGTCGTGAAGACGACCTCACCGTATTCTCCATCTGGCACGGGCATTAGCGTCTCAGTGTCCAAGATCTCGATGAGAAAGTGATCCTCAAAGACGTGCAGCCCGTCTTGGTGGACGCACTCCGAGGCCACACCAGGACCCATCACCTCGGACAGGCCGTAGATGTCGATCGCCGTAATACCCATAGCGCGCTCAATCTGCTTGCGCATGTTCTCGCTCCACGGCTCCGCGCCAAAGACGCCGACTCGCAGCGGTAGGTCGCGAACGTCGATTCCCATCTCGAGCGCTGTCTCGGCAATGAGAAGCGCGTAGCTGGGAGTACAGGCGAGGACGGTGACCCCAAAATCCTTGAGTATCTGGACCTGTCGGCGTGTATTGCCACCAGAGACGGGCACCGTAAGAGCACCCAACCGCTCAGAGCCATAGTGAGCACCAAGGCCGCCGGTGAAGAGGCCATACCCGTAGGTGATTTGGACGACGTCGTCGGGTGTGACTCCGCCCGAAGCAAAGGTTCTTGCCATGAGGTCGGCCCATCGGTCGATATCCCCCTGCGTGTAGCCAACAACCGTGATCTGCCCCGTGGTGCCCGAGGAGGAATGTACTCGCACGATGTCGCGCAGGGGCGCGGCAAACAGTCCATAGGGGTACGCAGCGCGGAGATCGTCCTTGACGGTAAACGGAACGCGTCTCAGGTCATCGAGCGACTTCAGGCTCGCAACATCAAAGTCCGCCGCATCAAACTTGGCGCGGTATGCGGGCACGTTGTCGTAGACCCGCACAAGAAGCGACTTGAGACGCTCGAGCTGAAGTGACTCCAGCTCCGGCCTGCTCATGGATTCCAATTCCGGCTGGTACACAGCACCCCCCAATCGTTACCGGCTACACACTCATCTGCCCTCGCTCTAGGGCTTCTTTGGCGCCACGGTTGCAGTTGTTGGTACGGAGCCCTTGGTTCCAATACGCAAGACCTGGATCTTGGGCTTGTAGTCCGAGCTAAACGTGTCCTTTCTGACTACCTGTCCCGCCTTGGTCACTGTACGGGTCACTACGACCTTCCTGCCTGTGACGCCGGCATCCTTGACGACCTTCGACCCAGTCGCAAGCGTGGGGTCGTTGACCTTTTCGATGGGGAAAGGGGTCTCATTGGTGAAAGGGCCGGTCGTATAGGCGACTTCATAGCCAGTCTTCGTGCCGTAAAATGAGATGGTAATCGAGTCATTGGTATACGCCACTGAAACAAGAATCCAATCCTTTGTATCGTTCTTCCACTTGAGATCAGGGCCGCCCCACGAGACGGTCGCATCGCGACCAGTGGGATAGTGCGCTATGTAGAAGGAGTGGTTGGTGCGGTCAGGTATAGGCACGCCGGCGAAGAAGGCCGTGTTGAAGAGCGTAGTACCGACTTGACAGATACCACCTCCCAGCTGCGGAACCAGCTTTCCCTTAACAATCGCAGGAGCCTCTTGGTAGCCCTTGGCAGCCGTTCGCTCACCAACCGCGCCGTTGAACGAGAATGTCGCGCCGGGTGCCACGAGCTTGCCGTCAAGAGCGTTGCCGAGCGTGTGAATGTTGTTGGTGCGCGGCTCGTTTGAGCCATCGTAGGTGGTAGTGAAGGTGGAAATCCGCTCCTTCACGCCCATCTCACGCGCCTTCTGGGTCGTAAGCTTCGGCGCCACGACCGTCGTCTGAATCACCACAGTTCGGCTCGTGTTGGTACTGTCCTTGAGCGCCCTCGTGATGTCCGTTGCCAGCAAACCGAGATCTGCGCCGACACCATCCTTGGATGGGACAATGGTGACTGATCCGCCGCTTGTCTTGAACTGTGCATCTTTGGCCGGTGTCCCTACTGCAGCCCCAAGCTTGGGAGCGATGGTTTTCGCGGTTTGGGCCTCGTCCACCAAAGGAACGAGCTTCCACGTCTTGGATCCCGCGCGCGCAGCAGAGCCTGTGGGCTCGACTGACTGAAACGTCATCATCTTGCCGATATCTGCCGGCGAGAAGGTCCAGAGCTTGCCCCCGTACGTAACGGTGAGCGGAGCCGACATCATCTTGCTCGCAACGGACTTTGCCGACTCGGCAGCTGCGTTGCTGATCTTGGGAAGTGCAGTCTGCACTGGGGCGTTGATAGTCCTGCGGTCCGTGGTATAGGCAGCAAGAATGGCCTGCGAAAGCTCATCGCGCTTGAGCTCGACTCCGTCCGCGGACGGTTTGACCGCAGCAGATGTGTCAGTGATCTCAACTTCCGCATCGCGTGCAGGAACATTGGTGGTCTGAGCAACCGCATCAAGCATCTTGTTCATCTTCACTGGATCGGCATTGCCCGAAGCGCTCAAGCGCGCCTTGCCAAACCATGCCGAGAACCGCTGCGTGACCGATTTCGCAAATCCGCCCTCACGGCCGACAGCCATGGCCTGGGCGGTCAGCGCTGGAGCGTCGAACGACAGCGCGATATCAGCCGGGGCGACCTTCCAGGACTTCTCGCCGTACACCACGGTGACAGGCTCCGTGGCCTTTGCGGGCAGCTGTTTGGCGAGCTCCGCGGTGGCCACAGAAGGTGTCATTCCGCCGACACGCACGCCCGCAACCGTCACACCAGGATGAACGCGCCCTGCGCTCGCGAACGCATCGACCGCGACCGCCAAGACCAACACGACGGCGATGAGTGCTGCGGCGATTGTCGGCCACGGCCGCGTTGCACCCGACCGCGACGCACGATTCGACGTCCGGCTAGCGGGCGCACCCTGACGCCGCTCGCGAGCGGTGCGGCGGCTCTCGTTGGTCTCCTGCGTCAAGCTCAAATCTCCTCGTTCGTCACAATCGCAAAAGGCAGCCTGACCGCATCGCGGTGAGGCTGCTCTTACAACGGCGTCTTGCTATCGGATTCGCATCTGAACGGCCAACTCATGTCATCAGGCCAGCAGATTGCGATCATTCTAGCAGGTAGATGCCATCTTTTCCACCTCGGCGCGGTCTGTCACTCCTCGGCGATGCCGTATTCCACGACTCGCTTCCACTGCTCGGCTCGTGCCATCGCCGACTCATCACGTGCGGCCTCGGCCCAAATGGAGACCGCTGGCTCACTCGCGTGTGGCAGCACGAGCGCCCATCCATCCGAGTAGCGCACACGCACGCCCTCAGCAAGCTCCGGATTGAACTCAGCGGCGCGTTCTGTGACCGAACGCATGACCGCACCTTTGCGACGGTCGGGACACGGCACGCTGATCTCGACTTTGTGGAACTCGGGGAGCTCGGCGACCACCTGTGCAAGCGTCATGCCGCTCTTGGCCAACATGCGTGCGGCCATTCCGGTGCTCAGCACGCCGTCGTAGGCCGGGAAGAAGTCACCAAAGATGAATCCGCCGCTGGTGGAGCCTGCAAATCTGGCTCGTCCCTCCAGGATGGCCTCGGCCAACGCACGGCGAGATCGGCCGGGGCGAATGACCTCTTTGCCATAGCTCGCCGCGATCTGGTCGACCACTTGGGAAGCGGCAAGCGGCACCGCAATCGTTCCGTCGATGACGCGCGTGCGGCACCACAAGTCCACCATCGCGTGCAAGGCGGTGTCCCCGTCGAGCAGCTCTCCCTTCTCTGTGACGAGCCTGATTCGCTCAGCGCCCCAGTCAAAGATCACGCCGAGATCCGCGCCGAACAACTCGATTGCCCGGCCAATCTCGCCCACCCCTTGCTCAGTGGGCTCCTCTGAAGGTGCCGAGGTGGCCTCGGAATCGACAACTCCGTTGAGCGCGATCAGGTTGAGGTGCCAGCCGTGTGCAACCTGCGGCAGCATAAACGTGGCGGGACCTCCGGACATGTCGGCTACCACACGGCGCCATTCAGCGCCCAAGTCGGCCTCGTCCATCGCGTCTTTGAGCGCGGTCCCGTAGTACTCCAGCGGACGCGGTGGGTGGATGATGTCGCCGAGCTCGTCGAAGAACGCTCGGCGAAACTCCTCGCGGAAGTAGAGACGCTCAATCTTCTTTTGCTCCCATGGAGCGATGTCGAGACCGTTGCGATCCAGAAAGCGAATCTCAAGCGATTGCGGATCGCGTGTGGATCCCGAAAGGTGGACTCCGCCCACACAGCGCGTCTTTTGCGTGGTAAAGCGGGTCACTGCGGGCGATGCGACCCGTAGGTCGCGCACATCGATGCCAGCGGCGTTAAGCCCGGCGATCATCGCGCTCTTGAGCATCCGAGCCGGGCGCGTGCTGTCTCGGCTGATGACCACGTGGCCACCCTTGGGAAGCAGTGTGCCGTACGCCTCGGCGACCTTAAGCGCAAGCTCAGGCGTGATGTCCACGCCGACAAGCCCTTGAACGCCCGCGTCACCAAACAGCGCACGCGAGCCGGTCGACTCCCAGATTACGGAGGTGTTGACCGTCGCAGAAGACTCAATTCGCTTGTACGGGAATATCTGGACGTCGGCGCCAATTTGCGCACCGGATCCGATGACGGACTCATCGCCGATGACAGCGCCGTTTGCAATCCCTGCACTGGCTCTCAAGTCCACGTGACGGCATAAGACAGCGCCAGAAACGGTGGACTGCTTGCCGACAAACGTGTCACTCCACAGAATGGAGTGCGTGACGCGAGCACCGGCCCCAACCACGCAGTTATCGTCGATCACCGTGTAGTCGCCGATGGTCGAACCTCGGCGTATACGCACGTTCTCCCCTATGACCACTCCGGTGCCCAGAGTCGCAGTCTCATCGATGCGAGCGCTCTCGGCGACCCAGAGCCCTTCTCGGGCATGGATGCCGGGGATAAAGACACGCACGAGGCCATCAAGGATGTCTCGATGCACCTGCATGTACGATTCCCGACTGCCGACGTCGCACCAATAGCCGTCGGCGGCGATTCCGTACAGGGCGTGCCCGTCTTCCATCAGTCGCGGGAACAGGTCCGCCGAGAAGTCGTAGGATTCCCCCTCGGGGATGTAGTCCAAGACCCAGGGCTCGACAACGTAGATTCCTGTGTTGATGGTGTCGCTGAAAACCTGACCCCACGACGGCTTCTCCAAGAAGCGCTCAACTCGGCCGTCCTCGGCGGTGATAACGACGCCAAAATCGAGAGGGTCAGGCACACGCTTCAGGGCGATAGTGACGGCTCCGCCCTTTTCCTTGTGAAAGCGGATGACCTCAGTCAGGTCGATGTCGGTGATGGCATCGCCCGAGATGATCAGAAACGGCTCGTCGGTTCCCAGAAGGTGGGCGGCGTTCTTCACCGAGCCAGCCGTGCCCAGCGGAGACTCCTCTACCGCATAGCCGATCTCGACCCCCCATTCCTCGCCAGCCCCAAAGTAGTCCTGGATCGTGCGGGGCATGAAAGCCAGCGTCGCGACGACTTCCTCAATGCCGTGATGCTTCACCAATCCGATTATGTGTTCCATGACCGGCTGGTTGACGATCGGCACCATGGGCTTGGGCCGCAGCGAAGTGATGGGACGAAGCCGCGTTCCTTCTCCCCCGGCCATGATGACGGCTTTCACGATGTCTCCCTTTCAGTTGTGGACCAGCCTGCTGGCACAGCCCGCAGGGTGAGTCCTCTTCTACCCGATTCCGATCTAGCCTTCTGCCACCCGAATGGTGCTGAAGAATACCCCCACGTAGCCAATTGCCGAGGCAAGCGACAAAGCGACGCCAACGTAGACAAACCAAATACCCAAAACAGCTGGCTGGCTTCCCCACCCCGGCAACGCGGCGCTGTCAAACAAGCCCAATCCCGGCACTATTGGCCAGCCCAAGATCAGGTCAGCAAACCCAATCAACAAGAGCGCGGTCGTGGCCTTGCCGATAAACGTCACTGCCATCCGACGACGATACACAAACTCCAAGCGCCACACGCCATACCCAAGCACCAGATCACGCGCAACGAGCACCAGTGGGATCCAGAGCGGCAAACGATGCTCCACGTACAATCCGATGACACCCGAGGCGATCAGCAGCCTGTCGACCAGCGGGTCGATTGCCTTGCCAATGGCCGTCACCGTACCCGTCCGTCGCGCAATCTGACCGTCGAGCCAGTCGGTTGACGCCGCGACCGCGAACAGCAGAAACGCAAGTTCGTTGTGATTGCCATTGATCAGAACGGTGAAGAAGAGCGGAACCAGCATGAGCCTCAGAACGGTAATGATGTTGGCAATGGTATAGATGTCACGCACATGCTCGTCGGCCGACGAAACGCCGTCGGTATCCCCACTGGAGCTGTCGCGCTCTTCTACCACCACTTCTTCTTCCTGAAGTAACCGGCCATGATCACGGCAATGACAACCATGGATCCCACAACCGCGTAGAACGACCATTGCGCCTCGATAGGCGGCCACATTCCTCCCGGATACATAGGCCGCCCAACGACGTTCATCCCGTAGATACCCGATAGCAGCGTCAAAGGCATGAAGATTGTCGCGACCACCGTGAGCTGCTTCATGATCTCGTTCATGCGGTTGTTCTGCGCCGACAAATAGATATCCATGACCGAAGCCGCGACATCCTGGTAGGTCTCGATAGAGTCCTGAACGCGCGACAGGTGGTCTCCTACGTCTTGGAAGTACCGGAACGCATTCTCACTGACGACGTTGCGTTCTCGGCCCACACCCCGGATCACGTCACGCTCGGGAGCGATGATGCGGTGAAGCTTGAGCAACTTTCGCCGAATCTGATGCAATGTCAGCAGGTCTTCCTGACGTGGATCGTCAAGCATCTGCTCCTCAACGGCCTCAAGTTGCTCTCCAACCGAATCGACGAGCGGCAGGCTTGAGTCGACGAGCTGGTCGATGATGGCGTGCAGTGTCCAGTCAGGTCCGCCTTTGAGCGTTCTGAGCGCGTCAGCAGCGACGGTATCGATTGTCGGACAGGGTTCGGCATGTAGCGTCACCAAGTAGTTGGGCCCGATGAACACATCGAGCTCGTGAGAGGACACGGCACCAGCGCTCGTGCGGTAGGGCGTTACCCACACCAAGAAGAGCCCGCTGGGATAGACATCCACCTTGGCCCTCTGCCGATTATGAGCGCTGTCCTCCAGTGCCAGAGGATGGAGGTCGAAGCGTGTTTCAATCGTCGACAAATCGCTCTGTGCGGGCGCCTGGATATCCACCCACACCCACGGGGCAGCCGAAAGGTCCGCGCCCATGGCGTCCGCGTCACCCTGCTGCGGCGTCCCGTCCTGGCCCAACCAGCGCACAACCGTTGTCGACATTGCCACGCCCTCCCCCACTGCGACCTGCGGAATTCCCGCTGCCTTAGTCTATCGTGTTGGCGTGGCATTCGCGCGGCAATCCGCCGACGAATGGGTAGAGGCTATTGCGTCGGGCGTTGATGGCTGGCGTTGGCGGCAGCAGCGATAACTAGACCCGTGCTCTGCGAGAGAGGTGCACTGTGCGAAAGGCTGTTGGATGGATCCGGATCGCGGTGGGGCTCGTCACGATCGTCGTCGTGGCATTCGCAGCAGGTGGGTGCGCTACCGCACCGCGCAATGAGGTCTTGGGCACGTGGCACACTCAGTTGACGGGTTACAACACAGTCGCTGCCGGTATCACCCGATACGACCAGACCGTCACATTCACCGACGCCGGCACCGTGGTCATGGACAACACCCTGCCTGGCGAGGTCAACCACGTCACTGGTCGCTACGAGCTCACCAAGCTCGACGGCCATCCCCTAATCAAGATCACGTGGGACGCGCTAGTCGACCAGCCCTCGGAACTCTACTACCGCTTCCAGGGCGCAAAGCTGCTCACGTCTCGAGCGCCCGGCAGTCTGGACGTGTCCCAGGAGCTCAACGTGGGTAACCAAGAACCCATTGTCTACGTCAAGGTCCCCAAGTAGCCACCGCAGTAGGGACCCGCGCAGTCCGCGTGGTACAGTTCGCGTCGTCAGTGCCCCTCGCCGGGCACCGTCCACGGCCCCGGAGGATTCACCGCCTCGCGGGGCCAACTTGTGCCAGAAACTCCACAGCCGCGGCCACGTATTGGTCAAGGCGCGCCTCTAGAGTGTCCGAGAGCCCCGGCTCGTCTGCAAGCTCAGCCGGCTCTATTCCCAGGATTGTGATCGGTGGCAGCGGTCCATTGGTTGCCTCGGCGAACTCGAGTACTTTGACCAGGTCACCCTCATGGGTACTCAGGCTGGCACTTCCCTTCACGCTCGCCACTTGATCGAGAGTGAAGAACGCATAATCGCCAGGTGCCAGCCCCATTCTCGCTGAATCGACGATCAGTACCTGCTCGGTTTGAGCGTCGAGATAGTGCACAACGTCGAGCAGGTTGCCCCCCAGATCGATGGCACGAAAGTCGCGGTCGAGCCCCGTCTCGCCGATAAGCTCGGCGATGCGCAGCCCGATCGCGTCGTCGCGACCGTAGTAGTTGCCGATGCCGATCAGATAGCGCACGTCCGTTAGCGGATGAACTCGACGTCTAGATTGTGCGTCGAGCAGGAGATGCACGGGTCATACGCGCGCACGAGCATCTCCAGAGCCAGCCGCATCTCATCCTCGGTCTTCTCCGACGCCATGAGTTCCGGCAGCAGCGCATCGAAGTCGGCTTGGATGTTGGCGTGGTTCTGATTGGTGGGGATGATGCAGTTCGCATCGGTGCAAAGGCCCTCGTCGTCATAGGCATACTCGTGAAACAGGATGCCGCGTGGCACCTCGACCGCCGAGGCGCCCGTCCCCCAGCGTGAGGGCTGGACCAGCGGCTCCTCGACCACACCGTCGGCGATCAGCTCGTCGAACAGGCGCAAGGCCTCGTAAGCAGAGTGCACGATCTCGACGACCTGGGCGACGGAGTTGAAGTACGGGTTCGTGCACACTGGGCTCATGCCAAGCGACTCGGCGAACTCCTTGGCCTTCGGATGCAGCTGATC
>Ga0194044_10000688_pt1 | contig 16969 bp, 15 predicted proteins | sample JunL4417m_MetaG_FD_155460 | JGI IMG/M metagenome (GOLD analysis project Ga0194044, IMG submission 155460) | Anoxic zone freshwater microbial communities from boreal shield lake in IISD Experimental Lakes Area, Ontario, Canada - Jun2016-L442-17m | ecosystem: Environmental > Aquatic > Freshwater...
GCGCTATATGGCTTTCGCGGAATCGTTGGCCCAAGCGTTTATCCAATTGACCTCTCACTTGCCTTACTTACTGGGGCAGTCATAGGTGGACTGCGCTCAATCACAGGTGCTCTTGTTGGAACTGTGTTTATAGTTTTCTTGCCGGATTTAATTGGAAAATTTACAAACGTCTTTAAAGTTTCGGAACAGATCTCTAATTACTTACCAGCCCTTGTGAGTGGCGTGTTACTGCTCCTTACTATTGTTATAAACCCAGCAGGGCTCGCTGCCGCTGGCTCTCACCTACTGAAGCGCCGCCACCGAACGAAATAGCGAAATTACGCCTGAATTATTACGAATTGTTACCGTTTCTTGATTGCGATCCCTTCTCCTACCCCTTGCCCCTCTGTTACCTTCTAGCCTGAGTTCAATCGCCCGTGGTTGAACTTGCCATCAGAGCCCCTCAGTTCTGATCGGTTGAGTGCATTAGAAAGAGTGAATGTAGTGAATCTTCGCAACCCTTTCTCCCGCTTGGCAGTCGCTGCTGCGCTTGTGGGATCTCTAGTAGTTAGCACCCTCCCAGCATCAGCTGCTGGCGATCCTGGTGTTACTGATTCTGAAATTGTTCTTGGCATGCAATTGCCACAGACTGGCGCCGCAAGCCCTGGTTACAACAAGGTGGATGACGCAATGCGCGCTTACTTTGATTATGTGAACTCAAAGGGTGGCGTTTACGGCCGCAACATTAGACTTGAAGTTAAAGATGACCAGTACAAGGCTGGCTTAACTATTACAAGTGCGTCTTCTCTAATTAATCAGAGCAAAGTATTCGCATTTGTTGGTTCAGTGGGAACCCAAACTCACATATCTATTATTAAAGATATCAATCGTCGTGGAATTCCAGACTTATTCGTGAACAGCGGATACAGCGGTTTCTATACCGACGCCAAGAAGTACCCAACATCATTTGCAGGACTTGGTACCTACGTTGTTGAGTCAAAGATTCTTGGAAAGTATCTCAAAGAGACTTATCCAGATAAGAAGGTCGGAATTATTTATCAGTCCGATGACTTTGGTCGTAACGCCCTTCAAGGATTTACAACGGCTGGTTTAACCTTTGAAGCTGGCAAGACTGTTGCTTCATTCATTGCCGGAACCCAAGGTTCTCTTGGATTAACAAATCAGATCGTCCAGATGAAAACTAATGGTGTCGATGTTGTAATCATCGCAGCAGTTGCTTCAGCAACCGCAGTCGCGATGGCAACAGCAGCGGCAGCCGCTTACAAACCTTCAAAGTGGGTTGTAATCAGTGTTGGTGCCGATGCCACAACTTTCCAGACCATTCTTGGTGCCAAGGGCGTTCCTGCAGCAACAAGTGCAGCAATGCTTGCTGGAACAATTTCAGCTTCGCATGCACCTGCCCCAGGTGATGCAACTGATGAATATGTAGCCGCTTTTAAGAAGATCAATACCGATTTCAACAAGGGTCCAGACCCACGTTGGGATAACAACGTTCTTCAAGGAATGAATATCGCTTATCAAACTGTTGAAGCACTTCTCGGTGCGGGCAAGAATCTAACTCGCAAGGGCTTGATCTCTTACCTAGAAAACAGCGGTTCTAAGATGAGCAGCGCAGCATTCTCACCACTCAATTACTCAAAGACCAACCACGAGGCCTACAACGGTTTCTGGATCGGTCAATATGACGCAACAACGCTTCTTGCTCCAATCACCGGAACTCGCGTGGTTTACACCACCGATTCAGGAAGTGGACCTGTAACCGTTTCTAACTACAAGCGCCCTGCAATCGCTGCAGATGCACTTCCAAAGGCTGCGTGAGGAACTCATGAAAATAACTAATATGAAAAAGCTAATTGCATCAATTGGTGCAACCGCTCTCATTATCAGTGGTGCCTCATTCACCGCTACATCAGCGCATGCTGCTGATCCAGTCTGCGTTACTGTGGACGGTACTGCCACTTGCAACGGAACGCTCTCAAATGGCGCTGCTTACAAGACAGTCGTTCCGGCAAATTTCAACGGAACTTTCTTCTTCTGGCAACATGGATTTAGATCTTCATACCCATACCCTGGTTACACACCACCAAAGGGTGTGGAAGAGCTGACTCCTTACAGCAACAACACGGGCAAAGATGTCACCAAAGATATGTTGACTACTGGCTATGGCCTCGCTGCTTATGATTGTTCTTCCACCGGACTACACGGCTGGAATACGGCAGACTGTGTAGAGATGTTGAAGGATCTAATCACAGTGACTAAGGCTAAGTACGCCGTTGCTCACACAGTTGTTTATGGCTCTTCGATGGCTGGCTCAGTGATGACACCATTCATTGAAAAATATCCGAATCTGGCTGACGCGGTTGGAATCATGGCTGGTGTGACTCCACCAGTAACAAATGAAATTCGTTCCGGTTGCGATATGTTCTACATATTCAGTGTCTTCTTTGATCCAACAATCAAGGGCTGCACAGTTATGGGAACCAAGGGCGTTGCTGGTCACTATGCAGTTTTAGGTGACTTCGCAAAGGTTGGCGCACTGCTCACAGCATGGAGTAAGAATTTAGGTGCGCCAGGACTTGAATATCCTGCTCCGCTTAAAGGTTCTGGAATTCCACAACGTTCCGCGCTCTTGTTAGCTGGTCTGATTGCCGGGCTTCCAACTAAGAGTGCGCACATGGATGGTATTTCAACAAGTGCTTTGATCCCTGAGCAGAGCATCAACGCAACAGTTGCAATCCTGGAAAATACTCAAGAACTTCTTGGAACTGCCTACTTTGCCGGACAAGCAATCTCTGAATTAGTTGGTCCTGGTTTCTATGACAACACCAAGACTGATTACTCAGCTTTGCTGTCAGATGCTGATGCTGGCCGATTCAACCTTGGCCTATCGGGCGATAACGCGATTACCGCAATGCTTGGTGTGCTAGCTGCATCACCTCGTATTACTGGCGATCCTGCTGCAATGGCTAAAGCTGCTGCACTAGATAAGTCTTCCTTTAATACAACAAAGCCAGTTGTACTACTTTCAAATGAAGCCGACCGACTTGTCTTGGCTGGAAATAGTCAACTCTTTCTAAACAAGGAAAAGGCGCAATTCGATGCTCGCTTGGCCGCTTGGCAGACAAAGTACGACGCTGCCACACTTCCAGTGCAATTAGCGCTGAATAAGGTTAAGCCGGTTTGGAACGTTCTTGCTATGTATGCACTAACACCAGAGACCTACACCAAGTTTGATGCAACCACGGGTGCACCACTTTTGACTAAGGTTTCACTTTCACCATCAGGTGTTGGTCATCAATCCTTCACACAAAAGCAGACTATGTCATGGGTAAAAATCTTGGCCCAGTCAGCGAAGATCGGAAAACTTCCATCACAGAAGTACATTGATTTGTACTTAGGTCGCGATCCAAATATGAATATGGATCCTGATTATCAGCCTGCTGAATTGAAGTATCAGGACTGATACAAGACTAAAAATCGAATAAGAGAGGCAGGGTCTGGTGAAAACCAGGCCCTGTTTTCTTTTCTCTAACTAGTACCCTGATCCCGTGAACCAAGTAGTAGAGGTTGATTCAATTGAAGCGATGCATAAATTTGGTACTGCTCTGGGGGAACAGCTTCGTATCGGTGACTTAATACTTCTATCCGGCCCGCTTGGTGCTGGTAAGACAGCGCTAACTCAAGGCATAGGTATCTCACTTGGGATTTCTGGGATCACATCACCAACTTTTGTTATTTCACGAATTCACCAGGGCAAGGTTCGATTGATTCACGTCGATGCTTACCGAATGCAAGAAAATCAAGGTGATAGCACGGCGCTATTTGATGATTTAGATTTAGAGAGCTATTTAGAAACAAGCGTCACTGTGGTTGAATGGGGCGAAGGTTTGGCCACTCGAATTTCTGATTCATTCCTCGAACTGAAACTTAGTTTTGGTATTGGTGAAAGCGAACGAATTATTGAAGTCATAAAACATGGTGCCCGCTGGGATGTATTAGTCCTATGAATCATTCTTTGGTCATTGATACCTCAACTAATAGAACGCTTGTAGGAATTGTTTCAGAAGGAACTTTGCTATTTGAAGCTCATCACGATGATGCTTTGGGGCATGGCGAGGCGCTACCAAAACTTGTTCAACAAGCGCTGGCGAATACTGTGCAAATTGATTCAGTAATAGTAGGAATGGGACCTGGTCCATTTACCGGCCTGCGGGTTGGAATTTCATTTGCTCAAAGCTTTGCCTTTGCCCGCGGCATTCCTTGGGTTGGGGTTTGCGGACTTGATGCGATTGCATCGCAGATTTCAGATTCAGAATTTTTCGTCGCAGTCGATGCGCGTCGTAAAGAGGTTTTCTTTGCCCGGTATAAAACTGGGGAGCGGATTGCTGAACCAGGTGTCTGCCAACCATCACAACTCGCAAAAGTTGAGATCCCAACATATGGCGAAGCTACGGGTGAATTTCCTAGTGCATTAGGTTTAGCAAAGATTGCCGAAAGGGGAGCACATTACCTGGCACCAATTTATGTGCGCCGTCCCGATGCTTATCCGCCACCAGCCGGTGTGAAATTTCGGCCAATGCTGCAACTAGATTTAGTGCCAGCCTTTGCGCTGGAGAAGTCGGTGTACAAAAGTGATGCCTGGACGATGGCGCAATTTAAAGAAGAGTTCGCGGCTAAAGAGCGCACATATCTTGTTGCAGAATTCGGTGGTTCGGTAATTGGATATTCCGGCGCGGTAAACCTTGCTGGTACCTGTGATGTGTTGACTCTTACCGTTGCTCAAGAACACCGGCAAAAGGGGATTGGCCGCGAAATGTTGCGCCGGCTGATTGATTGGGCTCGCACTCAAAAATGTGAAGCCATAATGCTAGAAGTAAGAGTTGCAAATGAAGAGGCGATGCCGCTCTATGAATCCTTCGGCTTTATTGAGATATCTAGACGCTCTGATTACTACGGGCCAGGCAAGACTGCGATAGTTATGCGCAAGGAGTTGCAATGATTAACTCGCACGCTGTTGTTTTAGGTATTGAAACTTCATGTGATGAAACAGCAGTAGGAATTGTTCGTGGCCGAAATTTGCTCGCAAATGTAATTTCTTCAAGTGTTGATGAACATGCGAGGTTCGGCGGAGTTGTCCCCGAGATTGCCAGCCGAGCACATTTAGAGGCAATGCCAGGTGTAATTGCCCAGGCGCTTTTGGATGCCAAGTTAAATATTTCAGATATTGACGCATTTGCGGTAACTGCTGGTCCGGGGTTGATTGGAGCTTTGCTGGTTGGTACAAGTAGCGCTTCTGGTTTGGCTTTAGCCTTAGGTAAACCGTTGTACGGCGTGAATCATCTATCAGCACATATTGCAGTTGACACCTTGGAATCTGATCAGAAGTTGCAACCTACTATTGCGCTTTTAGTGAGCGGTGGCCATAGTTCAATTTTGCAAGTTAATGATCTAACGAATGATGTCATAACTCTAGGTAGAACAATTGATGATGCAGCAGGTGAAGCGTTTGATAAAATTGCTCGCATACTTGAACTTTCATTTCCAGGTGGCCCCGCAATCGATCTGGCGGCACGATCTGGAAATCCAACTGCAATTGATTTCCCAAGAGGGCTTTCCTTAAATAAGGATCTAGTCGAACATAAATATGATTTTTCCTTCTCGGGTTTAAAGACTGCGGTCTCAAGATATCTACAAGCGACACCAAAATTTGTCCGGGCTGATGTTGCGGCTTCATTTCAAGAAGCGGTTGTGGATGTGCTATTAACAAAGGCGATCGCCGCCGCCGTTGAAACTGGAATTGACCGGCTAGTAATCGCTGGCGGAGTTGCGGCAAATTCCAGGTTGCGTGAACTAGCTGAAAGCCGGGCGGCCAAATCTGGAATCCAGCTTCGAATTCCACCGATGGGACTCTGTACCGATAATGGTGCGATGGTTGCCGCCCTTGGCGCGCTGGCCGTACAGGCCGGAATAAGCCCATCTGGGCTTGGCTTTGGCGCCAATTCCAGTAGCGGGATCGAACGCCCCATCTTTTGACCGCCCCCGCGGGCTCTATTACTGTTAGCACTCTAGGGGCCAGTCTGCTAATGGCAGCACCCTTATAAGTAAATGACGAGTAAAAGTTAGACCCAATATAAAAAGGAGCAATCATGGCCGTAGCCATTAAACCGCTAGAAGATCGCATTGTTGTTAAAGCAAATGATGCTGAAACCACAACTGCTTCAGGTTTGGTAATTCCAGATACTGCAAAAGAGAAGCCACAAGAAGGCACCGTAATTGCAGTTGGACCAGGTCGCTTTGACGATGGCGTTCGTACACCAATGGATGTAAAAGTTGGCGATGTCGTCCTTTACAGCAAGTACGGCGGAACTGAAGTTAAGTACAACAACGAGGAGTACTTAGTGCTCTCAGCTCGCGATGTACTAGCAATTATTGAGAAGAAGTAGTCCCCGTGGGTAAAACACTATCTTTTGATGAAGAGGCTCGCCGCGCGATGGAGCGTGGCGTAAATATCCTCGCTGACACTGTAAAAGTAACACTCGGACCTAAGGGTCGTAACGTAGTAATCGCTAAGTCTTATGGCGCACCACTAATCACTAACGACGGTGTGACAATTGCCAAGGAGATAGAACTTTCAGATCCAGCCGAAAACATGGGCGCCCAACTTGTAAAGCAAGTTGCGGAAAAGACCAACGATGTTGCCGGTGATGGAACAACAACTGCAACCGTTTTAGCACAAGCAATGGTTAAGGAAGGTCTACGTAACCTTGCTGCCGGCGCGCAACCAATGGATATCAAACTTGGTATTGAAGCCGCAGTTAAGGCAGTTACTGAAGAGCTTCGTAAGAACTCAACGGCTGTAAGCGGTAAGTCTCAGATTGCTGATGTTGCAACCATTTCAGCTCAAGATAAGGCAATTGGCGATCTCATCGCAGAAGCGATGGATAAGGTCGGCAAGGATGGCGTTATCACCGTTGAAGAATCTTCAACAACTGGTCTTGAACTAGATTTCACTGAAGGAATGCAGTTCGACAAGGGTTATATCTCACCTTATTTCGTAACTGATTCTGATCGCATGGAAACTGTTCTAGAAGATGCTTACGTACTTATTTCGGGCGGAAAGATTTCGGCACTAAGTGAAATTCTTCCAGTTCTAGAAAAGGTATCCCAAGCCGGAAAGCCACTACTGATTATCGCCGAAGATGTTGAAGGTGAAGCCCTCTCAACCTTGGTTGTAAACCGGATGCGTGGAACTTTCACTTCCGCTGCTGTTAAGGCGCCTGGTTTCGGCGATCGCCGCAAGGCAATGCTCCAGGACATCGCGATCCTTACAGGTGGCCAAGTTATTACCGCCGAAGTTGGCTTAAAACTAGAGCAAGTAACTGTCGATCTACTTGGACGTGCTCGCCGAATTGTTATCACAAAGGACAACACAACGATCGTTGATGGTTCTGGCGATAAGAAGGAAGTAGCCGCTCGCGTTACTGAAATTCGCAATGAAATCGAGAATACAGATTCTGATTGGGATCGCGAAAAACTCCAAGAGCGCGTTGCAAAACTTGCTGGTGGCGTCTGCGTTATCAAAGTTGGAGCACACACTGAAGTTGAGCTAAAAGAGAAGAAGCATCGTCTAGAAGACGCGATCTCTGCTACTCGCGCTGCAGTTGAGGAAGGAATTGTTGTTGGCGGTGGCGCGGCGCTTGTACATGCTGCTTCATCACTCGATGGCGATCTCGGCTTTGAAGGCGATAAGGCGGTGGGTGTTCGTTTAGTTCGTAAGGCTTGCGATGAGCCACTTCGTTGGATTGCTGAAAATGCTGGACATGAAGGTTATGTTGTTGTTGCAAAAGTGCGCACAATGAAACCAAATGAAGGCTTTAATGCTGGTACTGAAGTTTACGAAGATCTAGTAAAGGTCGGCGTAATTGACCCAGTAAAGGTCACCCGTTCGGCACTTGCAAATGCCGCATCAATTGCTGCAATGTTCATTACAACAGAGGCTCTTGTATTTGAGACACCTGAAGATAAGAAAGAAGAAGCTGGCGCTAGTGGTCACAGCCACGGACCAGGCGGACACTCGCACTAATTAAGCGATAAGAAGGACTAATTAACGCAAAAGGCCCCGGTAATTCGGGGCCTTTTTGTTGCTAAAATAACTTATGGCAAATTTAACGTTGAGTATCGATTGCGGTGGCTTAAGTATCAAAGCATCCGTACTCGATGACGAAGGCACAATGCATGCCCAATCGGTTGCCGTCCCAACTCCCTACCCACTATCACCAACAAGATTGCTTGAAATTTTTAGTGAGATTGCCGCCCAATTGCCTAAGGCCGATCGATTAACAATCGGTTTTCCGGGCATGGTTCGACATGGCGTAGTAGTTCATACCCCGCATTACATAAATACCAAAGGCCCTCGTACCAAGGTCGACCCAGAACTGTTTATGGCATGGAAAGGTTTTGATTTACAAAGCGCGGTATTGGCAAAGTTTGGTGTTCCGACTCTGGTTTTAAATGATGCTGAAGTTCATGGCGCCGGAGTTGTCGCCGGTTCCGGCTTTGAAGTCGTTCTGACTCTTGGAACTGGACTTGGGTGCGCAGTGTTTGATGGCGGAAAACTCGCGCCACATATTGAACTTTCTCATGCACCAGTACGGCGCTCAACTATTTATGACGAGTGGATTGGCGAACATGAACGTCGCCGCCTCGGTGATTCTTTTTGGTCACGTCGAATTCGAATGATGGTGGCAGACCTGCGCCCAGTATTTTTGTGGGACCGACTTTATTTAGGTGGCGGAAACTCGCGCCGAATTCGGCCAGAAGTTATTGAGGCCCTTGGCGATGATGTTGTAATTGTTCCGAATGCTGCAGGAATTATGGGTGGCGCTAGAGCCTGGACCCTTACGAGGCTGTAGAGAAAGAAACTGCGCTAAGTGGCTTGCGACCGTCAATTATTGTTAGACGATCATCTTCACTTAAACCGCCCCAGATTCCATAAGGTTCGGCAAGACGTAACGCTTGTTCGCGACATGCTGTTAAAACTGGACAGGTAGCACAAACTGCTTTTGCGGCATTTTCACGATTCTTACGGCGCGGACCACGTTCGCCTTCAGGATGAAAGAACATCTCACTAGGCAACTCTCGGCAGGCAGCGCTTTCCTGCCAATCCCAATCTGATGCGATTGGTCGAGGTTGAACTGTGTTCATGGATCTCCTTCGGTTACTCATGCTTTGAACTATCCCCGATGCTACAACCGTTTCATAAGTTGTTCAAGCCCCTGACCAAGTCTTGGCGCGGTTCGAGTGGCAAATCACACCGATTGGCGAAAGGATTGGGCCATGGCCCGCACAGTTAGTCCCAAGGCAGAACTCGAGGTCGAGTACACCGTGGCGGCGGTCGCAAGAAGGCTGGGCGTCGCTCCGGCGACCTTACGAACTTGGGATCGTAGATATGGCCTTGGCCCTACTTCTCATAACGCTGGCGAACATCGTAAATATTCCGAAACCGATCTGCTAAAACTCACAGTTATGCGTCGGCTAATTGTGGCTGGGATGACTCCAGCTGATGCCGCGGTGAAAGCACTTGCATACAACGGGAAGATCTCGGTTGCTAAAGTCTGCGCTCCAATCGAGCAGCGCGCTGACATTGTTAAAAAATTATTGGCAGCCGCCAACGGCTTTGATCAAGAAGCAGTACAGAAAGAGCTACGAATCCAACTTAGTAAAAATGGCGTTGCTCGGACCTGGGAAGATTTACTAGTTCCAGTTCTTGTAGAAGTTGGCGCGCAGTGGGCCAGTACAGGCAATGGCATAGAAGTCGAACACTTACTAACTGAAATCATCATGATAGCTTTGAACGAGCACGCTGCGGAACAAAAAAATAAGAATAAATGTCGACCGGTTGTTCTTGCCTGCGTCGGCGATGAAATCCATTCCCTTGCGATAAAGGCGCTCGCCGCAGCTCTGGCAGAGTCTGGAATTCCAACAACGTTTTTAGGAGCCCGGACGCCGCAACAAGCGCTAAATGAAGTGGTCCGGAAATCTGCGCCGCCAGCAATCTTTCTCTGGGCTCAACTTAAGAAAAATGCGCAGATTGAATTTGTTACCCAAATTCCAGCCACCCGCCCGGCCCCAAGAATTATTCTGGGTGGTCCAGGTTGGAGCGGTAAGTCATGTGGAAGCGCGGTCCTTTCAGAAGGTTTAGAACATGCCCACGAGGAGATTATGCGGGCGGTTGGCGCCTAATTGCCCCACTAGACTTTCCCAATGCTTGAAGGTGGCCGCGAAAAAATCGCAATGCTTGGTCTTACCTATGACGATGTTCTTTTACTGCCTGATGCCTCCGATGTTGTCCCGAGTGAAGTCGATACACGAACTCGACTGACTAGAAATATTTCCCTTAGCATTCCACTGGTTTCATCGGCGATGGACACCGTGACTGAAGCCAAAATGGCGATTGCCATGGCAAAAGCGGGTGGCATTGGAATTGTTCATAGAAACCTAGCCATCGAAGATCAAGTTAAAAGTGTTGTTGAAGCCAAAAAACACGGTCTAGTAGGCGCCGCAGTTGGCGTTGGTGACGATGGCTTTGCACGTGCAAGTGCGTTAATTAAAGCTGGTGTTGATGTAGTTGTTGTAGACACTGCGCACGGACATCACCGAGCAGTACTTGATGCCATTGCACGGATCAAAAAAGAATTTCCAGAAATTGAAATTATTGGGGGAAACGTGGCGACGCGCGCCGGTGCGCAGGCACTAATTAACGCCGGTGCCGATGCGGTAAAAGTTGGCGTGGGACCTGGCTCTATTTGTACAACACGAATCGTTGCTGGAGTCGGAGTTCCACAAATTACGGCAATTATGGAGGCGCACAAGGCATGTGTTAAAGCGGATATCCCGTTAATTGCAGATGGTGGTCTCCAATATTCTGGTGATATTGCCAAAGCGATTGTTGCGGGCGCCGACTCAGTAATGCTGGGTTCCCTCCTCGCAGGTTGCGATGAATCACCTGGCGATTTAGTAGAAATTGGTGGTCGCAAGTACAAGGCATATCGCGGCATGGGCTCCCTAGGCGCGATGCAATCACGCGGTGAACAAAAATCTTATTCGAAAGATCGTTACATGCAGGATGATGTTTTATCCGAAGATAAATTAGTTCCAGAAGGAATCGAAGGAAAGGTTGCCTATCGTGGCAGCGTTGCAGATACCGTTCATCAATTAGTTGGTGGCCTTCGCTCTGGAATGGGATATGCCGGCGCTCCTACAATCGCAGATCTACAGCGCAATGGGCTCTTAATTCAAATTACTGCAGCCGGATTACAAGAAAGCCATCCGCATGATGTGATGGATATTGCTGATGCTCCTAACTACATAGGTAAAGGAAAATAGCCATGAATGAAATAGAGATCGGGCCAAGCAAGCGCGCCCGTGTCGGATACTCATTTGATGACATTGCGATTGTTCCAAGTCGCCGAACTCGTGATCCCGAAGATGTGTCTATTAATTGGCAGATCGATGCTTATAAATTTGCACTTCCAATGATGGCAGCTCCAATGGATTCAGTTGTATCTCCAGAAACTGCAATTGCAATTGGAAAACTTGGTGGCTTAGGTGTTCTAGATTTAGAAGGACTTTGGACTAGACATGCTGATCCAAGAATTCCACTGGGCGAGATCGCATCATTGCCACAAGAGCAAGCGATTCGTCGGATGCAAGAGTTATACGCACTTCCAATTCAACCTGAATTAATCAAGGCTCGAATCGCAGAAATTCGCGCTGCGGGCGTAACCGTCGCTGCTGCGCTTTCACCACAACGTACTGCCGAACTTCACAAGAGCGTGATTGATGCTGGCGTCGATATCTTTGTAATTCGTGGCACGACTGTGAGCGCCGAGCACGTCGCATCGGCAAATGCACCGCTAAATTTGAAGAAATTTATCTATGAATTAGATGTCCCAGTAATCGTTGGTGGATGTGCAACCGGTACTGGTGCACTTCACTTAATGCGCGCCGGTGCTGCCGGAGTCCTTGTTGGATTTGGTGGCGGTGCGGCACACACAACGCGAACAGTTCTTGGTATTGCAGTTCCTATGGCATCTGCTGTTGCCGAAGTTGCTTCTGCTCGTCGTGATTACATGGATGAATCTGGCGGCCGTTATGTTCACGTTATTGCTGATGGATCTGTAGGACGCAGTGGTGACATTGCAAAGGCAATCGCCTGCGGTGCCGATGCCGTAATGATGGGATCGCCACTGGCGAAAGCCAAGGAAGCACCAGGAAAAGGTTGGCACTGGGGTTCAGAAGCGCATCACATTGAATTACCTCGTGGCGATAGAGTCCAAGTTGGAACAGTCGGAACGCTCGAAGAAATTCTTACCGGGCCGTCTCACACAGCTGATGGAAGTATGAATTTATTTGGTGCACTGCGTCGCGCAATGGCAACCTCTGGTTATTCAGATCTTAAAGAGTTCCAACGCGTCGAGGTAGTTATTGATCGTGCCTAACAAAAGTTTGGAAACTGTACTTGTCGTTGATTTTGGCGCCCAATATGCCCAGCTAATTGCCAGGCGAGTTCGGCAAGCTCAGGTTTATTCTGAGATAGTTCCATCTTCAATGCCAATTGCAGAGATGCTGGCAAAATCACCAAAGGCGATAATTTTATCTGGCGGACCTTCAAGTGTTTATGAAAGTGGCGCACCTACTTTAGATAGCGAACTATTTAAGCAAGGTATACCAATCTTTGGAATCTGTTATGGCTTTCAAGTCATGGCTGCTGCACTTGGTGGCGTTGTAACACAAACCGGAAAATCAGAATTTGGCCGGACTTCACTCTCGCTAAATTCAAAATCTAAGTTACTTGATGGTCTGCCGACAGAATTTAAAGTTTGGATGAGCCATGGCGATAGCGTTACATCAGCACCAGCAGGATTCAGCGCAACTGCAAATACTTCAGCAACTCCCATAGTCGCCTTTGAAAATAGCGATGCAACATTGGCTGGTGTGCAATTCCACCCAGAAGTTTTACACTCCGAAAATGGTCAAGAAATCTTGCGTCGTTGGCTGATCGATATTGTTGGATGTAAACCTACGTGGAATCCAGAGAACATAGTTGCCGCAGAAATCGAAAAGGTAAAAGCGCTTGTTGGTGGCGGTCGAGTTCTTTGTGGTTTATCTGGCGGCGTTGACTCCGCGGTAGCGGCTGCCATTGTGCAGAAAGCAGTTGGCACACAACTTACTTGTGTCTTTGTTGATCACGGATTATTGCGAGCCGGTGAAGCTGAACAAGTTGAGCGGGATTTTGTGGCATCTACTGGCGTAAAGCTAAAAGTTGTAGATGCGAAAGAACGTTTTCTAACAGCACTTGCCGGAATAACCGACCCCGAGGCCAAGCGAAAGATTATTGGCGCTGAGTTCATTAGAGTTTTTGAAGCTGCGGCCCGCGAGATTTCAGCTGATGAGCCAATTGATTTTCTTGTTCAAGGAACTCTCTACCCAGATGTAGTTGAATCAGGTGGCGGAACCGGAACTGCAAACATTAAGTCCCACCACAATGTTGGCGGCTTACCTGATGATTTGAAATTCACACTAGTTGAACCATTGCGCACTCTTTTTAAGGATGAAGTTCGGTTCGCGGGTTTATCACTTGGGTTACCCGAAGAAATAATTTGGCGACAACCCTTCCCTGGACCTGGTTTAGCAATTCGAATCGTTGGCGAAGTCACTGAGAATAACCTTAGAATTTTACGAAGTGCGGATTTAATTGCGCGCGAAGAGTTGCGCTTAGCCCAACTTGATCGCGTGATTTGGCAGTGTCCAGTGGTCCTGCTCGCTGACGTACGCAGTGTTGGCGTCCAAGGCGATGGTCGAACTTATGGCCACCCAATAGTTCTCAGGCCCGTCTCATCTGAGGATGCTATGACTGCTGATTGGAGCCGCATTCCTTATGATGTGTTGGAGAAGATTTCGACACGGATAACTAATGAAGTTCGAGAAGTAAATCGGGTAGTTTTAGATATCACATCTAAGCCACCAGGAACTATTGAGTGGGAGTAAGAAATGAAAGTTAAGGCATTTGTATTAGCAATAGCAACCTCGCTTATTTTTGTTGCGCCGGTAATTGCTGACACCAATACTCCCGCACCACATGCTGCAACAAAGTCAGACCCAGTGGCTTGCAAAGGCACCTATGCCGTTGGTCATCAAGCAAAGGATCTTGCAATCCCAAAGATCAAGAAGCCATTCAAGAATAAAGTCTTTACCTTCAACACAAATTGTGGGCAGATCGTTATTGCGGCTGATGGCGTAAAGGCGCCACTAACCGTTCTCTCTATGGCTTATCTTGCTAACAATGGTTTCTTTGATCAGACCCTTTGCCATCGTTTAACTACAAAAGGTATTTATGTTATTCAGTGTGGCGATCCGACCGCATCAGGTCGTGGCGGTCCAAAGTGGCAAGTACCCGATGAGAATTTGCCAGTTGCAGGTCCTAATGCGTATCCAGCCGGAACTGTTGCGATGGCAAACTCTGGACCAAATACAAGTGGTAGTCAGTTCTTCTTTCTCTACGCCGACAACTCTGTTCTTGGTTCAAATTACACAATTTGGGGCCATGTAACCAAGGGACTTGAAATCCTCAAAGCTGTTGCAGCCCAAGGATCAAATAACTCAAATGGTGATGGCGATGGTGGACCGAATCAAACTTTCGCAATTGAGAGAGCGGTTGCCCGTTAAGCAGTATTAACTATTCTAAATGCTTCAGCGATTCGACCAGCAGGCAAATTAAAGAGCGTGGCATTTCGCTCGCCCCACTCGCGAACCATCTTAGGCATCTCGGTGTTGTGCGCCGTCTGACTTACATGTGAATGTAGCGCTTTTATTTTTGCATCAAAGGTCTCGGTAATATCAACAAAATGATCTGGTGAATTATGTGACATAACCCAGACTTCAAGGACGCGCCAAGGTTCTAAACCTTCAACTTTTAATAGATCTTCAAATGCAAATGCGTTTCGTGCATCGGGATAAACCGCCTGAATCGCCGCCTCACCTGCCGCCATATGATCTGGATGGCTTGCAAATAACCGGTCCCAGTTTCGTTCTGGACTTTGAACCACTAGTCGCTGCGGCTTTACCTTGCGAATTTCTCGGACAATCTCTTTACGTAATTCAATTGTTGGAACGAGCCAACCATCGCGATGATTTAAAAAGGTTATATTTGTAACGCCAAGTGCGGCTCCAGCATCACGTTGTTCACGTTGTCGAATCTTGGGCATCTCTTCACGTGGAACGCTTGGATCTTCGCCACCCTGATCACCATTTGTTGCGATGCAGTAGGAAACTTCGATCCCGTTAGCAGTCCAGCTTGCAATGGTGCCGCCAGCGCCAAAATCCAGATCATCTGGGTGGGCAGTTACGACTAGGACGCGTTCAACTTCGGAATCTGGGATTGGGCTCATGTGGGACATTTTGGCAGAACTTTAGGTAGTTACACTCCACCTCGTGTCATTAATTGAGGGACTTAACCCACAGCAGCAGGCGGCTGTCACACATGCTGGCGCACCCTTATTGGTCGTCGCAGGTGCTGGGTCCGGAAAAACTCGAGTTCTCACCAGGCGAATCGCTTATTTACTCGGTGAACGTCGCGTCGCACCATATGAAGTTCTAGCAATTACCTTTACAAATAAAGCTGCAGCAGAAATGAAAGAACGCGTGGCAGAACTCGTTGGAGATCGCGCTCGCCAAATGTGGGTCTCTACCTTTCACTCTGCCTGTGTACGAATTCTCCGTCAAGAAGCCGAGAAGTTGGGCTACTCCAACTCATTCACAATTTATGATTCAAGTGACAGCCTTCGACTCATAACTTTGATTATGAAAGATATGAATTTAGACCCTAAGCGTTATGCACCTCGGGCCGTAGCCGGATTAATTTCACAGGCCAAGAACGAACTTCAAGGCCCAGCCGATTACATCCAAACAACCGATACCCAATTCAGTGAAATAGTTTCGGAAGTTTTCACCCATTACCAAAAGCGCCTTGCTGCAGCTAACGCAATGGATTTTGATGACTTGATTGGGCGGACTGTCGAAGTTTTACAGAGATTTCCCGAAAGCAAGAATCGCTATCGTTCCAGATTCCGCCATGTCTTGGTTGATGAGTACCAGGATACGAACCACGCGCAATATATTTTAATTAAAGAATTAGTGGGTACTGAAGGCGATGGTTTGCCACCTGCTGAACTTTGTGTTGTTGGCGATGCAGATCAATCTATCTACGCTTTCCGTGGTGCGAATATTAGAAATATCCTCCAATTCGAAGCAGATTATCCAAGCGCTCAAACAATTTTACTGGAACAGAATTACCGTTCGACTCAAAATATTTTAAGTGCCGCTAATGCGGTAATTTCAAATAATGAGGGTCGTAAAGCGAAGAATCTTTGGTCTGAGGCAGGCGCCGGAAATCCCATCAAAGGTTATGTGGCCGAGAGTGAACATGACGAAGCGGATTACATTGTGCAAGAGATCAACAAACTTCGAAGCGAATCGATATCAAACCCGGGCGATACCGCAATCTTCTATCGAACTAACGCGCAATCTCGTGTCTTTGAGGAATCCTTTTTAAGATCAGCAATTCCTTATAAGGTAGTTGGGGGAGTTCGATTTTACGAACGTAAAGAGGTAAAAGATTTCCTGGCCTATCTACGCGTCTTGGTTAATCCGCAAGACGAGGTATCGCTTCGCCGAATTATTAATACACCCAAACGTGGAATCGGAGATCGCGCACTTGATGCCGTCGATACTCATTCGCGGGCAACCGGATTATCGTTCTGGAACGCACTAAATTCCGTTTCGGATATCGCAGATATCCCTAATCGCTCAGTTGCTGCCATTAATGAATTCACGCATTTAATAACCTCGCTGCAATTCCTAGTGGAGGCTAAGACTCGGCCATCTGTCATCGCAGGTGCGGTTCTAGAAC
>Ga0194044_10000692_pt1 | contig 16931 bp, 17 predicted proteins | sample JunL4417m_MetaG_FD_155460 | JGI IMG/M metagenome (GOLD analysis project Ga0194044, IMG submission 155460) | Anoxic zone freshwater microbial communities from boreal shield lake in IISD Experimental Lakes Area, Ontario, Canada - Jun2016-L442-17m | ecosystem: Environmental > Aquatic > Freshwater...
ATATAAAATTATCTGGTGCCCAAAAAGAATCTTCTTTTAAATCTCCTATGGAACAGGATGCGGTCATTAAAGATCGCAAGGTGGACAAAATTATCAAGGACTCCAGCCATTATAATGGCGAGAAAGTTGGTAGAAATGATCTTTGTCCTTGTGGTAGTGGCAAGAAGTATAAACATTGTCATGGTAAATAAAATAATATTTTATGCCAGAACTTCCAGAAGTTCAAACAATTGTTTCTGAACTTAATAAAAAAATAAAAAATAAAACTATAAAAATCGTGGTGACTTCGGCAGTCAAGAGTGCCTTGCCCAGTGCCATTATTTTAGCGCGTAAATTAAAAAATAAAAAAATTTATAGCATTGGCCGTCGTGGCAAAATGATTATTATTGATTTGGGCGGTGATCATAATATTTTGATTCACCTAAAAATGACCGGGCAATTGGTGTATGCCTCAAAATCAGGCCAGAAGATTTCAGGAGGACATGCGATTGGTAATGTTGGTGAATTGCCTAATAAATTTTCTCGCATAGTTATTGATTTTACTGATGGTTCGGCTTTGTATTTTAATGACATCAGGAAATTCGGTTGGATAAAATATGTTGATAATGCCACTCGTGAACTTACCAAACAAAAATACGGTGTGGAGCCGTTTGATAAAGAATACAGATTATCTTGGTTTTTGGATTTATTAAAAAAATATAAAAACAAAAAAATAAAACAGCTCTTATTAGATCAGGAAAAAATTGCTGGCATTGGTAATATTTATGCTGATGAGTCGTTGTTTATGGCTCATATTTTGCCAACCAGAATAGCAGGTGATTTAAAAGAAAAAGAAGTTAAAGATTTGTATTTGGCTATTCCTAAAATTTTAAAATTCGCCATTACTAAAGGCGGTACTACTTCTGATAATTATGTGCGCACTGATGGCACCAAAGGTGGTATGTTAAAATATTTAAAAGTATACAAGCGAGCTGGTCAAAAATGTTTGCGTTGCAATAATGTTATTAAAAAAATAAAACTTGGCGGACGTGGGACTCATTTTTGTCCTGATTGTCAAAAATAATTTTGAGATAAAAGGAAAACAGCCACTACCTATTGGTGTGGCTGTTTATGATGGTTTAAACATGGGATAATCTCCATATTTGTAGGGTTGTTAAGGCATGTCTCTCAATTTGAAGGTATTTCTTCGTAATACCCCTTGGGAAAAACGCCCACACAGACGGTAAGGTGCCTACCATTAGAGCATATTTGTACTTCTTGAACCGATTCTGGTTCTCTGGCATACAAGTCCACATTGATGCCCGTTTTGATTCGCATAATAGTGCCGATTCTGGAATTTTCATTCCTGATTGTAATTGGTGATGATTCCATATTCATGATAAATTCTCCTGCTTGTTGTTGGCTTAAAGAGCTTGCTAGCTATGTTAATTTTAACATGGCTATTGAAATTATCCAAATAGCGTATAAAAAAACGCTGAAACTACAACCTAAAATAAATCCTACTATCACTTGCAAGGGGGTGTGGCCGACTCTTTCGTGTAAATATTGAAAGTCTTTTTTGTTTTTAAAGACTTCCTTGGCAATTTTATTGGTGAGTGTGGCATCTTTGCCTATTTCTCGCCTAAAACCAACAGCATCTCTAATTACTACCACCATAATAACTAAGGCCACGGCAAAAGTGGCAGAATCAAATCCTTCACGCAGAGCCACGACTGTGGCTAGGGAGGCTACATAGGCAGTGTGTGAAGAAGGCATTCCACCATAGTCACTCATGAGATGTTGCCAGTTTAAATTTTTGGGAACGCCGTCAGTGGCTAGTTTGATTACCTGAGTGACAAAACCAACTATAATTGGTATGATAATAAGAGAATACATGTTTATAAAATAATTGTTTATTATGGATTATTTTTTGGCTATTTTGGCTGGTGGTCTTCAAGGTGTCACTGAATTTTTGCCAATTTCTAGTTCAGGTCATTTGATTTTGTTCCACGACTTGTTACATTTTAATTTGCCAGATGATTTATTTTTTGATGTGATACTGCATTTGGGTACACTTGTGGCAATTTTTGTTTATTTTTATCAAGATATTAAAAAAATATTTTTTGGATTTTTTTCCAGTTTTTTTAATTGGAATTTGCGTAATGATTATGATCAGCGTTTGGCTTGGTTCGTTATTATTGGCACAATCCCGGCTGCTATAGCTGGTTTATTTCTTGGCAAGTTTATAGATGGTGTTTTTCGTTCGCCAGTTTTAGTAGCTGTGATGTTTATTATTGTTGGTTTGTTATTTTTTGTGGTGGAAAAGTATTCAAAACACAATAATCGTGAAAATTCTAGTTTAAATATTAAAGATGTATTATTTATTGGTTGTGCTCAAGCTGTGGCGCTTATTCCTGGCACGTCACGTTCTGGTATTAGTATTATAGCAGGTCTTGGCAGAAAATTAAAAAGAGAAGAAGCTGCCAAATTTTCTTTTTTATTAAGTGTGCCGGCCATTGCTCTGGCTGGAGTTAGTAAGGCTGTTAAGATTAGCAATTGGCAAGAGTCAAATTTTTTAATTCTGTTTTTAGGATTTGGAACATCAGCCGTGGTTGGCTATTTGGCTGTAAAGTACTTGATGAAATATTTAAGCCACCATTCCCTTAATGTTTTTGGCTGGTATCGGATAATTGTGGGTGCAGTAATTTTGGCTTTGGCTATAATATATTCTATAAAATAGTAATAAATAATTAAACATAAAAATGAAGTCAATTATTAAAACTTTTTTTATTCTGATTTTTTTAGTCGTTATTGGTGGCGGTTTTTATACGTATAATTTGTTGTTTACGCCGGCTAGTTCTGATATTAAGGCAATTTCTTTTAAGGTGACGACTGGTGACAGTGTTAAAGATGTTTCTACGCGATTAAGAAGTGCTGGACTTATTAAAAGCCAATTGGTTTTTGAATATTATGCAAGGTTTTCTGGTTTACAAAGCCGTTTAATTGTTGGAGAACATGAATTTAAAGGCAATCTAAACGCAGTTGATATTTTACATGCCCTGACTGCCAGCGATAATATTAATAAAGGAACTAAAATAACCTTAATTGAAGGTTGGACAGCCAGCCAAATTGGGGATTATTTGGAGCGTCTTGAGTTGGTTAATAAAAAAGATTTTATGTCCGCCATTAGCACTGACAACTGGCGTGATAAGTATGATTTTTTAACTGGTGTTAAAGCTAAAACGCTTGAAGGATTTTTATTTCCAGATACTTATTTAATTTCCAAAAAGCCAACAGCCGAGGAAATAATTAAAAAATGTTTGGATAATTTTTCTCAAAAAGTGACAGCTAAAATGCTTTCTGATATTAAAGATCAGAATAAGGATTTGCTTTCAATTTTGACAATGGCTTCAGTAGTAGAGCGTGAAGCCAAGACAGAAATCGATAAGGGCATGGTGGCAGATGTATTTTGGAAACGTGTTGCCAAAAAAATGCCACTGCAATCAGATGCGACAGTAAACTATATTACTGGTCATAGTGATTTACGCCCCAGTAGCGCTGATTTACAAAATGATTCACTTTACAACACTTATAAATATGCGGGCTTGCCTCCTGGTCCAATTGCCAATCCAGGACTAATCGCTATTAAGACGACTATTTATCCAACCAGGAATGATTATTATTTTTTTATTACAGCTAAAGACGGCCATACGGTGTATAGTAAAACTTTTGAGGAGCATCAGGCTAATATCAATAAATATTTGAATTAAATTTTATGGAAGATTACACTCGTGGCGAACAGGAATTTTTGTTAAAAACAGCTAGGCGTGTTTTGACTGAATATTTATCTAACGGCACCAGACAACAGCCCCAGACAGTTAATCAGAATCTTTGGGAAAAGCGTGGAGTGTTTGTGACAATTTTAAAAAATGGCAAGTTGCGTGGCTGTATTGGGCATTTGGAAATGGATCAGTCACTCATTGCTTCTGTTTCAGAAATGAGTATAGCTGTGGCACATGATCCTAGATTTCCACCATTGGAATTTTCCGAATTAGAAGATATAGAAATTGAAATTTCAATTTTGACTGAAAAAATAAAAACATCTTTTGAGGAAATAAAATCAGGTGATGGTGTCTTGCTTGTTAGTGGTGATAAGACAGCTACTTTTTTGCCTCAGGTTTGGCAAGACTTAAAAAACAAAAAAGAATTTATGGCCAGCTTATGTCAAAAGGCTGATTTGGACAACGAATGTTATTTGGACGCTTCAACTGAATTTTATGTGTACCAAGCTTTGGTTTTTAGGGAAGATACAAATGATTGACATTTTTTAGTTTTTAATGTATTGTTTATTCAGTCAATACAGATAGTTGTGTTTGAACATTTAACCCATGGAGGAATAAACCATGCAATCAGCAACAATAGGTGGCTTTTTCGGAGCCATACTCAGCATTATCATGTCCTGGATTGGATTTTTATTTCCACTGCCTTCGCCTCTTTACTGAGGGAAAATTCCTCTTGTATGGCCGTCCAAACAAAGTTTGGGCGGTCTTTTCTTAAATATTGACATTTATTTAAAATTTGCTATAATAATATCAATCAATTAAATTCCACAGACAATGGGCGCCAAAAAGGCTTAATTTGCTCTAAAAAGCAGACCTATCCAGGAAAAATATGCCTTTTTGGCAATTTTGCGCGTCTGTGGTCTATCCACAGATTTTTTATTTAAATAAACATAAAAATATGCCAAAAACAAAAGAACAAAAAGAACAAGTTTTGGAAATTTTAAATGAAAAGATAGCCAAAATGAAATCGGCTGTCATGTTTAATTTTTTAGGCGTGGCAGTTAAAGATGTCAATCGTTTGCGTGACAAGTGTCGCGCCGAGGGCATTGACTATTTGGTGGCTAAAAAAACAATTTTAAAAAAAGCTTTGAGTGAAAAAGGAATTGCTCCAACTAACGAACAGACGCTTAATGGCGAAGTAGCCACTTTGTTTTCTTATGAAGATGAAGTTGCTCCAGCCAAGATCGTGGCCAGTTTCTTAAAAGAGCTTGATAAATTGAAATTTGTGGGCGGTGTTTTTGAAGGTAATTATATTGATGCGGACAAGGTGACTGCACTATCAAAGATTCCTTCCAAAAAAGAATTGCTTGCCAAATTGGTTGGCTGTTTGTCTAATCCTATGTCAGGTTTGGCCAGAGTAATTAATGCCATTAAAGAGGAAAAAGAAAAACAAGTCGCTTAATAATATAATTAATAAATAATAAAAAATAATATGGACGAACAAAAAGAAATCGTAATTCCAGAAAAATTCAAATCGCTCATAGAGCAAATTGACAAATTGTCAATTATTGATTTATCTGAATTGGTCAAAGTTTTAGAAGAAAAATTTGGTGTTTCCGCCGCCGCCCCAGTCATGATGGCTGCCTCAGGTCCTGCCGAAGCTGTTGAAGAAAAAACTAGCTTTGATATTGAGCTCACAGCTTCAGGTGATAATAAAATCGCTGTCATTAAAGCCGTGAGAGTTATCACTGCTTTGGGTCTCAAAGAAGCCAAAGATTTAGTGGATGGAGCTCCTAAGATGGTTAAAGAAGGCGTCAAAAAAGAAGAAGCTGATAAAATCAAACAAGATTTAGAAGCAGCTGGCGCTAAAGTGACTGTCAAATAATTTTTTTCAAATTAAAAAACACCCGGCTCTTAATGAGTCGGGTGTTTTTATTATAAAAATTTATTGTACTGATTGTGTTGCTTTGCAAGCGACTTTGGCAGCCACGAGTTGATCGTTGGCAACTTTAATGGTTGCTTTTCTAGTGGCGCTAGCCGAGGTGGTAGCAACTTTGTAGGCATCAGCAGTGGCTTTATTAGTAGCCTTAAGAGTATCTTTAGCTGACTTTGTGGCAGTATTGTAGATGTCTCTAGCTGACTTTGTGGCAGATAATTTGGCGACTGTTAAAGTTTTAACAGTAGTTGTATAAGCTATTGTTGCTTCTGCCAAGGCTGTTTTTTTAGCAGTTTCATCTGTCAGAGCATTGGCCGCAGCAATAGCTGCTTTTTTAGCATCTTTGGCTGATTGTAGGCCAGCTTTGTAAGCATCTGTGGCCGACTTGGTGGCTGCAGTATAAGTATCTTTAGCTGACTTGGTCGCAACCTTATAAGCGTCATTGGCTGATTTATTGGCTGTAGTTCTGGCAACTCTGGCGTCTTTGGTTGAAGTGGCATAAATACTCTCTGCAGTTTTTATGGCAGTATTTCTGACTTTTTGAGCGTCCAATATACACTGATTGCTAGCTTTGATTTTGGCCAATTTTTCTTTAGCTGTAGTTTTTATGGTAGTTGTAGTAGTGTTGCCAAGTACAGTAGTATCTTCTACGGCTAAGGCCGGCAGAATACTAAATGACATAATAAAAGCAAACACAGCCATAAAGATGACAATTTTGTTTTTGATCATAGTTTTTTTTAGTTAGTTATTTAAATTAAAAATTAGTGGGAATAGCAAAAACTTTGTTATCGGATAAGACATAAATATTTTTTTCCATTTCTCTCACTTCCATTGATTTTAAATTTTTAAATTCTTTAGAAGTGTATTGGATTTTTAAATTGCCGTTTTTATCAAGCACTACCACGCGTGAATTTTGCGGATCCAAAATATAAAGATAGTTTGATTCCATGCGGGTATAAATTTCTGAAGCTGGGCCTAATGGGGGATTAATGGGATTGAATTTTGTTTCGTCTTTTTTGCCACTAGTGTAATGGTTGATTTGACCGTTATTTTCTATAGCAAATAAACCTAGATCAATGGAAATGGCCGTGGTATTTTTTAAAATTGCTTGATCATTTACCCAGCTACTGCCAGCATTATATTTGCCACCTGTGGTGGGTAAATACTTATAGACGCGTCCGGTGCTGGTTGAAAGGGCATAAAGCTTGGTTTCGTAGTTGCTGAAATCAGTGACAGTTGAGTCAACGGTGATAACTTTTTCTAGCGTGTCCTTGTCTAGGGCGTAAGCATAAAAATTATTATTGCCGTCAAACAGGATTAGACTATTACCACTCAAGGCTATGATTTTTTTTACGCTGTCTATTTTTAATACGCTAGATATGGTTTTTTTATTTTGCAGATCCGTTTTATATAAAGTATGGCTCTGATTGTCAAAATTAATTATTAGATTGCCGGCTTTGGCCAGAGATAATGTTTGGGCACTGCGATTTTGAGTTGATAAATCCACAACAAGATTTGGAGTATCAATATTTGTCACTTTTTGTAGTATGGCTGAAATATTGTCTATTCTTTTCTGTAAGCTGGCTTTGGCGCTGGCAAATTTTTTATCAGTTGATATTTGAGAGAATAATTCCTGAGCTTGGGCGAGTGATTTTTGGGCGGAGGAGTCATCATTAAAGACATTTTCTGCTTCAGCTTTATTAAGTAGGCTTTCTATTTGAGCAGATAATTGCTGAATGTCAGCTGTTTGAGTGATGTTTTGACCTTGGCCATTGGTAGCTATACTAAAACTAAAACCCAAAAACATAGCAAAAGCAACAATAATCATCATTCTTTTAAAAATTGACAGTGAAAAAAATCCAGCCAATTGCCTGTTGAGCCAATCACTCAAACTGGCCGATATTCCATTTCCAGATTGATTGGCAGATCTGTGTGTTGGCAACATTTTTTTGTAGGGATCAATTTTAATGGTTTTGCGCACAGCTGTTTGTGCCAAGGACCACGATTGCTTGGTAAAATTTTTGGCAAAGCCATCACTTTCAGCTTTGGTTTCTTTTAATTCTTGTTTAATTTCTTTTTCCGCTTCTATTTCTTCTTGTTCAGCTTTTTCCAAATTTACTTCGGCAGAGTGCAATTCTGTTTTTGTTTGCCCGATAATAGCTTCTTCTTGCTTTATTCTTTGTAATTTTTTTTCATCCAATTTGACTTTTAGTTTCAGCCAGGTCGCTTTGGTTTGGATGGCAATATTTATAGCCACAATGCGTGCATATTTGAGGCCATAAGCGCCGGCTTGGTTGGAAATTTTTATTAGCCAGTCCAAAAAGATTAGTAAGGCTTTTTTCCAGCCAGGCATCATTGATGGTGTGAGATATTTTTCTGTGTTTCTTTCTGTTCGTATAAGATTGTTGATAGATTTTTGACTGGGGACTGATGGTCGGACTTCGCGTCTTATTTTTTGAGGTTCTTCGGCTGGCACTGGCACGGCTTCTGTTTCAGAAAATTCTTCTTCTGGTTGAATAATGATGGCATAAAAATTATTGGTTTCTGTTTGCGGTTCAAGCTCTCTTTCTAGCTCTTTGGATGCGGCCAGTGCTGTATTTTCCGTCACAGTTTCCATAAGTTCATTAAGAGATCGGAATTCCAAAATAGAATCATTGCAAAGGAAAATATCATCTTTTCCAGTGAGTGAACCGCTAATAATGTTAGAAAACATTTTTTCCGGGTTCATTTTGTGTTTTTTCTCGCTGGTTTGACCGAAGATATCAACAATAGTGACATCGTGTCTTTTTTTACGATGGAATAAAAAGGCATTGGTTTTGCCAATTTGTGACAGGTAAATTTTTTCTCGCTGAATAAGTCCAGCCAGCACATTGATATTGCCGATTTCTATGCGAATGGGTGAATCTTGAATGGCGCGATACAAACGACGATTGGCTCTTTGTAAGCAGTCTTCCAGTCTTTTTTCCAAACCGTCTTCTAGATTAAATGGTGGCAGATAGTATTCTGTTTGCAAATCAGCTATGATAGAAAATATTTTATCATTAAAATCGTCTGGCAGAGAAAATAGTTCAATGATGCCAAAAATTGTTCCTAACTTTTCAACATGTTGAGAATCTTCTTTTACAAAGATATTGCCGATAGCCGACGGATTGCCAGAATTCATGTCCAATTTGCTGATTTTTGTGCTAAATTTAGTCATTTTTGTTTAATTTTTGATAAAATAATGACAAATAAAACAAGTCATTATTGTTTTAATAGTTTACACTTATCTTTTTATATTATACAATAATTAAGAATAAAAACAAAACCTTATGCTTGAACAACTTTTTGGTTCAAAAACCAGAGTGCTATTACTGAGGCTTTTTCTGAATAATCCAGAGAAATTTTTTTATGTCCGCGAATTGGAGCGCCGACTAGAAACTCATCTGAATTCTATTCGCCGTGAATTAAATAATTTGGAAAAAATCGGCATCATTAAATCCCAAACTAAAGAGGATTGGGAAAAAGAAGCAGAAAAGGAATTAAAGGATAATAAAAAATATTACAAACTCAACACTGGGTTTGTATTCATTGAAGAATTGCGGGCTTTACTTATTAAGGCTCAGCTTATTTTGGAAGAATCATTAGTGGAAAAAGTGGAAAAATGCGGGCAGATTCATTATTTTTTATTGTCAGGTGTTTTTGTCGGTCGCGTTGATGCGCCCATTGATTTGCTGGTGGTGGGACAAGTTAATCGGGCTAGATTTTTAAAGCTGGTTTCTGATTTTGAAAAAGAATTGGGCCAGCCCATTAATTATGCCATTATGTCCAAAGATGATTTTCAATACCGCCATGACGTCACCGATAAGTTTTTGTACAATATTTTGGATGGCAAAAATTTGGTGGTTGTGGATAAGATTTATTTTAAGAATGACAGACACTCCAAAACAGAGGATTAAAAAGTTTTATGAATTTAATCATCAATACTTGCGACAATAAAACAGTTAAATTAATCTTGGCCAAAAGCCAGACTGATTTTAAGGTTAAAAATATTACTTCTGACAAAAAACAATCAGAAATGTTGCTCACTGGTATAGATGATTTTTTGAAGAAAAATAAAATAAAAATTAAAAGTTTAAAGGGGATTGGTGTGGTTAATGGCCCGGCTGGTTTTTCTTCGGTGAGACTAGGAGTGGTTTGTGCCAATACTTTGGCTTACGCGCTTAATTTGCCGGTAGCTTCAATAGAATTGTCAGAATTTAAGAATGATGATGATTTGGTGAAAAAAATATTTCTGAAAATTTTAAAAACAAAACCTGGTAGAATGGTTTTGCCAGCTTATAACGGCGAACCAAATATAACAGTGAGTAAAAAATAAAAACTTTTCCCCTAGTTATCCACTGTTTGACAGGATAAATTAAAAAATGCCCTAAAATGGGGCTTTTTTGTTGTTTAAAAAACAGTTGACGAAGTGTTGAAAGGTAATGAAAAGTGGTGTATAATTAAATCATTAAGGAGATAAGTGGGGATAAGTGGGGAAAATAATAAAACCAAAAATAAAAAAAGCATGTTCGTCGGCCAATACAATCATAACCTGGACAACAAAGGACGTTTAGCTGTGCCTGCCAAATTCCGCAAAGAATTAAAAAAAGCAGTTGTCACTCAAGGGTTGGATAACTGCTTGGTTTTATATCCTCAAAAAGAATGGCAAAAAGTAGCGCAGAAATTTTCATCATTGCCCATCAATAAGGCCAATAATCGCGCCATGTCTAGATTTATGTTGGCCGGAGCCACTGAGGTGGAATTTGACGGCCAAGGACGAATTATTCTGCCAGAATATTTAAGAAAATTTGCCGGCCTTAGTAAAAATGTGGTTATTGCCGGTTTATATAATTATTTAGAAATCTGGGATGAAAAAGATTGGAATGAATATAAAGCCAAGACCGAAAAGAATTCCACTGACATTGCCGAAGCTCTGAGCGACTTGAACTCATCTGTGTCCCTATGACCATTCATGAACCAGTCTTGCTTGAAGAAATCTTGAAATATCTTGATCCTGCATCCAACCAGAATTTTGTTGATTGCACTTTTGGTGGCGGTGGCCACTCTTTGGCCATTTTAGAAAAGATTAAGCCACAAGGAAAAGTACTAGGCATTGATTGGGATAGTCAGGCAGTACCAAAGAGTCAGAATAAAAATTTGATTCTAGTCAATGACAATTATAAAAATTTGAGCGATATTATAAACGGATTAAATAATGTATCAACAATTGGCAAAATTAACGGTATTCTACTTGACCTTGGTTTATCTTCTGATCAGCTCGGCCAGCGGGATAGGGGATTTAGTTTCCAAAGCCAAGGACTTCTTGATTTAAGATACGATATCAATTCAGACCGTCCGACCGCCACTGAAATTTTGCGGTCATATAGCGAACAGGATTTGTTTCAAATATTTAAAGATTATGGCGAAGAGCCTCTTGCCAGTGCGATAGCCAAGACAATTAGCGCATATCGCCGCGAGGGCCGGCCAGTTGAGACGGCTGAAGTGCTTGTCCAGCTTGTCTCAAATGTTTATAAGCGTATTTTTAAGAGCAGATCCAAAAAGAATCCGGCCACGAGGGTTTTTCAGGCATTACGCATAGCTGTCAATGATGAATTTGGCAATTTGCGTTCGGTTTTGCCACAAGCCATTGGCTTATTGGAACCGGGCGGACGGCTAGCGGTTATTTCTTTCCATAGCGGCGAAGACAGATTGGTCAAGAATTTCTTTCGTTCCATCGGGGGCAAAGAAAATCCAACCATTAAAATTCTGACCAAGAAACCTGTTATTGCTAGTCATGATGAAAAGGAGAAAAACCCTCGGAGCAGGAGTGCCAAGTTGCGCGTGGCGCAAAAACTTTGATTGAGAAAATTTTTAAATAATCCGCCAGCTGGCGGGAATAATCAAAATAATTTCATGTGCGGACTTTGGAAGAAAGAAAAAGCTAATCATCATTTTCCAGAACTTAATAAGCGTGGAAAATTACTCAAGTCCGCTTGGGCAGTTTTTAATTGGAAACGAACCATGATGGCCTTGGTTTCACTTTCTATTGTTTTTGGTGTGGCTTATTTAATGCAAACCAATAATGTGGCTACCCGTGGTTATCAAATCCAGGGCTTGCAAAATAAAATTAGGGATCTAAAAACAGAAAATGAAAAATTACAACAACAATATGTTCGGTTGCAATCAATGTCCAATGTTATTAGTCAAGCATCAGGTTTAAATATGGTGGCTGTGGAAAAAATGGAAGTAGTAAGTAATCTTGGTTCTGCGGTTGCCTTAAAATAATTATTTATGTAGAGATGTCCTGGCGAGCCAACAAACAACAGAATCGCTCTGGCCGGAATAGTAAGGGCTCCGGCGATCAGGTTAGAATAAAAATTCTAGCCGTTTTTTTTGTGGCCGTAGCTTCTATAATTATTTTAAAATTATTTGACTTGCAAATAATGAAGGGTGATTTTTATACGGCCTTGGCTTCTGATCAGCACGAGCTTTATAGAAAATTAGTGCCGGAGCGCGGTACTATTTATGCGGTAGAAAATAGAAATGGGCAACAGCAATTGTTTCCACTGGTTGGCAATCAAAAATTACAAATGCTATATAGCGTGCCCAAAGAGATTAAAGACGCTTCATCAACAGCCAATGCTTTGTTTGCCATTCTTGGTTTGCCTGATAATGTTAATTTGGCAGCAGCTGAAAAAGATTTGTTTGCTGATATATCGGCTGATTTGGATCCGGTGATGGCCGAAGAAATAAAAACTACCCGTCGGCAAAAATGGCTTGAAGAACAAAATACCAAAGAAATTACTCGCATATATAATTTGTTGGCCACGCCTAATTCATTGTATAAAGCTATTAGACATAGATTGACTGACGATCAGGTGCAAAAAATAAAAGATTTGAATATTAAGGGTCTTTATTTTCAAGAAGAGACTTGGCGTTTTTATCCTGAGGCTGGCATGGGCGGGCAACTTTTTGGTTTTTGGGGTATTGTGGATGATGCCAAAAAAGGCCAATATGGTTTGGAAGGATATTTTAATAAAATTTTAAATGGCACGCCCGGAGAAATTAAAGCCCAACGCGATGCTTTTGGTAATCTGATAGCGGTTGGTGATAATTATTTTCAAGAAAAAAAAGACGGTTCTAGTTTAATTTTGACCGTTGATCGCGCTATCCAACACAAGGCTTGCCAAGCACTGTCTATTGCCGCGCAAAAATATAAATCAGAAACAGCCTCGGTGGTGGTGATTAATCCCAAGACCGGAGCGATTATTGCTATGTGTGGTTATCCTGATTATGATCCTGACAAATACGGCCGGGTTGATGATGCTAATGTTTATAATAATCCTCTTATTTTTGACGCTTACGAACCAGGATCTATTTTTAAAGCTGTCACCATGGCTAGCGCTTTGGATGTGGATAAGGTCCAACCAGACACGACCTATGTTGATACTGGTGGCGCGCAATATGGGCCATACAACATTAAAAATTTTAATAAGAAGGTTTATGGCAAGCAAACCATGGTTCAGGTTTTGGATAATTCCATTAACACCGGGGCTATTTTTGCTATGAAGCAAGCCACTCCAGAGGTTTTTGTTAAATATGTAAAGGATTTTAATTTTGGTAAACAGACTGGTATTGAGTTGTCTGGAGAAGTGGCTGGAGATCTTAGCAATATAGATCGTAAAGGAGAAATTTATAAGGCCACGGCTTCTTTTGGTCAAGGTATTATGGTGACACCGCTTCAAATGGCCATGGCCTATGGCGCTTTTTCTAATGGTGGCAAACTTATGAAGCCATATATTGTGTCACAAACAATTGATGCTAGTGGCAACGTCACAAATTATTATCCTCAAGAGGTGCGCCAAGTAATTACAGCCAAGACGGCCCAGGTGTTGTCAGGAATGTTGGTGAGTGTGGTGGCTAATGGTCATGGTAAAATGGCTGGTGTGCCTGGCTATATTGTTGGTGGCAAGACTGGCACAGCTCAGGTAGTTAATAAAAGCGGACATTATGGTGACGATGTTGATGTCACTTTTGCTGGTTTTGCTCCCTTTTCCGATCCGCGGTTTGTAATGATTGTTAGATTTAAAAAACCCCAGAATTCCAAAGAAGCGGCTATTTCTTCGGCGCCTGTTTTTAGCGATATTGCCAAATTTATTCTGCAGTATTATAATGTGCCGTATGATAATCCGACTGATCCGGCACTAAAAAAATTAAAGTAAATATAGTAAATACATGAAAAAATACCTAAAAATGGCTTTACAAAAAATTCTACGGTTTTTGGCTGGAGCTATTTTACAAAAATATCGTCCTGAAATCATTGGCATTACTGGCAGTGTGGGTAAGACCTCTACTAAAGAGGCGGTGTTTGCCGTGCTTCATCCGCATTTTAATGCGCGTCGCAATATTAAAAATTATAATAACGAAATCGGTTTGCCACTTACTATTATTGGTGCAAGTTCTGGTGGTCGTTCGGCTTGGCTATGGTTGGGTGCAATTTTTAAGGCCGTTGAATTATTATTGTGGCATGATAAAAATTATCCCAAGATTTTAGTTTTAGAAATGGGCGTTGATCGTATTGGTGATATGAAATACTTAACAGATTTGGCACCTTGCAAAATTGGCATTGTCACTAGTGTCAGTCAGGTGCATTTGGAATTTTTTAAAACAGTAGAAAAAATTGCTAGAGAAAAGTCAGTGATGGTGTCTCATTTGCCAAAAAATGGTTGGGCCATATTAAACGCTGATATTGAATCAGTATTGGGAATGAAAGAAACAACCAAAGCCAGAGTACTTACTTTTGGAATTAAAAATGAACAAGCTGATTTGCGAGCTTTGGAAATAAATTTTTCTGAAAGTAATGGTGTGCCAGTCGGTTTAAATTTTAAGTTGTCGTATGAAGGTAATATAGTGCCCATTATGTTGCCTAATATTTTGGGTGAACATTTTATTTATTCCGCCTTGTCAGCCGCGGCCGTGGGGATTGTTTATGGTTTAAATTTGGTGCAAATTTCCCAAGCCTTGCAATTATTTGAGGCGCCTAAGGGACGTTTACATTTAATTGATGGTATTAAGAATACTTTTATTATTGATGATACTTATAATGCTAGTCCAGAATCAATGTCTGCTGCTTTGCGTGTGCTTGGTAAAATATCAGCCATTGGCAAAAAAATCGCGGTTTTGGGAGATATGTTGGAACTTGGCGATTATACCGCTCAAGCGCACAACCAAATCGGTCAAGAAGTTTTTGAAGATAAAATTGATTTGCTTATTACGATTGGCGAAAGAGCTCGTGGCATTGCTCGTACAGCCAGGGAGTCTGGCCTGAACGAAGATAAAATATTTTCTTTTTCTAATAGTTCAGAGGCTGGTAAATTTTTACAAGAGAGATTGGAAGAAGGAGATTTGGTTTTGGCCAAAGGATCTCAGGGTATGAGAGTGGAAAAAGTAGTCAAAGAAATTATGGCTGAACCGTTATTGGCTAAAGAGCTTTTGGTGCGTCAAGATGCTCCTTGGTATTAATATTAGTTTGTGTTTACTTTACCCATAATGGCTAGAGTTGTTTGTTCTTTGGATAATAGGTTCTTTAATCTAAAAATGGAGATATTGACATGGCTTGCTCTTGCGAAGAAAAAAAGACAAAAGTTGAATTGTTTAAAAATGTATTGGATACTTTGCCGGAAGTGGATGAAAAATTGCACAGTCCTGATCGTGATATTTTTGAAACAGGATATCTTGGCTCGGCTGAACGCGAATCTTGGCGACTGTTGCGTAATCATGATTTAATCCAAGCCAATGACTTGGCACGTCGGCAATTAATGGAAGCTCAGAAGCTTTGCGATGCTTGTGGTAAAGATCATGGTAGCTTCTATTGTGGCGAAAATTGCTTATGTACTGTTTGTTATTTGTCCGACGGTTTCATTGTTTTGGCAAGATTAGAAATGAAATCCAGGCAAGTTATGCAGTCGGCTATGGCTACCTGAGATTAAACTTCCAATTCAATTATGGGATTGTTTGCATGTTGGCGAACAATCCTTTTTTCTTGAAAAAAATCTTAAAAACAGATAGAATAAAGGTATTAATTATTATTTAATTTATGTTAAAGATTTATAACACTCTAGGAAGGGAAAAAGAAGAATTTAAGACACTCTCTGAAAATCAAGTGAGTTTTTATCAATGCGGTCCAACTGTGTATTGGATTCAGCATATTGGCAATATGCGCGCCATGGTTTTGGCTGATTTGATTCGCAGATCAATGGAATATTTGGGCTATAATGTTAAGTTTGCTAGAAATTATACTGATGTGGGCCATTTGACCAGTGATGAAGACGAGGGCGAGGATAAGATGGAGAAAGCCTCCAAAAGAGATCAATTATCACCAGAACAAGTGGCTGAAAAATATATTGGCATCTTTGAGAAGGACGTAGCTGAATTGAATTGTGAGGAACCTATAAACAAACCACGCGCGACCCAGTATATTTCTCAGATGCAGAACATGGTGCAGACGCTTTTGGATAAAGATTATGCTTATGTCACAGATTTGGGCATTTATTTTGATATTTCTAAATTTGAAAATTATACCAAGTTGTCCGGACAAAATCTGGAAATGAACCAAGGCTCGGCTGGTAAGGGTGAGGTTGGAGATTCACAAAAAAAGAATTCAGCTGATTTTGCAATTTGGTTTTTTAAAGTCGGTGCGCACGAAAATGCTCTTCAGGTTTGGCCGTACACATTTGTTGTTCAAGGGCAAAAATTCACGGGCGATGGTTTTCCGGGTTGGCATTTGGAATGTTCGGCCATGAATTATGCAATTTTTGGTCCGACCATTGATATTCATATGGGTGGTATAGAACATGTGCCTGTTCATCATACTAATGAGATTGCTCAGAGTGAGGCTTATTCGGGTGAGCAGTTTGTGCGGTATTGGATCCATAATGAGCATTTGACAGTTGATGGTAAAAAAATGTCTAAATCCGAAGGTACAGTTTATTCTCTAGATGATATTATTGCCAAAGGCTATGATCCAATGGTACTCAGATATTTTTTTATGCAAGCTCATTATCGTAGTAAACAAAATTTTACTTGGGAAGCGCTTGAGGGAGCTAATTCTGGATTAAAAAATTTAAGAAAAGAAGTTATAGAATATCAGACAATCGAAGGTTATAATAATAGTGTTAATAAATTTTCTGCTGGAAGTAAAGAAATTGATTCTT
>Ga0194044_10000694_pt1 | contig 16900 bp, 12 predicted proteins | sample JunL4417m_MetaG_FD_155460 | JGI IMG/M metagenome (GOLD analysis project Ga0194044, IMG submission 155460) | Anoxic zone freshwater microbial communities from boreal shield lake in IISD Experimental Lakes Area, Ontario, Canada - Jun2016-L442-17m | ecosystem: Environmental > Aquatic > Freshwater...
AAAAGAAGAAAAGAAAAAGAATGTCCCAGCATGGAAGAGTCTAGACAAGGAAGCAAAAGCGGAACGTAAGAAAGAATATGACAAGGTATTGGAAGATAATCTTACAAAACAATGAATCCTCGCTCGATGAAAAAAAGCGAACATGGGAGAAACGCTTGAAGATATTTTCAAAAATTTTAAAGAAAAAGAGCCTACATTTGTAGGATATATGGAAGAGATAATAGCAAATGAATCATCACCCAAGCCAACGCCACCAACATGAGAAAAAAAACAGAAAAATTACAACAAAAATAAGCAGAGAAAATAACTCCTAATCCTTCTAGTAGAGTATTTCCTTATAATCTTTGATATACTGATCTAATTTTTCCACTTCATCATCATCGGCTCTTTTGTTCCGGTGAAGTTTTCCGCAGTCTTTACATTGGAAACATATCTTGAGCTGGCCGTTCTTTATCTCATAGGCAATAGGATACATCCTACCTCAGCAATCGGTCGCCCTATCTCCAGGGATCTCACTATCTACATGGAGGGAAACAAAACAATGTGGACAATGATTTCTACAGGTCTTGACCGCCTGAGAGATAGCCTTTCCACAATTGATGCAGGTAAATGATTCATTTATTTTCTTCATATTTTACAATAGGTCATAATAAGACAAATCTTATATTAGAAATTGAAAATTAAGAATTGAAAATTATTTTTTTTGACCATATGGCCGTAGAAGGCAAGTAGTGCTCCTAAAAACTTAGAAGTGGGTAGCTCCATCACGGCATACACCGTGACTTTTCGGCTCCCATGAGATAAATAGGAAGTAATATTCCTCACCCCACGTACGCACCACATAGTCGTGGGTAAGACTAACAGTATGTAGCGATTTTGCAAGCTAAAATACTATTCTTGTGATATCTTTGGGTAGGCAGGCAACAAAAAAAGCACGTCCGTTTTGGTGGTACGTGCTTTTGGTCAAAAGAATATATGAACATTAGAATAATTCTTCTGATTCTTCTTCTTGAACTGCCTTAGCTTCTGCTCTAGCTTGGATTCTTTCAGGATTCTCCTTAGCAAAATCGACTTTGACCGCTCTTCCCATAATTTCCTGACCATCCATTGCTTGTTGTGCTTTAGCAGCATCTTCAGGATTGACGAATTCAACGAATCCGAAACCCCTACTCTTGTTCGTTTCTTGGTCCAGTTTTACTCTCGCGAAAGCAACCTCACCGAATTTTGAGAATTCTTCTCTGAGCTCTTTTCATCTCAATTTCCGATTCAGTCCTCAGACAAAGAGCTTTGTCTGGCTGATAATTGTGTTTTCTTCTGACATCTACCCAAAAAAAACAAAATAAAGAAATATACCGCTAGTATGTATAATTTTGCCCAGTAAATACAAATGATTTTATTTCGAACACTAAAATCATGGAAGAGATTTTAGATGAGAGGATTATCCCGTGGGATGAATATTTGCAAAAAAAAAAGATACGGATATAATGGATATGGCGACTACGCGCAAGAACAAATATACGACCATAGAGACATTCCAGCGCTTGAACGTTTTATCCTTTAGCTAATGAAGCATGACAGACACGACAGATCCCCAAATTCAATGACAACAACAAGGATCAACGGACGATATCCTATGATGAGTGGACATATTTTCAGGTATACCTGAATCCACTAAACCGGAGGAAGGTCTCTCCTATGAGAATATGCTAGGGGAAGATGTACAATTTCAGCCTATACCAGAAACAATCGAGGAAATATTGCCTACAATACCCGTGCAGGCGACAGCACCTGTAGCAGCACCAGTACAGCAAAGACCAATTCCGCAAGCACCCGTGCAGGCGACAGCACCTGTAGCAGCACCAGTACAGCAAAGACCAATTCCACAAGCACCTGTAGCAGCACCGGTACAACAAAGACCAATTCCACAGGCACCCGTACAAGTGACACCACCTAGAGAGACAGCAGATCATAAGGTATTTATCCCGAGGGATGAGGAGATATCTCCTAGCAAACCGACACCAATCCCACCCGAAGTGAAAGCAGAAACGGAGCCAGAAAGTATATTCCAGACGGATGTCCAGAAAAAATTTGGAGAATTAGTTGGTATCACCAAGAAGATTTATGGGCTCAAGGGAAAATTATGAACGGATGAGGAATCATTCGACATTCTGGGAGCTGATAATGATAAACTCTCTATCTCATACAGATTCTTGCTTGATGAGACCGATGATCCTATACTCTTTATCACGAAGATAGAACAAGATAAAGAGACAGAAGAAGAGACCGTCAATGAATTGAAATTCACATTTAATACAGAGATTCCATCCTTGGAAGTGATAATCAATGATGTCCTACTCTTCGATGAACAAGAGGATTTTTCTCAGGATCAAAAGAAAAAATTGCAAGTGATAGATAAGATAAATAAATTCATTTTCTTGGCTTCAGAAGAGCAGAGAAAGATGGAGAAAGATATCAAGGAAAAAGAGGAAGAGGAAAGAGAAAGAAGAAAATTACAGGAGATATTCAGAAATTTCTAAAAAATTTAGATAATAGACTATAATTGATTTTGGATGATGGATGATGGATGAAGGTAGTGTCTACTTATGCACTATTGTAAGATACAATAGTTCATTTTAGCAATTCAAATATCCAACATTTAAAATTTAAAATTCAAAATTACCTGTCCTCGAAGGAGGGGAAATTGAAAATTACCTGTCCTCGAAGGAAGGAAAAATTCAACATTTATTTTTTTCTTAGATCCGTCTTTTTCTTCTGAAAATCAAAAGCAAAATAATACAAACCAAGACCATGATTCCTACCAGAGTAAGGAAGAAATAAGGTTTTTCCTGTCCAGGAAGTGTGATATTCATACCATAGATTCCGCTGATCAAGGTAAGCACTCAGGTAAGTGCCGTAAAGATAGTGAGTACGCCAATCATGGAATTGGTTTTGATATTCATGAGAGAGTTGTAGGTGTCTGCAAGAGATTCGATATTTTCAAAACTGATGGCGATAGTATTCATAATCTTTTCGACTTTATAAGTCAGATCCTCAAAATAGACATCGAGATCCTCTTTATAGAACTTAGGCAACGCCTTTTGTAATTCTTCCAAGATTTCTTGGTGAGGAGTGAAGATATGTTTGAGCGATACAATATTGCGTTTCTTGATGGTAAGGTTTTCGAGCAAGAGTTTTTCCAGTTTTTTTGAGCTAAAGAGCTGTTCTTCCAGATTTACGGCATCCTTGGCTGACTGAGTAAGCATCTTGATACTTTTATCGTACATCGTATCCAAAATTTTATAGAGGATATAATAAGGGGAAATTTTGAAATCTTCATCCGATTCTCTAGTCTTAAGCTCTTCTGAATATTCATCAATGATATGGGTGATATGGTTGGTATCAAATTTCGTCATGCTGATGATGATGTTTTTGCCCAGCACTATACTAAATTCATTCAGAAAATATTTTTTACTCTCTGCATTGTATTTTGGGAAATTGACGACGACAAACATATAGTCCTCATAGACATCGATTTTTTCTTGATTCGTAAGTTCGAAAAGGTCCTCTTCAATCAATTCATGAAGGTCATATTTCTGTACAATCTCATTGATTTCATCTTGCTGAGGTTCAAAAAGATGGATCCGATCTATATTTCAGAAATTAAGGGTGGTTTTCATGATACATGACTAGACGATAAAGTGAGTAATCATGGCTATGATTAGTGTAACAATGCAATGAGATCATCAGACAATCCATGGTTGGCTATGTAGGCATTCGTCGCTTCTCTCATTCTGGTAAGCTCTTCACCGAACCATTGGGGAGCTACGAATTTTTTGGCATCCCTTTTGGTAGCGAATTCTACTTCAGCGGTTTTGAGCCCTTGGAGATTATCATAAACATCGAGATAGATGATATGTCCTTCATAGGGTAGTTCATAACGTATTTTTTCAATGAAATGATTCTCTACCTGGAATCGGAGCTGGTCGAATTCTGATTTTGTAATATCAGTTTCCATCTCTTCTCTGACGAGTCCATGTCATTTTTTTCTCGTCACTTTATAAGCATCTCAGATATGTCTCACTCTGATGCTTTTGCCACTTGTGGGATCGTTAAGGTATCATTGGATAATTGCCTGATGAGGGAATTGTTCGATATCCATAGGAATATCTTTGATCAGGAATTTCCTTTCGATTTCTAGTATCATGCTAACAACGGGTATGAAAAGATAAAGGGACGGAAAGATGTTGGTACATTAGCTATTCATCTTTCGTTTGTCAATAATGTTCTTATGTCTCTTATATGCAAGGAAATAATGCATTTTGAGGGTAAATGATATGAAGAAGAGAATCCAGCCGACGGTTGCAAAAACAGAAAGATTTCTTAGCTGCTGTTGTTTGCCATCGCTTGGGATAGTGGTCGTCTGTTCATGGGCAGTCATCGAGGTATCTACGCTCGAAATATCACATCAGACTTTTTGGATGATAGATCTGAAATCTTTTTGATAAAATGCATCTGATGTCTTATAGAAATTAGCAAGCACTGCACACTCCGCGGCAGATGCGACTATCTTTTGGGCTTGTAAGGCTATCTGTCTGTACATGAGTGGACCGATGTTTTTTTCGAGGACCATTCAGGTAGCTGATGTGAAACTATAGGTGGTCTGTGCTTTATTGGATCATCCATAAGATTGTTTGTCATTCATGGAAATCTTGAGATCCATTTTGGCATCTATCGGTATCCGTTTGGACGGAGAGAAGGTAAGATAATTTCCATTCCGTTTGAGACTATCGGAACCATAGAAATATTGATCATTATCGAAATCTACTCTGATACTATTTTTGTCGACTCATTTGCCGATATCCTTGATGTCGAAGATGAAATATTGATCTAATCCAATCCTTTGTTGGGTATCTTTGGGATAGATGAGGTTAATGCTCGGAGGGACAATATCAGGTTCACATTCAGGAACTTGAGCGAAATTTAAGGTGAAGATATCGCTGAGAGGAGTGGTAGTAGATGCGGTCGCTACTACAGATCATGTACCTAAGGTAATAAGTTCTTTTCCAACATTATTGCCTTTGAAGATAATCTGGAAGAATTTTTGCTCTTTTTTGAGGTCGGCAAAGATAGGGTTTTTTACTTCCAGGATGATTTTATCGTATTCTATCTTGGAGCTCATCTGGCCTATTCATTCGATAGGAAGGATGCGGAGAATTTCTATGGTAGCAGGATCATAATAGAGGACGATTTTAAATCTTGTGATACTCTGCCCTTGAGGAGCAAAAAGGATATCTGCGGAATTGGTACAGCCGGCATTGAGTTTGTCGGCAGGTTGAAATCTTACATCGGAGTATAATGGCTGCAAGGTGACTTTGGCTCAAAGGACTCATCACATCAATCCGAGGAATGTAATGATTCATCGCTTGAGTATAGTTTTTGTTTTGGTCATCAACTTCGCTAATACAGTAAAATACTGTTTGTAGTATAGAAATACGAGCAAAAATAGCAAATAGAAATGTAATAAAAAAATTGCTTTTTATGGTGAAAGTATATATACTTAAAGATGATGAATCGTGGAAATGCTAAAACGACAATCATCATCGTTTCATCGTTTATCTGGTTCATTATTTAGTTATTTAATCATGTAGATATGAGCGATCTCAAGAAATTTGAAGAGAAGCGTAAGACAAATCTTGCAGATACCATAGGCAACACATTCCGGATGGGAATCGAAGATCTCTCCCGTACCATCAGTGGAACCAAAAAACCTACCGCCAAAGGAGAACGCCTCGCCAAAAACCAGATCTCTAGTGAACTCGATACCTACGAGAATGGAAGGATTAATAAACATAGGAAACAAGCATAAAGACAGGGACCAGGAACCAGGAATTAGGAACCAGGAACCAGATACCGGGAACCAGGAACCAGGGACCAGATACCGGGAACCGGGAACTAGGGAATAGGGACCAGGAATTAGGGACCGGGAACCAGGGACCTTAATTAATTTTGAATTTTGGATGATGAATTTTGGATGAAGGTTTTGTCTTATTATCCACTATTGTATCTTACAATAGTTCATTCTAGCGAATCAAACATTCACTTATTCTCGAAGGGGACAACTCTCCACTCTCAACTCTCCACCTTTTATCATTAGTAACAAACCATGGAAGATATTATCAAGAATATAGTAGAGCACGAGCTGCATTTCCATTTTGCCAAGAGCGGAGGACATGGGGGACAGAATGTAAATAAGAGGGAAACCAAAGCGGAGCTCTATTTTAATATCCACGATTCAGAGCACCTCACTCCCCAGCAGAAAGCGAGACTTATCGAGCTTGGAGGGCATAGAGTCCATCATGAGGAAGGAATTTTGATTATGACCTGTCAGGAAGAACGTTATCAAAATGCGAACAAACAAAAAGTTATCCATCATTTCAAAGAGCTCCTGACCCAGGCACTCGAAGAGCCAAAGGAGAGGATAGCTACCAACCTGCCAGCATCCCAACGCGAAGAACGCATCACCGACAAAAAACACACGAGCAAAATCAAACAGTCGAGACAGACGCCTATCTCAGAAGAATAATTTCTCTAAGAAAAATCTCTGACATCATGCCAAGGGATTTTTTTTATTCCACAAACTCTTCGACCTTCATAAGAGATGCCCCAGGAAAATTAATATTTTTGCTTGATTTTATTTCCTGTTTCTATAGACATTCCTTCAGTGATTTATGATAATATATATAGATATGTGCATTACTAAACGCTCTGTAAAGAACTTTTTTGCCTTCTGTAGATAACAGGGGTTGTTTAGTATATACCAAAAAACAGCAACAACCCCTCCCATCTTTCCGGAGGTTTTTTTTAATCCATTTTTATCCTTTGAGCTACATGACATGAAAATCTATTATCAAGGAATATTGTGAGCATATTCATCTATAGTCGCACAGATGATAGCCGACAAAATGCAGGATATGGAAATTGAATGAGTAGAGAGTTTCGCTACCGTGTGGAAAAATATATCAGAAGATGGTATAGGAGTGCTTCCTATGGAAAATTCTTATGCGGGATCCATCCACGAAAACTTCAAGAAATTTTTGGAGTATGACTGCCAGATAATCTGAGAAACGGAGCTTAAGGTCAACCATTGTCTATTGTCTAAAGAGACAGATATTTCCAAGATCAAAAAAGCGTATTCTCATATCCAAGCGCTGGCACAATGTCAGGATTTCTTGAAAGAACATGATATAGAACCAGTGATACACAATGATACTGCACAGTCGGCAAGGTTCGTGGCGCAAAGCGATGAATCCGGTATAGCAAGCATAGCTTCAGCGATGGCAGGGCAGATATATAATCTCAATGTACTAAAATCACATATACAGGATCAAGACCACAATACGACAAGATTCTTTGTGATTGCCAAAAAACATATCGATGTCCCTATCCTGCCAAAAAACAAAACAACCGTCCTATTTGAGATGCAAGACAAACCGTGATCATTATTGAAATGCTTGAATATATTAGCAAATCATAATATAAACATAACAAAGCTTGAAAGCATCCCAACCCAGAAAAGCTGATTCACCTATTATTTCCGGCTAGATTTGGATGGAAGACTCGATGAGGAAACCAGAGCTCAGCTGCGTGAAAATACCGTGTTTTTCAAAATCCTCTGAGAATACTAAAAAGATAATTTTCTAATTCTTAATTCTCTAAATTCATTATTACCTCTGTCATTGCGAGTTTACCTGCCTGTTCGGAAGGGAACGAAGCAGTCTAGGAAAAAGTACTAGATTATTTTACTATATCTGTCTGCCACAGTCAATTTTTCAATTCTCAACCATCAATTTTCAATTTTGGATGATGGACCTTAATTAATTTTGAATGATGGATGTTAGACTATAATTAATTTTGGATGATGGATGATGGATGATGGATGAAGGTAGTGTCTACTTATGCACTATTGTAAGATACAATAGTTCATTGTAGCAAATCCTACATTAGAAACCTGCCTGCCGCAGGCAAGGTTAGAAATTGAAAATTAGAAATTCGTCTTCCTCTTTTTGCCTTGATAACTATCTACAACTGTATAGTATATTCCGTAGAGGAGCGATGATTGCTGCTCAATGGTTTTATTGTATAGCGAAAGATAATGATAGGAAGATATAAAGAACAATTCGCCCAACTCTTGGCTAAACATACCGGTCTCGAGGTGAAGGAAATCCTGGCGATGGTAGAGATCCCGCCGGAAAATATCCCGGGTGATTTAGCATTCCCGTGTTTTACCTTATCCAAGCAACTCAAAAAAGCTCCGCCCATGATAGCGCAGGAATTGGCACAGACCATGATATCGCCGGAGTTCGACAAATTTGAGGCTATAGGTGGCTATCTCAATGCCCATATCAATAAGAAAACTTTTATAGAACATTTTTTTTCTCCCGACACCAAAAATCCAGAATCCGGACTCCAAAATGCCAAGACGAAAGTCTTGGTCGAATATATGAATGCCAATCCCAATAAACCGCTCCATATCGGTCAAGCGAGGAATGTCTGTATAGGAGATAGCATCATCAGGATGCATGAGAGACTCGGATACGACGTGCACGCCTTCAATTACGGCGACGATAGCGGAGTCAATGTCGGGTACAATATCGTAGGACATCTCTATTACGGATATGCGTTGGATACCGACAAAAAATACGATCACTATTGTGGCAAGATCTACGAACAAATGAGGAAACAGGATGAAGACCCAAAATTCAAACAGCTTCTGTCCCAGACCTTACTCAAGATCGAGGAAGGTACGGACGAACAACTCAAGAAACTCCATTTCGACTATACCAGAAGATGTGCTATTGAGCAGATCAGAACCTGTCGGAGGATGAATGCATTTTTCGATGCAGTTGCATGGGAGACGGATATCCTGCATATTAAATTCTTCGCAGAAGCGATAGATCTCCTCAGAGACAAAGGCGTCATAAAATTCGTCGAGGAAGGCGATGCTAAAGGTTGTCGAGTACTGGATCTCTCCTCATTACCCGAATATGCAAAAGAAGAGAAACAATACCAGATTCTGATCAAATCCGACGGTGTAGCGACCTATATCGCCAAAGATATCGCATTCGCATTACGGAAACTCGGCTATCTCTCCAAAGATTTTGGCTATGATATTCTAATTGAGGACCCGAGAGGGGAGACGATTTTCACCACAAACGCCCATCCCGAGGAGAAATTGACCAAACATCATTTCTGAAACTATGACACCGCAATCACCGTCATCGACAATAGACAGATACCAGCACAGACCATCGTCAAATCTGCATTCACCTTATTGGAATATACTCAGAAACATAAGAGCTATCTTCCGCTTGGCTATGGTGTCGTCTATCTGACACCTTCTACATTAATTAAGCTCTGATATACCCTCAGTCCAGAAGAAACGACAGAAAAAAGACTGCCCTTCGCTAGCAGAAAATGACGGACCGTGACTATAGATGAGATGCTCCAGATGTTACATTCCAAAGCATATTTCGAGACCAAAGAGAGAAATCCCGGAAAACTTGATACTCGATTGGATGACGTCGCCGAAGCGATGGCAGTGTCTGCATTGAGATTTTTTCTCATCAGAGGAGATATCACCAAAGACATTGTCTTTGATCTAGACGAAGCATTGGATATGCAAGGGGAGACCTGAGCATATATTCTCTATACCGGAGCCAGGATGCAGAGTATTATAGATGCCGCATGAGCATTCGATACACCAGCAGTGGACTATGATTTGCTCCAGGAGGAGAGTGAATTCGCATTGGTTAAAAAGATCAGCGGATTCGATGATTTGGTGCTGAAAGCCAAAGAAGATCTCGCTCCTCATTATATCGCAAAATATTGTTTCGATCTCGCTCAGTTGGTCAATAGTTATTATGCGCATGCCAAGATATTAGTGGAGAATGAAGCACTCAAACATGCAAGAATCTCACTTCTCAAAAAGACTCGTGATACCCTCAAACAGGCGATGGAACTCATCGGCATGGTATTTTTGGAAAGGATGTAATCAGACAGAGAAGAATATTCAAAATCATATTTATTTTTTGATACAGCCCGATATGAAGAAATTTTTTTACGGAATATTTTTTTTGCTCATAAGCGTTTGTTCGGCATATACATTAGCGCAGGAAACGTGATTAACGAAACAGATGAGCGGACTTACCAAACAAAAGACCGACATGCAATGACAACATTATGTCCCAGGTGAGATTATCGTAAAATTCAAACCAACGAAGATAAATATGAAATCATCTGCAGCGATGTCGACGATGAACACCTTTGCTACAAATAGAGGGATGGAGGTGAAAGATAAGATAAGTAGCGACAATATAGCAGTTTTCAAAATAGATAAAAATCAGGATTTCAATCAGAGACTATCCGAGCTTCAAACTGATCCGAGTGTCGAATATGCTCAGCCCAATTATATGTATACCTTGATGGCTACTTCATTTAATGATACCAATTCGGGCAATCTACGAGCATTACCGAAGATACATCGATATGAAGCATATGATATGTTTAGTGGAAATGTGAATACGACAGGAACGATAGTCGCTGTCATCGATGCATGAGTCGCCTATGATCATCCAGATCTAGCTGCCAATCTGTGGGATGGATCTAGTTGCAAGGACGAGAATGGAAATAGCTTATGAGGATGTATGCATGGATATGATTATTATGATGACGACAAAGATCCGTATCCCGTAGCATCGTATCATGGTACACATGTGGCTGGTACTATAGCAGCTGAAGCCAACAACAATAAGGGTGTAATAGGAATTAACCCTCATGCGAAAATTATGGCTATCAGAGTAGGAAATAGTATGTTATCAACAGATGCAATTATAAAATGAATAAGTTTCGCAAAAAATAACTGAGCTAGGATTATCAATGCAAGTTTCGGGGGAAGCAGTTATGACACCGCCATGTATGATGCTATAAATAGTTTCAGATCTGCTGGTTGATTATTTATTGCAGCAGCAGGAAATGACGGAGCAAATAATGATACTACACCGACCTATCCATGTAGTTACACCTTGGATAATATCATCTGCGTAGCTGCTAGTGATCAATCAGATGCGCTCGCTAGTTTTTCAAATTCTTGAGTGGTATCAGTAGATGTATGAGCGCCAGGAGTCAGTATATATAGCACAATGGCGACCATAAATTCCACGACACTGTATTCAGAAAACTTTACCAGTACGGCTACATGATCGCTCCCTAGTTGATGGAGTCAGGCATGAACAAATGCTAATGGATGAGTCTTGGATTCACGCATCCCTGCATACGGGAACGCATTGTATGGAGACATGAGGAATCCATATCCTAATAATGTAACCGGCAGAATGGAAAAGAGTAGTAATGCTTCAAGTACGAGCTGAATGAATATAACATTTTGGACACAATGTGATACACAATATGATACCGGTGCCCGGGTTGATTATATGCAACTGGAGATAAGCTCGGATGGAAGCAACTTCGATATCGTTGATAGATGGGATGAAGCATATTTGGATAATGATACGAATTCATGAAATAATATATGATGAGCAACTTCAGGAAATATGAACTATGATATCACCAAACAATATGCTACGGCAAATTTTAAGATAAGATTTACCTGGGTCAGCGATACCTGAGACAATAATTATTCATGATGTTTGGTAGATAATCTCGTGATTACCAAATACACTTCTCCATCGACTGCGACTGAACCTTATGGCGATCTCCAATGAACTTCTATGGCAACTCCTCACGTGGCAGGATTAGCCAGTCTGGCATGGAGCGCTAGACCAAATCTAAGCTATGCCCAAATCAAAAATGTAATCCTCAATAGCGGAGATGCTATAGGATCCCTCGCTGGCAAAACCGTCAGTGGCAAAAGAATCAATGCACAAAATGTCTTGCTGGCGCTCGGATATACGCAACCCTATACATGAATCGATTGGTCACAGATATACACGGCGATAGGAGTATTATTATCCTGACAATGAATACACAATAATCTACATAGCGTCACCACAGGAAATGCAAGCAGTTTCTCATGACTCTATTTCGCAAAGATGTCATGATCGGACGAACTCGGCAGGATAACATTCTTTACAGGGCTTGATCTAACCGATACCGGGACACAGAATTTTCTTTCTGGAACACTACCAAGTTCCTTGTGAATATCTCAATGACAGATCCGATTCACGCCTTGATCAGGATTCGTCGGAAAAAATGCTACACTCCAGATGAATCTCCCAATAAACTTTTCATGAGTTCTCTCTGCTATTAATTCGTGAAGCTTTGCCGTCAGAGACGGAAGTGGAGGAGTAAGTACCGGAAATAATATAATCACTGCAGTCCGCACATGAGTATGCACCAGCACCTGTCCGATATATCTAGATGTAGCGCACTTCACCTCATTTGATCTTAGACCACAATTATTGCAGGTGAATATTCGCTCGGACAATACATGAACTACCAGCTACGCAAAATCATGAACGCTAGTGACCCTAAGCTTTACCGGAAGTGAAGCATTGACCTGAGTGATAGTTACCATCAATGGATTGACGGGAACAAATACCTGATGATGAGTCGGACGGCAATCGACATTTTTGGTGACCTGATCCACGGCTGAGACCGGACTCGTATTCTCCATAGTCTACCAAGATCTCAATAATAATACCGGAGCGAGCGTGACCACTACCACCGAGTGATCTACCGTCAAAGTCGATAGGACCTGACCGTCATTCACAGTGACCTCTCCGGCTACAGCGACAGGATCTACGATTACGATAGGATGAACAGGGAGCGATGCAAATGGAGTGGCTGCTATATATATAAATTGACTGCAAGCGGTAGGTACAGGAACTCGGTCCAAGACAGGAGTCGCATTGATCTGATGAACAAATACTATCAATATCTCTGGTACCGATCTCGCAGGCAATATACGGACCTGAACATTCATAGTCACCAGATTGCCATTGGTAGCAAGCATAAGTGCAGAAGTGCTAAGCGGAACGTCAGTAAGGATAACCTTTACATCAGATATTCTCGCGAGCTGATATATACTCTATGGCACATCATCGCTGAATACTACCAAGACAGGAACGCTGACTACGTGACACAATATAGTCCTGAATGGATTGTCGGACAATGCGACATACGCTTATAAAGTATATGCAATGATAAATGGACTGACAGGTGATATCTCTACTACTTGAACATTCACCACACCAAAAGTTATAGATGCATCAAACGTATTATGAACGACAGTAGTATCATGAGAAGTACAGGTATGATGAGCTAGAGGCACTGGGATAGTATTTTCTACGACCTGAACACTGACGATAAATAATACATGAAATACTAATAATCATTTTCAGATTAATGTGAGCGGCTTCGCTATCCAAACATTAGGGGGGACTCGGGATGGTATATTACATCCACCTACTAATTTGAGCTGATGAGATGCCGGAAATGCTGGTTTCGCCGAAACATGAATCCCAGCTCAGACGGAATGATTGACAACAAGAACCATCCTCCTGACAATCCAAGCATGAGCAACGACAGATTCCTTGATAGCAAGCGGATGATACTTTACGATAAATTTTGTCGTAGCGTGAGGCGCTAGCGGAGATACGATAAAACTCTATAGGTCATCCGATGGATCAACATGGACCGCAAATACTCCTGACGCAAGCTGTACATTAACTAGTAGTCTGGTATGTGGTTTCAGAACGGATCATCTCTCCTATTTTGCAAGTATTAAAGAAACAATAACTAGTTGAGGTTGAGGTAATTGATGATGAGGCGGTTGATGAGCCATGACGCCGAGTTGCACTACCACACAACTGATCTGCACAGGCTGAAAATATATCCTGCTCAGCTGAGCGGATTGCACATCGATAAAGATCGGGCTTGCCTGTACGCTGACAGGAAGCATGCTGACATCAGGTACTATCCTTTCCTGAGCGAAGACAGGAAAGATAACCCGGTCCACCTTTTCGACCGAATTGAATCAGGCCTATCTCTACGCATTCAATATCGGGATAACCACCATGACTACAATAGAAAAAGCAGATATGACGGGCTCGCTCCAAAGGAATCATCTCGCCAAGATGATCAGTAATTTCGTCATCAAACAGTTAGGTAAGACGCCAAATACCTGAATGGTCTGTAATTTTATGGACATGCAGAATGAGAGCACAGAGATGAAATTCTATAGCAGATTAGCATGTCAGCTTGGACTCATGGGAGTAGGGGTGACTAATTTCGATCCCAAGGGGGAAGTCACGAGAGCGCAATTCGGTACCGTACTGTCGAGAGCACTTTGGGGTAATGTATATAATGGAGGGACACCCTACTATCTCCCTCACCTGCAAGCACTCCAACATACCGGCATTATGAACGATATCTCTATGCCGACGATGAATGAACTCAGAGGATATGTGATGCTGATGCTGATGAGAAGCGTGAAATAAAAAAATAGTGATGGGAATGCAAATTCAGTATACATATGTTCTGGATTTGCATTTTTTTGTATTCCAAATATAATGAGAGGTGTTGATTTTATAGGTTATGTACGCATGAGCAGCCAAGTATTTAAGATTATGACTCACAAAGAGAAACAAGCGTACCTGCGTGAACTTTTTTCGACAATCAACAAGAGATTTCCTATCTATACGAAGACCTACGATCTACTAGTCAATCATGAACTCGATGATGATGAACTCGATGATATCTATGATGCAGTCCAAGGGATCCAGGAACTCCGGAAGACGAAGGATGGAGAGACGATAAGAAAGATGCAGGATATCGTCAAACAGAGGGAGCAGGAAGACAGGAAAGATACTAAAAAGGAACTCGAAGATATCGAAAATATTTTATCTGACTAATGACAGCGATGGGAATAGAAAAAACCGACCGCAGTGAACAACCCAAAAGCATGTCGTCAGACCATGAATCACTTTCCCGTATCGATGAAAAATCCGCTCAGTCCAAGCTGTGACCAGTCGTAGACAAGATTATCAGCATGATAAATCCCAAAAATCGGTGAGTGCCGGATTATACCGATAAAAGCGGTTTCGCAGCAGCATACAAGGAAGCGAGAAAAAATTTCAATAAGGAGTTTATGCGAAAGAATGAGAGATATTCGACAAAAAATACCGCATCACAAATGCAACAGCTCTCGATATATGGAAATACGGACAGTCTGTTGAATCTTCCGGTGTCCGATTATACCAAAGGAAAAATCAAGGATGAGGCTGAGTATGGACGAAAGATCGATAAGGAGAAATTGGATAGGCTCATAGAAGTGAATACCTTGGCTGGCAACCCAAGTTATCTTCCGGTATTGGCATCTCCCATCGCTATCGCAGTAGCATATTCGGAAAAAGAGGCTGAAGAGAATAATTTGACGCCGATAGAAAAGATAGCACGTAAAGCCAAGAAACTCCAGGAGATAAGGACTGATACTTCATATATCGAGAGACGAAAAGAGGATTCCAAAAAAAGGTCGATGTTTTTTCCGTTGATAAATAAGATACGTGGAAGTAGTTATACTGCTGAGGAAGCCCATGGATATAGAAATGCTCAGGAAGGATCAGAATTATTAGCGTTCATAAAGAATCGAATCAAGAACCCCTTCGTGAGTGAGAAATGACAAGACAATGGATACAAGAATCCAGAGCATTTTGAATTTGATACACATCAGAATGTGGAACCGGTACTGCAGTCTTATATCGATGGTTATATCGGATCTGAGGAGATCAAGTCTTTGATTGATCAGATGAGGAAAATCTCCAAAGATGATAAGATGATGTTCGCTCCCAAGAAAAATACGATAAGGTCGCTGCAGATAAGGCTCAAAGCAGACGGATATGTCTTACCACACTCTACCAGGGAAGATGGGACGATGGAAGGAGTCTGGAATGAAGAGACCAAACAGGCACTTCAGGATTGGCAGAAGAAGTATGTTGAGAAATCCAGCGAAAAAAAAACCTCCGCTAATACAGCGAAGGTGGGTGAAGTATATAGAGATCAGAAATAGATAACTATACGTTCTTGGGTAGCTATGCGCCGACATAGGACTGCTTTCCGGGGGAATGGATTTGGTCCGTAATTGAGTGCAAGCGGTTCAGCCAAGATTTTGAATCCATAGACCGTGACCGATATGATTTCCTTATTGTTGCTGACCATCATGGAGAGCGGAGTATCATACGAGTAGCTTCTATGAAAATGGTCTTTGACGGATTGCCAATTCATGCCAGAAAAAGACGGTCTGAAGCCAGCATATTTTGGATATGCCAACCAGTGCTCTTCGAAAGCGAAGAGGGATCTCACGGTCTCGTGAGTTTTTGTTGCTGTGTGTTGTGTCATAAAAAAATAATTATTTTTGTTTGGGTAGAAAAATCTAGTGATTTGTAGAGGAATAGCAAGGAATAATTTTTTTGTTGCCTTTGGCACCCTATTTGTTATAAGGTTGATATTTTAGACTATAATTGATTTTGGATGATGGACCTTAATTGATTTTGGATGATGGATGATGGATGATGGATGAATGTATTGTCTAATTATGGACTATGGTAAATTACTATAGTTAGTAATAATACAAAGTCCTACATTAGAAACCTGCCTGCCGCAGGCAAGGTTAGAAATTACCTGTCCTCGAAGGAGGGGAAATTAAAAATTGATATATTCTTTTACTCTATAAAACCCAATACAATGAGCCTTCGTGAATAACGAGAACAGCGCGGATTGATCTACCAATTTTCAGATGAAAAACTTTTTGATCTGTATACGAAATGAGGACAGAAATTCTATATAGGATTCGATCCTTCAGCTGATTCTTTGCAGATAGGAAATA
>Ga0194044_10000697_pt1 | contig 16872 bp, 12 predicted proteins | sample JunL4417m_MetaG_FD_155460 | JGI IMG/M metagenome (GOLD analysis project Ga0194044, IMG submission 155460) | Anoxic zone freshwater microbial communities from boreal shield lake in IISD Experimental Lakes Area, Ontario, Canada - Jun2016-L442-17m | ecosystem: Environmental > Aquatic > Freshwater...
TGTAAAAAAGCAGTGCAATCACTGCCTGGAGCCTGCCTGTGCTTCGGCCTGTTTTGTCAAGGCATTCAAGAAAACCCCGGAAGGGGCCGTAAGCTACGATCACTCGGTTTGTGTCGGGTGCCGTTATTGTATGGTTGCATGTCCTTTTGAAATTCCATCTTATGAATACGACAATGCGTTTTCCCCACGGGTGATGAAGTGCACCATGTGCCATCCCCGCATTTTGCAAGGTCAGCTTCCTGGTTGCGTTGAAGCCTGTCCCAAAGAGGCCATCTCGTTCGGTAAACGCAAGGATATTTTGAATATCGCACGCGAAAGGATAAAGAAACACCCCGAACGTTATTTAGACCACATTTATGGCGAAACCGAAATGGGAGGGACAAGTTGGTTGTACATTTCCGGCGTTCCGTTTCAACAAATCGGCATGCGTGAGGATCTGGGCGTTACCCCGGCTCCTGAACTTACTTCCGGTGCTCTGGGGGCTGTACCCATCGTTGTGGGGCTCTGGCCGGTTCTGCTGACAGGAATCTATGCCATATCTCAGCGCAAGGAAAAGGTGTCTGCCGAAGAACAGGCTCTGGCAGTGGCCGAGGCTGTTGAAAAAACTCAGGCGTTGGCAAAACAGAAATTGACCGGCGAGCTGGAAAAAGCCAAGAAAGACGCCCAGAAAGATAAGGATTCGGCCATCAAACAGGCTGTAAAAAAAGCTCTTGATGATGCCGCTATCGTTAAACAGGAGGCATCGAATGTCTGAAAAAACCCTGTCCGTCAACAAAACACTCCTAACTCCGTTTAACATCTTTGCGGGGATTGTCTTGATCATTGGCTTTTTTATTACAGTGCTGAGATTCACCAAGGGGTTGGGCGCGGTCACCAATCTTTCCGATAACAACCCCTGGGGGCTGTGGATCGGATTTGATCTTCTCTGCGGGGTTTCCCTTGCGGCAGGCGGTTTTGTGACCTCTGCGGCAGTATATATTTTTGGAATGAAACGCTACCATTCTGCTGTTCGACCCGCCATTCTAACTGGGTTTCTGGGGTATGCTCTGGTTGTTTTTGCACTGCACTATGATGTCGGTCGTCCTTGGAGACTTCCATATCCATTCCTTGTTCAGTCGGGGACAACATCGCTCCTTTTTGAGGTTGGCGCCTGCGTAGCCTTGTATCTGACTGTTCTCTTCATCGAGTTTACACCGGCTGCCATGGAATGGCTCGGTCTGAAAAAAGCCAGGAATATCGTGGTGCGCCTGACCATGCTGCTAACCATATTTGGAGTGGTGCTTTCCACCCTGCATCAGTCGTCCCTCGGAGCGCTTTACCTGATTGCGCCGTCAAAGCTTCATCCCCTGTGGTATTCCACCTACCTTCCGGTGTACTTTTTCGTATCCAGTATTATCGCAGGACTTTCCATGGTTCTTTTCGAAAGCACGCTGTCACATCATTATTTTGAAGATAAAATGGATGAAACTCATCTGAAGGAAAACACCGGCGTGACCCTTGGATTTGGAAAAGCGGCTTCGCTGGTTCTGGCCGGATATTTCACCATCAAGATTATTGGCATTGCGATTTCCAACAACTGGCATTATCTGACGACAGGTTACGGGGCATGGTTCCTGCTTGAGTTGCTCGGATTTGTCGCGCTGCCCTGTTTCCTTTATGCAGTGGGTGTCCGGGATAAAAATGTCAAACTCATCCGCTGGACAGCTCTATTAACGGTTCTGGGAATTGTGCTTAACCGTCTCAACATTTCCTTGATTGCCTTTAACTGGCAGCTTCCTTCCAGCGAACGATATTTTCCCCACTGGATGGAAATCATGGTATCAGTGTTTATCGTTGTGGTCGGTATTCTGGTTTTCCGGTTTATTGTCACCAAGATGCCGATATTGTATGAACACCCGGATTATAAAGACAATCATTAAATTACGAATGCGGAATTATAAACGCCTCATTCGTAATTCATTAAGAGAGGATATATTATGGAAGGTGGATTTTACACGCTGCAGGATTTCATGACTTATACAAAGGGAATCACCTATCTGATCATGATCGTGTCCCTTTTCTCCATAACTGGTTTCTGGCTGTTCCTGACGGATCGTGATACTGATACACAGTCGCCTGAACATCATAAAACTGAACATCATTAAAAAAGATGAGATTCTTTACAAGACATAAAGGAGTCGTCCATGTATGACTTTGTAACCGGTCCCCTGGCATGGCTGGCGTTTTTGGTTTTTTTTGTCGGCATCGTTGTGCGGGTGGTTCAGTATATCAGAGGTCTGGACTGGAAGCTGGACAGGGTAACCTATACGGTCAACGTATCCTATGGCATCAAAGGTGCGCTGCGGTCCATTTTCTTCTGGCTTTTTCCGTTCGGTACGCGCAGTTGGCGAAGTTATCCGTTTCTAACGCTGCTGGTCTTCTCCTTCCACATCGGCATCCTGTTTACGCCGATTTTTCTGATCGCCCACAACGTGCTGCTCCTGGAGCGATGGGGATTCTGCTTCTGGACAATTACTGAAGCTACTGCCGATTTTATGACGTTTCTTGTCTTGGTTTCAGCAATTTTTCTGGTGCTTCGCAGAATCGCCCTTCCAGAGGTTCGAATTATCACGATAGCTTATGATTATCTGATGCTGGCAGTGGCTGTCGCCCCATTTTTCACGGGATTGATGGCCCATTACCAGTCCGGAAATTATCAGTTCTGGCTGATACTCCACATCCTTTCCGGGGAGATCATGCTGATGGCCATACCCTTTACAAAACTTTCCCATTTTGTTGGTTTCTTTTTATCGCGTGGTCAGCTTGGGATGGATTATGGCATCAAGCGTGGCGGCATGAAAAGCAAGGGGCTTGACTGGTAAAATTATGAATTATGAAATGAATTATGAATTTGGAATGATGGAAAATACGCCTCATTCATAATTTTTCTGTTTCCCTTATTATTATTTTTTTGGAACTAAAACTATGCCTGAAGGAACACTCTGTAATAAAATACCGATAAACACCAAGGAAGAGCTTTTAACGCTTTTGGCCGATAAGAGTGGGAAAACTTATTACGAGGAAATGAACCACCTGGATGTGGATCGTGCAGCACTGAAGGCGACCCTGGATAAATCCTGCAAGTCCCGTATCCGCACCTGGCTTGAAATCTGTGCGCACTGTGGCATGTGCGCAGACAGTTGTTTTTTCTATCTGGCCAACAACAAAGACCCCAAACAGGTTCCCTCTTACAAGATACAGTCCACGCTGGGCGAGATCGTCAAACGAAACGGGGATGTTGACAATGCCTTCATGCAGAAGACAATGGACATTGCCTGGGGAAAATGCACTTGCTGCAACCGCTGCGGCATGTACTGTCCGTTCGGGATTGACATGGGCGTGATGTTCGGCTACCTGAGAGGGCTTTGCTTTTCCCAGGGATTTGTTCCCTGGGAATTGAAGATCGGCTCCGGCATGCACCGTGTTTACCGAGCGCAGATGGATGTTACCTCCGAAGATTGGGTGGATACCTGCCAGTGGAGGGTGGAAGAAAACGCGGATGACTGGCCGGGGCTTGAGATACCCATCGACAAAGAAAATGCGGATATCATTTACACGGTAAATGCCAGAGAGCCTAAGCATTACCCTGAGGATTTGGACGAGGCGGCAATCTTATTCCATCTTGCCGGCGAGAACTGGACCGTTCCCAGTGTCGGTTGGGAGGAAACGAGTTTGGCCATGTTTGCCGGAGACTGGGAAGGATGCAGGCTTCAGGTTCAGGCTGTGTATGATGCGATGGAACGCCTCAAGCCCAAGCGCATGGTTGTGACCGAATGTGGGCACGCCTACCGGGCAACCGTAATTGAGGGGCCTTACTGGGCCGGTCTTAAAAGCGGCAAAACGCCGGTTCCCAGCTTCCATTATGTGGAATGGGTTGCAGAGGCGCTTAGGACAGGCAAGCTCAAGCTGGATCCTTCCAAAAAGATCAAGGAGCCGGTCACCTATCAGGATTCCTGCAACTACATTCGAAATGCAGGACTCAGTGACTGCGCCCGGGAAATCATGAGCTATATCGCTGAAGATTTTCGGGAGATGCGGCCCAACAGGGAGCATAATTTCTGCTGTGGCGGCGGTGGCGGCATGAACGGTTTGGGACGGTATCGGGAAGAGCGCAATGTTGGGCTTAAGGTCAAGCGGGATCAGATTCTGGCAACCGGCGCAAAACTGGTCATCTCTCCCTGCCATAACTGCTGGGATGCTATCCGGGACCTGGAAGAAATCTATAAAGTTGGGATCAGATGGTCGTTTCTGAAGCCGATTCTTCTGAAGATGGTGATTGTTCCGGATCACATGAAGCCTGTTGAAGAATGATCTTGAATGAATGAAATCACGCTGACATCTGATGGCATTATCGTTTCTGACGGCCGGCCGGCTGAAGCCGGTCGGCCTCTGATGTTTCTCAGTGCTCAGGTCAAACTGGCCTCCGATTATACCCTGCGGGGGTTTTTTAAACTGATCGAAAATTACCCGCTCCTGTCGGAACTTAATCCGTTTTTTGCAGCTTCTCTGGAACAGTACCATAAAAGCCCTGCCAGCGGATGTCAGGAACCGTCTCTGGATTGCCTGCTGCTTACAAAGACCGTTGAAATGATCGGTTTCCCAGGGAAGCCCCGCCTTGAAATATACCACTCGTTGTATGGGCTTGAAGGGTTGATTTTTCATGAAATCAAGGATTTTCCACTTGAAAATCTTCTGGATATGCCCCTGACGCTGGGGAAACTCAAACACGTTGTTTTTGGCGACAAGGTGGATATCTTCGAGTTTGATACGGTGTTCACTCTATTTGAAATGATTGATGCCATTTTATGGGAGCTCAGCTTTCATGGTACACTATTGGCCTGTGAAATACGGAGGTGACAATGTTTGATAAAATCCTGTTTGCAACCACCGGAACGCCGGTTTGCGATAATGCCGCACATGTGGCGTTTGATATTGCGAAAAAATACAATTCGAAGCTTCACATGTTTCATGTGCTGGGGCTTCCGACTAGGGGATTCGGTCAGGTTGTGGTGGATACCCGCACTGGCGAAGAAGAAAGCTATGACCTCGACTATATCTCATGGGTGGGGGAAGAGCTTAAAAATACCTACGACAAATATCTGGCTACATGTAAAAGCTGCGAAATCGATTCCATTGCAGGCATCCCCCACACCGAAATTCTAAGAAAGGCGCGCAAGATAGATGCGGATCTCATTGTTATGGGCGCGCATTCCCGGCAGGAAGAGACAGGCGCTACCCGGTACCGGGGGGCAGTGGGCACAAACATGCAGAAAGTGGCCAGAGGCGCCAGATGTCCGGTGCTGATTGTCAGCAGACCCTGCACCACATGTCTGTGGTATTTCTCCAATATCGTATTTGGAACTGATTTCAGCAAAGCATCTTTTTCGGCATTTCTGTTTGCTTATAAACTGGCGGAGGAAATTGGCAGCAAGCTCTATATTTTCTATTCCCTTGATTTAAGTCAGGTACATGCAGGCAAGGTTGTTCCCCAGGAAGAGATTGAAGCTCGAATCCAGGAAGCCAGAAAGAAAATCGAAAAACTCTATGTTCCCCATCTCAAAGGCTACGACAATTATGAAATCGGTATCTGGGAAGGAATTCCTTATGTGGAAATTCTGAAATATTCCAGGGCCAAAAACGCAGACCTCATTGTGATGGCTCATCACACCAAGGAAGTTGATCCGGATATCGCCATTCTTGGCAGCACCGTTGAGCAGGTGGTACTGCGGGCCTCATGCCCAGTCGCCAGCGTTAATCACCCGGACAAGGTTTCGGGCTGAAAAAAGGATGTTTTGTTCATGAGCAAAAAGAAGGTTCTCATTGTTGATGATGAACTTGATATGAGAATCTTTCTTTCCACCCTTCTGGAGACCAGCGGCTATCAACCGTTTACCACTCGGGATGGCTTGGACGGCGTTTCCAAGGCCCGCACCGTAAAACCGGATATAATAATTCTGGATGTGATGATGCCAGGTGAAGGCGGCGTTCAGATGTACCGGAAGCTCAAGACGGATCAGGAACTGGCATCGATTCCGGTGGTGATGCTTTCAGCAGTTGAAAAAATAAGTTTTTATCATTATCTCAATATGTTGAATTCAAGATTGACCTGTCCGATTCCGCAACCGGCAGCATATCTTGAAAAACCGGTTGACCCGGATCAGCTTCTGTTAGTGCTGAAATATCTTTTGTTATAGGGTGAATTCAATTACGAATTACGAATTATGAATAAAAAAACAACCTACATTCATAATTCATAATTCATAATTTTGCTATCTTTGGGAAGACAAAAAAACAGAAGCTTGATATTATCCTGTCTATTCTGTCCATTTACATAAATCGTTCTTTCGTGTTTCTGCAAACCTGGATGTATCATATTGACTAAAGGCACGCAAAAAAAGCTCCTGCTGGTTGATGATGAAGAAGGTATTCGCAAGGTGCTGGGAATATCATTGTCCGATATGGGATATGATGTTCTTACCGCTGAAAGCGGCGATGAAGCCCTATTTATATTTAGATCAGAATCTCCCCCCATTGTATTGACCGATATTAAAATGCCAGGGCTGGACGGCATTGGTCTGCTGCAGAAAATCAAGATTGAAAGCCCTGAAACCGAAGTCATTATGATTACTGGCCATGGGGACATGGAATTGGCCATAAAGAGTCTCAAGCTGGAAGCCACGGATTTTGTCACCAAACCCATCAACGACGATGTTCTTGAAATAGCCCTCAAGCGAGCCAATGAGCGTATTTTGATGCGCAGTCAGTTGAGGTCCTATACGGAAAACCTTGAGCTGATGGTCAAGGAAAAATCCGAAAAACTCGTTGAACTGGAACGGCTGACTGCGATTGATCAGGCAATGGAAGGGCTGTCGTCAGCCATGCGAGGTATTGCAGACGATTTGGGAGAGGACCGGCTGCGGCATTTCAATGAAATGCCCTGTTTTGTATCTGTGCATAATCGTCAGTTGAAAGTTCTTGCTGCCAATCGTCTGTATCTTCAGCGCCTGGGAAGCGCCGTTGGGGAAGACAGTTGGAAAATATACAAAGGCAAAACAGCAACCCCCGAGCAATGTCCGGTAGGAAAGACGTTTTCCAGCGGTTCAGGTCAGCGGATTCGGGAGATTGTCGCGTTTTCGGATGGTTCACAGTCTCTGGTTATGGTGCATACGGCGCCGATTCGAAACAGCGACGGAACCCTGGAGCTGGTGCTTGAAATATCAGCGGACATCTCCGAGGTCAAACGGCTTCAGGATGAGCTGGACGCCACCCAGCAGCGGTATCAACTGCTTTTTGACGAATCTCCGTGTTACATTACGGTTCAGGATCGAAATTTCAAAATTCTGGCAACCAACAAGCGGTTTAAGGAAGACTTTGGGGATGAACTGGATTCCAGGTGTTTTCAGGTTTATCAGAACCGGTATGAGCCATGCTGCAATTGTCCGGTTTCCAAAACATTTGAAGATGGTCAGCCCCATCAGGCGGAAATCACCGCCACTTCAAAGTCCGGGGAACAGATTCATCTTCTGGCAGGCACTGCGCCGCTGCGGAATGCTTTCGGGCAGATTGTTCATGTGATGGAACTGGCGACCAACATTACCCAGGTGCGAAAGCTTCAGGATCACCTGTCCTCTCTGGGACTTCTGATGAGTTCCATTTCTCATGCGGTCAAGGGAATGTTGACAGCCCTTGATGGCGGATTATACTTGATTCAATCTGGCCTAAAGAAAAATGAACCGACCCGAATTCAGGAAGGCATTGATGCGGCGAATCTTACGGCGGAGCGGATTCGAAATGCGGTTCTGGATATTCTCTATTACGCCAAAGAGCGTGAGCTGAAAAAGGAAGACACCCCTGTTTCGAGTCTGGTGCGTGATGTGTTTCAGATTATTGAACCCAGGATGAAGAATTTGCCCATTGCTTATGCTTGTGACATTGAGCCCTCCCTGGGAAGCATTGAAGTTGACCGCACTGCATTACGGACGGCGCTGATCAATATTCTGGAAAATGCCGTTGAAGCCTGTGTGGAGGATTCTGGTAAACCGTCACACAGAATCGGTTTTAGCGCCAGAGCAAATGGCAGCCATCTGCTGTTTGAAGTCAGTGATGATGGGATCGGGATGGATCAGCAAACTCAGGAAAAGCTGTTTTCCCTGTTTTTTTCTTCAAAAGGACAAAAAGGAACCGGATTGGGTCTCTTTATTGCACAAAGAGTGATCCGGCAGCACCAGGGGACTGTTTCCGTGCTTTCCAGTTTAGGTAAGGGAACAACGGTCAGCATTCTCATTCCGGTCAAATCCGACATTGTAAGCTGATTTATGAATTAAAAATAATCTATTGGAAATCGGGCATCCTTCATATTACCATCAAAGTAGTTGACGCTTTTTGCAGGGATGCGCCTGGGAGCGCCGCACCCCAGTGCGGCCATGCACATATCATCACAATTGCTGCACTGGGGTGCGGCGCTCCCAGGCGCTTTTGCATGTCGGCATTAAAGTGTCAACAAGGAAATGAAGGATGCCTGAAATCGAATGTTTTGTTTTTATCGTCAATTCATAGTTGCCTTATTGACGTAGTGGTATTTTTTTTCTGTTTTGCCACGGGTATCTTTTATCGGGCAACCCTGGCAGCAGAGGCGAATAATTATTCGCCCCTACTTTGGTGTGTGACCAGGTGGTAACCGCAGGTTATGGGGACAATTGCTATGGGACGTAATGCCATTGATCAAAATTTGTTGGGTGAAATAGAAAAGCTGGGCGCCAAGGATATGGAGTTGTGCATGCAGTGCGGAAATTGTGCTGCAGCCTGTCCCTTGTCAAGTGGCGCCAATACCTTTCCACGAAAGATATACCGTTATCTTCAATTGGGGTTAAAAGATAAATTACTCGAATCTCCCGAACCATGGCTCTGTTATTATTGCGGTGACTGTAACACCGACTGTCCTCGTGGTGCTGAGCCGGCAGAGACCATGATGGCCACCAGACGATGGCTGACAACACAGTTTGACTGGACCGGCCTTGCCCGGTTATTTTATTCATCACCCAAATGGCAGGTAGCCGCTTTTCTCACCGTAACACTGGGGATTATTCTGCTTTTTCTCTTTGGGCACGGGCCGGTTATTACCGATCGGGTCGCCTTGAATTCATTCGCCCCCCCCCACTGGGTGCATATTGGTGACCAGATCATGTTCGCCATACTGGGCGCCCTGCTCCTTTCAAACGGATTTCTCATGTACCGGGGTATTATGAAGAACACCCAAATACCCATTGTCACTTACCTGACCCAGGCTCCGGTCTTTTTGCTCCACTATCTGACCCAGAAACGATGGCGCAAATGCGGAACAGGTCCAAGCTCCAGATGGCTGCGGCATTTTCTATTGTTTTCCGGTTATGTCGTAATGGAAATTTTCATCATCGGTTTTCTCGAAAACTTCCAGACGGACATTGTGCATCCTTTCTGGCATCCCACAAGGATTTTCGGATACTATGCAACGGTTGCACTCATGTTGATTTCGGGCAACATGCTATATAGCAGATGGTATGTAAAAGAAGAAAAGCTTCACCGATATTCCGATTTTACAGATGTATTTTTTCTGATTTTATTATTTGTCAGCGCTTTTACCGGGATTCTCATTCATATCTTCCGTCTTTCAGGGTGGCCAATCGCCACCTACACCATCTATACCATCCATGTCGCCATCGTTGTCGGCATGCTTAGTATCATGCTTCCCTTCGGCAAGTTATCCCACCTTTTTTACAGGCCTTTGGCCATCTTTTTGACTACGTTAAAAGAAAAAGCTGTCAAAGAATCCCAGGTTGTTTTTGAGACAGTGACAAAAGATGTGGGTGACAATTTTATGAGTTGTATGCAGTGTGGTACCTGTTCCGGTGTTTGCCCGTGGAGCCGGATTACCTATTACAGTCCTCGCCAGATACTTAGAAATATCAGCCTTGAAACCTGTACACAGGCAACCGTTGATATGACCGCCTGGGATTGCGCCACTTGCGGCGCCTGTGTGGAGCATTGTCCAAGAGGGATTGAAATCATTGATCTTGTAAAATCCATACGCGGACAGAATGTGGCCGCCAAAAAACTTCCCAAAATTTTTACGGCCCCTGTCAGCAGTCTGAAAAAGAAAGGAAATCCCTGGAATGGCAAGCCGCAAGATCGGCTTGACTGGGCAAAGGATGTTGGTATGCCAGCCTTTAGCCGGGAGAATGAGTACTGCCTTTTCACCTGCTGTACAACCGCTTATGATACCAGCTCTTCAAAAGGCTGCGAAAAGGCCGGCAAATCACTGTTGAAATTACTATCCCTTGCCGATGTCTCCTTTGGCGCGTTGGGGGACAAGGAAAGCTGCTGTGGTGATCAGGCCGCTTCCATAGGCGAAAAAGAAACATTCTCAGGTCTTGAAAAGAAAAATACGGATATGTTTATTGGTTCAGGGGTTAAAAAGATTTTAACCTTCTCTCCACACTGCATGAATACATTCAAAAATCAGTATGCAGGCTTGGAAAATGCTGTGGATACGGAGCATTATATTGAACTTCTCGACAGGCTGATAGCAAAAGGCCGGATCAAACCGGTGGGTATGGTGGATATGACTGTCACCTATCATGACCCCTGTTATCTGGGACGGCACAATGGCATTTACGATGCGCCCAGAAGAGTGCTGAACAGCATCCCAAAACTCAGGCTGGTTGAAATGGAAAATAACAGGGAAAGAAGCCTGTGCTGCGGCGGTGGCGGCGGTGGCCTCTGGAAAGAGTATCCGCTGGATCAGCGGTTTGGTGTCGTGCGTGTGCGTCAGGCGATTAAAACCGGCGCTGATGTCATTGCGACGGCTTGCCCCTATTGTATCCGGATGCTGAATGAAGCCATAACTGAGCTGAATGTCGAAAATAAAATACAAGTTCAGGATATTTCTGAACTCGTGTTAACATCGGTTGAATTTTCGAATGATACCAAAAAGAGTCATACCCATATTACAAGCCTTGAGCAGGAGGACTGTCATGTCTGAACGAATCGGATTCTATATCTGCCACTGCGGTATTAATATCGCCTACCGGGTTCGGGTGGCGGAAGTCGCCGCTTATGCATCAACCTTTCCCGGGGTGGTGGTGGCGCGGGATTATTTATTTATGTGTTCTGATCCTGGCCAGGAACTTATTGAAAGCGACGTAAAAAAATACGACCTGACCCGGGTGGTGGTGGCTTCCTGTTCGCCAAGGATGCATGAAAAAACGTTCAGGTCCGCCTGCCAGCGGGCAGGGCTCAACCCTTACCATGCTTTTCATATGGTATGTGTCAGAGAGCATGGATCATGGGTAACCGAGAATGAAGATGATGCCACGGAAAAAGCAAGAATTATCGTAAGGGCGGGCCTTAAAAGAGTCTCTTTCCAGAATGCACTGATTCCGAGCCAATTCTCCGTCAATTCAAACAGTCTGATAGTTGGTGGCGGCATCGCCGGAATGCAGGCCGCCATTGACATTGCGAGTGCTGGGTTCAAAGCCTACCTGGTTGAAAAAGCGCCGACTGTGGGCGGTCATATGCTTCAATACGACAAAGCATTTCCGACCCTCGACTGTACCGCCTGTATCGGCACACCCAAAATGGTGGCGGTCGGCCAGGATAAAAATATTGAATTAAGAAGCTATTGTGAAGTTGAACATGTCAGCGGGTTTGTGGGTAACTTCAAGGTTACGATCAATAATAAGGCAAGATACATCAAAACCAATTGTACAGGGTGTGGTGACTGTGCAAAGGTCTGCCCGGTTGATTTCCCCAATGAATGGGATGTCAATACGAAAATGCGAAAAGCTGTTTACCTGTCTTTCCCCCAGGCCGTGCCGGTCAGATACGTGATTGACAAAAGGACAACGGCCCCATGCAGAACATCCTGCCCTGCCGGAACCAATGTACAGGGCTATGTGCAGATGGTCAAAATCGGTAATTATCAGCAAGCCCTCAATATCATCATGGAACGTCTGCCTTTGCCCGGAGTCCTGGGACGGGTATGTCCTCATCCCTGTGAAACCGACTGCAGAAGAGCTTTGGTTGACTCTGCCGTTTCTATCCGGGATTTAAAAAGATTTGCCGCCGATCATGCCAGATTAGAGGATGTTCCCCTTCCTGAAGTTGAAGAAATTGATAAAAAGATCGCTGTCATAGGATCAGGTCCCGTTGGACTTACCGTGGCGTATTATCTAAGGCGCAAGGGATTTAAGGTTTGCATATTTGAGTCCATGGAAAAACCGGGTGGTATGCTGAGAACCGGTATCCCTGATTACAGGCTGCCACCAGCCATACTGGATCAGGAAATCGGTCATATTCTATCCACAGGGGTCACGCTTAAAACCGGCATGGCTTTGGGCCGTGATTTTACCCTGGCAAGCCTTAAAGACCAAGGCTTTGACGCCATATTCCTTGGAATAGGGGCCCATGTTCCCGTCAAAATGAATATTGAAAATGAAGATGCGGACGGAGTAGTGGATGCGGTGCCGTTCCTTCGCAAGGAAAACCTTGAAAAGGCTGGTTCTGCTAAAAAGAGGGTTGTGATCATCGGCGGTGGAAATGTAGCCATGGATGCGGCCAGAGTCGCCGTAAGATCCGGCGCACAAAGCGTATCTGTCGTTTACAGAAGAACCGAACAGGAAATGCCTGCCGACCATGAAGAGATTGAAGGCGCCAAGGAAGAAGGTATCAACTTTATCACGCTTGTGGGACCTAAAAAAGTTGTGACGGAAAACGGCAGGGTTGTCGGCATTGAATGTATTAAAAATAAACTTGGCCCCGTCGATGCGGGCGGAAGAAGGCGGCCTGTCCCCATTGAAGGCAGTGAATATGTCATTGCCTGCGACATGATCATCCCCGCTATTGGTCAGAGCGTTGAAACTGCGCCCGTTTTAAAGGACACGCACTTTGATCTGACTGTACGGGGAACCTTCAAGGTTGACCCTTCCACCATGCAGACATCGGAACCCGGAGTTTTTGCCGCAGGGGATGCCGTCACAGGACCTGCCACAGTGGTTGAGGCTATTGCCGGCGGTCACAAGGTTGTCAAAGCCATTGAACGATATTTAAACCAGGAAATGGCCTTATTTGACAAAGAAAGAAAACAGCGGGAAGAGGATACCAAGCCAGACGAAAAGAATTTTGTCCCCATCCCCGAAGATGCGACCTTGGTGGCCAGAGCCAGGTCGGTGTTTATAGAACCTGCCGCAAGGAAATCCTCTTTTGAAGAAGTGGATATGGGACTTTCAGAAGCTTCCGCCCAAAGCGACGCGGGGAAATGCCTGAACTGCGGCGGTTGCTGCGAGTGCAAACTGTGTGTGGATGCATGTAAAGCCAAAGCCATTGACCACGACATAAAAGATGAACGAGAAATCATCGATGTCGGTTCCATCATCATCGCCACCGGATTTGATCCCCTTGACCCAACCCCCATGACCCAATATGGGTATGGTAAATATGCCAATGTGTTTACCAATCTTGAATTTGAAAGGTTATCCAACGCTACGGGCCCGACCCTGGGAAAGCTGTTGAAACGTGATCTTAAAGATCGCATGAAGTTTACCGAGCCGCCAAAAAGTGTGGCCATTCTTCATTGTATCGGTAGCCGCGATATCAATTATCATGAATACTGTTCCCGGACCTGCTGCATGTATGCGTTGAAATATGCACATCTTCTCAAGGACAAATGTGGTCACAGCACCATGGTTTACAATTTTTATATTGACATGCGTTGCTTTGGGAAAGGGTATGAAGAATTCTATAAAAAAGTCCAGTCTGAAGGCGTTCGCATGATCAGGGGAAAGGTCGGCTCCATCACTGAAGCGCCAAACGGCATGTTGACGGTTGTGGCCGAAGATACGCTTTCCTGCAGAATGCTTGAAATTGAGGTGGATATGGCCATTCTTTGTACGGCCATGGAGCCAAGATCCAATGCTCAGGATGTCATGCGTAAATTCGGTATTGGCATTGGCGCCGATGGATTTTTTCAGGAAGAACATCCCAAGCTCGCCCCGGTATCCACTCCATCCAGTGGAGTTTTCCTTGCAGGTGCATGCCAGGGCCCAAAGGATATTCCCGATACCGTGGCCCAGGCAAAGGGAGCGGCAGCCGAATGTATGGCCCTGAGTGCAAAAGGAATCGTCGAAGTGCCACCCATGATTTCATATATCGATCCTGATGTATGCGTGGGCTGCCAGGTATGTATCGTGCTCTGCCCCTATTCCGCCATTGAATTTGATTATTTCAACGCTATTTCAGTCGTCAACAGTGCTGTGTGCAAGGGGTGTGGCAGTTGTGCAGGTCATTGTCCCAGCGGTGCGGCAAAAGTTCGCCACTTTACAGACCAACAGATTTTTGCGGAAATTGACGGATTATTACTTAATTAAACAGGAGTCTTGATATGAGCGAGTTTGAACCAAAAATAGTGGGCTTTTTTTGTAACTGGTGTACGTTTACCGCTGCAGATCTGGCGGGTACGTCTCGGTTGTCGTACCCGCACAATATTAAAATTATCCGGATGATGTGCAGTGGAATGGTGGATCCCAAATATGTCATCAAAGCTTTTCTAAACGGCGCAGACGGTGTTTTGATCGGCGGATGCTGGCCAGGAGACTGCCATTATATCAATGGAAATCTCAAGGCCAGACGACGGGTAGCCATGCTGACTGAGATTTTAAAAGAATACGGGATTGACGAGAAACGGTTCTGGCTTCGCTGGATTGCGGCAAGTGAAGGAACCATGCTTAGGGAAGTCGTCAGTGAAATGACCGCCAAACTTAAAGCGCTCGGCCCAAGCCCTCTTAACAGGGAAGCCCCAGGCAAAGAAAAAAAATAGGTTGAAAAAACGGAGAAGATACGAATGGCGAATTTTATAAAAGTGCCCTTTAAAAAAGGCGAACTGAATCAAAAACTGGCGGATATTTTCAAAGGCATGATGGAAAAAGGTGTGGTAAACGCCCTGCTTGCTCCCATGAAGCAACCTAAAAGAGGGGTGATGCTAACGCTTGTTACCGATCCGTTCCATGTGGAAGCCATTGATCCTTTTGCACCGGTGGCGCCTGTGAATGGTGCAAAAGTTGTCTCATCCATCACAGCAAAACCTTCCGGCAGAAAAATGGCGGTGGTTTTAAGATCCTGCGAGATCAGGGCGCTGGTTGAGCTTTGCAAACTTAAACAGGCCAATCTTGAGGATGTACTGCTTATCGGCATTGACTGTCTTGGACGATATGAAAACCTTGACTTTGTCAAGCTGCAGGCTGCTGGAGAAACCTCTGAATCTTTTATCGTAAAGGCTCTTGCAGGAAATACGGAGAACAGCGGTTGTGATGTTTCCGGCGCCTGCAAAATATGTGAATTCCCGGTGGCGGATAATGTGGATTTAAGGCTCTGCATCATTGGTACAGGTCCTGATGCCCTTTATATCGAAAGCCTTACGCCTAAAGGAGATCAAGCTCTTGAAACAGTGGGGCTCAAAACCGGGGATACTCCGGGCGGGCGGGAAGCAGCGGTTCAACAATTGGTAAAAAAACGGAAAGAAGCCTGTGATGCGGCATTCGCCCAGTACAGGGCATCCACTCATAGCATTGACGCCCTTGAAGACAAACTTGCCAACTGCATTAACTGCTATAACTGCAGGGTGGCGTGTCCTGTCTGTTATTGCAAGGAGTGCGTGTTTGTGACCGATACCTTCCGCCACAACGGGGATCAGTATATGGGATGGGCGGATACGTTCGGAACACTTAAAATGCCGACAGACACAATTTTTTATCACTTGACCCGTATGAGTCATATGAGTCTGTTCTGTGTCGGATGCGGTCAGTGTACCAGCGCCTGTCCTAACAGTATCGATCTGATGCCCATTTTCAGGACGGCGGCCCAGAAGACCCAACAGAGGTTTAATTACCAGGCAGGTCGATCCCATGACGAAAAACAGCCGTTGACTGTTTTTGAGAATGATGAGTTGGTTGAAGTGACAGGGCAGGTAAAATAGGAGAATATTATGGCAGAAAAAAAGCCCACAGGCACGGTTCTTGTCGCAGGCGCCGGCGTTTCCGGGATAAAAGCCGCCATAGAGCTGGCTGAGATCGGATACAAGGTTTTGCTGACGGATTCGTCACCCCAGATCGGCGGTATTCTGGCCAAGCTGGATAACCAGTTTCCCACGGACCACTGCGGGATGTGCCGGATGTTGCCCATGGTTGGCCGGGAGTATGCTTCCCAATACTGCATGCGCAAAGGCCTGTACCATGAAAATATAGATATCCTGCCGTTTACCGAACTCAAAAGCGTTGAAGGGGATGCCGGTAATTACACCATCGAATTATTAAAAAAAGCCCGATATATTGACACGGACAGGTGTAACGGACTCGGTGAATGCATAAAGGTCTGTCCGGTTGAAGTTGCTGACGAATTCAACCACGGCCTGACCAGACGAAAAGCTGTTTACAAACCAGTCCCCCACAGCACGCCCCAGATGCTTTTAATCGACATGGATGCCTGTACCCGATGCAATGCCTGTGTTGATGTATGTCCCACCCATGTAATCAATCTTGAGGCGGAAGACGAACTCCTTACAAGACAGGTTCATGCGATTATTCTTGCATCAGGTGTAAAGCTTTATAATTTGAAAGAATTTGAAGACGCCAAATCATGGGCTGTGTCTCCCGATGTGGTTAGTTCCCTTGCTTTTGAGCGAATTATCAGCGGGTCCGGCACATTTGATGGAGAAATCAAACGGCCATCCGATGGCAAATCTGCTAAAAAGATTGCCTGGGTTCAATGTATGGGGTCCAGGAACAGAAGACAGAAAAGAGACTATTG
>Ga0194044_10000698_pt1 | contig 16847 bp, 18 predicted proteins | sample JunL4417m_MetaG_FD_155460 | JGI IMG/M metagenome (GOLD analysis project Ga0194044, IMG submission 155460) | Anoxic zone freshwater microbial communities from boreal shield lake in IISD Experimental Lakes Area, Ontario, Canada - Jun2016-L442-17m | ecosystem: Environmental > Aquatic > Freshwater...
CTTAAATCGCTATATAGCTTAAAAAAAATCTGGTAAGGTCATTCATTTTTCACCATGAAACTAACTACTGCTAAGAAAAATTCTAACCCTAAAAAATCCGCTTATGAGGATGAACTTTATTTATTACAAATTGAGCTCGTTAAGCTACAACGTCACTTCATTAAAAATGGCGAGCGCATTCTGGTGATTTTTGAGGGTCGTGATGGTGCAGGTAAAGATGGCAGTATTAAACGCATCGTCGAGCATCTGAGCCCAAGAGAAACACGAATTGTTGCACTAGGCAAACCATCCGACCGAGAAACTAGCGAATGGTACTTCGAACGCTACGTAGCGCAGTTACCCAGCAAAGGTGAATTTACCTTGTTTAATCGTAGTTGGTATAACCGCGCCGGCGTTGAGCATGTCATGGGGTTTTGCACTGAGAAAGAATATCTGGAATTCATGAAAACGGTCAATGGCTTTGAGGCAATGTTAGTTGGCTCAGGTATGAAGTTAATTAAATACTATTTAGATATTTCTAAAAAAGAACAGGCTGAGCGCTTGTTAGATCGCACTAAAGACCCCCTGAAGCAATGGAAAACGAGCCCCATTGATCAGCAGGCGCAAAAAAAATGGCTAGCCTATAGCAAAGCGCGCGATGCGATGTTGAAAAAAACAAATAATGCGGAAGCGCCGTGGACTGTGATTCGGGCAAATGAGAAAAAAATCGCCCGTATTAACTTAATTCAACATCTTTTATCGACCCTAAGCTACCCCAATAAAAATAAGAAGATTTTGAAATTTGACCCGCAAATTGTGGTGCAATGGCCATGCAATTCGTTGCTACTTCCTCAATTAGAGCCTTAATTAGCTCGACATTTTAATAAATCTGTCATATTTGAGGGTAAAAATAATAATTATCCCCCCCGTATAAGGCTCCTATGAATGAATCAGATCTCTATCGTCGCGCACAAGAAGAACTTATGGACAGCCTTGATGAAGAGCTTGAAATGGAGATGGAAGACGAACGGCTCAGCCAAGATCCCCCTCAGCCAAGATCCCCTTACAGCTGAAGAACGTGCAGACCGCACACATTATTTTAAAGAACTAATCCGCTTACAAAGTGAATTAGTCAAGCTCCAAGATTGGGTTGTAGCAAAAAAACTCAAGGTCGTTGTTCTATTCGAGGGTCGTGATGCTGCTGGTAAAGGTGGCGCCATCAAGCGTATTACCCAAAGACTAAATCCTCGCGTATGCCGTGTCGTTGCTTTATCAGCCCCCAGTGAGCGAGAGCGCTCGCAATGGTATTTTCAGCGCTATATCAGTAGTCTTCCTGCGGCTGGAGAAATTGTGCTGTTTGATCGCAGTTGGTATAACCGTGCAGGCGTTGAGAGAGTCATGGGCTTTTGTAACGATACAGAGTATGAAGAATTTTTCCGCTCAGTACCTGAGTTCGAAAAGATGCTAGTTCGCTCGGGAATTATTCTGATTAAATATTGGTTTTCTATAACCGATGATGAACAGCATTTGCGCTTTATGACGCGCATTCATGATCCATTAAAGCAATGGAAATTGAGTCCGATGGATCTAGAGTCGCGCCGGCGCTGGGAGGCATACACGAAAGCCAAAGAAACTATGATTGAGCGTACTCATATACCAGAAGCACCATGGTGGATAGTTGCAGGAAATGACAAGAAAAAGGCGCGCCTTAATTGCATCCATCATTTCTTGGAGCAAATACCCTATCAAAGCATCGAACATGAGCAAGTAATTTTGCCTCAGCGAGTGCATAACCCAGACTATATTCGTGATCCAATTCCAGAATCAATGTACGTGCCTTCGGTTTACTAAGGTAGGCACCAGAATTTTTAAGATTTAAATAGCAACGACTCTTTCGCTTGGGAACTGCAGGAGAAATTTACTGCCCTTTCCAAGAGTGCTATCAATCTGTAATCTTGCCTGATGCCGATTGGCAATATGCTTAACGATTGCCAGGCCAAGTCCAGTTCCGCCGGTCTCTCTAGACCTACTTCGGTCTATGCGATAAAAACGCTCGGTGAGCCTGGGTAGGTGTTCACTAGAAATTCCAGTACCAGTATCGCTAACTGAAAAATTACCTTGAGAATTTTCATCAACCTGCCATGTAACGTAAATTTTGCCGCCGCTCGGGGTGTAATGCACCGCATTAGAAAGAAGATTACTAAATGCCGAGAGTAACTCCTTATGGTTGCCTAAAATATCATGCTGCTGGTCAACCGTGAACTCAATTTGATGATCGCCATGGGACAAGGCCTCAGCATCATTTTTCAATAAAGAAACTACACTAGCCATATCAATCGGTTGCATAAGCGGTGCGCGAATATTGGCCTCTAAATTAGCTAAGGTTAAAAGGTCCTCAACCAAACTTTGCATACGCTTTGCCTGAATCTGCATCATCTGTAAATATCGCGTGCGTTGGTCCTGATCTAAATCAAGCGTTAAAACTGTTTCTAAAAAACCAGTCATGACAGTTAAAGGCGTGCGCATTTCATGCGAAACATTCGCCACAAAGTCGCGGCGCATGGCTTCTGTTTTACGTAAATCAGTAATATCTTGTGAAAATACTAAGCTTCGATTTTCGGCAAAAGGAAAAACCTGTAGCATTACCGTTAAGTTTGCTGCTGGCCCCATTTGCTCTAGCAATAAGGGCTCATTAAAATTGCGTTGCGTTATGTAGCTAACAAATTCTGGTTTGCGTATTAAATAATTAATTTGCTGCAAAACATCGCGTTTATAACTTAAGCCAAAATAACTTTCAGCGGTTGCATTACACCACTCAATTTGATCCTGATCATCTAGCATCACAATGCCGTTTGGCGAGGCTTGCAAAGCCTGGATAAATCGTTCGTGCTGTAGTTCAATTTGGCGCACCTTTTGGCGCATGCCTCGTGCAAACCGCTGTAAACGGAAAAAAATATCTTCCCATTTTCCACTTACAGCGGGCACATTTTCACTATTTCCGGCAACAATATATTGTTGCAGTCGTGACAAGTTCACATATGAATTTACTAGCGGCAGCCCTAAAGCGGCTATGGCAAAAATTATCCCAGTAGGGGCGCCTAAGTATTGATTACCCAAGATATAACCAAGTATTGCCAGGGTGAGCAATGTGCCAAAGCGCAATAAAATATCAAACATTGATCAATCTTAGCAAAGTAAGTACATAAAATCTATGTTGCTTAAGCCTAAGATACTGATTCTTATCGAAAATTTACTTATTTAGAGGTATTGTCACAATATAAGCATAGAATATTCCTTTATTTTAATGGGGCGCATAATGGGAGCATACCTTTATGAGGATGCAGTCAAGCAATTGCAAGAGACTGGATCAATCAATCTCATGGATTTAAGAGCGCTTCCTTATACGGATCTCAAAGATTTGCTCGATGAAATCCAAGCATGGACTTTATATGCCAATGGCGACATGAAAAAGTTTAAGAAAATTTCTAAAAAGAATCGCGAAAAGCATAAGAAAGATCTAGTCTAGACAGATAATCCGCTCTTTTTAATACTTGATTGAGGCAATGAAATTACTACTAACAATTATTTTTGCGTTATTTTCAATAAGTATTTCGCAGGCTCAGCCGATCCGTTTTGTGGCATTCGGCGACATGCCGTATTCTGTTAAAGATGAAATCCGTTACAAAAGACTAATTCAGGAAATTAACCAAAACAAGCCTAATTTCAGCATTTCAGTTGGAGATATTAAGGCAGGCTCAATTCCATGCAGTGATGCAAATAATGATCGTGCTTTTTTGGAATTTCAAAATTTTAATGGTCCCGTGATTTACAGCATTGGGGATAATGAATGGACTGATTGCCATCGTGAAGAGGCGGGTTCATTTAACCCAAGCGAACGTCTTAATGCCATACGGGCAAAATTTTTTCCATCTAATCAAAGTCTCGGGCAAAATAAAATTACCCTCGTACGTCAAGCGGATGTACAAAGTCAATTTAAATCCTATGTTGAAAATTCCTATTGGATTAGGAATAAATTCTTATTTGTAAGCATCAATATTCCGGGATCCAATAATAACTTTGAGCGAAACTTAGAGTCAGTACAAGAATATTTTCAAAGAAATGCCGCTAATTTAGCTTGGATCGACTATATATTTCAGTTGGCAAAAAAACAGGCATTGGCAGGCATTGTTTTTGCTTATCAAGGAGATATGTTTTATAGTCCCGCTCAAGCAACTGACCTATCAAGCGGCTATCGCGATACTATTGCAGCCCTTAGGCACCATGCCGAAATTTTGAATAAACCAATTCTATTAATCCATGGCGACTCTCATCGCCTTAAAATCGACCAACCTTTAATGACCACCAATCAAAAATATGTTCTTGAAAACGTCTTTCGTTTGCAATTAATGGGTGCGGATCAAGTACAAGCAGTTGAGATAATAATTGACGCTGAGAAGCAGGCACCATTTAGTTTTCGCCCGCTCATCGTGCGCGCTAATAGTCAACTGTAACAATCTTTGGCTTAATGTCGCAGAATCCATGTTGAGCAATTCGCGACTGGTCCTTCAATAAACTGCGCAAGCTTTAAGGGCAAACGCAATGGTTTAATCAACATTTTTGCTGCCATTGCCAGTGGGTATTCTTTTTTTATTTGCCTGCTCAGTTGTTGATAGAGTAATTTAAATTGACGTAAATTTTGCTGCTTTCTGTTGCTGTCGCAATTATTAAAAACATGCCACATTGCGCATTCAGCATCGTCTTTACGCGCCTCAAGCACTCGCCTGAAAACGGCACCAAAAATTTGCCAACGGTTAGTAATGCAGTCAACATTTAATTTCTTAAAATAGGCATAAAAATGTTTGTAATGGTTAATTTCTTCTGCTCGAATTGCCAAGGCAATGCCTTTTAAAACAGGCTCGTTTGTTTGCGTTGCTAGGGACTGATAAAAAGTAGCAGTACCGGTTTCGACCACACATCGAGCCACCATCTCTAAGACATGAGTAGGCTCGTAGGCACTAATAATACATTTACGTGAATAATCTGCAAAGAATTTGGAGTACGCACTATCCCAATCAAAATGTGGCCATGCGTATTGTGCATAGTTACGTAAGGTTGTGCCATGGCGCACCTCCTCCTTTTGCCAGCTAGATTCAAGCCATTCAACAATTTCTCGATTATCAGCAAAATACAGTGCTAAGTTATTGCTATAGAGATCTGCAGCAATCTCTATAAATGACGCTGCCGTAACTAAATAAAATAAGTCTTCACGGTCACGAACTAGCAACGTATCTAACTGATCCCACGGGATAGCTCCTAGATCCCACTTGGCTGGTGCATTTGCAGGCTGTCGCATCTTCACCTCCCAAAACAAATGTTCAAACTGAAAATTTATTTTAAGTTAGTAGTATGTAAAACCTGTCTTAATAGTGTCATTAAATTGACATACTTACCATAACTATTGACGACAAAATAAAGTTGACATACTTACCATAACTATTGACGACAAAATAAAGCCTGACCCATTTTTATAGTATCGCCCAGCTTCCAATGAGGTATTAGCTTATAAGTTGGTGGCGAAAAAAATAGGATAGTTGAGCCATGCTGAAACCAGCCCAATTCACTACCGCGCTGAAACTCAAAATGGCAAGGTATTTGATTTGGCCCTGGGTACTTTAAATGCAATAAAATATTAAGGCAATGCAAACGAATACTAGCAACTAATATAGCTGCCACTGGAACCAAAGTAATGATTTGATTGTCATCTTGCTCGCTCAAGGTATATTCCATAACTGCTCGTTCATTCTTACAAAATAAACTCTCAATCCGCTTTAGGGCAATTGGATTGACATTCCAAGTATCCCCAGAGATATAGGTCAGCTTCTTTAAAATACCATCTGCAGGCGCATGAAATCGATGGTACATACTTGAGGTTAGGCGCAATGTCACATAATCGCAGCCCTCATAACTGGCTGCTAGTTGCGCATCGGGAATCAGCTCCAATAATTTATAGGCAAAGCCTTTGGCTTGGAATGCCATACCACCGTTCACTTGCCCAAATGCACCTATAAGGGCATCACATGGACTCACCAGCACGTTCTCAGATTGATTGATAGGCCTTACACCAGCCTTCAACTCTCGAGTAAAGCAAGCGTGCATACTCTTAAAGTGAGTCTTTTTCGCCTCCGACAAATCTAATTGGGAAAAAAATTGCCAAACTTGAATCGATAAAAAAGCGACCCAAGGATGCTCAATCTGGCTAAACCATCCCATAAAGCGCGTCAGCGTAATTCGCGGAAGTCGATTAGTCAACAAGAAATTGAGATCCTCCTGACCAAGGATGCTTTGCGTAATTTTTTTAATTGACATATTTATGTCAAAAAAATGCAGTAAAAGAGTCAAATAGAGTCATTGGGAGCTAGCATGGAATATCAAATCGCTTTTAGTATAGTAGGCGCAGGTATAGGTCTATTATTGATCAAGAAAATCGTCTCACGTTTGCAGCTCTCAAAAGCCAAGCACCCGTCTTTGGCCGGACACTCGCGGATGGCAAAACGAGTTGCTCGCTTAATTCCATATTACACATTTAATCAAACATCATTTTTTAATGTTGATAATGCCCCAGCTGAAATTAGCTCCTTAAGACGAACAGGTTTTGAGCGCCTTACAAAGATATTCAAACAGCGTTTCGCAAAATCTATTTCCCTTACTAGTGAAGCAGCACAAAATATATCAGATTTACAATTTACAGCCAGCTATCGAGTGCCTTTCCAATTTAATGACTATGTTAGCAAGCACCTTAAGGCGGGTAGCTTCATGCAGTCATCTGCTGGAGTAACACTAACTGATCTAGACGGTAACATTTTTTATGATCTAACTGGCTCCTATGGGGTTAATGTGTTGGGGTATGATTTTTATAAAAAATGTATTGCCGAAGGTGCTAAGCGAGTTGAGCACTTAGGCCCTGTATTAGGGTTTTATCATCCGATCGTGGCTGATAACGTAAAACGGCTACAAGCCATTTCGAAGCAACCCGAAGTTTCATTTCATATGTCTGGCACAGAAGCGGTCATGCAAGCAGTACGATTGGCTCGCTATCATACAAAACGAAGTCATTTGGTACGTTTTAATGGTGCTTATCATGGCTGGTGGGAAGATGTTCAACCCGGCATTGGCAATCCCCTCCCCCCGCGCGAAACATACACCTTAAAAGAGGCTGACCAGGATAGCTTGCGAGTATTGCGTACCCGTAAAAATATTGCTTGTGTCTTAATCAACCCACTTCAGGCTTTACATCCCAATGCAGGGGCACCTGGCGACTCATCCCTGCTCGATAGCAGCCGCAAAGCAAGCTACGATCGATCCGCATATGCCGCTTGGCTGCATGAGCTTAGACAAGTCTGCACTGAAAAAGGAATTGTGCTAATTTTTGATGAAGTTTTTGTCGGTTTTCGCTTAGCGCCTGGTGGCGCACAAGAATATTTTAATGTTCAAGCAGATATGGTTACGTATGGCAAAACCTTAGGGGGTGGCTTACCTATTGGTGTTGTTTGTGGGCGAGCAGATTTAATGAAGCGCTTTCAGGACAAAAAACCGGCAGATATATGCTTCGCAAGGGGTACTTTTAATTCGCACCCTTACGTCATGGGTGCGATGCAGGTATTTTTAGAACAACTCTCTACACCTGCAGTTCAAGCACTTTATCAAGATCTTGATCAAATCTGGAATCAACGGGCAAATGATCTTAATCAACGTCTTCTTGAGCTGAATTTGCCTGTCCAGGTTGCCAATATGTCATCTATTTGGACGGTGTACTATACCCAGCCTAGCCGCTACAACTGGATGTTTCAATACTATTTAAAGGAACAGGGGCTGGCACTTAGCTGGATCGGAACTGGACGGTTTATTTTTAGCCTCAATTACACCGCAGCAGATTTCGCAGCAGTGCAAACGCGTTTTATTGCCGCTGCCCAAGCAATGCAGGCAGATGGCTGGTGGTGGCTAGCACCGGGCGCAAGTAATAAAGGCATTAAACGTCAAATTTTAAAAGTTAAAAGAAATGCTCTTTAGTCGAAAAAAATAGGTGGTATTACTAAAAAGTATTTCCACCTATCACTAAGTCTTAATTAATGCGCTTCGACATGTCCCATGGGGTCAATTAACTGACCGCGTAAAAGATAGATTGGCGCAGTAGCATAGAGCTTCACATCATGAAAGGGGTCGGTGAGAATTTTAGTCATCCACGCTAACCCAGCCTCAAATCCCTGTAAGAAAAATAAATGTACAGTTCGAAATAAAAGGCCGCCGGCCCCAAGCCACAACCACATTAAGCCAGTTTGCCGCACAAAGCCCTCAGTATTGGTAAAGCTATTGAGCGCAATAAACTTTTGTAAAAACACCGGGTTAATGTAGACAAGGACTGGAATTAGTGCCCAAATTAATAACAGCACAATTTTGCGGTTAAGGTTATAGCCTACTTTTATTTCTTCCTTATACTCATGTGTAGCTTGATTTACTGCATCATAACCTTTGGGCTCAAAGAAAAAATGACCACTCTGACGCGTTGTCATTGCTACTAACCAAGCCAGCAATGCAGCTGCAATCGGATCACTAAAAAGAAGCACATAGGAGCCTAGAAAGCTTAAGGCGCTTACTAAATGCAATGATTGATTTATACGACTATGGTGATAGTAACGATGATCATCCCAGCGCTGGATTTTGAGAGTTTCAAAAAATTGGATCAATATTGGCTCCTAATTGAAATAGATTTACGATAAAAAATGACATCAAAAAAAGTAACATTTTTTATCATTTAAAGTTACTTTTATGACAGTAAGAAGAAAAAGGTCACTTTTACGATAAAAAATGACATCAAAAAAAGTAACATTTTTTATCATTTAAAGTTACTTTTATGACAGTAAGAAGAAAAAGGTCACTTTTTCATCAATTTGTTATATTTCTTGTGAATAATTCCGGTATGACTCCAAACCAGCCTCTTCAGATTGCAATAATTACCGAAACATATCCTCCTGAAATAAACGGCGTAGCCAGTACCATAGCGCGCTTTGTCAAAGGCTTGTATGAGCGGGGCCATGCCATCACCCTAATTCGTCCACGGCAAGCCCGCCAAGAGACGGCCACGCAAAAAGACCGCTTTCAGGAGATTTTAGTTTCTGGGTTGCCTATACCAGGTTATAGCGCGTTAAAGATTGGTCTGCCTGAAAAAAATATGCTTTTAAAGGAATGGGCTAAAAAGCGCCCCGACCTAGTTCATCTGGTTACTGAAGGCCCCTTAGGGTGGTCAGCACTGCAAGCAGCAAAAAAATTGGGGATTCCGGTGTGCTCAGATTTTCGAACTAATTTTGATGCTTACTCGTCTCACTATGGCTTTAGTTGGCTAAAAAGTTCAATTCAAAAATATATGCGCTATTTTCATAATCGAAGTAATTTTACAATGGTGCCAACTAAAGCTATGCGGGAGCATTTACATAACCAAGGGTTTGAACGGCTTAAAGTAGTGGCCCGGGGCATTGATACAGATTTGTTTAATCCTACAAAACGGTGCGAAATACTACGGAAACGGTGGGGGCTTAGAGGCAAAAATAAAGCTGTTCTTTATGTTGGCCGCTTAGCATCAGAAAAAAATTTACAACTTAGTGTGGATGCTTTTAAAGCCATGTTACAAATTGATCCAAGTTTGAAAATGATCTGGGTTGGGGATGGTCCTGAAAGAGGCGCACTTGAATTAAGTTGCCCCAATAGCATATTTGCCGGCATGCAAACGGGGGAAAGTCTTGCCCAATATTACGCCAGTAGCGATATTTTCTTATTTTCAAGTGTTAGCGAAACTTTTGGCAATGTTACCTTAGAGGCAATGGCAAGTGGTCTTGCAGTAGTTGCCTATGACTATGCCGCAGCGCAACAGTTTATTCAAAACGGTAGCAACGGTTTACTGGCTGAAATGAATAATGCTGCAGCATTCATTGCGCAAAGCCAATCTATCATCAGAGATCCGCTTGATTTAAAAAACATTAGTCAACAAGCACGAATCACTACCCTAGATCATTCTTGGCAAAAGGTTACTCAGCATTTAGAAGATAATTACCGCGACTTGTTAAGCCGTTCAAAAAATGATTGTGGTATTATTTCAAAAAATTTAATTACTTGCTAACTGGATTCTTAGTTATCCGATAACCGCTACCTCTTACAGTCTCAATTAAATGTTCACAATTATTAGGTGCTAATGCAGCCCGCAAGCGCTTAATATGCACGTCAACTGTGCGTTCTTCTATATAAACTTCATTTCCCCAAACGCGATCCAGCAAAGCCGATCTTGAGTGAACGCGCTCTGGATTTGACATTAAAAAATGCAGTAGGCGGTATTCAGTTGGCCCTAATGCAATTGCCTTGGTACTTGCATCGGGTAAAGTCGCCATCAGCCGGTGAGCAACTGGATCGAGTTTAAGCGGTCCAATAGCTAGGGGGCGCTCCTCTATTGCTGGGGCTTGGCGGCGAAGCAGTGCATTCACACGCGCTACTAATTCTTTTGGGGAAAATGGCTTTGTAACAAAATCATCAGCGCCAGCATTAAGGCCCTGTACTTTATCAAGCTCTTCGCCTTTAGCTGTTAGCATGAGAATCGGTAGCGAGGCTGTTTTAGGTGAATTGCGAAGCTCTTTAGCAAACTGAACTCCAGATTTTCCCGGCAGCATCCAATCTAGAATTAAGAGGCAGGGAAGCGTCTCCTTCATCATTACAGCAGCCTGATCTGCCTGAAAGGCACGATCTACCTCAAAACCAGCATGCGATAAGTTTATGGAAATAAGTTCAGCAATTGACGGCTCGTCCTCTACAATAAGGATTCGCTGAGTTGTCATTAATTACACCCCTTATTGATTAAAATTATTCTGATGCCTGTCGAAGAATTTCTGCATGAGGTAAATGACGAATATCTGCACCTTTAACAATATAAATAACAAATTCAGCGATATTTTTAGCATGATCTCCAATGCGCTCGATCGCCTTTGCTATGGTGAGCATATCTAATGCAGGAGTAATAATACGGGGATCTTCCATCATATAAATAATTAGTTTACGCACAAAAGAGCGGAACTCTTCATCGATGAGCTTGTCTTCCTTTATAACGTCAGCTGCTGCAATCGCATCTAGGCGAGCAAAAGCATCAAGGCTTCTCCGCAGCAAAGAAATTGCCATCTGCCCAGAAAGCTCAATCTCGGCAACATTAATACCGGGATTATTCGCTGCCTCAATAATGCGCTTAGTTCGTTTAGCAACACTTTCAGCCTCGTCACCTGCCCGCTCTCTGCCATTACTAACCTTAAATCCCGAGCAGTAGGTTGGCGACGAGCGATAATTTCAGTGCATGCCAAATCTACATCGATTTCAAAATCATTCACTGTTTTTTCGCGCTCGATAACTTGATTACAGGACTCTAAATCCATTTCAGTAAATGCGTGCATGGCATTAGATATTTGTGACTCAACCATACCACCCATCTCAAGTAACTTACTACAGAGCGAATTTAAGTCGGAATCAAATTGCGATGAAAGGTGTTTATCTGGCATATGCCCTCTTAATTAGCCAAACCGGCCCGTAATATAATCTTCTGTTTCTTTGCGCTTGGGTTTAACAAAGATTTCATCTGTTTTACCAAATTCAACTAATTCACCTAAATACATATAAGCTGTAAAGTCAGAGACACGAGCCGCCTGCTGCATGTTATGGGTGACAATTGCAATGGTGTAGTCTAACTTAAGTTCATTAATTAATTCTTCAATTTTGCCGGTTGATATTGGATCTAATGCTGAAGTTGGCTCGTCAAGTAATAAAACTGAGGGCTTAACGGCTACGCCGCGCGCTATGCACAACCGTTGTTGCTGTCCGCCAGAAAGCGATAAGCCACTTTGATTTAACTTATCTTTCGATTCACCCCATAAGGCGGCCTTATTAAGCGCCCATTCTACACGCTCATCCATTTCCCCCTTAGAGAGTCTTTCGTATAAGCGGACACCAAAGGCAATGTTTTCATATATCGACATCGGAAAGGGCGTTGGCTTTTGAAAAACCATACCTATACGTGAACGAAGTAAATTTAAATCTTGCTTTGGGTTAAGGATATTTTCCCCATAAAAATTAATTTCGCCCTCCGCCCGTTGTCCGGGGTAAAGGTCGTACATGCGATTAATTGAGCGTAGCAAAGTTGATTTACCGCAACCTGAGGGCCCAATAAAAGCAGTGACCTTACGTTCTTGTATATTTAAATTAATATCTTTCAAACCTTGATAAGAACCATAGTAAAAATTTAAGTCCTTAATTTCAAGAGCATTCTTAGCTATTTTTGGATTAGACTCGACTAAATCATCAAGCAAAGTATCAGTCAGGACTTGTGCTTCCTGTGTTTCGTTAGTATTAAAAACAGTTCGCATATTTTTCATCCTTGCACCTTCTCACGAAATACTACCCGAGCCAAGATATTTAGTCCTAGAACAGCAATCGTAATTAATAGTGCGCCTCCCCATGCTAGGCTCACCCAATTATCATAAGGACTCATGGCAAATTGGAAAATCACCACTGGTAAATTTGCCATTGGTGCGTTCATATTAGTTGAAAAGAATTGGTTATTTAAAGCAGTAAATAGCAGAGGGGCAGTTTCACCGCTAACTCGTGCTAGAGCTAATAAAATTCCCGTTATAACTCCACTTTTTGCTGCTCGGAGTGTAATACTAAAAGCAACCTTCCACTTGGGTGTGCCTAGTGCATAGGCTGCCTCACGTAAACTACCTCACGTAAACTACCGGGTACAAGCTGCAACATATTTTCAGTTGTTCTAACTACAACAGGTATTGCAATTAGCGCCAAAGCAATCGTACCGGCCCAACCTGAAAAATGGCGCACTTGGGCCACTACAAGGGCATACACAAACAAGCCAATAACGATCGATGGTGCTGATAACATAATATCAGTTACAAAACGGGTAATTGACGCAACCTTACTACGATTGCCGTATTCGGATAAATATAAGCCTGCTAGCACGCCAATAGGCGTACTAATTAAAGTGCAGCACCCAATCAACATAATGCTGCCGACAATTGCATTTGCTAAACCGCCTCCTTCAGATCCTGGGGCAGGTGTGCTAGCGGTAAATATTTCCCAATTAATTGCTGCAAAACCTTTTAAAAATAAGACGCTCAAAATCCAAAATAAAAAAAGCATACCTACCGTCATCGCGGTCATCGATAAAAAAAGGCCTATTTTATTGTTACGCTTTCGGCTATTAAAAATTGATGCGTTAATCGGCTTCATTTGATTCATGATTTAAGACCTTGCTTTGCTTCCATGCTAGCAAGCATCCATTTTGCAAGCGCTAGGACCACAAAAGTAATCACGAATAAAGCCAGGCCCAAAGCAAATAGCGATGAAAAATGTAAGCCGGGAGCAGCTTCACCAAATTGGTTAGCTAAAGTAGAGGCAATTGAGCTACCTGGCGCAAATAAGGATGGCGATAAGCGCAAGGCATTACCAATCACAAAAGTAACAGCCATGGTCTCGCCTAGTGCGCGCCCTAACCCCAACATAATGCCGCCAATGACACCTGCCTTTGTGTAAGGGAAAACAATCTTACTAACAACTTCCCAAGTTGTACAACCAATACCATAGGCCGATTCTTTAATTACTGGTGGAACGATTTCAAATACATCACGCATTACCGAAGCGATAAAGGGCAAAATCATCATTGCTAGAATTAAACCAGCGCACAACATGCCAATACCATTAGCAGGACCAGAAAAGAGCAAGCCAATCAGCGGAATTTGTCCAAATGTTGCAGCAAGTGCCGGCTCAATATAATCAGCAAAAATGGGGGCAAATACAAACAAGCCAAACATGCCATAAATAATGGATGGAACAGCTGCCAATAGTTCCACTGCCGTACCCAAAGGACGGCGTAAATAGCTGGGACAAATTTCAGTTAAGAATACGGCAATACCAAAACTGAGGGGGACAGCAATAAGTAATGCGATTATTGAAGTAACAAGAGTTCCGTAAATGGCAATTAGGCCGCCAAACTTATCTTTACCAATATCCCACTCGGGATCGATAAAAAAACCGAGACCAAAGGTACTTAATGCGGGCCAAGCATTAATAAACAAGGAAATCATGATGCCTAATAAGGCAAACAAGACAATCATTGCAAAAAACTGCGTTACATGGTGAAAAGCAAAATCTTGAATGCGCTGTAATTTTGCAATTTTAATTGCTTGCTTAGAGGGCATCCCAGAAGAAATAACTGAAGTTGACATATATAAAAGCCACTGCTTAAACAGCCCCATAAAATAAGGGGCCGCTAAGCTGACTTAAGTAATTTTACTTAACTTGCACTTTAGTAAAGACATTTTTACGAATAAAGTCTGTAGTAGCGTCTGGCAGAGGCACATACTCTAACTCGGTAGCCATTTTCTTGCCATCTTTAAAAGCATAATCAAAGAACTTCAAAACTTCGGCTGCATTGACTTTATTTTCAGGATTTTTGTAAACCAAAATAAACGATGCGCCAGTGATGGGCCAAGATTTTGCGCCAGGTGCGTTGGTAATAAATGTGCCCATTCCTGGAATCTTCGCCCAATCGGTACCAGCGGCAGCAGCAGCAAAGGTTTCGTCATCTGGCTCAACATATTGCCCTGCTGCATTTTTCAAGGCAATATACGTGAGGTTATTTTTCTTCGCATAGGCATATTCAACATAGCCAATTGAATTTTTTACTCTGGTGACATTAGCAGCAACACCTTCATTACCCTTACCACCAACGGTAGTCGCAGCGGGCCACTTTACGGAAGTACCCGAGCCAACAGCATCTTTCCAAAGCTTGCTGGTCTTGGCTAAATAGTCCGTAAAAATTGCGGTAGTACCAGAGCCATCAGCACGGGTAATCACCGTGATATCGCCAGTAGGAATTTTTACTCCTGGATTCATGATGGCAATACGCTTATCGTTCCAATTAGTAATGTTGCCTTGAAAAATATCCGCTAAAGTGGGGCCGTCCAACTTAATTTGACCGGACTTTACGCCGTCGACGTTAATTACTGGAACTACACCACCAATAATGGCAGGGAACTGCACCATGCCATCTTTTTCAAGCTCCTCGAAAGAAACGGGATTATCAGTTGCGCCAAAGTCAACGGTTTTGGCCTTAATTTGCTTAACGCCACCACCTGAACCAATCGACTGGTAGTTCATGCCATTACCCGTTTTTGCTTTATAAGCTTCGGCCCATTTTGCATAAATTGGATAAGGAAAAGTTGCGCCAGCACCGGTGATGTCGAGGGCGAAAACAGATGCCGAAAAAGCTGCAGAAGCAACTACCACACCAACTGTGATGGCTTTTTTGAGCAATAATTTCATTAATGGGTCCTTTAGGAGAGCTTAAGTGAGCGAATAAAAATGAATCTTCCTCGTCAGCATAAGACTTCCATATGACCTTTTTATGACAATCAAAACAGAATCGTTTTAATTATTAAATAAGTATATAAATCAACTATTTATATACTTATCTTAAAAATTTTTTAAGCTTCTTTAGGTACTACAGCCGCAATTTGTTCGGCGCTACTTTGCGCTAAAGCTGCGTCTTGAGCCTCCACCATGATGCGTAAAAGCGGTTCGGTACCTGAGAGGCGGATTAACACCCGCCCGCGCTGGCCTAAGGCACTCTCGGTAGAAGTTATTTTCGCCTGGAGTTGCGCGTCATCTTGCCAGTGGTAATTGGCTGGAATGGGCATATTAATGAGCACCTGAGGAAAAATTGTTACCGCACTAAGTAATTGCGCCAAGCTTTGTTTCTTTTGCCGCATCGCCGCCAAAACCTGTAAAGCTGCAATCGTGCCATCGCCAGTAGTATGGTGATCTAAGCAGAGCAAATGGCCCGAACCTTCCCCGCCCAATAACCATTGTTTTTGTTTCAGCTGTTCCAAAACATAACGATCGCCAACTTGCGCGCGCTCAAAATCAAGACCCAAAGCACGCAGGGCATTTTCAACTGCTAAGTTGGTCATAAGTGTGCCTACCACTCCGCCAACCGACATGCCACGATCGAGCCGATCTTTAGCTAAGACATAAAGTAATTCATCGCCATTAAAGAGACGTCCACTAGCATCGACCATTTGTAAGCGATCGGCATCTCCATCCAGGGCAATACCTATATCGGCGTTCGTCTCGCATACTTTCGCTATCAAGGCAGCAGGCGCAGTCGCACCACACTGATCATTAATATTGCGCCCATTGGGCTCAATCCCAATGGAAATTACTTCAGCACCTAATTCATGAAAGACATTGGGTGCGACATCGTAAGCGGCGCCATTAGCACAGTCGACCACAATTTTCATACCGCGTAAATTCAAATTATTGGGGAAGGTTGATTTACAAAATTCAATATAACGGCCAGCCGCATCACGCAGTCTAAATGCCCGGCCTAAATGCTCTGAGCTGACACACCCCATTGGCTCTTCTAATAGCGCTTCAATCGCCAATTCAAACTCGTCTGATATTTTGCCGCCCTGTGCAGAGAAAAACTTAATGCCATTATCTTGATAGAGATTATGCGAAGCTGAAATGACAATGCCAGCAGAAAGGCGTAAGGCATTCGTTAGATAAGCAACGGCAGGGGTCGGCATTGGGCCACACAAACTCACATCGACACCAGCCGCAGAAAAGCCTGCTTCAAGAGCAGCCTCAAGTAAATAACCAGAAATCCGCGTATCTTTACCAATTAAGACAGTACACCGCTCGCCCGGGGCAAGATCACGACTGAGTACTTTACCAGTGGCATAGCCTAAGCGCATAACAAACTCAGGGACGATGGG
>Ga0194044_10000700_pt1 | contig 16813 bp, 13 predicted proteins | sample JunL4417m_MetaG_FD_155460 | JGI IMG/M metagenome (GOLD analysis project Ga0194044, IMG submission 155460) | Anoxic zone freshwater microbial communities from boreal shield lake in IISD Experimental Lakes Area, Ontario, Canada - Jun2016-L442-17m | ecosystem: Environmental > Aquatic > Freshwater...
CTCCTGCGCCTGCGGGCCTCCGGGCCGCAGGCGCAGGAGGCCCTGGCCGCCATCGGGCGCCTCGCCGACGACAACTGGGGCGACCCGCACGACGCCCGCTCTCCGGGCGACGAGGGCGCCCCTGCGCGCCGGCCCCGGCCGGCCGACGCCGACGCGGCTGAGGCCCCGCCGCCGGCCGCCGGCGCCGTGCTGCGGGGGCTGCCGGCGTCGCCGGGGATCGCTGTCGGAAAGGCGAGACGGCTGCGGACGGCGTCCGTCGCAGCGCCGCATGGTCCGTCGCAGGACCGCGAGGCCGACTGGGCCGCCCTCGAGCGGGCGCTCATCGCGACCGCCGACGATATCGTCCAGGCTCGGGCCTCGGTCGCCGGCCGGGCGAGCGACCACGACGCGGCGATCTTCGACGCCCACCTGCTGTTCCTCGAAGACGAAGAGCTGCTCGGCCCCGCGCGTGAAGGGATCATGCGGGATGGGAAGAACGCCGCCCGAGCCTGGGCGGACGCGGTCGCGGCGGCGGCGGTCGCGTGGGAGGCGCTGGACGACCCGTACCTGCGAGCGCGCGCCGTGGATCTGCGGAGTGTCGGCGACCAGATCCTGCGCCGCCTGGTCACGGCGCCCTCGGGCGGCGCGCCGCAAGTCCGGCCGGAGGCGGCGAGCCTCTGGCCGCGCGTTGCGCGCCTCGATGCGGGCGCCGCGGGCTTCGAACCGGGCGCCGCCGGCATCGTGGTGGCGCCCGACCTGACGCCCGCGGAGGCCGCCGGCCTCGACCGCGCACAGGTGGTTGGCGTGGCCTGCGCCTTCGGCGGTCCCACCTCGCACGGCGCGATCCTGGCGCGGTCGCTGGGCATCCCCGCGGTCGTGGGCGCCGGGCGCGCACTGCTCGGCGTCGCCGAGGGCACGCTGCTCGCGCTCGACGGAGAGGCCGGGACGGTCACGATCGACCCGCCGGCCGCCACGGTGCGGGCGCTCAAGGCCCGGCGGGCCGGACGGGCGCGAGAAGAGGCCGACGCCCGCTCGCAGGCTCATCTGCCCGCCGTGACTCGCGACGGCGTGCTCGTGCACGTCGCGGCCAATGTGGCCGGGCATGAGGATGTCCGCGCGGCCGTGGCCGCCGGCGCCGACGGCGTCGGCCTCCTGCGCACCGAGCTCCTGTTCCTGGAAACCGACCATCCGCCCACCGAGGACGAGCAGGAGAGGGCCTATCGCGCGGTGGCCGAGGGGCTCGGCGGTCGCCCGCTGACCCTGCGCACCCTCGACGTCGGCGCCGACAAGCAGCTCCCGTACCTCCCTCTGGAGCGGGAGCGGAACCCCAACCTGGGGCTCCGGGGGATCCGTCTGGGCCTGCGTCATCCCGAGTTGTTGTGCGCCCAGCTTCGCGCGGCGCTGCGCGTGGCCGCGGACCACCCGCTCCGCGTCATGTTCCCGATGGTCGCCACGGTGGACGAGGCCCAGCGCGCCCGCGAAGCGCTCGAAGAGGCGCGCGCGTCTCTGATCGCGAAGGGCGCCCCCGTGCCCGAGCGCATCGAGATCGGGATCATGGTGGAAGTCCCGGCCGCCGCCCTCATGGTCGAGGCGTTTGTGCCGCACGTCGACTTCTTCTCGCTGGGCACCAACGACCTCGCGCAGTACGTCCTCGCCGCCGATCGCGGCAACGCCGCGGTGGCCGCGCTGGCCGACGCCCTGCATCCGGCCGTGCTGCGTCTGATCGAGCGGGTGGCTCGGGCGGCCGCGGAGGGTGGACGGGGCGTAGCGGTGTGCGGCGAGATGGCCGGAGATCCGGTCGCGATCCCGGTGCTGCTGGGTTTGGGGATCGCCGAGCTGTCGATGGCCGCCGCCCGGATTCCTCCGGCGAAGCAGGCGGTCCGGGCCACGGATCTCGCGGCCGCCCGGGAGTTGGCCGCGGAAGCGCTGGCCGCCGAGTCGGTCGCTGAGGTGCGGCGGCTGGTCAGTCGCCGCGGATGAAGACGGGGAAGGCGCGGGACACGGTCGCCGGCCATCGACGAGCGGCGACGCCCGACGCCCCCGGGCCGCCAGGCTCAGAGGTGGCGCAGCACGCGGCAGGGGCTACCCGCCGCGACCACATTCGCGGGGACGTCGCGGGTGACGACGCTGCCGGCCCCCACGACGCTGTTCTCGCCGATCGTCACGCCCGGCCCGATGACGGCGCCGGCTCCGACCCAGACGTTCCTGCCGACGACGATGGGCAGGGCGTACTCCTGGCCGGCCTCCCGCTGCGCGGGGTCGACCGGGTGCGTGGCGGCGCACAGCCGCACGCCCGGGCCGATCAGCGCGAGCGCGCCGATGCTCACGGGGGCGCAGTCGAGGATCACGCAGCCCACGTTGACGTAGGCGCCGTCGCCCAGCGAGATGTTCCAGCCGTAGTCGCAGTGGAACGGAGCTTCGAGCACGGCGCCCTCGCCGAACCGCGCGAACAGACCGGTCAGCAGGGCGCGCCGCTCGTCCCCGGCGGCCGGATCGGTGGCGTTGTAGGCGCGTGCGACCCGCCGGGCATGGATGCGCGCCGCGACGAGCTCCGCGTCCGCGCAGCGGTAGAGCTGCCCGGCGACCATCTTCTCGCGCTCTGTTCCGGCGTTCACGACCGCCAGTCTAACTCCCCGCCGGCGCCCGAGGAGAGTTGTGCACCACGACAACGGTGGGGCGGCGTCGCCCATCCTGGAGCATGAGTCCGGGTATGCTTGGCAAATGGACGGTGCGCGGACATCTGGCGGCGAGCCTGCCGTGGCTGTGGAGATCCTGTACGCCCCCGGCTGCCCGCATCTGCAGGACGTGCGCGCGCGCCTGACGGCGCTCGCCGGGGAGGAGGGCGTCGCCATCGCTGTCAGGGAGACGCCGGTCGAGACCGTGGACCAGGCGCAGGAGCGTCGCTTTCCCGGATCGCCGACCGTGCGCGTCGAGGGGCGCGACGTCGAGCCCGGGGCCGAGGCGCTCGAGCTCTTCGGCCTCGGCTGACGCACCTACCTCGGCCCCGGTGGATCCGGTGGCGCGCCGCCGGACGAACTGCTGCGCAAGGCGCTTCGCGAGGCGCCGCGCGCTGCCCTTGGCGAAGCGCTCGGCGGGCAGCGCGCCCACTGGGGGGAGGCCTTGACGAGCCGCGCCGACCGCTTCGGCAGCGCGCCGAGCGCGCCGGCCCGGGCGGCGGCGGAGCGCTTTCTGACGGCCGGCGCCCGTGACCTGCTGGAGCTCGGCGCCGGCCAGGGGCGCGACAGTCTGCACTTCGCGCGCCGCGGCCTGCACGTCGAGGCGCTCGACTTCGCCGCGAGCGGCGTGGCGGCCATCCGCGCGAAGGCGGGCGCGGCCGGCCTCGAGCACCTGCTCGCGGCCGCCGAGCACGATTGCGGGGAGGCGCTACCGTACGCGGACGCGAGCTTCGACGCCTGCTACTCGCACATGCTCTACTGCATGGCGCTGCCGACGCCGCGGCTCGAGGCGCTGAGCGCAGAGGTGCTGCGCGTGCTGCGCCCGGGCGGCCTGCAGATCTACACGGTGCGCTCCACCGCCGACCCGGATTGCGGCGCCGGGACGAGCCACGGCGACGACATGTACGAAGCCAACGGCTTCATCGTGCACTATTTCAGCCGCGGTCTGGTGGAGCGCCTGGCGCGCGGCTTCGACCTCCTCGACGTCACCGAGCTCGAGGAGGGCGACTTGCCGCGCCGGCTGTTTCGAGTGATGCAGCGCAAGCCGGCGGTCTGAGCGCGGCGGCGCGAGTCGGCGGCGACGAACGGCGCCGGCCGGTCCGTCGCGCCGACGCCCGGCCCGGCCGCGTTAGCGCCCGCGAGCCCTCGGGCACTATCATCGCAAAGTCGGCTGCACGCCGGGCGCCGCGACCTCGAGAAGGAACGTCATGTCCAGAGTCGCTCTGGTGTTCCCCTACTTCCGCACGCGAGCGGCCACCGAGCTGCTGTTCCCGCCGCTCGGCGCCGCGACGCTCGCCGCCCAGCTGCGCCGGCTCGGGATCGACACGAGGGTGTTCGACTGCACCTTCGCGACCTTCGAACAGCTCCGCGCCGACCTGACCACGTACAGTCCGGACATCGTCGGCGTGTATTCTATGGTCAGCCTGACCGCCAACACCCTGCGCGTCGCGGAGATCATCAGGACGAGCCTGCCGCAGGCGCTGCTCGTCGCCGGCGGCCCCTTGCCCACGGTGTTCCCGGGCCGCTACACGCGGCACTTCGACGCGGTGTTTCGCGGGGAGGCGGACGTGAGCTTCCCCAGCTTCTGCGCGGACTACTTCGCGGGCGGGGCCTCCCGGCCGCGGATGGGCGAGCTGCCGCTCGCCACCTACGGCGGCCTGTTCATAGCGGATCACGGCTTGCGGGTGGACAATCCGACGGTGCACCACTCAGAGAGCGAACTGGCCACGTTCCCTCTGCCCGACAGGAGCGACTTCGATCACGCCGCCTATCAGGAGGAGTGGCTGCGGAGAAACGGGTCGAAGACCACCTCGATCATCCTGACACTGGGCTGTCCCTACGGCTGCGACTTCTGCTCGAAGCCGATCTTCGGCAACGCCGTGCGGCGCCGCGACCTCGACGCCGTGTTCGCGGAGATCGCGCAGATCCGCGGCCTCGGCTACGACAGCCTGTGGATCGCCGACGACACCTTCACGCTCAACGAGCCCTACCTCACGGAGTTCTGCCGGCGCATCAGCGCTCTGGGCATGAGCTGGAGCTGCCTCTCCCGCGCCAATGGGATCACGCCGGCGACGGTGCGCCTCATGAAAGAGTCGGGCTGCCGGCGCGTTTACCTCGGCCTGGAGTCTGGCAGCCAGACCACCCTCGACCTGATGCACAAACAGGCGACGGTGGAGCAGGGCGCCCGCGCCGCGGAGCTGTATCGCCAGGCCGGCATCGAGGTGGCCGCGTTCTTTATCGTCGGCTACCCGGGCGAGACCATCGTCGCCATCGAGGAGACCTTCACGGCGGCGCTGGCGCTGCCCCTCGACGAGATCTCGTTCAACGTGCCCGTGCCGCTGCCGGGCTCGAAGCTGTTCGAGCGCCTGGGCGCGCCGGACGAAGGCAAGGACTGGACGCGGGAGAACGAGGTCACCTTCGTCTTTCCGTCCGACATCGACGAGGCGTGGCTGCGCCGCAGGATCGACGAGACGATGGCGGCCTTCGCGGCGCGGCGGCCGGCGGCGGCGCGCGAATAGCCCGTTGGCGTCGCGCGGATAGCCCGCGGGTGGAGCGCGCGCGGCCGGCGGCGGCGCGAGGATAGCCCGGCCGCTATCTCAGCCGCCGGAACAGCCTGTCGGTGGGCCCCTGGAACAGCGTGAGGGCGGCGGGTGCGAAGCTCCTCAGCCGCCGCTTCATCTCGAACTGCGCCCGGCCCTTGAGCAGGGCGAAGCGCATCTTGAGCGCCGAGAAGTCGCCCTCGTAGGTGAGCACGTGGTTCACGAGCAGTGCCTCCTGCGGGCGCCACGGGCGCGTGACCCGGTCGCCGACCCGCTCGAGCAGGGCTGTGCCGGGCAGCGGGTAGGGCATCGTGAGGCCGACGTAGTCCAGCGGCAGCGAGGTCGCGAAGCGCAGCGTGTCGAGGACGGTGTCGTCGGTCTCGCCGGGGTAGCAGAGGATGAAGAAGGCCCCCACCTCCAGCCCCGCGCGATGCGCCGCCGCGACGGCGCTCCGCGCCTGCGCCGTCGTGATCTGCTTGTTCATCAGCTCCAGGATGGCGTCGTTGCCCGACTCGATGCCGAAGAAGATGCGAAAGCAGCCGGCGGCTTTCATCGCCTCAGCGGTCGCGTGGTCGAAGGTATCGACGCGACCCAGGCACTCCCAGGCGAAGCGGAGCCGCCGCCGGCGGATCTCCGCGCAGATCTCGAGCACCCGCCGGCCGTTCAGGGTGAACACGTCGTCGGCGAACGAGATGCGCTCGTAGCCCAGCGCGAGGCAGTCCTCGATCTCGTCGACGACGTTCTCGGGCGAGCGCTCGCGGTACGACTGCCCGAACACGACGTTGCTGCAGAACTCGCAGTGGAACGGGCAGCCGCGGGTGCTCATGACCGTGGTGATGGAATAGCCGTAGCTCTTTCTGCCGAGCTCGAGGTAGCGCGCGTTGGGCAGCAGCTCACGCGCAGGGAACGCGATCGCGTCGAGGTCGCGGGCGAACAGTCGCGGGGGCGCGCGCAGCGCGCCCCCGCCTTCGCCGCGCGCCGGCGCGCCCGCCTCGCGCCGGCACACGACGCCCGGCACGGCGCCCAGATCGGCGCCGGCCTCGCGGGCGTCGAGGAGCTCGTGCATCGTCTGCTCGCCCTCGCCGCGGACGACGACGTCGAAGTGCTCCAGAAAGGCGTCGGGGTCGCAGGTGGGCAAGGGGCCGCCCGCCACCAGGAGACTGCAGCGGCCGCGCAGCTGCTCTGCGAACCAGCGGGCGTCCTCCTCCATCGTCGTCATGCAGTAGATGCCCACGACCTCGGCCCTGGCCGCCAGCGCCAGCCGCGCGGCCTCGTCTCTGCGCAGGAAGGTGCAGTCCAGCACGCGTACCGCGTGCCCCGCCGCCTGCAGATCGGCGGCCACGTAGGCCACGCCGAGCGGGGGAAAGCGGAAGCGCGAGCGGTCGAGCCGGCGCCGGAAGAACGGATAGATCAGCAGCACCGAGGTCACGGCAGCCTCTCGATGCGCACCTCGTAGGTGAAGGCGCCCGGCGTCGGGGGCAGGGAGTAACCGAAGCCCGACCAGGCGAGGCGCGCGCCGATGAGCTCGCGGCCGCGGTTCAGCTTCGCGCCCTTCACCCTCGCGAGGGAGAATGCCACGCCGTGCGCGGTGCTGACGAAGCGTGCGCTCGCGGCGGTCACCGCGTCCCAGGCGCCGATCGCGTCGCCGCGCAGGTCGGACCCGTCGGCGTCCATGTAGCGCTCGAAGACGCGCCCGCCCAGCTCGTTCATCACCACCACCTCGGTGACGTCCTTCGGCAGTCCGGCGATGTCGATGGCGACGCCGATCCTCCCGGATTCGCCGTCGATCGTGTACGTCACCTTCAGTCTGGCACAGACCTCCGCCTGTTCATACGTCGTCACCCAGCCGAACAGTCGCCGCAGCGTGGTGGAGGCGGCGGTCAGCGGGCCGCGCAGCGGGGGCGCCCGGCGGTGCAGCGCGGCCAGGGCATCCTTGGCGGCGTAGAGCACGCGTGACTGAATGGTGGCGCCGCCGCGTCCCGCGAGCCGCTCCACGAGGTTCATCGCGAACACCGCGGTCACCTCCCAGACCGGGCCGGTCCGCCGCCAGGCCAGCCGCATCTCCCCCGGGAAGATCGTCTGCGCCCCGCGCTTGAGGATGGGCACGCCGAACCCCACGCCTTCCTCCGCCAGCTCCTGGGGCCCGTCGAACAGCAGGAGGCCCTTCTGCAGACGCCGCGTCGGGTAGCCCCCTGCGTCGCCCGACTGCCCGGCGATCTTCAGCGAGAGACCATCGAACAGCGGGACGCTCAGCTCCATCCGATGGGTCCCCTCGCGAGCGCAGGCGCCCTTCTCAAGCACGAGGCGACGACCCACCACCCCGCGGCCTGCCAGGCGATCACCAGGGCGGCGCGCACGATCAGCGTGGTCGACTCGTAGCGGGCGAAGACGGCGAGCGACGCCTCCATGGCGTCGGGGAACGCGACGAAGAGAAGCTGCAGCGGCGAGGCGTTGAACACGGTGAACAGCAGGGGGATGACCCACACCGCCGTGAGGGCGCGCCGGTCGAGCTCGCCGAGTGAGGTCAGGATCAGCGCGACGGGGAGGACGAGGATCACGTTGGGCTCGGCCAGCCAGGTGCGCGTGAGGAAGAACACGAGCACCAGGGCGGTGCTCTTCTTCACGAGGTCGTCGAAGCCGCCGACGCCGCGCCGCAGGGCGAAGACCGCCGCGACCGCCAGCGCCGGGATCCACAGCAGGCCCAGGAGCCACCAGTGCCCTTGCATGAGCAGCGGGTCGCGAAACAGCCTGACGACGGTCATCCATGACATCGTGCCCGTCATCACGAAGTGGGCGTTGAGGTGGCGCACCACTCTGGTCGGGTCCCAGCCGAAGACGACGAATGGGAGCACGGCGAAGACGGCTGCGCCGACGGCGAACACGACGGCGTAGCGCACGGCCCGCCCCAAGGACCTGCCGGCGAGGTAGACGAGGGCGACCGGCAGGATGGGCAGGGCCGTCGGCTTGACGGCGATGGCCAGGGCCAGCAGGCCGGCCGAGCCGTCCCGTCGCTCCCTCGTCAGAAGCACGAGCGCCGCCAGGGAACCGAGCGCGACGAGGGCGTCGATCTGGCCCCAGGCGGCGCCGCAGTAGAGGAGCAACGGATTGAACAGCAGGAAGACCCAGGCTTTGCGCGCCGTCGCCGGGTCGGCGCCCAGGTTCTTGAGGACGCCGCCGACCAGATGGGCGAGGCCGACGTTGGCGGCGATCACGGGCAGTTTGATCGCCAGGTTGTAGACGAGCAGATTCGCAGTGACCGCATGGACGGCCCGGTACAGGAGCCCCAGCGCCAGCGGCCACGGCGGCGGGTAGCCCACCGTGGTCAGTGTGCGAAAGCCGATGTGCTGGAACGCCGCGCTGAGGTCCTGGCCCACGTACGGATTCTGCCCCGTGCCCACGAGGTAGCCCGTGCCCATGAAGACGCGCGTGTCGTAGGAGTGCCCAAACAGCAGCGCCAGCGTCAGCTGCAGGACGATGCTGAGCAGTAGGATGCGCCGGTCCGGCGTGGCGAACGACCGCCACGTGCCCGCCGGCCCGGGGCCACCGGCCGAGCCGCCGCCGCGGTCAGGGCCGCCGCCGCGGGCCGAGCCGCCGCTCCGCTCCCCGACTGACTGGTCTGCGGCGCCTACTTCTAGCCGCCCACGTAGACCACGTAGTACACGATCACGCCCGTCAGCGTGCCGAGCATGTAGAGCGCGTAGGACGAGCGCATGAAGAGCTTGTAGTTGGAGAAGCGCAGGCCCCGCGGCACGAGCTCGTTGCCGCGCAGCACCACGAACAGCCCCAGCACCATGCCGAACGCCCCGACGACGGCATGCACCGTCGAGACCGCGTAGGAGCCGTGACCGAAGCTGCCCGGGATCCCGGGCAGGATGTAGAGCACGAAGGATCTGATCATCCAGACGAGCACGAGCACGGCGTTCAGGCACGCCGCCCCCGTCTGCACCCAGCGGTGCGCCTCGAAGCGCTTGCGGGCGGCGAGGCGCCAGCCGATCGTGAACAGCACCGCCGCGAGCAGCGAGACCACCAGTGAGATGTCGGCGCCGAGGGTGCCGTTGCCTCCGAGAAAGCCGGCGCCCTGAAGAAGGTCGAACACTGGTCCTCCCATCCGTTCCGCTCAGCCGGTCGTTGTCGCGCGCTTCCGGTCAATGTAGCCCGGCGCGCCGGCGAGAGCAACGTCGGCGGCGGCCGGGCGCGCGTCGCCGCGTGTGCGTGCGCGCGTGATGCGCTACCCTGAGGCATGATGCACGGTGATCACCGCACTCCCATGCGCCGGCGGCGGTCCGCATGGCCGCTTGTTCTGGTGGTGCTGGCCGTCGTCGTGCTGGTCGCCGTCGCGGCGGCCTTCGCATGGAGCAGGCTCGGCCGGGCCGCCCCCAACGATCCACCCGTGGCGGCTCAGCTCTCGCCGACGTCGTCCCCCGCGCCGCGCGCGACGCCCGCTTCAAGCGCTGCGCCTACGCCCTCCGCCACCGCGTCGCCGGCCTCCAGCCCGTCGTCGGCCGAGACCGCGTCCCCGCCGCCGCGCCCGCACATCGTCGCCGACCCCCAGCCCGTCCCGATCCTCGTTTATCATCACGTGCTGGCCAAGCCCAAAGGCCCGCCGCTCCTGGTCATGAGCGTCGCCCGGTTCCGCGCGCAGCTTGCGTATCTGGCGGCGCACGGCTATCAGGCCGTGACCCTGCGCCGCGTGTACGACGCCTGGACCGGCGCGGGCAAGCTCCCGCCCAGGCCGGTGGTCATCACCTTCGACGACGGCTACGCCGACCAGGTGCGCAACGCGGCGCCGGCCCTGCGCGAGCACGACTGGCCGGCGGAGCTCGGTCTCGTCTCCAGCGCCCTTTACCTGGGCGCGAACGCGCCGTCCACGAGCCTGACGCCCGATATGGTGCGGGGCCTGCTCGACGACGGCTGGGGGCTCGAATCGCACTCGGTCACGCACGCCGATCTGACGCGGCTGCATGGGGCGAAGCTGCGCCGCCAGCTCCTCGAGTCGCGGCGCCGGCTGGAGCAGCTCTTCAACGTCCAGGTCGACTTCTTCTGCTACCCCGGAGGCATCTACACGCGCCGCGTCAAGCTGGCGGTGCGCAACGCCGGCTACCTCGCCGCGACCGGCACGCGCTACGGCGCCGCCACCCCGAGAGACCTCTACTCGCTGCCCCGCATCTACTGCTACCGCGGCGAGACGATGGCCGACTTCGGGGCGCGGCTGCGAAGCACGCTGGCGGCGGCCGGCGGCTGAGCCGCGCGCTCCGGGCCTGCGGCCGGCGGCGGCTGAGCCGCGCGCTCCGGGCCTGCGGCCGTGCGCGCGCGCCGCGCGCTCCGGGCCTGCGGCCGGCGGCGGCTGAGCCGCGCGCTCCGGGCCTGCGGCCGTGCGCGCGCTGCCCGCTCACGGCCGCGCGCCTCCGGCACGGCGCACTTGCACGACCTTCACTCATTTGTAACAATTGGCCTGTATGCTTTCAAAGTCCGCCCGACTGCGGGAGCTCCCGAAGAATCGAAGGTGATGTTGTGGACCCGACAGAGTTCCACGTTGCTGAGGCCGGCGAGGTCGTCAGCTGCCCCGAGGGGTACGCGGCCTTCGTCCCGGCTCCGCTGCCGCCGCGGCTGACCTTCAGCCCCGAGCTGATCCTCGCGCTGTCGCGCGCCGACGCCGCGCTCGGCGAGCTCTCCGGCGTCGGCGGCCAGATGCCCGACCCGCAGCTGCTCGACGCGCCCTTCAAGCGTCAGGAGGCGCTGTGCTCCTCACGCATCGAGGGCGCGCACGTGAGCCTCTCCGACCTGCTCCTCGACCAGGTCGCCGCCGCGGGGCCGAGCGTGCCGCGCGACCACCTGCGCGAGGTGCGCAGCTGCGTCTCCACTCTGCGCTTCGGCGTCGAGCGTCTGCGCGAGGAGCCGCTCTCGCTCGACTTCATCCGCGCGCTGCACGCGAATCTGCTGCGCGACGAGGTCGGCATGGCGCGCACGCCCGGCGAGTTCCGCACCTCGCAGAACTGGATCGGCCCGCCCGGCGCGACGCTGGCCACCGCGACCTACGTGCCCACGCCGATGTCCGAGCTGCCCGCGGCGCTCGCCGCATGGGAGGCGTTCCTTCAGGAGCGCGGCAGGCTCCCCGATCTCGTGCAGTGCGCCATGCTGCACGCGCAGTTCGAGAGCATCCACCCGTTCGTCGGCGGCAACGGGCGTCTCGGCCGGCTGCTCATCACGCTGTTCCTCATCGAGCGTCAGCGTCTCACGCGCCCGCTGCTCTACCTCTCGGCCTACTTCGAGGGGCATCGCGACGAGTACTACTCCCTGCTGCAGGGCGTGCGCACGCACGCCGACTGGCTGCCCTGGCTGACCTTCTTCGCCACAGGCGTCCACGAGACCGCGGGCCGCGCGACGCGGCAGGCGCGGGCGCTCATCGGCCACTACGCCCGCGACCGCGAGAAGGTCAAGGGGCACGCGCTCGCCCTCGCCGACGAGCTCTTTCGCACGCCCTGCATGACGGTCCCCGAGGCGCAGCGCGTGCTGGGCGTCACCAACCCGACGGCGCGGCGCGCCGTCCGCGAGCTCGAGGCCAGGGACCTGCTCGCGGAATGGGCGGAGAAGCGCTGGCCGCGGGTGTACCTGGCGCGGCACGTCCTCGACGCCATCCTTCACCCTCTCGAGGACCTGCGCAGCATGCCCGGCGCCGCCGCCCAGGGGGCCGTGCTCAAGTCGGGCGCCGCCCCGCGGCAGGCGCCGCTGCGCCGCGCCGACCGCCTCATGGCGGAGGCCATGGCGATCATCGACGCGGCCAGGGAGCGCGGCGCCCAGCTGCGCCTCACCGGTGGGCTCGCCATCCGCCGCTACTGCACCGACCTGGCGTTCATGGAGCGTGAGTACTCCGACATCGACTTCATCGGGCTCTCGTCCCAGCGCGGCGAGCTGCACGAGGTGTTCACCGCGCTCGGCTACGCCGAGAACCGCTACGTCACGCAGTCCACCGCCGCCGGCCAGTTGCAGTACATCAAGATCGAGGCGTTGCGGGAGGATCGCGCCCAGGCGGAGGCGGCGGCCGGCCACACGCCGTATGAGCCGCCGCTCGTCGACCACATCGACATCTTCCTCGACGTGATGCGCATGGACCACGACGTCGATGTGCGCGAGCGCCTCGACATCGACGACTACGCCATCACGCCGGCCGACGCGCTCATCGCCAAGTTGCAGATCGGCAAGATCAACCAGAAGGACGTCCACGACGTGATCGCCCTTTTCAAGGACGTGCCGCTGCGCGACGGCGACGACGACGCCTCGATCGACGTCAAGCACATCGCCGACGTGTGCTCCCGCGACTGGGGGCTGTACCATGACATCACCACCAACCTCGACGTGGTGATCGCCATGGTCGACGACTATGGACTCTCCGAGGAGGCGATGACGCGGGTGTACGATCGCCTCGCCGCGGTCAAGGAGGGCGTGGACGAGGCCAACAAGACCTTCCGCTGGCGGCTGCGCGCCGGCGTGGGCCGGCGCGTCGCATGGCGCCGCGAGGTAGAGGATTCCGAGGGCACGCCGGTCATCGCCCCCGAGTGGGAGTGGCGGCGCGATCTGGGCTGAGGCCCAGCGGCGCCGCCGCGCTGGAGCGGGGCGCGCGAGCACTCACGATCCACACGACGATCGAGGGGGTAGGGGATGAAGGGCATGGTTCCGGAGGATGTCTTCGAGTTGACGGGTGTGTCCGATCCCCGCCTGTCGCCGGATGGCAAGACGGTGGCGTACGTGGTCGGAGCCGTCGGCGCCAAGGCCAACGATTACCGCGGGGCGATCTGGCTGGCGCCGGCGGACGGCGCGGCGGAGCCGCGCCAGTTCACCTCCGGCGTGAAGCACGACGCCGACCCGCGCTGGTCGCCGGACGGTTCGCGGCTGGCCTTCGCCTCGAACCGCGAGGGCAAGGTCATGCAGCTCTACGTGATGCCGCTGGCCGGCGGCGAGCCGCGCAAGCTCACCAGCCTCAAGGAGGACGTGACCCAGGCTGAATGGTCGCCGGACGGCGCGACGATCGCCTTCGTCGCGCGCGTGCCCGACGCCGCCTACGACGAAGAGGACGACAAACGCCGGCAGCCGCGGCGCTTCACGCGCCTGCAATACAAGCTCGACAGCGTCGGCTGGACCGGCGACCGCCGCCAGCACCTGTTCGTCGTCAAGGCGGACGGCAGCGGCGCGCCCGTGCAGCTCACGGACGGCGATTTCGAGGATTCGGCGCCGGCGTGGTCGCCGGACGGCGCGACGCTGGCCTTCGTCTCGGCGCGCGAGCCCGACTGGGACATCGAGCCGGTCAGCGACGTGTACCTCGTCGCCGCCGCGGGCGGCGCGCCCCTGCGGCTCACCCACGGCGGCGGCGGCATCGACGGGGTCTCGTGGTCCCCGGACGGCGCCCGGCTGGCCGCGCAGCGCTACCCCGGGGTGTTCGACGACCCGAAGCACACGCAGATCGCGATCGTCGATGCGCAGACGGGCGGCATCGAGCTGCTCACGGCCGCCCTCGACCGCAACTGCGGCACGTATCCCCAGCTGCGCGAGCCGGTCTGGGATGGGGACGACATCGTGTTCGCCCTGGAGGACCACGGCAACACCCACCTCTACCGCGTGGCCGCCGACGGCTGCGGCGCGCCCGCGCTCGTCGTCGGCGGCGAGCGCGCCGTGACCGGCTTCGACGTCGCCGCTGGGCGGCTCGTGTACTCGGCCGACGAGCCTACGCGGCTCAGCGAGCTCTTCGCCGCCGCGCCCTTCCCGGCGAGGGCCGTCGAGCGGCGTCTCACGCGCGTCGGCGACGCGTTCGCCGCCGGCCGCCATCTCGCCGCCGCCGAGCGTTTCACGGCCACGTCGGCCGACGGCTCCGCGGTTGACGCCTGGGTCATGAAGCCGGTGGGCTGCGAGCCCGGCCACAAGTATCCGACGCTCCTGAACATCCACGGCGGGCCGTTCGGACAGTACGGCAACACCTTTTTCGATGAGCTCCAGGTGTACTGCGGCGCAGGCTACGCCGTCGTGTTCTCGAACCCGCGCGGCTCGTCCGGCTCCGGCGAAGCGTGGGCGCGGGCGATCCGCGGCCCCGGCGCGGCCGGCCCCGGCTGGGGCTCCGTGGACTACGAGGACTGCATGGCGGTCACCGAGGAGGCCGTGCGCCGTTACGACTTCATCGACGGCGCGCGCCTGGGCGTCATCGGCGGTTCCTACGGCGGCTACATGACGTCCTGGATCGTCAGCCACAACGACAGGTTCAAGGCCGCCGTGTCGGAGCGCGCCGTGAACCAGTTGGTCTCGGAGTGGGGTTCGAGCGATTTCGGCTGGGATTTCAAGGGGTACCTCGGCGCGTTCGTCTTCGAGGACGTGGCCCCCTACCTCAGCATCTCGCCGGCCACTTACGCGGAGCGCATCCACACGCCGCTCCTGATCCTGCACTCGGAGAACGATCTGCGCTGCGCCGTCGAACAGGCGGAGCATCTGTTCGTCACGCTCCGCCTGCTCAAGCGGCCGGTCGAGCTCGTGCGTTTCCCCGCGGAGTCTCACGAGCTCACGCGCTCGGGTAGCCCGGCCCACCGGGTGCAGCGCTTTCACATCGTGCTGGAGTGGTTCGACCGGTACCTCAAAGGCTGACGCGGGCGCGGGTCGTCGCGCCCGCCGGGTGACGCGCCGGGACCGGGTGCTCTAGACTCACCCTGGGAAGGCAGCCCGCGACGAGGCAAACGCGTCCCGCTGCAAGGAGCTTGCATGAGCGGCTTTGTCTACGTGCTCTACCTCGCCATCACGGTCTACGCCTGGCTGATCGTCGCCCAGGCGGTGATGTCCTGGCTGCAGTTCAGGCCGGGCAGCACCGCGTACCGCGTCTACACCGTGCTTGGCCAGGTGACGGAGCCGTACCTGGGCCTCTTCCGACGCGTGATCCCGGTGGCGCGTATCGGTGGGACGGGTATCGACTTCAGCTCCGTCGTCGGCCTGATCGTCCTGTTCATCGTGCTGCAATTGCTCGTGCGCCTGTAGGGTCCGCGGGAGTGGGCCACGCAGGGCGCATGAGAGGCTTGCGCAGCGCCATCCTGAGCGTGGCCGTGACGCTCGCCGCCGCGGCCTGCGCATGGTCGGGCTCCACGGCGGCGGCTCTGCCGCAGGCCGCCGCGCCGCCGTCCGCCGCGCCGCCGCCGACCGCCGCCGCCCTCGCCGCGCCGGCCAAGGCCGCCGCCCTCGCCGCGCCGCCGTCCGCCGCGCCGCCGCCGACCGCCGCCGCCCTCGCCGCGCCGGCCAAGGCCGCCGCCCTCGCCGCGCCGGCCAAGGCCGCCGCCGCACCCACGACATCCCGCTGGATCGCCGTCTCGGTGGCCACCCTCTGGGTCAAGCCGGGCCTCGCGCGCCCCATCGATGCGCCCGCCGTGGCCGCCGCCGCCGACCCCCGCGCCTGGGTCGCCGCCATGACCGTCGCGCAGAAGCGCTGGCTGGTCGGGAGGCTCGAGACGCAGGCGCTCTACGGCGCCCGGGTGACCCTGCTCGCCACCTCCGGCGCCTGGTCAAAGGTCGCCGTACCCGGCCAGCCCACGCCAAGGGACGCGCGCGGCTACCCGGGCTGGCTGCCGACCAAGCAGCTCACCAAGGTGAGCCCGCAGGCGGGGCAGCGCCTTGCGGTCATCCGCAGGCCGACCGCCTGGGCATGGGAGACGCAGGCCTTGACCGGCCGCGTGCTCGAGCTCTCGTACGGCACGCGCCTCCCCGCGCTGGCCTGGACGCGCACGTCCGTGGAGATCGCCATGCTCGATGGCCGCAGCCTGTACCTGAAGCGCACCGCGGTGGCGCTGCGCAGCCGCGGCGCGCCCTGGCCGCCGCCCACCGGCGCGCAGCTCGTCGCCGAGGCGCGCCGCTTCCTCGGCATGCAGTACCTGTGGGCCGGCACGTCGGGGTTCGGCTTCGACTGCTCCGGCTTCACGTGCCTCGTCTACCAGGCGCTCGGCGTCACCATCCCGCGCGACGGCGCGCCGCAATTCGAGGAGGGCGTCGAGGTCGCGCGCACGTCGCTGCGCGCCGGCGACCTCGTGTTTTTCCGCGGCGCCTCCGGTCAGATCCACCACGTGGGCATGTACGTGGGGGGCGGGCGCATGATCCACTCCCCGGCCACCGGGCTCCCGGTCGGCATCGTCTCGTTGTCTCAGGAGCCCTACTCGCGGGAGCTCGCCGGCGGCCGCCGCTACGTGCCCTGAGCGGCGCGGAGCGCCCGTGGGCAGCTCCGGGGCGCCGCGACCCAGCGCTCCCGTGCAGGGCCGGCGGCGTCCGCGGCACCCGCGGCGCCCGCGCGGAAGCTCGTGCCAGCCGCCGTTTCTGCTGATAGGGGAACAGCGTTCCCGCACCCATTCTCACCGGCCGCGGGTCGCGAAAGCCGCGCGCGAAACCGATGTGGATACAGCCCATCTTCACCGGCCGCGGGTCGCTTGCCCGCGCGTCGTCCAGCGCTTCCACCGGCGCGGCTTCCGTCAGCCGCGGCCCGGTCTTCCGTCAGCCGCGGCCCGGTCTTCCGTCAGCCGCGGCCCGGTCTTCCGTCAGCCGCGGCCCGGTCTTCCGTCAGCCGCGGCCCGGTCTTCCGTCAGCCGCGGCCCACGGCATAGGCGCTGTGCG